>Ga0196965_1000785_pt1 | contig 15187 bp, 15 predicted proteins | sample S1_20metaG_FD_148668 | JGI IMG/M metagenome (GOLD analysis project Ga0196965, IMG submission 148668) | Soil microbial communities from Anza Borrego desert, Southern California, United States - S1_20 | ecosystem: Environmental > Terrestrial > Soil > Desert | place: USA: California | collected... | reverse complement strand
ATTTCGTCGCCGGCCACAGCCTCGGAGAATATAGCGCCCTGTGCGCGGCATTCGCGTTCCCCGTCGCCACGACGGCGCGGCTGCTGAAGCTCCGCGGGGAGGCGATGCAGCGGGCGGTGCCGGTGGGGGAGGGGGCGATGGCCGCCCTGCTCGGCGCCAACATCGACATCGCCCGGGCGGTGGCCGAGGCCGCGGCGCAGGGCGAAGTGTGCGTGGTCGCCAACGATAACGATCCGTCGCAGGTCGTCATTTCAGGCCATCGCGGAGCCGTCGGGCGGGCGCTCGAAATCGCCAGGGAAAAAGGCGCCAGACGCGCCGTCCTCCTCCCCGTCTCCGCTCCCTTCCACTCGCCTCTCATGGCGCCCGCCGCCGCCGAGATGGAGCAGGCGCTGGCGGACCTGGACTTCGACGAGCCGGCCGTCCCGCTCTACGCGAACGTCACCGCCGCTCCGGTCGAGGCGCCGGACGAGATCCGCCGGCTCCTCGTCGAGCAGGTCACCGGCATGGTCCGCTGGCGCGAGAGCGTGGCGGCGATGGCGGAGGCGGGCGTCGACCATTTCGTCGAGTTCGGCGGCAAGGTGCTCGGCCCGATGGTCAAGCGCATCGCACCCGACGCGAAGGTGACGAGCGTCGTCACGATGGACGACATCGAGGCGCTGGTGAAGGAAATCTAGGTCGAGGGGAGAGCCGTAACCCTGAACTTGTTTCAGGGTCCAGTTCTCCACCTGTGGGGGCTCGAAACTGGATGCTGAAACAAGTTCAGCATGACAGCCTTTGAATGGAGACATTGATGTTTGATCTCACAGGAATGACCGCCCTGGTCACCGGCGCCTCCGGCGGGATCGGCTCCGCGATCGCGCAGGCGCTGGCTGGGCAGGGAGCCCGGCTGGCGGTCTCCGGGTCCAATGCCGAGAAGCTGGACGCCTTCCGCGCCGGCCTCGGCGGCGACCATGTCGCGCTGCCGGCGAACCTCTCGGACGCCGTCGCTGTCGACGCGCTGGTGCCGCAGGCGGTCGAGGCGCTGGGCGGGAAGCTCGACATCCTGATCAACAATGCCGGCGTGACCCGCGACAATCTCGCCATGCGGATGAAGGACGAGGAGTGGACGGACGTCATCCGGATCAACCTCGAGGCCGCCTTCCGCCTCGCCCGCGCGGCCCTGAAGCCGATGATGCGGGCCCGGCACGGCCGCATCATCTCGATCACCTCGGTGGTCGGCGCCACCGGCAACCCCGGCCAGGCCAATTATGCCGCCTCCAAGGCCGGCCTGGTCGGAATGTCGAAGGCGCTCGCCCAGGAGGTCGCCAGCCGCAACATCACGGTCAATTGCATCGCTCCGGGCTTCATCCAGTCGGCGATGACGGACGCGCTTGCGGACACGCAGAAGGAGGCCCTGCTCGGGCGCATCCCGGCCGGCCGCCTCGGCGCCGGGAACGACGTGGCCGCCGCCGCCGTTTACCTCGCCAGCCGGGAGGCCGGCTACGTCACGGGGCAGACCCTCCACGTCAACGGCGGCATGGCGATGCTGTAACGGTGGAGGAATGATCCGTTTCAGATGCCGCCCCTTGCCAGCCCCGGCTGCGAGCGGCTAGGGCATCGCAAAACCAAGACCTAGGGAAGAAGGGCACACACATGAGCGAGACGTCCGACCGCGTGAAGAAGATCGTCGTCGAGCATCTCGGCGTCGAAGCCGAGAAGGTCACCGAGGAAGCCAGCTTCATCGACGATCTCGGCGCCGACAGCCTCGACATCGTCGAGCTGGTCATGGCCTTCGAGGAGGAGTTCGGGGTCGAGATCCCGGACGACGCGGCGGAGAAGATCAGCACGGTCAAGGACGCCATCGACTATATCGAGGCCCACAAGGCCTGAGGACGGTTCAACCTCCGTTCGCCCTGAGCTTGTCGAAGGGCCCTCTTTCCTTCTTAGAGGCGTTCAAGAAATGAAGGGCTTCGACAGGCTCAGCCCGAACGGGACTGGGCCTGTTTAGCGTTTGGAGACATGATATGCGCCGCGTAGTCGTGACGGGTCTCGGAATGGTGTCCCCCCTGGGCGCCGACATTGATACCAGCTGGAAGAACATCCTGGCGTCGAAGAGCGGCGCGACCCGGATCACCCGGTTCGATCCGACCGATTATGCCTGCCAGATCGCCTGCGAGGTGAAGCCGCCGGAGCATGAATATGGCTTCGATCCCGGCAAAAGGGTCGACCACAAGGTCCAGCGCCAGGTCGATCCGTTCATCGTCTACGGCCTCGACGCGGCCGGCCAGGCGCTGGAGGATGCCGGCCTCACCGACATGAGCGAGGAAGAGCGCTACCGCGTCGGGGTATCGATCGGCTCCGGAATCGGTGGCCTGCCGGGGATCGAAAAGGAATCGCTCGTCCTTCACGAAAAGGGTCCGCGCCGGGTCAGCCCGCACTTCGTCCACGGCCGGCTGATCAACCTCATCTCCGGCCAGGTCTCGATCAAATACGGGCTGATGGGCCCCAATCACGCGGTCGTCACCGCCTGCTCGACCGGCGCCCATTCGATCGGCGACGCCGCGCGGATGGTCGCTCTCGACGACGCCGACGTGATGGTGGCGGGCGGCGCCGAGAGCGCGCTCTGCCCGCTCGGGATCGCCGGCTTCGCCCAGGCGCGGGCGCTCTCCACCCAGTATAACGACCAGCCGGAAAAGGCGTCGCGCCCCTACGACAAGGACCGCGACGGCTTCGTCATGGGCGAAGGCGCGGGCGTGGTCATCCTCGAGGAATATGAGCGGGCGAAGCGGCGCGGCGCCAAAATCTATGCCGAGCTGGTCGGCTACGGCATGTCGGGCGACGCCTATCACGTCACCGCGCCTCATCCGGAAGGCGCGGGCGGCTACCGGGCGATGGAAGTGGCGATGAAACGCTCCGGCCTGGACCTCAGCGACATCGACTATATCAACGCCCACGGCACCTCGACTCCGCTCGGCGACGAGCTGGAGCTGGGCGCGGTCCGCCGCCTGTTCGGCAACGCCGTGGGCAAGCTGTCGATGAGCTCGACCAAGTCGGCGATCGGTCACCTGCTCGGCGGCGCCGGAGCGGTCGAGGCGATCTTCTGCATCCTCGCCATTCGCGACCAGATCGTCCCGCCGACGCTAAACCTCGACAATCCGAGCGAAGGCACGGCCGGCGTCGATCTCGTGCCCCATGTCGCCAAGGAGCGGCAGGTCAAGGCGGTGCTCAACAACAGCTTCGGCTTCGGCGGGACCAATGCCAGCCTGGTGATGCGGGCCGTCTGACGGCATCATGAAGAAGCTCCTCGCGCTCGTCCTGCTGGTCGTGGCGGGCCTCTCCGTCGGCCTCTGGTTCATTCAGGGGTGGAGCGGCGCCGGCCCCTCGCGGCAGCCGACGGCGATGGTGATCGAGTCCGGCACGAGCCTCATCGAGGCGGCGAAGCAGCTGGAGCAGGCGGGCGTGATCGAATCCGCGGAGCGCTTCCTCTTCCAGGCCAAGGTTTTCGGAAGGCGCGAGCCGATCAAGGCCGGAGAATATGAGTTTCCCGCCCGCGCCAGTCACGCCGAGATACTCTCCCTCCTCCAGAACGCGAAGACGCTGCAGCGCATGGTCACGATTCCGGAAGGGCTTCCTTCGGTGCTGGTCCACGAGCGGCTGATGAACGCTGCGACTCTGACGGGGGAGGTGCCGGTGCCGGAGGAGGGGAGCGTCCTTCCCAACAGCTACAGCTACCAGCGCGGCGAGGCCCGCTCGGCGGTGATGGCACGCATGCAGGCGGCAATGACCAAGACTCTGAACGAGCTTTGGCCGAAGCGGAACCCGGCGACCGTGGTCAAGAGCCCGAAGGAGGCGGTCATCCTCGCCTCCATCGTCGAGAAGGAGACCGGCAAGGCGTCCGAGCGGCGGATGATCGCCGGCGTCTATTCGAACCGGCTTCGGCAGGGGATGAAGCTCGATGCCGATCCCACCGTCATCTACCCGATCACCAAGGGGCGGCCGCTCGGCCGCCGAATCCAGCTGTACGAGCTTCAGGCCAATAACGGCTACAATACCTATGCCATGGCCGGCCTCCCGGTCGGGCCGATCGCCAATCCGGGCAAGGAATCGATCGCCGCTGTGCTGAACCCGGCTCCGACCCAGGCGCTCTATTTCGTCGCCGACGGCACCGGCGGCCACGTCTTCGCCAACACGCTCGCCGAGCACAATGCCAACGTCCAGAAATGGTTCGCGATCAGGCGGGCCAGGGGCGAGATGTAGGGTGGCCTCCCCTCCCTGGAAGGGAGGGGTGGGGGTGGGTAGGCGAGCGTAGCGAGACTTCTTGCCGACTCGGAGTTTCGGGCGCCTTCGGCGAACCCATCCCTAACCCGTCCCTTCCAGGGAGGGGAGGCTGAGAGAGTGAGACGCCGCGCGGCGCAGCCGCTCAGGCCAGAGCGAGCTCATCCTCGCGGAGATGCAGGTAGGTGCTGTCGAAATCGCCGGCGTCAGCGAGCTTGTTCCAGTCGCCAATCGTCACCGCTCGGCTGGTGCTGCGGGAGATCAGCTTCTCCGCCTCCAGCACTTTCAGCATGCGGTTGACGTGGACGGCGGTCAGGCCGAGGCAGTCGGCGATATGCTCCTGCGTCATCGGCAATTCGTAGTCCGTCGTCTCGCCCAGTCCGGCGACCTTGAGCCTCAGCGAGAATTCGCACAGCAGGTGCGCGAGGCGCGTCTGGGCGTCCCGCCGGCCGACATTGGCGATCCATTCGCGGAAGACCGAAGCATCGACGAGCGTGTCGAACCACATGGCGACGCCGACATTCGGCCGCTCGAAGGCCAGCCGCTTGATGGCATCGCGGGGAATGAGGGCGACTTCGCAGTCCGTGAGCACCTGCACGCTGTGATCGGCGACGTCGAGGAACGAATTCTGAAGGTCGACCATGTCCCCCTTCATGTGAACGGCGACGATCTGGCGCGAGCCGCTCACGACGATCTTGTGCCTGATGGCGAAGCCGGAAACCAGCAGGCAGGAATGCGTGGTCTTCTCTCTCTCGCGCACGATGTAGCGGTTACGCCCGATCGTCGCTATCCGGTGCGGAAGAGCGAGCAACGCTTCCTCATCGGCGGCATCGAAGTCCACCCAATAAGTGAGCTTTCGTACCATCGAGAGGAGGGGGGATTTCGGCTGATCGAGCATAGAATTCTCCGTTTGGCGGGAGCACTTCGTCTCGCAGTCGCTGGAGAGCCGGATCCTTGGCCAACGATGAATCGGTATTAACATGGATTTGGTTTTGACGTTCTATCATATGTTGAAGGGGCGCCGTGGCTCCACTTGCTCCGTCTCTAACCCTGCCTGAAGGGGTGCTTCACCGCTTCCCAGGCCTGCTGAAGGCGCCCGCGCGCCGAGGCCGGTACGAGGTCGCCCACGCGATCCGCCACCGCCGGGTCCCCTCGCTCCGTGCGGATCAAATGGAGATAGGTCGGGTCATATTGGGCCACCTCGCTCAGCCTCTCGAAATCGAGCACCGTCAGGATCTGGTCGTTCAGTTCGATCAGGCCTTCCGAGCGGAGCTCCTGCAACGTCCGGTTGGCGTGGACCGGACTCATGCCGGTCGCCTCGGATAGCTGTTCCTGGGTCAGGGGGAAGGGCACGCTGTCCCCGGCGCCCTCGCCGACGATCCGGTAGCGGATCAACAGCTCGCAGAAGATATGGGCTATGCGCTGGCGCGCGTCGCGGCGCCCGTGATTGACGATCCACTCCCGAAGGACGGCCGCATCGGTCATGGTGCTCCACCAGATCGCCCGGGTCAGGTTCGACGATTCGGTGAGCAGCTGCTCCATCTCGGCGGCGGGGATAAGCGCGCAGCTGGTCTCGGTCAGCGCCAGAACGTCATGATCCATCGCCTCGAGGACGAATACTTCCACGTCGCAAAGGTCGCCGGGGAGCAGAAAGGCCATCAATTGCCGGCTGCCGTCGACGAGACTCTTGGATCGGGTCGCGAGCCCTTGCGTGATCAGGTGGATATCCTCGACCTTGTCGCCTTCGCGAATGATCGTCTTGCCGCGCGAGTAAGTGCGGGTGCTGCGCTTCAGCAGCTCGTCCAGCCGCATTCGCTCCGACGGCTCGAAGCGCGTATATTGCTCCAGCTTCATTGTGAGTGGGTTGGACATGGCGGGCACCTCGCCATGACAACGCGCCATTGGCCGTTGAGACGCACGAGCCGTTTGGCGCGGACGATCGGCACCCGAACCTAGCTCCGCCGGATCGCGAACGCGTCGCGGGGGTGGAGACGATAGATGCGCTCGCATGCCCCCAAACTATAAGTCCAGGGTGGAAGCCTCAGAGCGCCAGCCGCCTACGCTCGATTCCAGCCTCGCTCCCCAGCGCCCGGGCACATGTGAAGGGCTCGATCGCCACCCTCAGCGCCACGTGGCTGACCTGGATCGCCATCCGGTCGTCGACCATCATTCCGACGTGGTTCTCGCAAAAGAGCAGGTCGCCCCGCTTCAGCGGCGCGTCGCCGGCGAGGGGCTCGCCGAGCGCTCGCTGGTCCTGGGTGTCGCGCGGCGCATCGATTCCGCACAGCTGGAGCGAGAGCTGGACGAGGCCCGAGCAGTCGATGCCGTGGCAGGTGCGGCCGCCGGGGCGGTAGGGCGCGCCCAGCAGGCGCTGCGCCACCGCCACCGGATCCTCCTCATGCTCGCCGAGCGGCCGCAAATAGGAGAGCGGCACGAATCCGCCCTCGAATTCGAGCGAGGCGCCGCGAACCTCGCCATGGAGCCGCGAGCCCATCGGCAGATGGGAGAGGGTGGCGGCGAGCGGGTCCGATCCGGCCTGGATCGGCGCCTGCGCCTCGACCACCACATGGGTCGCCTCGAGCGGCTCGGCGAGGGCGATCGCCTCGACATAGCCGACCCGGTGGTCGGCGAGGCAATAGCCCCACGCCCAGCCGGCGGTGAGGTCGAGCACCGCGAAGCCCTCGCCCGGAAGCAGCTCGGAGACCGCGTCGGAGCCTTCGGCCGGCTCCTGAAGGACCGGAGCGGCGATCAGCCCGCAGGCCCGGAGCAGGGGCGCCGCATAATGGGGCGCGAAGAGGCGGCCGGCGAGAGCGATGTCGGCGATGTCGCTGCGCCAGGCGTGGAGGCGAGGGTCGAGGCGGACCGAGGGCCCGTCGAGCGAGATCCTGCGCTCAATGCTGGAGGAGGATTCCCCGTTCCTTCGACGCGCCGCGGCGGCTGGAGCTCTCCTGCTGCTCGATGTTGCGTTCGAAGCGCTCAAGGAACTCCTGCCCTATGCTGGTCTGGGCGACGAATACGTTGCGGCGGTCCGCCTCGTCGCGCACGCGGCGCAGATAGCCGAGCGTGCCCAGCGTATTCAAGGCGCGCGTGATCACCGGCTTGGAAACGCCTAATATGTGGGCGAGGCCGCGCACCGTATGCGGGCCGGGCGAGAGATAGACGAGGAGCAGCAGGGCCATCTGACGGTTGGTGAGGTCCGGCTGGCCTGACCGCACGTAGCTGATCAGCGTCTGCATCCAGCTCCTGAGAGCGCGCTCTGACACTGGCTCGTCTCCAAATTCCAAGGCAGCTTGTTCCGGGTCCTAAACCAGTCAGGACGGTTTTCGTTTCGTTAAATATTGAGAATTCGACGCAAAAACCCTGCAGCCCGTCAACCGCCATAGCGCGCGGACAGCGCCTCCCAGGTCGCGCGGAGCCCGAAAGCGTCGCCGCCCTTGGGCCTTCCGGGCTTGGCCGAGCCCCTCCAGGCATAAGTGTCGAAATGCGCCCAGGGCAGGCCGTCGGGCACGAACTTCTTCAGGAAAAGCGCCGCCGTGACCGCCCCGGCCATGGGCGTGTCCGAGGCGTTGCTGATGTCGGCGATATCCGAGGAAAGCATCTCTTCATACGGCGCCCAGAGCGGCAGCCGCCAGACCGGATCGGCCGCGGCCTCGCCGCCGGCAAGCAGCGCCCCGGCCAGGGCATCGTCATTGGCGAACAGGGCCGGAAGGTCAGGACCCAGCGCCGTGCGCGCCGCCCCGGTCAGGGTGGCGAAGTCGAGGATCAGTTCGGGCTTTCCCTCGGCCGCCTTGGCGAGGGCGTCGCCCAGGATGAGCCGGCCTTCGGCGTCGGTATTGTCGACTTCGACGGTGAGCCCCTTGCGGCTCCTCAGCACGTCGCCGGGGCGGAAGGCGGCGCCGGAAACCGAATTCTCGACGGCGGGGATGAGGAGGTGGAGACGGACGGGAAGGCGGCTCTTGATCACCAGCCGCGCCAGCGCCAGCGCATGCGCCGCCCCGCCCATGTCCTTCTTCATGATCCGCATCCCGGCGGCCGGCTTGATGTCGAGCCCGCCCGAATCGAAGCAGACGCCCTTGCCGACGATGGCGATTCGCGGATGGCGGCGGTCGCCATGCTCCAGCTCGACGAGGCGCGGCGCCCGGTCCGGCGCCGCGGCCCGGCCGACCGCGGCGATCATCGGATAGCCTTCCTCCAGCCTGGCTCCCGAGGTGACGGCGACTTCCGCGCCGCACTCCGCCGCGACCTCGCGCACCGCCGCCTCGAGCTCGGCGGGGCCAAGGTCGCCGGCGGGGAGGTTGACGAGATCGCGGACCAGATTGACCGCTTCGGCGAGGCGCACAGTCTCCTCGATCCGCGCCGGCTCGGACGTCAGCAGGATTCGCGGGCCGGCCTTGCCTTCGGCTTTCTTGTAGCGCTCGAATCGATATTGGCCGAGCAGCCAGCCGAGCGCGGCCGGGCCCGGGCCAAGCCCCTCGACGCGATACTTCCCCTCGGGCAGGCTCTCGGCCGCCTTGGCCAGGCACCAGGGGCTGAGCTCGCCGACATTGGCGACTCCGAGCACGGCCGACCATTCGGCCTGCTCGCCGGGCATGATCGCGAGCTGATAGCCGTCGCCCTTGAAGCCTTGCGCCTTGAGGGCCTGGCGCACCCGGGCGGGTTGGGCGTTGAGCCAGGCTTCGAAGCCCTTCTTGTCCACGAGGTGAAGGGCGGTGGCGGGCTGGCCCTTGTCCGGCTGGAGGAGAGTGACGACTTCTGTCATGCTTGCGCCCCTATCGGATGCGGGGGGCGCGTTCAAATGCGGCCGGTTCGTCATCACTTCCTGCCGAGGCGGTCACCGCCCCTGACGCCCGGCCGGCACCCCGAACAGGTCATGCTCGTCGGCATCCTCGATCCGAACGCGCAGGATGTCCCCCGGCTTCGAGCCCGCGGCTTCGCGCAGGTGGACCTCCCCGTCGATCTCGGGGGCGTCCGCCTGTGAGCGGCCGGTCGCTCCGCCCTCGCCGTCGGCGAGGTCGATGAGGACGTCGATCTCCCGCCCGATCTTCGCTTGCAGCTTGGCCGCGGAGATCCGGGCGGTCAGCTCCATGAGCCTGGCGTAGCGCTCCTCCTTGACCTCCTCCGGAACCGCGCCGGGAAGGCCGTTGGCGGCAGCGCCTTGGACCGGCTCGAAGCGGAAGGCGCCGACGCGGTCGAGCTGCGCCTCCTCGAGCCATTGCATCAGATAGTCGAAATCCGCCTCGGTCTCGCCCGGGAAGCCGACGACGAAGGTCGAGCGGATGGCAATGTCGGGGCAGATCGCGCGCCAGCCGCGGATCCGCTCCAGCACCTTCGCCTCGTTGGCCGGGCGCCGCATCGCCTTCAGGACAGAGCGGGACGCATGCTGGAAGGGAATATCGAGATAGGGGAGGACCAGCCCCTCCGCCATGAGCGGGATAACCTGGTCGACGTGCGGATAGGGGTAGACATAATGAAGCCGCACCCAGGCACCGAGCCTGCCGAGCTCGCGCGCGAGATCCGTCATGTGGGCGCGGACCTGGCCCCCCTTCCACGGCCAGGAGGCGTGGCGGACGTCGACCCCGTAGGCCGACGTGTCCTGGCTGATGACGAGCAATTCCCTGGTGCCGGCCGCGATCAGCTTCTCGGCTTCGCGAAGGATCGCATCGGGGCGGCGGCTGACGAGGTCGCCGCGCAGGCTGGGGATGATGCAGAAGCTGCAGCGATGGTTGCAGCCTTCCGAGATCTTCAGATAGGAATAATGGCGCGGCGTCAGCTTGAGCCCGCCTTCGGGCACCAGGTTCAGATAGGCGGAAGGCGGCATCGGCGCGGCGACGTGGACGGCGCCGACGACCTGCTCATATTGGTGAGCGCCGGTGACCGCGAGGACCTGGGGAAAGCGCTCGCGGATGACCTCCGCTTCCTTGCCCATGCAGCCGGTGACGATGACCCGCCCGTTCTCGGCCACGGCTTCGCCGATCGCCTGGAGACTCTCCTCCTTGGCGCTGTCGAGAAAGCCGCAGGTGTTGACCAGAACGACGTCGGCGCCCGCATAATCGGCGGACATCTGATAGCCGTCGGAGCGCAGCTTGGTCAGGATGCGCTCGGAATCGACGAGATTCTTCGGGCAGCCGAGCGAAACCATGCCGACCTTGGGCGGGGAGGGGAGGATGGTGGCCATGGGAAGGGCGCTAGATAGGGAAGGCAGCGCCATTTTCCTAGCCCGGTGCTTTCTTCCCCTCCCTGGAAGGGAGGGGCCAGGGGTGGGTCCGCCGAAGGCGGCCGAAACTCACACTCAGCAAGAAGTCTCGCTGCGCTCGCCTACCCACCCCCAGCCCCTCCCTTGCAGGGAGGGGAGGACAGGCCCTCAGCGCAGCGTCTGCCCGCTTTCCTCCTCGAGGAAGCGGAGCAGGGCCTCTTCGAATTCATCTTGTCTGCCGTCGCGGGCGACGTTGAAGCGCAGCCAGGCATTTTCGGACGGGGTGACGGCCGCCGCCGCGCCGACCGCGGCTTCATGCTCCGCGGCGCTTTCCTCTTCCTCGCGCGCGAAGAGCTTCGCCGCTCCGTCGAAATCGGGTCGCCGCATCCGGGAGAGGAAGCCGAGCACGTCGCTTCGGCGATCGTTCATGAAGGTTTCGAGGCGGGCGGCCTCGGACCGCTCGAGCGGCTGGTATGAGGAATAGGCCATGAGGTGGTTGCCGACCGCCTGGACGAACAGCTTCTGCCAGCCCGGAGCGTTGGCGGCGCCGAGCGTCGCGTCCTTGAGCCGCCAGAGCATCTCGGCCTCGCTCTGGCTGACCACCAGGGCTCCGTCGCCGCCGGGGGCGAAGACGAGGCGGCGCAGCAGGTTCACCTCGGCGTCGTCGACGATTCCGGGCCGGATGTCGCCGTCCCGCCGGGTCGCGCCCTCGCCGGTCAAAACGGAGCGTTCGATCTGCGTCAGAGCCCAGGCCTTGAGCGACGCCGGGACGTTGAGCGCCTTCTCGACGATCTTGACGACGAGCTCGATCTCGACGGCCCCGATCGGGCGTCCGTCGCGGTCGAGCTGGCCCATCAGCCACGCCGCCGTCTCGTCGTCGACATAGCCTTTCGGCTCGGTGGCGTTGAGGACGGAGTCGGTGATCGCCTCGATGAGGAAATCGCACCATTCGAGGCTCGTCAGCCGGGCCCGCCGATGGAGCTCGAAGAGGGTTTCGGCCTCCGCCCGGGCGACCACCCCGTCGGGCCAGACGGCGCGGCGGATCGCCAGCACGTCCCTGGGCGAGATCGCGCCGCCCGCCTCGAGCGAGGAGGAGAAATCGGAAAAGGAGAAGCTCATGGTTCCACCCGCTGGCTGCCGTTGCGCTCGGACCATAACGGGGAACGGTTAAGCGCCGACTAAGGGAGATGCCTCCCCTCCGTCACCCTGGAACCGTTTGGCGGTTATCCCCTTTGCGACATGGAGCAGGTCCGGGCCCGCCATCCCGGGCTCGACCCGGAATCCATGAACACCGCAACCTCTTCGCTCAGCCCAGCTCCGCCTCTTTCTCCGCCGTCGGCAGGATCTCGACGATGCAGTCGCCGGGAAGCAGCGCGTTCGCCTCCGGCTCCCAGAAGCCATAGGGCACGCCGTCGCGATAGACCCGGACCCCGATTCCCTTGGCGAGGGCGGTGAGCGGCTTGCCGCATTCCTCGTCGGTGACCACCCGCTCCGAAAGCTTCACCCGGCCGCTCGAGGAGGCGAGGTCGGCGATATAGTCCGAGATATGCAGCCCCTGGGTCGAGCCGGCGAGGAGAAGGCCGGCGAAGCTCACCGGGTTGATCACCGTCGTCGCTCCCGCCTGGCGGGCGAGCAATTCGTTATCCTCGTTCCTGACCGCGATGCTGATCGGCAAATCGGGGGCGAGGTGGCGGGCGGTCAGCGTGATCAGGATCGAAGTGTCGTCGCGGCCGGCGGTGACGATCATCGCCCGCGCCCGCTGGATGTGGACCGCCTGGAGGGTCTTGTCGCGGGTCGCGTCGGCGTCGACGATCGCGCAGCCGAGCGATTCGGCGCGCTCAAGCGCGTCCTCGCTGGCGTCGATGACGACGATGTCCTCGGCCGGAGTGCCGCGGGCGATGAGCTCGTCCACCGCCTCCGAGCCGCTGGTGCCGAAGCCGGCGACGACGACATGATCGCACAAGGTCCGCTGAAGCCTTTTCATACGCCATTTGTCCCAGGTGCGCCTGAACACGAACGTGTAGGCGGTGCCGATGAAGATGAGGACGAAGAAGATCCGGATCGGGGTCACCACCAGCGCGTCGTAGAGCCGGGTGTGCGGAGCCACGGGGACGATGTCGCCATAGCCGGTGGTGGTGATGCTGATCATGGTGAAATAGACGACGTCGACGAAGCTGATATGGCCGTCATGCGTGTCCTTGAGCCCGTCGCGCTCGTACCAGTGGAGTCCGATGGTGAAGGCGAGCAGCCCGATGACGAGGGCGGCCCGCCAGGCGAGCTGCGCCCAGACCGGCAGCCGCCCGCGGCGCCGCATGTTGATCTCGTCGGGTCCGCGCGGGCGCCGCGTATACATCAGCCGTAGAGCTCCCCCAGCCGCGCCAGCGACGGCCCGTGCGTCAGGTCGAGATGCAGCGGGGTGACGGCGACATAGCCGTCGGCGACGACTTCGAGGTCGGTCATATGGCCGGGCGTCTCGACCATCGGCGCGAGCCCGAACCAGAAATAATCGTAGCCGCGCGGATCGGTGCGCTGGACGATGCGCAGCCGGCCGTAATCGTGCCGGCCCTGCCGCGCGACCCTGATCCCCTTCACCGCCTCGGGGGCAAGAGCGGGGAAGTTGACGTTGACGAGCGTGCCCGGCGGCATGCCGGCCTCGACGATCGGGCGAAGGGCGCGTTCCGCCCAGGCCTCCGCCGCAGCGAAGGGCACGGTGTCGCCCATCCCCTCCTTGGCATAGGCCTGGCTGAGGGCGATCGCCGGAAAGCCGGCCATCGCCCCTTCCATCGCCGCCGACACCGTGCCTGAATAAGTGACGTCCTCGCCGAGATTGGCGCCGCGATTCACTCCCGAAAGGACGAGGTCGGGCGGATCGTCCTTCATCAGATGCGCGACGGCCATCATGACCGCGTCGGTCGGCGTGCCGGTGACGCAGTAGCGGCGCTCGCCCAGCGTCCTGAGGCGCACCGGGCGGGTGAGGGTGAGCGAGTGACCGGCGCCCGACTGCTCCTCGGTCGGAGCGACCGTCCAGATGTCGTCCGAGAAAAGCCGGGCGATCCGCTCGAGCACCTTGAGGCCGGTCGCGTTCACGCCGTCGTCGTTGGTGAGCAGGATCCGCATCGCTCCGAGCTAGGCCGCCGCCGGGGCCCGCGCAAGCGCGGCAACCATCGCCGCGATTCAGGAGTTGGTCGGGCGAAGAAGGAGAGAGCGATGCAGGTTCCGCACAGAAGTTTCGTCGTGGTTGCCGACGGCAAGAAGATGCTGTTCTTCCGCAACGAGGGCGATTCCGAATATCCCAAGCTCGAGGTCGAGCGGAAGCGCGAGACGACCGACGCCGCCGACCGCGACCAGAAGACCGACGCGCCCGGCCGCACCTTCGACGCCTCCGGCGGCGCCGGGCGGAGCGTCTATCAGGAGGTGGATTTCCACCAGCTCGAGGAAGAGCGCTTCGCCGCCGAGACGGCCGAGCTGCTGAAGAAGCGGGCGCTGCGCAACGACTTCGATTCGCTGATCATCGTCGCCCCGCCCAAGACCCTCGGCGAGCTCAGGAAGCATTATCACAAGGAGGTCGAGAAGCGTCTCGCCGGCGAGATCGCCAAGGATCTGACCGGCCACCCCGTCACCGAGATTGAGAAAATCCTGCAGTCCGAATAGCCTGTAAGTCGGCTTCGGCCGGGGGCGGCCTATCAACCGCTAGACTCCAGGAGTGACAATGCGTTTCAAGCTTCATCTCGCCGTCGGCCTCGCCCTCGCGGCCCTCTCGATTCCCGCTGCGGCGGCCGTTATCGCCGGCGCCACCGTGAAGGACACGGCCGGCGGAGTCGTCGGCACGATCCTGAAGGTCGAGGGCGACCACCTCCTCCTCAAGACCGACAAGCATGAGGTGCGCCTGCCCGTCGCCAGCTTCACCGCGACGGATGATGGCGCGCTGTTCGGAATGACCCAGGCCCAGCTCAACGCCGAGGTCGACAAGGCCGCCGCCGCCGCCGCGGCCCAGATCGTCGCCGGGGCGACGGTGAAGGGCGCGGCCGGAGCCGTCGTCGGCACGATCGAGGCGGTCGACGCGCAGTTCGTGACCTTGAAGCTGGTATCGGGGAAAAGCGTCCGGTTGCCGCGCAGCGCGGTCGGCGGCGGTCCCGACGGCCCCGTCATCGGCATGACCGCCGCGGAGATCGAGGCGGCGGCGAAAGGCGCTTCGTAAGGCGAGCTCCCCTCCCTTGCAGGGAGGGGAAATTCGGCGCGCCGCGGCCAAAGCGTTCGGGCGTGGAAAAGGCCGCGGGGCGAAGGGACCCCGCGGCCTTTTCGCTGTCCGCCCCGGGCTAGTCCTGGGAGCGGGCAATCCTGCGGCGGGCGACCAGGGCCGCGGCCGCCGCTCCGAACAGGAGGATCATCGGCGGCGCCGGCACGTCGTGCCCGCCGGTCGAGGTGCTGGTCGAGCTGCCGCTGGAGGTCGAGCTGCTGGTCGAGGAACTGGTGCTGCTCGAGGTGCTGCTCGAGGTCGAGGCGCTGGTCGACACGTTGCCGCTCGACGACGTGCTGGTCGAGGTGCCGCCGCCGAAGCTCGACGAGGAGGAGGTGGTCGAGACGTTGCCGCTCGAGGTCGAGGTGGAGCCGCCGCTGGTCGAGGTCGAGCCGCCGCTGGTGCTGGTCGAGCTGCCGCCGGTGCTGGTCGAGCCGCCGCTGGTCGAGGTCGAGCTGCCGCCGCCGCCGGTCGACGTGCTGGTCGACGCGGTGAAGATGGCG
>Ga0196965_1000784_pt1 | contig 15205 bp, 10 predicted proteins | sample S1_20metaG_FD_148668 | JGI IMG/M metagenome (GOLD analysis project Ga0196965, IMG submission 148668) | Soil microbial communities from Anza Borrego desert, Southern California, United States - S1_20 | ecosystem: Environmental > Terrestrial > Soil > Desert | place: USA: California | collected... | reverse complement strand
GGCGCGCGCCGCGTGAGCACGGCGGCGGCCTCGCCCTGTGCCGGGACCTCCCGCACCACGGTCTGGGACGCCACAAGCGCGATGCCCGCCGCATCGAATACGGTGACGACGAGCTTCTGCCCGTAGACGGCGCGCGCGGACGGGTTCGCGACGGTCGCGTTCACGCGCGGCTCTGTCCCTGGGACGAGCTCCGCGCGCTCCACCCTAACCGGCGCCGAGCCCTCGCGGGGCGCCGACCACTTCACCCCCCCGAAAGAGACGAAGGCGCGGGCCGCAGGCGCATCGCCCCCGTAGAGGCCGGGGATGAACAGGGGGACGGTGGCGCGGGCCGGGATATCGAGCACGCCCTCGCGCTTGGCACGCAGCGTCCCGTCCTCTCCGAAGATCTCGGCCGTGTACGGCGCGCGCCTGGCCTCGGCCTCGGGATTCCGGTTCTCGACATACGCGAGGAGATCAGTGCGGTTGCCTGCGGAGAGCGCCCGGGCGAAAGAGACCCTCAGCGGAGCGGCCGACGCGTCGCAGAGATAGGCGCAGGAGCCTCCGCAGTCGACGCCCTCCTCGTCCTGGTTCTGCGCCCCGTCTGCGCACGAGGGAGGGTCGTAGACGACCGCGAGCGCGATGCCTGCGACGAGCGCAAGGAACAGCGCGGCTGCGATGCCGATCACGACGAGACGCCTCCTTCCTGCCCAGTCCAAGGCCATATCGATACCAGTATATAGGAAAAGGCGGCTATCGGCCGAGATGGGCGCGGAGCTTGCGGAACGCGATGCCGCGGCTGCTTACCGCATGCTTCTCTTCCCGCGACATCTCCCCGAAGGTCCTCTCTGCCCCATCCGGCAGGAACACCGGGCCGTATCCGAAATCCTTGTCCCCTCGGGGCGGCACGATGCTGCCGGCGATGGAGCCGTCGAAGACGTGCATGTCCCCTTCCTCGTCCAGATAGCCGACGATGGTGCTGCTCGTCGCCCGGGGGTCGCCGTACCGCTCGGCGAGCGACGCGATCCCCTCTGTCCCGAGCGCCTCCTCGAACCATTTTATGAACGGGCCCGGGAGCCTGCCGCCGAGGCACTCGAGGGTGAGCGAGCTGTCCTCGACGATGCATGCGCCTACGCCCTCGCGCTTCGCGGCAAGGAGCTTCTGCCGCATCACCTCATGGGGATCGAGGTCCTGGATCTCGGGAAGGTCGAGCTTCTCCTGCGCGAGCGGCACGCCGAGTATGGCCTCGGCCTCCTCGAGCTTGCGCGCGTTGCCGGTGACGAATATGAGCGCCATGGGCCCACTATAGCAAAAGCCGCCCTTCCGGGCGGCTTTTGCTATTAAAAAAGAAACACGCGCATGATGCTGGCGACAACCTACTCTCCCCTTGCGAGTACCATCGGCTCAAGAGGGCTTGACTGCCGTGTTCGGAATGAGAACGGGTATGGCCCCTCCGATAAATCACCAGCATCATGCGCACGTTTCCGCCTTCGCAGACGGACGAATATGCAAATAGGGATTGCAGGATCACTTTCGCAGAAAGTGACACGCAGAGTTCCGCACAGAAGACTGGGCATATTAGTACTTCTCGACTCAACGCATCACTGCGCTTCCATCTAAAGCCTATCAACCTAGTCATCTTCTAGGAGCCTCATAACGATTCCTTATCTTGGAGGGTGCTTCCCGCTTATATGCTTTCAGCAGTTATCACTTCCCGACATAGCTACCGAGCGATGCCACTGGCGTGACAGCTCGTAGACCAGAGGTCAGTTCACCCCGGTCCTCTCGTACTAGGGGCAAGTCTCCTCAAGAATCAACGCCTGTAGTAGATAGGAGACCAACCTGTCTCACGCATTTCGTTTGCTCTCATTACTGAGAGGATCGGACTGTATCTTTGCCCGTTCTGGGCAACTGACGTTCAGTCTCTACGGGCGCTTCTCGCTTCCCTCGGTATCGCCCTTCCTCGCGGAGTGGGGTTCTACCGATATCAGTCAGTTTGCTCATGCATGTTCCCATGCATGACCGCCGTGTCATGGTTGGTTCTATCTTAGTTTCAAGACGAAAAGACATTCACTTCGCACTTTATCGGTTCTGACAACAGAAACTCGAAGGGATTCAAACGGTGAGGGAATCGAGTATTGCTACTGCAATCCCCTCACGGTTTGAACCCAGCTCGCGTACCTTTTTAATTGGCGAACAGCCAAACGCTTGGGACCTTCTCCAGCCCCGCGCTAAGGTGAGCCGACATCGAGGTGCCGAACTCCGCCGTCGCTATGGACGCTTGGGCGGAACTAGCCTGTTATCCCCAGGGTAACTTTTATCCGTTAATCTCTGGCCGCGTCTAAAGCGGACCATCGGTTCACTATGCTCTGCTTTCGCATCTGTGCGGGATGTACCCCTTACAGTTAAGCTGGCTTGTGCCATTACACTATCGGCACGGTTTCCATTCGCGCCTAGCCAACCTTAATAGACTCCTCCGTTACTTTTTAGGAGGATAGCGCCCCACCAAAACTACCCGCCAGGCACTGTTCCCACGTAGTTCATACGCGGGTTAGAGACTGCACATCGTAAGAGTGGTATTTCACTGGCGACTCCACGACCCCCGAAAGGATCGCTTCAAAGTCTCCCACCTATGCTACGCATACGACACGCAGCCCCAATACCAAGCTGTAGTAAAGCTCCTGGGGTCTTTTCGTCTAACTACAGGTAACCGGCATCTTCACCGGTATTGCATTTTCACCGAGCAAGTCCTCGAGACAGTTTTCCACTCATTACGCCATTCGTGCACGTCTGAACTTACCAGACAAGGAATTACGCTCTACTATTCCTCACAGCAGGACCATATCTTCACCCTCCTTTCGGAGGGGCACGACGTATGGCCTCTCATTTGAGTCGTGGATCCATCACGCCTTTCGGCGCGAAGAGGTAGCTTTTCATGACGCAATCTTCTCAGAACTGTTTACGGTCTCCTATAATCGCCCCAATCCGTTCTGCACCCGACGAATCGGATGCAGAACCTTAGGACGATTATAGTTATCGCCGACATTCACCGGGGCTTATAGAGTCCAGCACATCATCCGAGGACAATGCACCTCCCCTGCTTGACCTTCCGGCATTGGTCAGGCGTCACCCCCTATACATCCTCTTACGAGTTCGCAGGGAGCTGTGTTTTTGGTAAACAGTTGGCAGAAAATCTTTCGCTGCGGCCTCCCTTGCGGGAGGCAGGCCTTATCGCTAACTTACGGCCGCTTTTTTGCCGAGTTCCTTGAGGACCTCTCACTCGTTCGTCTTGGTCTACTCGACCTGAACACCTGTGTCGGTTTACGGTACGGTCGTCATATGCTGAAGCTTAGAAGTTTTTCTCGGAACCGCGCTCCGCGCTCTCTGCCCCTCCGAAGAGGAGCATTGCTTTTCCGCTTGGAGTTAGTGTCTGGCGGATTTTCCTACCAGACCTCCTCACGGCACTGACCCAAATCCAATAATGGGCAGCGCGTACAGCAATCCGTCACTCCATCGCACATATGATCGGTCAGGGAATATTAACCCTGTGTCCATCAGGTGCGGCTTTCGCCATCCCCTAAGGCCCGACTAACCCTCAGTTGATCACCATAGCTGAGGAAACCTTGTTCTTTCGACGTGCGGGGTTCTCACCCGCATTGTGGTTACTTGTGCCTGCATTCTCACTTCCGTACGCTCCAGCATGGGTCACCCCTTTGCCTTCACAGCAGAACGGAACGCTCTCCTACCGCTTGTGCACTTCATAGAGAGGACCAACATCTGTTGGCCGCAAAGATCTGTAGAGACCGAGTATGACGCGTCGTCGGAGCAGGATGGTTATGATTCGCTACGCGGCGTTTCCTCCATGTTATTCCTGCTCTTCGCACTTATCTTCTGGCACTACTCGCCAGAATTACTATCCCGGCACACGGGACGTCAACTCGGTAACCGAAGACGAAGGACACCTTATGGGGTGTTCATCCGAGGCATTCGCGCCGGCATGCTGATCCAGCGCTACTGACCAAGGACTATCCTTTCGGACCCTCGTCTGCTCTTGAGAGTATCTTTCAACCCTCTATGAAGTGCACAAACCCGCAGTTTCGGTACTACGCTTAACCCCGATCATCTTCGGCGCAAGGACTCTCGATGAGTGAGCTGTTACGCTTTCTTTAAATGGTGGCTGCTTCTAAGCCAACATCCTCATTGTCGAAGAATCCTCACTTCCTTAAGTTGTACTTAGCGTAGATTTAGGGACCTTAACTGGCGATCAAGGGCTCTTCCCCCTTTGACGTGTGGAGCTTCGCCCCCACCGTCTAACTGCCATGCTCATAATCCTCGGTATTCGGAGTTTGATAGGAACAACGAGGTTTCCCCCTATTTGTCCCTTCCAGTGCTCTACCCCCCAAAGGTACATCCGACGCTAGCCCAAAAGCTATTTCGGAGAGAACCAGCTATTACCAGGTTCGATTAGCTTTTCACTCCTTACCACAAGTCATCCCAAGACGTTGTACGATCTATGGGTTCGGGCCTCCATGTGCCTTTCGGCACACTTCACCCTGCTCATGGCAAGCTCACCTGGCTTCGGGTCGTATGTATGACACGGACGCGCTATTCACACTCGGTTTCCCTGAGGCTCCATCCCGTTACGGATTTAGCCGAAGCGACATACATACACTCGCAGGCTCATTCTTCAATAGGCACGCTAGGATGGACCGGAGCCCACCCTAACCCTTTGTAAGTACACGGTTTCAGTTCTATTTCACTCCCCTCTCGGGGTTCTTTTCACCTTTCCCTCACGGTACTAGTTCACTATCGGTCCTGCGACATATTTAGCCTTACCGGTTAGTTCCGGCAGATTCATCCGAGCTATTCGTGTCTCGAACTACTCAGGAACGGAAGCGCACAAGGGTTATACATTTCGCATACGGGGCCATTACCCTCTGGGGCGATGCTTTCCAGCATCTTCTGCTATGTAGAACTTTTGTAACTTGTGCCGTATAAATACGGCGCTTCCGCCCTACAACCCCTGATACCGAAGTATCAGGTTTGGGCTCTTCCCGTTTCGCTCGCCGCTACTTAGGGAATCACGAGAGTCGCGTTCCATCTGCCCGAAGCATCAGGCAAACGGAACGCCACTCGTTGTTGTTTTCTCTTCCTCCAGGTACTGAGATGTTTCACTTCCCTGGGTTCGCTCCACTCCTTAAAAGGAGGGTGACCATTGCTGGCCGGGTTTCCCCATTCGGACACCTCCGGATCGATGGCTACAAATCGCCTCCCCGAAGCATTTCGCTGATTAGTCGCGTCCTTCATCGCTGTCGCAAGCCTAGGCATCCACCGTGCACCCTTCATGTCTCCTGTGCGGAAACCTGAATACCACTTTCTAACGATTGTTTGTGATTCTGCAATTCAATCCGCCCTGCATGAGCGCGAACGCTCACGCCCGGACGGCGTTGATTACCTATTTGCATATTCGTCTGTCAACGAGCCCGTATCCTCCTTCAAGAAAAAAGCCCCTTCCGGGGCGGCGCGTACCAGGGCCTTCCGGCCCGTACACTTACCCGCTCCGCTTGGCTAGTAATTTCTTGGTCGTAGACACGTAAAGGGAGTATACGCGGGCAGGAAATCCCTGTCAACCAAAAGGAAAAGGCCCCGCTTCCGGGGCCTTTTCGCTTCCCTTCCAGGAGCTACTTTATCTCGTTCTGGATGCGGTCGATGTAGCGAGCCGCAGCCTGCTGGCCGCCGAGACCGAACGCGAGGCCGAAGGCGAGCGAAAGCGCGACGACGACGCCCGTGAAGAGGGTCTGGATGAGCGGCGAGACGCCGAGGCGGTCGAGGGCGACAAGGATCGCGAAGACCCAGATAGCCCAGCGAGCGACGGTACCAAGGAGGTTTGCAGCCCGGATGTTCGCTGCGCGAGCCGCGCCGGCGACGAGCCGCTGCGCTGCCTCCGCGATGACCGCAGCCACGAGGAGGATAAGCACCGCGACGATGACCTGCGGGAGGTACCCGAGGACGACGCCCGTGAGGAACTCGGTCACCTGCGTAAGCCCGAGCACGTCGAGCGACGCGACGAGGAATACGATGATGAAGAACCACTTCACGAGGAAGCCGAGGAACGCTCCCGAGTTCAGGGTGAACCCTGCGCGGTCGACGACACGCTCGACGCCTGCGGCGCGGAGCGCCTGGTCGACCTTGAGGGACGAGACGACCTGCGCCACCAGACGTCCGAGGCCTGCTCCGACGAGCCAGCCGATGACGAAGATGATGAGCGCGACTACTAAGTTCGGGATGAATGCCACGAGTCCGTAGAACAGGTTCTGGAAGGACATCGTAAGCACATCCGCCCATTCAGTGAGGAACATAGGGGTGTGGTTACTTCTAGGAGCTAAGCCGGTAATCCGAGCAGGAACGACGCCTGCATAACCCTAAGTGTAGCAAGGTGAAGCCCTCAGGAAGGGGGTTCTGTGGATAGGCCAGAAAGAGGCCGGGCTGGCAAGAGGCGGGCTTATTTGGCCGTAAGGCCGAGCTTGTCCACGATCACGCGGTTCGGGTAGTCGAAGACGTCCCGGAGGAGGCGGTCGTAGACGCCGAGGCGGTACTTGAACTGCTCCGTCGAGAAGCAGGCGAACCGGAGCTCGCGACCGAGCTCTGCCTCGAGCGCGTGTATGGCGGTCGAAAGCGGCCGCTCCTCCATGCGGTCCCCCACCACGAGGATGTCGACCTTCGACTCGAGCGCGCCCGTGAAGAGGCCCGAGAGCGCCACGAGGCGTATGGTCCCCGCCTTCTTGAGCGCGCTCACTATCATCGCGTCGCTCACGTCGGTCGTCGCGCGCAGGAAGGCCTTGAGTGGCTCGTAGTGCGGGAAGCGCCTGTCGGCCACGTAGCCTACCGGCCCCTTCCCTGTCTTCTTGCGGAGCACGCCTGCCGCGACAAGAAGGGAGAGTTCCTTGCGCGCCGCATCCTTGGAGACGCGGGCCCGGAATGCCGCGTCCGCGGAGAGGAACGTCGTGTCGTCATTAAAAAGGAAGAGCCGCAGGAGCTTTAGGCGGGCGGCTGAGCCGAAGAGTCGGGCGAGCGGATCCATGGTTCGTCGCCGCATTGTACCTACCCTGCTTAGTGGACTGCAACCCTTGACTAATTATGCGAAAAGCACCCGTTTCCGGGTGCTTTCCTGAGCGAGAACGGGCTCGGGTTACTTGAGGGTAACCTTGCCGCCTGCCTCCTCGACCTTCTTCTTGAGGTCCTCGGCATCGTCCTTGCCCACGTTCTCCTTGAGCGCGGACGGCGCGCCGTCGACGAGGTCCTTGGCCTCCTTGAGACCGAGGCCGAGCGCCTCCTTCACGACCTTGATCACCTGGATCTTGTTCGCGCCTGCGTCAGAGAGCTCGACGGTGAAGGTGCTCTTCGCCTCCTCGCCGCCTGCTGCCGGGCCTGCTGCCGGGCCTGCGACCGCAACTGCTGCCGCGGAGACGCCGAACTTCTTCTCGAAGACCTTCACGAGCTCGGAGAGCTCGAGGACGGACATCTCCTCGATGGCCTCGACGATCTTCTTGAACTTCTCGGGAACCTCGACAGGAGCCTCCTCCGCTGCCGCGGGGGCTGCCTCCTCCTTGGTCTCCTCTGCTGCGGGAGCCGCGGCCTCTTTGGTCGCCTCCTCCTGCTTTACCTCTTCTTCTGCCATAGTAGTGAAACTAACGTTCGATTAATGCTTAGGCTGCTGCCTTCTTCTCGCGCACCTTGTCGAGCGCTATAACGAGGCCCTGAATCGGGCTGTTTATAACGTTCACGAACATGCCGCGGAGTACCGGCACCGGCGGGATGGTCGCGATGGCATTCATGCCAGCCGCGTCCGTGAACTTCCCGTCGAATACGCCGCCCATGATGGACAGGGCGCCCTTGTGCTTCTTGCCGTGCTCGAAGATCTCGCGCGCGGCCTGGGTAGCGTCGCCCTCGCTCCATGCGAGTGCGATCTCCCCCGGAAGCTCAGGCATGGTGCCCTCGTAGCCCTTGTCGGAGAGCGCGCGGCGGATGAGGGTCTTCTTGGCCACGTAGTAGCCGACCCCTCCTTCCCGGAGCGCCTTCCTCATGGCCGCGGTGTCCGCGACCGAGAGGCCCTTGAAATGCACGAAGACGACGGACGCGGCATTCTTCACCGCCTCGGCGATCTTCTCCGTGACCTCTACTTTCTTTGCTTTGGTTATTGCCATGCTGTGTGTGTTCTGTACGAAACGGACGACGGCCCCTTGCGAGACCGTCGTTGAGGAGACATTCGACCCCCGGCATCGCTGCCGGGTTTCGTCCCTCGGCCAGGCTCACGCCCCAATGGGGCTGCTGGCTGTCTTCGGTCCGTACCTGGGCACTCTACCCTATCGGGAGCGCGGCCGCAACGATGCCAGGCGCGAGCTCCATGCCGAACAGGGAGAAGGCTACGATGAGAGCGAAGACGCCGAGAAACGCGAGGAAGTGGTAGAAGTAGTCCATGCCGCTGCTGCCGCAAGGATAGCACGTGCTAGAACGCGGTCGCGACCGACCCTATCGCGAGGATGCCGAGGAAATTGAAGACGAAGGAGAGGGGGATGAATACCGCAAGCCGCATCTTCGAGAGCCCGAGCATGCCTATGCCAAGCTCGTCCGGGAACGGCGAGGCGATAATGAGCCCGCCCACGAGGAAGGTCAGCCAGCGGAAGATGCGGAAGCTGAATACCCTCTTGGCCTTGCGTTTCTTCCCGGCCGTACCGAGAAGGAGGGCGACGTGCTCGGAGAGCCCGTCCCGGATGAACCGGAATATGACGAGGTCCCCTATCACGGCGCCGAGCGCGCCGAAGAAGGCGGTCGCCCAGATGCCGTTCACCTGCGCGAGCTCGCCGAGCGTCACTATGGCGGGCGCTGTCGTGAATATGGAGGTGAAGAAGAGGCCTGCGAGGAAGCTTCCTAGGTACTCGAGCTCGCGGGTCGACGTAAGGACGCCGACAAGCGCGTCCGTCTGCACGAGCGCGACCGCGACTATGACGCTTATGGCAACGAGTCCGAGGTCCTGGATAAGAAGGAGCCACGGGGATGCGTTCTTGGAGGTGAGCATGGGTCCATTCTAGCAGTGCAGGATATTGAATACGAAAACCCCGCGGCTACGCCGCGGGGTTTTCTCTATCGCTTCCTAGCAGTGCGGGGTATCCCGGGAGCCGCTAGTCTGCGATGAAGATCGGATCAGTCTCGAAGTCCTGATCGCCCGAATCGACGGTGAACGCAGAGCTTCCGGTGAAGCTAGGATCATCGTTGAAGCGGACGCTGTCGAGCTCGACTGAGAAGGTTCCTGCATCGGCCGGGTTGAGCGTTACCGTGAGCGTGAAGGTCTCGGTATCGCCCTCGTCGACGCGGTAGAAGCCGTTCTCGAGATCAGCGGTCGACGTGAGCACCGCGCTCTCGGTCTCTGCCGTGAACGTGCTGCCGTTGATTTCGTAAGTCACGCCAACCGTGCCGGAATCATCCGTGGTAGTCGCGATGTACGCATCGTCATCGATAGCTTCGACCTCGAAGCGGATGGTGTACGTGCCGTACGTCGAAGCCGCGGTGTCACCCGGGGTCACGACAGCCTGACTGGTCGAAACTCCTTCCACTGCGATACCCGTGAGCGCGATGGTGTGGGTTGCACTGTCTGCGCTACCGCCCACATCTGCATCATCGCCCGAGTCAACACCTTCGGCCTCGACATCAGCTGCACCATCGACATCGAAGGTGATGCTGACGTTTGCTGCATTCCGGACAAGCGTCACCATGAGCTCTGCCGTTACCTCGTCGTCGCCTGCGATTTCGGCATCGAGGTCCTCGAACTCAATCGAGCTTGCGCCAATGTCGCCGTCGAACTCTTCCCCGTCGATGACGAGGGTCGCGCTGCGAAGAACATCGTCAGCATCGCCCGAACCGGTCGTGACGCCGATTGAGAGATCAGTGATGAGCGTATCGACGTCTTCCTCGTTCTCAATATCGAACGCGAAGACGGTGTACTCATCCGATTCATCATCCTCATCAGCGACAAGGATCGATGCGCTCGGATCCTCGGTGCTCGAGCTAATGGTGAGGTCGCCGGTCTCTTCCTCGCCGAAGCCGAAGGTAACCGTATCGGAGTCATCGCCGATGTACTGCTGGATACCCTCGGCATCGGTAGAACGGATACCCTCATCCTCTACCCAGAACACGAAGTCCTGATCGAGGTCATCAGAGTCGACGGTACCTGCGATGTCGAAGGCAACGGTGATCTCTGCGCGATCGCCCTCGTTGACCACGTAGTCGAGGCCAGTGAGGTTGAGGGTGTAGACATCATCGTCATCCTCATCCCATGCATCGCGATCATCGACTTCCATATCGCCTATCTCGTCACCATCAGCGTCGAAGAGTACGACACGGTCGAAGTAATCCCACGGGCTCTGGCTCGAGGAATCGTCAGTCGAAGATGCAGTAATCTCCATGCGCTCAACGCGGATGTCACCATCCTCGACGTCGAACTCTGCAGTGAAGACTGCTACCTCCTCCTCGCCTTCGTTACCGGTCGACTCCTCGCGGACGAGGTCGAAGTCAGAAAGATCTGCCTCGCCGCCCGAGAGGGTGTCATCGTCGTCATCCGTGTCGTCATCATCGTCATCGTCCGGAACGTTCGGAGTAGGAGTACCCTGCGAATTGATATTCGCACGAGTAATCGGACCGAAGTACCCGGCTGCCGGACTGATGCCGCTTGCTGCCTGGTAGCGCGCGAGCGCTGCCTGGGTCTGGGCACCGAAGTATCCGGTTGCGCCAGCCGGGATGGAATACCCGCGCGCAATGAGCCAGTTCTGAAGCGCGGTCACATCTGCTCCGGTGGAGCCGATGGTAAGGTCGCGCGTGAACGTGACCGATGCAGACACGTTGGCATTGCCCTGGAGGGCTGCAATCTGCGCAAGAAGCGCATTGATCTGCGCCTGCAGGTCAGCAGTGGTCGTCTGCGCCCGTGCCGGCGTGAATGCCGCCATCGAGGCTGCAATGAGACCGACACCAGCAAGAACTGCTGCGATCCTTGCGATCAGTGTGCTGTTAGTTGTAGACATACATTATCCTAATTAATTCCCATGGCATGCGGCGTACTGCCCCATGCCTTTCCTGCTAATTCCATTTCTCGACTACCCGCGAGCTCGCCTTATCGACCGTACGCCTCGCTGGATAGCTGGCAAAGGAACGATCCTGAGTACATCCGTATCTCTCATCGCATCCATTACAGAAGTCCCTGATATTAGGGACGTACAGGCAGCCGAATTGCTTACAGCAACCTGCACGTCCGACAGCTCCATATATAGGAATAAAAGCCTGAAGCCTACATGAACTTAAGGAATAGCAAAAACCCCATGGCGTACCATGGGGTTTTTGCGTGTCCTAGGTCTCCCTAGACTACAAGCTTCCTATAGCTGCCGAGACGTATCTCGACGAGGCTATTAGTTAGCGATGTAGACAGCGTCCGTGCGGTAGTCGTCGTTCGACGAATCAACAGTGAAGACGGTGTCGCCATCCCAGTTGATGTCGTTGAAGTTGACCTCCTCGAGCATGACACCGAAGGTGCCAGCTGCAGCCGCATCAAGCGTGACCGTGAGCGTGAAGGTCTCGGTCTCACCCTCCTCGACGAGGAAGCGGGTCGTGGACGAGCCAACGAGGTCCGCGGTCGACGTGAGGACAGCCGAAGAGGTACCAGTGAAGGCGCCGCCGAAGGTGTCGAACTCAATGCCGTTCGTGGTCGAAGTTGCTGCCACATCATCGATGAATGCGTCGTCCTCGAGGGCCGTCACATCGAACTTGATGGTGTAGGTAGCGTAGGTGTTCGCTGCGGTCGAACCCGGAGTCGTTACCGACTGCGAGGTCGAGACCGACTCAACTGCGATGCCGGTCGTAGCGACCGTGTGGGTGGCACTGGATGCCTCACCCTCGACGGTTGCGTCGTCACCAGAATCAACGCCCTCAGCCTCAATATCAGCTGCGCCGTCGATGTCGAACGCAAGCGTGGTGTTCGCTGCGTCGCGAACGAGAGTGACCATGAGCTCGACCGTGACCTCCTCATCACCAGCGATCTCGATGTCGAGATCCTCGAAGGTGATGTTGGAAGTGTTCACGTCGCCATCGTACTCATCACCGTCAACGACGAGCGTTGCGCGGCGGATGTAGTCGCTAGCGTTGCCGGAACCCGGTGTTACGCCGACTGCGAGCTCAGTGATGAGCGAGTCAACGTCCTCGCGGTTCTCGAGGTTGAAGATGAAGACCGTGTAGTCCTCGGACTCTTCGTCCTCGTCAGCGACGAGAATGGACGAGTCCGGATCGTCGCTGTTGGAGCGGACACGGAGCTCACCGTTCTCCTCTGCACCGAAGCCGAAGGTGACAGACTCGGAATCGCTTCCGATGTACTGCTGGATACCCTCTGCGTCCGTAGCGCGGATCGCATCCTCCTTGACGGAGAAGACGAAGTCCTGAAGCTGGTCGTCAGAGTCGATGGTGCCTGCGATGTCGAAGGCAACGGTGATCTCTGCGCGATCGCCCTCATCAACCTGAATGTCGAGGCCGGTGAGGTTAAGAGTGAACTGGTCGTCGCCCTGACCATCCTCCTCATCCCATGCATCACGGTCATCAACATCCATGTCGGCTACCTCCTCGCCGTTTGCCGTAACGACAACACGATCGAAGTAATCCCACGGGTTATTGCTCGAAGCGGAACGGGTCGAAGATGCAGTAATCTCCATGCGCTCGACAAGAACGTCGCCGTCCTCAACGTCGAACTCTGCAGTGAAGACTGCTACCTCCTCCTCGCCCTCGTTGCCTTCGGACTCCTCGCGGACGAGATCGAAGTCAGAAAGATCTGCCTCGCCGCCCGAGAGGTCGCCGTCGTTGTCAGAGTCAGAATCGGTGTCAGTACCGCCAGTGGAACCGCCGGTTGCGTTTACCTTGGCGCGAGTGATCGGGCCAAAGTAACCGGAAGCCGGGCTGATGCCCTCAGCTGCCTGGTACTTCGCGAGAGCTGCCTGCGTCTGTGCACCGAAGTAACCGGTTGCGCCAGCTGCGATAGCGTAGCCCTTGCTGATAAGCCAGTTCTGAAGAGCCGTCACATCGGCGCCAGAGGAGCCGAGGGTGAGGTCCTGCGAGAACGTGACCGCTGCGGACGCGCCAGAGTTGTTACCCTGGAGCGACGCGATCTGTGCGAGGAGCGCATCGATCTGGTCCTGAAGGTCATCTGCGGACTGCGCGCGCGCTGCCGGAGCAAACGCTGCGAAGGACGAAGCGACGAGACCAAGACCTGCGAGCACTGCTGCGATCTTTGCGATCGTATTGGTGTTTGCACTAGTCATGATTGTTTCTAAGTGATTGAAGCGCGCGCGCGATGCGAAATTACTAACGCCGCATCTCACGCGTGCCTTGTTCTCTCTTTGTAATTCCCTCCCCTCCCCGAGAGGAAGGGAGTGAGTTTTCGAACGGTTCACACTACCCGACAGGGCGCACTATCGACGAGCGTCCCATCGGCTAGCTGGCGAAGGTATCGTTCATTCTGAGTTCATCCGTCATCTATCAAAATCAGTCGTACCGTGTCGGCCATCTTTCATGAACTTCCATTCATGAAGACGAGCGTCCCTGCGGCTTCTTACGCCGCAGGCCTTGAAATCCTTATTTGATTTTCAAGGTTCCGTTTCGTTCAGGAAATCGCACCAGCCGTTTCGGAATGCCCTCGCCCATATCAGAGCGAGGGTAAGCACAGTATACCGAAGCAAAGCCCTGCAATCCCCGTAAAACAATGTGGATAACCCCCAGGGCACAAACGCAAATGAGGCCGTTTCCGGCCTTTTCTCACGACTGGTCCCCAGGGGTTACCACGAGGAGGATAGTAGGCTGAAACCGGCTTTTGGTCAACTAGCTGGCAAGCTCGTACGTAGTCCAGCGACGATCCCCCTTTCGGACAACCGCACCCTCGGAGACGAGCGCAGAAAGCTCGCGCTGGATGGTCTTCTCGCTCACATCCCTAATGACCGTGGAGATATCCTTTATATAGGAAGGGCCCTTTGAACGGAGCACCTCAAGAATGCTCTCGCGACGCCCAGAGACGCGGCCATTTCCCTCCTGGCTTATGCCGGTCTTTCGAATGTCCGATACGTGTCCTTTATTCTGTCCTTTATCGGACACGCCTTCCTCGCGCCCGTCGAGCGCCGGATCGTAGGTAACGCGCGCGAGCGACCTGAGGCGCGCGGCCTCCCGTCCATCGTTAAGGGCGCTCGACGACTTTGCGAGCATCGCGAGCGATGGAACGTCATCGAGCGTAAGGCGCGGCTCTTCGTATCCCGCCAGCTCCTCAAGGAGCTGGTGCGCCTCGCGCACAATCAGGTCGGCGTTCATGGGCGAGAGCATGCCGCCGGTGCGAGCGATAGAAAGGATGCTCGAGAGCGCGAGCAGCTCTCGCGAAAGCGCCTCGCGGGACGAGAGCGGGGGAAGTATCGCAGCATCGACGAGGCCTACCGCGATGCGATCGAGTCGGTCCTTAAGGGGTGCGGAGTTCGCGAATGCCGGGGCGATAAGATGAATTGCTTTCGCAAGACGCTCCGATTTCTTATAGAGGTATACGCGCCTTATGTCCTTTTCGAATACATTGGAGAATATGCCTTTATCTAGGACGAAATCACTCGTTCCAGCACCAATTTTATTGGCTTTCGTAGGTCCTATGTCCTTTCTATGTCCCTTATCGTTCATAGTGTCCATTAGTCCGTGAGGACAAGTATATGTCCGTTACCAGGCGTCCGCAACCGCGCCGGCCGCGACACCTTCCCTCCCCGCTGCCCAAGAGATGCCGGGTGTTAGAATGGCTTCATGGCAAAGCGTAAAAGGAAGCGTCGCGAAGCGGAGAATTACCGTGCCCTCGCCAAATGGACGACGGGCATCGTCCTTATCGCGTTCGGCCTCATCTTCGGCCTGGCCTCCTTCGGCCTTGCGGGGCTCGCAGGGACGGCAATCTTCGGCTTCGGCTTCGGCCTCATCGGCGTCGCGACCTTCCTCCTGCCGCTCCTCCTCATCGCCGTCGGTCTCTCCATCATGCTTGAGCGGACCTTCGTGGCCCCACTGACCGCGACCGGCATCGTCCTCATAATCGTCGCGACACTCACCTTCCTCGGCATCGTCACCGACGCCCTCGGAGGCGCGGCAGGCGCATCGCTCGGCCATGCCGCAGCCCAGGCTTTCGGCATCGCCG
>Ga0196965_1000783_pt1 | contig 15243 bp, 14 predicted proteins | sample S1_20metaG_FD_148668 | JGI IMG/M metagenome (GOLD analysis project Ga0196965, IMG submission 148668) | Soil microbial communities from Anza Borrego desert, Southern California, United States - S1_20 | ecosystem: Environmental > Terrestrial > Soil > Desert | place: USA: California | collected... | reverse complement strand
ACGGTGTAGGTCCTTCCGGTGGGGTGGAGTCCGGCTGCGCCTCTGCAGCCGGGGTCTGGACGAGCGACAGGGAGCCGCGGGCGGCCGGGAGGCCCGGTTCCGGGGCGTCGGCGAGCGACGCGGCACGGGCGAGCACCTCGGGCAGCTGCCGGTCGAGGAACTGGACGTCGTGGCGGTCGGCGGTGACGTCGGGGTCCCGCAGCAGGGCCCGGTGCAGCGCGACGGTGGTGTGCACGCCAGGGCCCTCGACCCGCAGCTCGGCCAGGGCGCGGTCCATCCGGCGGATGGCCTGCTCCCGGTCGGGGGCCCAGACGACGAGCTTGCCGAGCAGCGAGTCGTAGTCCGGGGGGACGGTGTCGCCCTGCCGGTAGCCGGTGTCGAACCGGGTCCACGGCCCGTTGGGCACCTGCAGGACGTCGAGCCGGCCGGGTGCCGGGGCGAAGCCCCGGGTGGGGTCCTCGGCGTTGATCCGGCACTCGATGGCCGCACCGCGGGGGACGACGTCGGCCTGGGTCAGCTGCAGGCGCCGGCCGGCGGAGACCAGGATCTGCTCGCGGACGAGGTCCACGCCGGTGAGCAGCTCGGTGACCGGGTGCTCGACCTGGATCCGGGCGTTCATCTCCATGAAGTAGGCCGACCCGGACCCGTCGACCAGGAACTCCATCGTCCCGGCGCCGGTGTAGCCCACCGACAGCGCGCCGTGCACCGCCAGGCGGCCCAGCTCGGCGCGCTGCTCGGGGCTGAGGTGGCCGGCCGGCCCCTCCTCGAGGAGCTTCTGGTGCCGCCGCTGCAGCGAGCAGTCGCGCTCGCCGAGGGAGACGCCGTTGCCGTGGGTGTCGCAGAGGATCTGCACCTCCACGTGCCGCGCCCGGGCGAGGTGGCGCTCGAGGTAGACGGCGGGGTCGCGGAACACCGCGCGGGCGGTGGCGCGGGTGGTGGTGAACGCGTCGGCCAGGTCCGCCGCCTCGCGGACGACGGTCATGCCCCGCCCGCCGCCGCCGGCCGCCGCCTTGATGATCAGCGGGTAGCCGATCCGGGCGGCGACCTCCCGGGCCTCGTCGACGCTGCCCACCGGCTCGACGACGCCCGGCAGCAGCGGCAGGCCGGCGTCGGCCATGAGCCGGCGCGCGGTGGCCTTGTTGCCCATCTGCTGCATCACCGCCGGCGGCGGGCCGACGAAGGTGAGCCCCTCCGCGGCGCAGATCTCGGCGAAGTCCGGGTCCTCGGACAGGAAGCCGTAGCCGGGGTGGACCGCGTCGGCGCCGGTGCGCAGGGCTGCCTCCACGATGTTGGCCACGTGCAGGTAGCTGCGCCGCGGCGCGGGCGGTCCGATGTGCACGGCCTCGTCCGCGAGGTCGACCACGGCGGAGTTCCGGTCGGAGGTCGAGTAGACGGCGACGACCTCGATGCCGAGCTCGCGGCAGGCACGGGCCACCCGGACGGCGATCTCGCCGCGGTTGGCGACGAGCATGCGGCCGATCACCGGGCCCGCCCCGTCGGCCGCAGCCGCATGAGGACCTGGTCGTACTCGACCGACTCGGCGTCGCCGACGAGGACCTCGGCGACCACCCCCGGCTCGTCGGCGAGGATCGGGTTCATCAGCTTCATCGCCTCGACGATCCCGATGGTCTGTCCCGGCTCGACCTCGTCGCCGACGCGGACGAACGGGTCGGCCCCGGGCGACGGCGCCGCGTAGAAGGTGCCGACGAGGGGGGAGCGGACCGCCCCTGCCGCCTCGGCTGCCTCCGCGGCCGCGTCGGGCCGGTCGTCGGAGGCGGCCGGAGCGGCGGGCGCCGGGGCTCCGGGCGCGGAGGAGCCGGCCCCCGGGGCGTCGGTGGCCCACTCGACCTCGATGGCGCGGTCGCCGTTGCGCACGGTCAGCCGGCGCAGCCCGCCGGGGAGGCTGCGGGCCAGTGCCACGACCTCGTCGCGCAGGTCCCGGGCCCCCTGGTCCGGCTCCGGTGGAGGGGTGGCGCCCATCCGCGGGGAGATCTCGCTGGGGTGCACGGTCATCCCTCCACCGGCTGCAGGGTCCGGCCTTCGTCGCTGCCGATGCGGTCGAGCCGCCGGGACCGGCTGTCCATCAGCGTCGCCACGTCGAGGCGGCAGACGTCGTCGAGCTCGCGGACCAGGGCCTGCCGCAGCAGGCGGGCGGCCGTGGCGGGGTCGGTGTGGGCGCCGCCCGGGGGCTCGGGTACCACCGAGGTGGCGATGCCCGACGCCCGCAGGTGGGCCGCGCCCAGCCGCATCGCGCGGGCGGCGGTCGGTGCGGCCACCGCCGTCCGCCACAGGATCGCCGCGCACCCCTCGGGGCTGATGACCGACAGGTAGGCGTTCTCCAGCACCAGCAGCCGGTCGGAGGTGCACAGCGCCAGCGCGCCGCCACTGCCGCCCTCCCCGGTGACCACGGAGACGACCGGGACCCGCAGCCGGCTGCTGCGCATGATCGTCTCGGCGATCGCGTGCGACTGCCCGCGCTCCTCGGCCTCGGGTCCCGGGTGGGCGCCGGGGGTGTCGACGAGGGTGACGACCGGGAACCCGAAGGCCTCGGCGTGGTCGAGCAGCCGCAGCGCCTTGCGGTAGCCCTCGGGGTGCGGCATCCCGAAGTTGCGGGCGACCCGCTCGCGGACCGTGTGGCCCTTCTCGTGGCCGATGACGACGACCGTGCGGCCGCCGATCGAGGCGACCCCGCCGACCACGGCGGCGTCGTCGGCGAAGGCCCGGTCGCCGTGCAGCTCGACGAAGTCGTCGAACGCCGTGTGCAGGTAGTCCAGGGTCGTCGGCCGGTCCACGTCCCGCGCCCGCTGGACGACGTCCCACGGGTCGGCCTCCTCCGCGTCGCTCGCGGCGCCGTGGGCCTCCCCGCCGTCGTCCGGTGCCTCGTCGGGGACGCCGGCGCCGTGGAGGGCGAGCAGGCGGACCAGCAGCGGCCGCAGGTCACCGCGGTTCTCGACCCGGTCGACCAGGCCGTGCGCGAGGAGGAACTCGGCGGTCTGGAAGTCGGCGGGCAGCTCGGCGCGGATGGTCTCCTGGACCACGCGCGGCCCGGCGAAGCCGACGTGCGCGCCCCGCTCGCCGACCAGCACCGACGCGAGGGTGGCGAAGGAGGCGGACACGCCCCCGTAGGTCGGGTCGGTGAGGACGCACACCGAGAGCAGGCCGGCCTCGCGGAGCCGGCCGAACGCCTGGCTGACCCGGGCCATCTGGAAGAGCGAGAAGACGCCCTCCTGCATGCGGGCCCCGCCGCTGGCGCAGACGGTCACCAGGGGCAGGCCGCGCTCGAGTGCCAGCTCCGCGGCGCCGCTCACCCGCCGGCCGACCTCGACGCCCATGCTGCCGCCGAGGAAGGCGAAGTCCATGACCGCGACGACCGTCTCGGCACCGCCGATGCGGGCGATGCCGACCACGACGGCCTCCGACTCGCCGGAGCGCCGTGCCGCGTCGGCCAGCCGGTCGGGGTAGTCGCGCAGGTCGGTGAAGGCCAGCGGGTCGGGCGTGCCCGGCTGGAACGCGACTTCGCTGAAGCTGCCCGGGTCGGCGAGCAGGACGATCCGGGCCCGCGCGCTCAGCCGGAGGTGGTGGTCGCACTCCGGGCAGACGTGCAGGTTCCGGTCGAGCCGCTTGCGGTACAGCAGCCACCCGCAGTCGGGGCAGCACACCCATCCGGCCTGGTCGGGCGCGGCCTGCACGGCTGCGGCGGTGGTCGGCGAGGAACGTGTCATGACGGCCTCTCAGTCGCTCGGAGCGGTCTCACTCCGGGGCCGACGTCCAGTGGTAGAAGCGACGGGCCATCGCGTCCTGCGGTGAGCGCCAGTTGGGGTCGTAGGCCTCGATGTACGGCCGCAGGTCCTCGCTCACGGCGCGGAAGGCCGGCAGGCCCTGGGCGACGCGCATCGCCTCGGACGCCGGCCGGTCGAAGTCGATGAGGTGCACGTAGATGCCGTGGAACTGGTACAGCGAGCGGTTCCGCACGCCGATCTCGTGGGGCATCGAGGTGGCGTCGTAGCGGCCGAAGACGTCGGCCACCTTGTCCGCGTCGGTCGGCGCCATCTTGGCGATGATCATCGTCTGGTGCACGGGTACTCCCAGCGTCGCTGCGGCCCGGGGGAGGGGCTCGGGGGATGCGACGACGCTAGGTCGGCGCCGGGACCTACGGCATCGGCCACAGGTCCAGTTCAGGGGCACGTCCACGGGGGGCGGGTGGTGTGCGACGGCCCGTCCGGAGGAGCACGGACGTCCTCCGGAGGGTGCGGTCGACTCCTCCCTGCGGACCGTCTCCCTCCGACCTCTGGGTGTACGACCCCCCACGAGGGAGGGACCGACCCGCGACCTGGGTATGAACTCGCCGGTGGTTTCGCCCTTGCCCTGCGTACAGGTGTGGCGACGGGTACCGGAGCGGCCTAACTTCCGGAACCCACCCGGCAGCGCCCGACCCAGGACGGGCAGGAGCGGAGCTGACACGCATGACCGGACCGGATGACGCCGTCCCCGACGCGGCCGTGTTGGGTGCCGGCCCGCCGGTCCGGGTGCTCGTCTGCGACGACCACGAGGTCCTGCGCCACGGTCTGCGCACGGTCCTGCGCCGCATTCCCGGGCTCAGCGTCGTGGCCGAGGCTGACTGCGTCCGCGAGGCGCTGTCGCTGGCCGGCAGACTCCGGCCGGACGTCACCCTGGTGGGCCTCGACGGGCAGGGGCCGCTGCTGCAGGACCTGGTGCGGGAGCTGACCGGGATGGGCATCCGGGTCGTGCTGCTGGGCGAGGCCGGTGCCGGCAGCGACCTGGTCGACGTCCTGCGGGCGGGGGCGCGCGGCTACGTGCACACGACCGCCAGCCCACAGCGGCTGGTGGAGTGCGTGCGAGCGGTGGCCCGCGGGGAGACGGTGCTCGACGCCAGCGTCACCGGGGAGCTGCTGCACCGCCTGGACGACGCGTCGCGCACGGCCGGCGGGGACCGGGCAGCGGCCCACGGACCGTTGACCGCCCGGCAGCAGGCGGTGGCCGAACTCGTGGCGGAGGGCCTGACCAACGCGGAGATCGCCGCCCGCCTGGAGGTGAGCAAGGCAACCGTCAAGGGCCACATCACGGTGGCACTGCGCCGGCTCGGACTGCGCGACCGCACACAGCTGGCGATCCACGTGCACCGCAGTGCGGGCCCGGGCACGGAGTGGGGTCTCTCCCCGGCGGGGGGCTGAGTTCCCGGGACGTTTCTGGGAAGAAGCTGGGAATGGGCTGGACACAACCTGCGGGTGTGAGGCTAGAGTCGCTACACTCCGGAGGAGACGGACGCGTGTCGGAACTGTCGGCTCGTCAGGCGGGGGCCTGACCAGGCCGGACACAGGGGGAACGACATGAATCAGGACGCGGTCGGCACAGGACCGGAACCAGCACGTCTCCATCGGCTCAGCCAAGCGGGGCTCGTCCCGAGCCCCCGGCACGCCGTCCCGGCACCCGTCCGCCCGCACGCGGTCCCCTCGCCGACCACCCTGGTGTGCGTGCTGCTGTGCGAGGACCGCGAGGTGTTCCGCATCGGACTGCGGGTCGTGCTCGAGGCCGAGCCGGACATGGCGGTCGTCGCCGAGACGTCCCACCTCCCCGAGGCCCTCGAGGCCACCGAGGGCGAGGGCACCGTGGTCGTGGTCGTCCGGCAGGGCCTGGTCGCCGGTGACGCACTCCCGCTGCTGCGCACCCTGTGCCGGCGGAACACGGCGGTGCTCGTGCTCGCCGAGCCGGAGACGGAGTCGGAGCCGGAGCTCGTGGAGATCCTGCAGGCCGGCGTGCGGGGGTTCCTGCCGCGCCGGTCGGGGGCGCAGCGGCTCGTCGACGGCGTGCGGGCCCTCGCCCGGCACGAGCCGGCGCTCGACCCCGCGGCCACCAGCCACCTCGTGCACCACCTGACGTCCGGGCCCCGGCCGCGGTCCGCTCCCGAGCCACGGGCCCTCGACCGGCTGACCTACCGGCAGCGCGAGGTCGCCGAGCTGGTGGCCCAGGGGCTGAGCAACGAGGAGATCGCCGGCCGGCTGTTCCTCAGCCTGGCGACGGTGAAGAGCCACCTGACCGCGTCGATGCGCCGCCTCGGCGTCCGCTCCCGGACCGAGCTGGCCATCCTGGTCACCCGGGAGAGCTCGTCGGTGGCCGGTCCGCAGCAGGCCGCACTGTGAGCCTCGCGACGGTGGCGGTCCGGAATGGGACACCCCCGTCGCGGCGTCACAACTACCCGTGGACCTGTTCTCTCCTGTGACCCTGGGCGACATCGAGCTCGCCAACCGCATCGTCATGGCTCCGCTCACCCGCATGCGCTCCGGCGCCTCCGGCGTCCCCGGGGACCTCGTCGTCGAGCACTACCGGCAGCGCGCCGGCGTCGGGCTGGTCATCACCGAGGGCACCTACCCGAACCACGAGGGCCAGGCCTTCGTCGGCCAGCCCGGCATCGTCACCGACGAGCAGGTCGAGGGCTGGCGCCGCGTCGCCGACGCCGTGCACGCCCGCGGCGGCAAGATCGTCCTGCAGGTCATGCACGGCGGCCGGGTGACCCACCCCGACGTCAACGGTGGCCGCCGCGTCGTGGCCCCGAGCGCGATCGCGATCGACGGCGAGGGTCACACCTCGACGGGCAAGCAGCCCTACCCGGTGCCGCACGCGCTGACCGTCGACGAGGCCCGCCAGACCCTGCAGGACTTCGTCTCCGCGTCCCGGCGCGCCATCGAGGCCGGCCTGGACGGTGTGGAGATCCACGGCGCCAACGGCTACCTGCTGCACGAGTTCCTCTCCCCGGCGTCCAACCGGCGCGCCGACGAGTACGGCGGCACGCCTGCGAACCGGGCCCGCTTCGTCGTCCAGGTGGTGACCGCGGTGGCCGCGGCCATCGGCGCCGGCAAGGTCGGCCTGCGGATCTCCCCCGAGCACGACATCCAGGACGCCTACGAGACCGACCGGGACGACGTCCGGGCCACGTACGGGGCGCTGATCGACCAGCTGCGCCCGCTGGGCCTGGCCTACCTGTCGGTGCTGCACTCCGAGCCGGCCGGTGAGCTGGTGCAGGAGCTGCGCGAGCGCTTCGGCGGGCCGCTGGTCGCCAACAGCGGCTTCGGCTCGGTCACCACGCGCGACGAGGCGGTGCGCCTCATCGAGGCTGCGCACGCCGACGCCGTCGCCGTGGGGCGCGCCGTGATCGCCAACCCCGACCTGGTCGAGCGCTGGCAGGGCGAGCACCCGGAGAACGAGCCGAAGGCGCACCTCTTCTACGCGCCGGGCGCCGAGGGCTACACCGACTACCCGACGCTCAAGGCCGGCTGAAGAAGGACCCCGTCCTGCCCACCCTCCGCAGGCTCAGGGCGGGGCCCGGGACGGGGCCGGCGGTGCTCTCAACCGGTCCGTTCCGCGGTCACGACGAGGTTGTCGGTGTAGCTGCGGGCGCCCCGGTCGAACTCGCCGGTGCAGGTGACCAGTCGCAGCAGGTCGTCCGTGGTCGCGCTGAACACGGCCGCGGTCGGGAAGCCGTCCTTGGCGAACCGGTCCGTCGTGGTCACCGCGTACCTCGCCACGGTCCCGTCGGCGACGGTCACCTCGACGAGGTCGCCCGGACGCAGGTCCCGCAGGTCGTGGAACACCGCCGGTCCCGCCGTGGAGTCGACGTGGCCGAGGAGGACGGTCGGGCCCCGTGACCCGGGCCGGCCGCCGAGGTCGAACCACCCGGCGAGCTCGTACCGCTCGGGCACCTCGGCCGTCCCGTCCGCGGCGACGCCCAGGTCCACCAGCGACGAGGCGACCCCGATCGCCGGGATGGCGACCGCCGTCGGCTCGGGCACGCGGGTCGGGTCGGCCAGGACCGCGCCGTCGAGGGTGGGTGCCGGCGGCGGTACCGGGTGTGGGGCGGGCGCCGCGGGCCCCTGCGCCGGGCCTGCGCAACCGGTGAGGACGACGAGCGAGCCCACGGTCGCGGCGAACAGGCGCAGGGGACCGCGACCGGTCACTGCCGGCGAGCGCGGCGCAGGGCCACGGCACCGGCGGCGCCGAGGACCGCGATCCCGCCCACCGCGGCCAGCCCGGTCGACGTCGGTCCGCCCTCCTCGGCGGCGGTACCGCCGGCCCCGGTCTCGATGCCGCCCACCGGCACCTGCTGCAGCTGCCCGCGCACCGCACCGGCGGCGTACGCCGAGGTGTGCGTGTCGGTGAAGAAGGCCGACGGGTCGGCCTCGATCTGGTCGAGGGTGAAGCCCTCGCCGGTATCGGTGCCGTTCGGGGCCACGCCGGTGGTGAACGGACCCTGCAGGCAGCCCTCGCTGACCAGCCGGCCGGTGCCGTCGTCCTCGGGGTTCGGCAGCGCGATCCGCGGCGGGCCGGCCTTCCCGGCCGCCGCCTCGTGGATGTGCGTCGCCGTCTTGGCCGGGCTCTGGTACGGCGGGGTCACCCCGTCCAGCGTGATGTCGTAGCAGATCACCTCGGTGTCGGAGTTGATCCGGTAGGTGAAGGTGCCCGACGCGCCGGGTTCACCGGGCGTCGCGACGCCGTCGGGGTTGACGACCATGTCCGGGGTGGCCATCGCCGTGAAGGCGCTGGTGAAGGTGGCCGGCTCGGGCACCTCGGTCTCGGCGGCCGCGGTGCCCGTGCCGGTGAGGGCGAGCGCGCCGACGGCTCCGGCGACGACGGCGGTGCGGGTGAGAGGCGATCGGGACATCGGGGCTCCAGACTCGAGGTGACGCAGGTCACCTGGTTTACGGCCGCCCGGACCGGCGCGTTCACCGGGTGCGCCGCGAACCCGCAGCTGGGTGCCCGATCACCGTGCACTCGTCGTGGTCCCAGGCTGCCGAACACGCGTCGAGGGCCCTCTCGATCCGATCGAGGGGCCCTCAGCGGGTCGTCGTCCGGACCCCCGCTCAGTCGCGGGGGTCGAGGCCCGCGGTCATCTCGCGGAGCGAGGCGGTGAACCGGTCCGGGTCGGTGGACAGGCCGGCCACGGTGCGCTCGGCCAGCTCGCACCAGGCGGCCTCGAGGGCAGGCACCAGCGATCGGCCGCGGTCGGAGAGCTCGACGATGGTCGCCCGGCCGTCGGTGGGGGACGGGCGGCGGACGACGAGCCCGGCACTCTCCAGCTTGCGCACGCTGCCGGTGATGGTCGGGGGTTCGCAGCCGCTGGCCAGCGCCAGCTGGGCCTGGGTGCGGGTGCCGTGCGCGGACAGCTCCATGAGCAGCACCTCCTGACCCGGGTGCAGCCCGAGCGGGGCGAGCACCTGCGCCGCGGCGGCACGGTGACGCATCGCGAGCGAGCGGACGGCGTCGTTGACCCGCTTCGCCCGGGCGAAGTCCATGGCGCTCCCTCTTGCCGACCAGATCATTATGTGCCTAACCTTCCGGTCCATCTCGTTAGGCGGCTAACGAATCTACCGGAAGAGGTGCGTCCCATGGCCAGGTCAGCTGCTCCGACCCTGCGCTCCCGCGATCGTCTTGCCGTCCGCCCCGCAGCCCTGGCGGTCGCGGGTGCGGCGGGCGCTGCGGTCCTCACCTGGGCCGTCGCCGTCCCGCTGCTCGGGGTGGACCTGCGGGTCGGGATGGCGGGCGCCGCCCGGGCGGTGGGTCCCGGGTCCGTCGTCGCCGCCGCCGCGGCGGCCGGTCTGCTCGGGTGGGCGCTGCTCGCGCTGCTGGTGCGGACGGTCGCGCGCGCGGAGGCGGTGTGGCGGGCGTTCGCGGTCGTCGTCCTGCTGCTGTCGCTGGGTGGGCCGGTCGCCATGGGGGTGGGGACGGCGTCGGTCGTCGTCCTCCTGGCTCTGCACGTGGTCGTCGCCCTGGTGCTGGTCCCGCTGCTGCCGAGGGCGGTGCAGCGGTGACCGCGCCGGTGGCCACCGCCCGCTTCAGCGATGCGGAGCTGGCGTACCTGCTGGGGGGGCGGCGGCTGGGCCGGCTCGCGACCGCGGACGCGTCCGGGCAGCCGCACGTCGTCCCGGTCGGGTGGAGCTACGACGCCGAGCTGGGGACCATCGACGTCAGCGGGCGCCGGTTCGCGTCGACGCGCAAGTACCGCAACGCGCAGGCCAACCCGCGGGTGGCGTTCGTGGTGGACGACGTCCTGCCGCCGTGGCGTCCGCGGTGCGTCACCGTGCAGGGCCTGGCGGAGACCATCGAGGCGCCGCCGGGTGGCGAGGCGCTCATCCGGATCCACCCGCGGACGATCGTCTCGTGGGGGCTGGAGGGCTGAGGCGTTCCCGCGGGAACGGCTCAGGCGGCTGCGGGGGCGAGCACGGTGCCCGCGTCGACCAGGACGTCGGCGGGTGCCGGGCGGCCGAAGAGCCAACCCTGGCCGCCGTCCACCCCGAGGGACTGCAGGACGGCGTGCTCGGCAGCCGTCTCCACGCCCTCGGCGACGACGCTGACGTCGAAGCTGTGGGCGAAGCCGACCAGCGACTGGGCGAGCTTGGCCAGCATCGGGTCGGAGTCGACGCCGCTGACGATGCTGCGGTCCATCTTGATGACGTCCGGGCAGGCCATGACGATGTGCCGCAGGCTGGAGAAGCCGGCGCCGACGTCGTCGATGGCGAGCCGCATGCCCCGGCGGCGCAGCGGGGACAGCGCCGCCTCCAGGGCCGGGTAGTCGTGCACCTGGTCGTGCTCGGAGAGCTCCAGGACGATGCGCTCCAGCGGCAGGGTGACCAGCAGCTCGCCGCACATCGGCGTCAGCAGGGTCTGCGGGGAGACGTTGAGCGAGACGTAGCCGGTCACCCGGTCGAGCAGCTCGGCGCCGCGGGCGAGGGCGAGCAGCTCCAGCCGGTGGCCCGCGCCGATGCCGTGGGCCTCGTCGAACACGACGTCGGGCGTGCGGTCCCACGCGGCGGGGAAGCGGCTGAGGGCCTCGGCGCCGATCCGGGTGCCGGTGTGCAGGTCGACGATGGGCTGCAGGACGACGTCCGGACCGCCGGCGGCCATCACCGGCTCGAGGCGGTCGCGGATCTCGGCCTGCCGCTGCTCCTGCCGGATCTGCGGCTCGATCACCAGGGCCGCGGCGTCGGCGAGCACCTCCACGAGCGCCAGGTCGCGCGGGGAGACCTCGGGGTCGGTGACCAGTCCGAAGGCGCAGAAGGTGCCGTAGACCGTGCCGTCGCTGAGGACGACGGGGACGCTGACGTGGCCGCGGATCGGCGGCAGGTCGGCGGGCAGCAGGCGGACGGCCTCGGGGACGTCGCGGGCGTCGGGCATGACCCGGGGGAGACGGCCCTCGATCACCGCCAGGCAGAAGCCGCTGTCCCGCGGGCCGGCGTACCCGTCCGCGATCCCGGGCAGCGCGGACTCGACGACCTGCATCGTGCGGGCGGTCTCGTCGACGCGGCTGAGGAACGCCACGCTGAGGTGCAGCTTGCGGCGAGCAGTCTGCAGCAGCTGGGCGACCTGCGCCTCGGCCTCCGAGCGTTCCCGTTCCACGCACCCTCCAGCGGACGTCCGTGTCCTCCTGATCGGCAGGCCAGGCGCGTGCCGGTACCGGATCGGCCGGATCCGGGCGTGTCTCACCCCAGGGGGTGGCACGGATCAGTCGACCAGCCGGCCGTCCTCCAGCCGGACCACCCGGTCGGCCGCGACGACGACGGCGGGGTCGTGACTGGCGACCAGCACCCCCGTGCCGGCCGCGCAGGCCGCCCGCAGCCGGGTGAGCACGTGGCCGGTCAGCTCCTCGTCGAGCTGCCCGGTGGGCTCGTCGGCGACCAGGAACGCCGGCCGGACGACCAGGGCACGGGCCAGTGCGGTGCGCTGCTGCTCGCCGAGCGACACCTCGCCGGGCAGCCGGTCCGCCAGGTGCGCCAACCGCAGCTCGCCGAGCGCCTCGACCGCCGCCTCGCGCGGCCGGGGCAGCCCGGCCAGGCGCGCGGCCACCGCCACGTTGTCCGCGAGGCCGAGCTCGTCGAGCAGCCCGAAGCGCTGGGGGACGACGGCGACGGTCGTCCACGGCGCGGCGGCCGGGTCCCGGACACCGGGGACCTCGACCTCGCCGCGGTCGGGGCGTTCCCAGCCGAGCAGGCAGTTGAGCAGCGTCGTCTTGCCCGACCCCGACCGGCCGAGCAGCGCGACCAGCTGGCCGGCCCCGACCTCGATGCCGACGCCGCGCAGCGCGTGCACCTGCTCCCCGCCCCGCCGGTGGGTCTTCTCCAGGCGGCTCGCCCGCAGCGCCGTCGTCACGACGGATCCCGCAGGAGGACGCCGTCGGCGGTCTCCTCGATCAGCACCCGGCGCCCCCGGAACCGCTGCAGCGCTGCCTCGGGCAGTTGCACGCGGCCGCTGCCGTCGACCACCGCGAGCCGCCGTCCGGCCACCTCCTCGTGCGCCACGGTGCCGGAGCGCAGGTGCACGACCTGGTCGGCGGCGTCGGCGGCCAGCCGGTCGTGGGTGGCCATGACGACCGTCGTGCCGGAGCGGGTGAGCTCGATGACGGCGGCGAGCAGGTCGGCCGTCGTCGCCGAGTCCAGCTCGCTGGTGGGCTCGTCGGCCACGACGAGGACGGGCCGGCCGACCATGGCCTGGGCGAAGGCGAGCCGCTGCTGCTCCCCGCCGGAGAGCCGGCCGGGCAGCGCGCCGGCGCGGTGGGTCAGCCCCAGCAGGTCGAGCAGCGCGTCGCCCTGCGCGCGGGCCTCCGCCCGGCCGGTGCCGCGGTAGCGGGCGGCGAGGTCGAGGTGCTCGCGGCCGGTGAGGTGCGGCTGCAGGTTGGCGTTGGGGCGGGCGAACACGTAGCCGATGTGCCGGCGGCGCACCGCCCGCAGCCGCCGCGTGGACAGCTCGTCGAGGACGTGCCCGGCGACCTCCGCGCTCCCGGCGGTGGGCCGGTCGAGTGCGGCGAGGATGCGCAGCAGCGAGGTCTTGCCCGAGCCCGACGGCCCGGTGATCGCCGTCAGCCGCCCGGCGGGGACGACGACGTCGATGCCGCGGAGGGCGTGGACCGGCCCGCTGCGCGCGGTGTGGATGCGCACCAGCCCCTCGCACACGGCGGCCGGCCGCCCGTCACGGCGCATCGCGCAGCACCTCCCCGGCCGGGGAGGTCCGGGCGGACCGGGTCGCGAGCAGCGTGGCGCCCGCGGTCACGACGAGCAGACCCCCCAGGACCGCGGCGACGCTGCTCCACGGGACGACGACCAGCGCCCCCGGCAGCAGCGTCGGCGCGGGGTCGAGCAGCCGGACGACCAGCGCGGACACCGGCAGGGCCACCGCGGCGGCGACCGCGGCACCCAGGCCGGTGAGCAGGCCCAGCTCCAGGGCGGTGGCGGTGCGGGCAGACCCGCGGGGCAGCCCCATGCGCGCGAGCAGCAGCGCCGCGACGGTGCGCCGCCGGTGCTGGGCGAGCGCGTGCATCGCGATGCCGAGCAGGCCGAGCAGCCCGGCGGCGAGCGCGACCGCCCGCAGGTAGGCCAGCGACCACGTCTGGGCCTGCACCTCCGGCTGCGCGGCGAAGGCACCCGCCGTGGTGATACCGCCGTCGTCGTAGGCGTACCCGGCTGCGGTGAGCGCGGCCAGCAGCGGTGCCGGTTCCCCCGGCGCCCACACCTGGCGGTCGAACACCTGGAGGGGGTCGCGGTCGGCGGCCTGCAGCGCCGTGCCGGCGGCGTCCCAGGGCACCACGAGCAGCGGCACGCGGGAGGCCTGCCCGGGGAAGGCCTCGGCCCGGCCGACGACCTGCACCGGCAGGGAGTAGTAGCTGAAGAAGGTGGCCGTGAGCTCCGGGGCGGCGTCCAGGGCGTCGGGGACCGGGCCGGCGAGGAGTGCGGGCACCCGGTCGCCGTCGTACCCGCTCAGCGCCGCGAGCAGCTCCGCGGGCGGCCGGTCGGCCAGGGCGTCGTCCCACGGCAGCACGTCGAGGACGTCGTCGGGCTCGACCACCAGCAGGTCGGCGGTCACCTCGCCGGGGACCAGCGTGACGCCCCGCTCGGTGCCCACGAGGGTCGCGCCGGCCGGCAGCGGCCCGGGCTCCGTCGTCCGTCGGACCAGGGGCACGACGACGTCCCCACCCGTGCTGACCGCCGCCTTGGCGGCGAGGGTGCGGTCGGCGGAGTCGGCCAGCGCCCCGGCGTAGAGCACCAGCCCCATCGACAGCGCCGTGGTGACGACGAGGAGCCGCGCCGCCCCCCGCCCGGCGAGCACCCGCCGCAGCGCCAGGGACGCCGCGGGTGGCAGCCGGTCGATGCGCCGACCGGCCAGGCGGGGCAGCGCGGCGGTGAGCGCACCGGCGACGGTCACCGTGACCAGCAGGGGCAGGACCAGGGTGAGGACGTCGAGCCGGCCGCCGTCCCGGCTGCCGGTGAGCACCGGGACGGCGGTGACGACGGTGACCGCGGTGGTGACGGCGAGCCAGGGGACGCGGCCCAGGGCGTGCGCGAGCGGCCCCCGGCCGAGCTGGTCGAGCCGCGTCACGAGCGCGGCGGTGACCCCGCCGACCACGACGAGGGCGGCCAGGCAGCCGAGGCCCAGCACGGTGAGCGCCTGGGAGGCGGCACCGGCCGGCAGGGCGGTGGCCGGGCCGAGCAGGCGCAGCAGCAGCCAGCCGGCGAGCCCACCGGTCGCGGCACCGGCCAGGACGGGGAGCAGGGCCTCTCGCGTGGCCTGCCCGGCGCCGCGGGCGGGGGAGAGGCCGCGGGCCACCAGGGCGCGCAGCTCGGTGTCGCGGCGGCGGACCCGCTGGGCGGCCCAGGCGCCGACGAGCACGAGGGCGGCCGCCACGCCGCCGGCGCCCACGGCGCGGACGGGCGGGCGGAGCAGGTCGACGGTGCGGTCCACGGCCGCCAGGACGTCGGGCAGCCCGCTGCGGACGGCCGGGCGGTCGAAGCCCTCGATCGCGGCGATCCGGGAGACGGGCGAGTCCAGGTCGGCCAGCCGGGCCTGCAGCGCCTCGAACCGGCCGACGGCGGCGCGGGCGTCGTCGACGGTGGCGCCGGACCGCAGCGGGAGGGACCACTCGAGGAGGAGGTCCTGCCCGGCGGCGGCCGCGGTGGCGACGACGACGTCCTGGGGGGCGAGGACGACCGGCGGCGCGGGGACGGGCTCGCCGGTGGCAGGGTCGGTCCCCGGGAGGAAGAGGGCGCTCTGGGCGGCCCAGAAGTCGGGCAGGGGCGTGGCCGGTTCGGCGTAGACGCCGGTGACGGGGACGGTGGCCGCGCCGTCGCCGACCCTCGCCCGTCCCGTGAGCTGGTCGCCGGGTCCGACGCCGGCCCGCTCGGCGAGGCGCTCGGGGATGACGACGCCGCGGTCGGAGATCTCGCCGTCCAGGAGCTCGACCTGGTC
>Ga0196965_1000782_pt1 | contig 15281 bp, 16 predicted proteins | sample S1_20metaG_FD_148668 | JGI IMG/M metagenome (GOLD analysis project Ga0196965, IMG submission 148668) | Soil microbial communities from Anza Borrego desert, Southern California, United States - S1_20 | ecosystem: Environmental > Terrestrial > Soil > Desert | place: USA: California | collected... | reverse complement strand
CGTTTGGTGGAGCTAGGCGCGGAAACTCCTGCAAGAAACCCATACGTAGCTGAAATGTACAAACTAGCATTAGAAGGAAAACTCTATAGCAGATCAGTACCTTAATTTTTTTTTGTTATTTTTTGTTTATAGATTAGTTGCTGTAAATTCGACAGCAACAGATTAACGGCCATAGTAATTTTACGATTGGTCAAATAGTTTTCCGATCCAAGGCTCTAAATTAGATGAATCCATTTCCAAGATTTTTACACCAGCCTGTTTTAATATTTCAGTTCCATCTTCAGCATACTTAGTTAAAATCACAACTCTATTGATTCCCACTGTGATTGCCATTTTACTACATTCAATGCATGGTGAAAGAGTAGAATATAAAGTAGCATTTTTCGTACTTCCAGCATTTCCAAACATAACACATTGCATTATTGCATTGGCCTCAGCGTGTACACAAATACATCGCTCTAATCCTTCTCCTGATTTGATTGAACCTTTGATTCTATCAAAACATCTTTTGCAGCCACCTTCATAACAATTTAAAAAACCTGAAGGTGTACCATTATAACCAGTAGATATTTGCCTATTATTTTTTACTATAACTGCCCCAATTTGCCTAGTAAGGCAGTTTGCTCTGAGTTTAGCTAAAAAAGCTTGTATCATGAAATAGGTGTCCCAGTCTGGCCTGTTGAAATCCCCAGGAGATGACTCTTTCATGAACTTTATAAAGACTCCCTAATTAATATACAACAACAGTTCAGAGCTAGAAGGTTGTCATCATTACTGTATGAAAAATAGATGCCATCACATATAAAAATATTAACCAAGATATATGAGCACTTTTAGCTTGTTATTGTATATGTCGATTTTAACGATATTAAAATAAATTAACAAATATTTACTGCATTTGCACACAAATCACAGTCAAATAACATCTAAAATAATATAGATCGATATAAATCGAAAATGATGGTCATTACTTTATTTTTTGTTATTTTTTGCTTCCTCCTATCTTAAACATTTTCGTATTACATACACTGCATATACCTTGAGTGGCAGGTCTCCCGTTTTTCATAGTTACCTGTTTTTCATCTTTCATTTCTCTCTTTGCTTTGCATTTAACACAATATCCTTCCATCTAGTTAACCTTCTGCATGAGTAGATAAAATACAGGTAGTATAAAATTATTGTTATATTTAACTAAAAAATTATACTTAAAATAGTACTATTTTATCAAGATTACAATATTTTATATAAGTAATTATTCCAAAAAAAGGATGTTGAATGGAAAAGAAATTCAGAATGATATTTTAAAGTTGATTAAAGAACATCATGAGTGGTTCAATAACTCGATACCACTTATAGCTAGTGAAAATATTCCTAGTCCTGCCGTTCGGGAGGCAGTTGCCTCAGATTTTGGAAATAGATATGCAGAAGGATGGCCAGGAGATAGAGTCTATGCTGGTTGCACATACATAGATAAAGTTGAAAATATCTGTAACGAATTAGCAAGGTCAGTATTTAAAGCCGAATTTGCAGACTGTAGAGCTACTTCAGGTGTTGTAGCTAATTTAGCAATTTATTCAGCCTTTTCAAATCCCGGGGATACCATGATAGCCTCTTCGATTCCCACAGGAGGACACATTTCACATGGTAAAAAAGAACATTCAGGAACTGCAGGCTTAGTACATGGCTTGTCAATAGAGCACTTTCCATTTTCAAAAGAAAATATGACTATAGATGTTGAAGAGACCAAGAAGAAAATAGATAGTATGATCAATGATGGAAGAGCACCAAAAATAGCCATGTTTGGTGGAAGCCTCTTTTTGTTCCCCCATCCTGTAAAAGAATTATCTGAATTTCTCCATGATAAAAATATATACATAAATTATGATGGCGCACATGTTGCAGGTTTGATAGCCGGAGGCCAGTTTCAAGATCCATTACGGGAGGGAGCTGATTCTATGACAATGAGTTCTCATAAGACATTATGGGGACCTCAAGGAGGAATAATAGTTTCTGCAGAGAAGTATGCAGAGCCAATAAAAAAAGCGATTTTTCCAGGAAATACAAGTAGTCACCACTTGCATCATGTAGCAGGTAAAGCTGTTGCATTAGCTGAATCTCTAGAATATGGAGAAGAATATGCAAAACAGGTGATTAAAAATGCCAAAATGCTTGCCTATTCTCTTGCAAATTATGGATTCAAGGTTTTAGGAGAAAAGAGAGGTTATACTGAGTCACACCAATTGGCCGTAGATGTTTCAAATTACGGCGATGGTGGAAATATTGAAAAAGAACTTGAAAGATGTAACATAATCTTAAACAGACAATTACTACCGGGTGATATAAAAGAAGGTAGAAATTATTTTCATCCTAGCGGAGTTCGAATAGGGGTTCCAGAAGTAACTCGATTAGGAATGAAGGAAAATGAAATGCAGGAAATAGCGACGTTTATTAAAAAAGTTGTAATTGACAAACAAGATGCAGGTAAAGTGTTGAAAAATGTGTTAGAATTTAAGAAGAACTTTCAAAAGGTACATTACGCATTCGATAACGAAACATCGGCTTATCAATATATTCAATTGATAAATTCCAAATGACATATAGCCAAGTTTAACAAGTCAATTTTAACTGATGTAGTTGATTAGCCAAAACATGTAGGATCAACAATATATTTATACATAATACTGTTTTTGGAGAAACTCCTACATATGATTTATATAATATAGGAAATCAAATACCTCTGCGAAAAAATATGCCAATCGATCCAGATTTTCCAACAAATAACCAGGTTATTGGAAAGATAAAAATGTCAGACGGTGAACATTTTCACTATTTATGGGGTCCAGGTTCACTAAAAGAAGCTTCAGAAAATCCAGAAGTTAAAGAAGCATTCCAAGCTAAAGGAGAAGAGATAGGGCCATTAGGTATAAGTGGAACCATGGTAGCAGTCGACTGGGACTCATGTGTAGCAGATGGTGCATGTATTGAAGCGTGTCCTGTACAGGTTTTTCAATGGTACAGAACTGAGCATGATGTACCGGCCAAGGAAGCAGTAAATGTAGAATGGGAAGGTACTGGTTCTTCTGTGAAGGAAGAAAGAAAAGATTACACCGATAAGGCAGATCCAATCAGAGAACACGATTGCATCTGGTGCATGGCATGCGTATCAGTATGTCCACCTCAAGCAATAAAGGTAGATCAAGCTGCGCTAGAATTCCATGAAAAGGCATCAGGAACATTTAACGAAGAATTATCAAAGGGTAGTGCACCTCCACCTCACGCACACTAAATATTTTTTTGATCAAACTAGGATAATTATTAACAGTAATAAAGAAATTATATAGATAGATAATTGATTGATGATTATAGTTATAATTATAAAAATCAATTGTGTAATTCGAAGCTAAATAATCTGAATTACCATATCATCCAAGATTCTAACGTTTTTGTAAATGATTTCAAAATAAATTTACATTCGGATGATATTTTGAGATGCTCTCGAGAAAGTAACTCCTCAATACATTGAACAAAAATGATCAATGGAGAAGAAAAAGGCTCTAATTTGTTCCAATCATTTTCACAACTTGTCAAAATGTAGTTAACATTTTGATTATAAATTTTGGAGATCAATAGACATATCTCATCTACTTCGGAGCCTTGGATTTTACGAGAAGATAATAGAAATAATTTCAAGTTTTCTAAGTTTATCTCAAATGAATCAACGTAATGACTTTTTATTGATTTTGGTAGACGTGTCATATTACATAGATTATCCATCTTTAAGAAAGGTTTCTAATTTACCCTTTAAATAATCATTAATTTTACTACCATCTACTTTACCTCTTAAAACCGCCATACTTTTTCCCATTAGTACACCCATAGAATTAGCCCCTTTTTCTCTTATAATATTGATATTATCATTAAATAATCTATCCAAAAGAGAATAGAGTTCTGCATCATCCATTTTGGTCAAATTGAGTGAATTTATTGCTTGCTGCACTGATATGCTTTCTCCCTTCATTAATTTTTCAAAAATCAAAATCACTGACTCTTTGGCAATAAGTCCCTTTTCAAGTCTATTAAAGATCTCCAAAATCATTTCGTCAGTTAAGAGGCTTTTATCAAGATTATTTCTAGAAAGACTTACAATATCCTCAGTAAGTTTTGACGCTACAAATGTAGGAGAAAGGGTAGAGGAGGGGGAGGAGGGGGAGGATGATGTAGATTGAACTATAGACTCAAACAAATCATAATAATCAGAATCAAATATTTGTTCAGATAATTTCATATTCAATCCATGTTTTTTCATAATTCGTTTAATCAATTCATTCCAGGGTAAAGGTATCTTATCTTTCAGGTTATTAATTAACTCGAGGTTGATAGGGATGGGCATTATATCAGTTTCAGGATACATTCGAGATGAACCTGGTCTAGGTCGTGAAAAAATCGTAGTACCATCCAAAGTAACTGAACGTGTCTCAGCAATCACACCATACTTAAACTGAATTATGCGCCTGATCAATGGACCGATCAAGTTATTTATCTTATTTCTGTTACCTCCTATAATAATAAATGCATCATCACTATCACGAGTAATATCAAGGAATTTCTCAATGTTTTCAACGTCAATAGCCGTGATTCCATAATTAGGTAATTCATCGGAGTGAAAAAGACCGCCTAATCCAAAAAATCTAACAAATTCTCCTAATTCTTTTCCTATTCTTATATCTTTTACAGGTTCATAGCCAACGAGCCCTCTAAATTGTCTTAGGCGAATACACTTGATAATAGGGTCAGAAGATTTTAGGATCTTTTTTATGACGTTAGATGATGAAGTTATGAAAAGAGATGTAACATCTACAATCTTGTCTCCAATGAATGAATCCTCAATATTTCTATTTCTAAATTCTTCTGAAATCTTAATCATACCGTATTGTCTTTTTGTTTCATAGTCTAATACTTTAATAAGTTGAGATAATTGCTGCACTCCTTTAACCTCTACCACTTGACCACCATTAACAGAAATATTTACGTCCTGTCTTATACTCCCGATTCCTCTTGTTACTCTTTTACTACTTCGAAGCAGTCGTCCGAGGGTGAGTGCTACATTCACAATTTCTGCAGGCGTACCAGAAATAGGTTCAAGTGCTATCTCTACAAGTGGAATTCCCAATCGATCTAACCCATATTCCTTAAATTTTGGATTTGTTGTTGAAATGAGTTTTGCAGCATCTTCTTCCAAACAAATGCCCTGTACACCAACCTTCTTAAAATTGTCAACTTCTAAATAACCACCCGTAGATACCAACATGGTTCTTTGAAATCCACTGACATTCGATCCATCAATGACCAGTTTTCTCATTACATGAATTTCATCGACTATATTAGAATTTAAAGCAAGAGAAAATAGTAACGCTGTTTCAAGTGCATCCTTATTTACATTATGGGGAGGCTCTTCGTCAGCTTCTACTAAGCAACTATATCCAATTTTAGAATAATACTTGATAGAACTCATTTTAGCATGTTCAAATAAAGCAGCTCTATCAAAATCGCCTAATTCACTCTTTGTAGGTCTTAATACACGAATAAAGTTAAAATCATATGCATCCTCTGACCCCTGACCATCACAATCACAAAATAATTTAGTCAATGTATTTAATTGCTGATGTATTTCAAATCCAACCTTTACATTCAATTTATCAAGATCCAAACTCATCAGGCTTATTCACCTCCCCCTATTTCTTTTACAGAAGAAACCAATGGTAAAATATCAGAAACTTCTTCTGCATAATCGGATTTCATAATCCTAAGGAAATCGTCAGTTCCAGAATTGTTTTTTAAAGCCCACATTGCTTTTACAACAGCAGTTTCAGAGCTCATATTTGAAAGTGGTATAACACCTAATCCTAAAAGATCTCTACCCGTATCATACACAGTCATCTGTACCCTACCGAAAATACACTGAGATGTCATAAAAACAAAGATTCCTGAATCGATCAGTTTTGATATAATTGCAAAACAATTTTTATTAATATGACCTAGTCCAGTACCTTCTAGGATAATGACCTTATAATCTAAATTCAAAAAGGTTTCAAGAAATGACGGATTAAAACCAGGATAGAATTTTAAAAGAAAAACTTTGTCATCAAAGATGGTTTTTGATATGAATTTCTTTGAAGTATCTTTGTACTTTATTATCGCTCTATGTAAAGTATCGTTATACTTTATGCCTGAATTTTCAATTAAAGCAAAAGGAAGTGAATCAAGTGATTTAAACGCATCACGTTTACTCGTATGATTCTTTCTTACTCTTGTACCGATATGACATGCAATAGACTCATCAGAAGTACTGCTATGCATGCAAACAAAGATTCCTGAATATCTTGCATCTCTAATAAACCTAATTGCACCAACCAAGTTGCTAAATGCATCAGATGAGGGTCTGTCAGATGAGCGTTGAGAGCCAACCAAAATTACAGGAATTGGGACATTTTTGAGTGCAAAACTCAATGCTGAGGAAGTGTAATGCATAGTATCTGTACCATGAGATACTATTATTCCATCAAAGTGTTCATTGGTAATTGCATCTGAAATTCTATTTGCCAACAAAGACCAATGCGAGGGTACAATATTTTCGCTATATTCATTAAACAAAAATTCTGGTTTAATAAGGCCATGCTCTGCTAATTCAGGAAAAGCAGAATAGAGTTCCGAAGCATTCAAAAGCGATTTTACACCTCCTGTCCTATAATCAATTTTGCTTGCTATAGTGCCACCTGTACTAATTAGTAATATATAGGGTAGAGAATTCGGATTTTCTCCTATTTTATCATAGATATAACTATGGTCATTGGCATATCCTGTTTGTGATCCATGTTGAAATGATGTTGAGCCGGTTGCAAGAGTAGTAGTAGTAGTCTCAGAAGATAGTGATGAAACATTTTCTTTAGCAGCTGATTGATCATTTTCCATAGGTATTATTTCAGTAATATTATCAACCTCAATGCCAATATTATAACCATTTTTGAGTTTCAAGACAATGTATTTATCGCTGAAAGTTTCATATCGAGGCAAAATAATTCCAATAAATTCTTCCTTTTTAGTAACTATTTTTACCTCACTACCAGTATCAACTTTAAATTTGTTTAAGAATCGTTGAGATTTTTTGCTATAGCTATTTTTCTTATTTTTATCTTCATTATTTGAATCTAAAGCATCAATTATTTTTTCTGTCAATTATAGAATAATGAAAAGAGTTAGAAAATATATAGTTAGATATGATTCAACGACTACAAAAATTTGGCATACATTAGTTTATCAATACTTTTCCCACTCACCATCCATTGGGGATGAAACAGACAATTATAATCGAACAATCCAGGCTTGTTATACACAATAGTGAACGAGTTATTAAATGGATAATCAAATTTTGTTCCTTATTTGAGTACAGTAATAGTCCTGAATTTATATATTTTTCACCACTTTCAAAGATATATACAGGATTCGAATTTACTACATTATCGTCAGTTGTAATGATAGTAGGCGTTAATGCTAAGCATTTAGCACCATGATTACCTAAGTTTCATTGTCAGTTACTTCTTTTAAAGATGCTCCCAACTTGCTTAAGCCAGGAATAAATTATGTATTATTTGGAAAAATAAAATAGTATTTGGATCTTTTCTATTTATCTAAATCTCTTATTAAGGTAACAGCATGGGATGCTTGGAACATCTACTCCATTATACTAATGGATGCGTTCACCTGTTGGTATCTCGGCTTACGGAGTTAAGTAATTTGTAATAGATATCAACTATTTACTTCCTTTCCCATACTTTGATAGTATAATTATCTAGCTTTTGTGACGTTATATTATCGAGTAAACTTGTTGCTTTCAGCATCAACCGTAGCATAAACAGATTGAAAATAAATAGTAATTATAAAAATCACAAGCATGATACCCAGATTATAGGCTTCAATAAAGGTCAGGTATAATTCTATTTCATTATTACTATAACAATAAATTAGTTATTATGATTTAATTATGTAGGATGATCTGTAGCTACTACAATATGAAAATATTTCTTGATTTTGAGTTTAATAGATAATAATAATTATGCAGTTAGTTAGGTAAAATCATCTTGAAGTGATTTTGATTCTATTAATTCTTGGATCTCCTCATTCATCTTTAAGAATCTGATGCCCTTTTCAGTAGTTCTGTATTTACCGTCAGGACCTACCGCTAGCAAGTTATTTTCCAATAATATAGGCAAGTATTCTTTGATTTGAGCATAAGAAAGAAATGCCTTGTACATTATTTTAGTTTTAGAAATGCCGCCGTTTGCTGCATTTAGAATATTAGAAATTATTTCGGTCCTATTCCGATATTTCACAGAATATTATAGAAGATTGTAATATATAACTTGTATCTTTGATTATACTATATTAATATACTATAGGGTAATTGTTATTGCGGTAATTTCGTTTAATACAATTATTAATAATTGATTATCATTGAATTATGAGACGTGGCTAATGACATACAGGCTTATGAAGCAATTATCTTTGACATCGATGGAGTATTAGTGGATGTTAGACGATCTTATAATGAAGCGATAATAAAGACAGTTCAACTAATTCTAAAGGAAAGTTACGACATTAAAATAGCAGATAAATTTCCCTTTGAGAATTTAATTTCAAAACTTCGGAACACAGGTGGATTTAACAACGATATTGATACCGCATATGCAATAATCTTGATCCTATTGTACTGTGTATTGATAAATAAAATGAATATAGACAAGACCCTAACGATTTTTGACGAAATAGTCGAGAAACTAGATGATAAAGGCAAAGATACTGTAGAAAAAGAATTAGAAAAGATAGGTGATATAAGAACGATAATAAATAAATTAAGATATCCAGGGCGGGATGACGATGACGATGACGATGACGATGACGATGACGATGACGATGACGATGACGATGACGATGACGATGACGATGACGATGATAACATGATTTCAAGGCTCTTTAATGAAATTTTTTATGGTCCAGTTCTTTTCAAGAAACAATTCAATAAGGAACCAAGATACTATTTTGACAAGCCCCTTATTAGTAATGATATTGTAATAATAAAAGAAGAGACTATTAGACTACTTTCACAAAGATTCAATGGAAATCTAGGATTGATTTCTGGCCGGAGCAAGGTTGCTTCTTATTTCACTTTAAGTAAACTTATGAAATACTTCAAAGAGAGTGCTTGTGTCTACTTGGAAGATGAAAAGAGAGAATTTTCCAAACCAAATGCATTTTCTCTTCACAAAGTATTTGATAACTTGGGATTAAAAAGTGCGCTGTACGTAGGAGATTCCATAGCAGATCTCTTAATGGTAGAGAATTTTAAAAGTCAAACAAAAAAGGGTAAAATATTTTTCTGTGGAGTATATGGCGAGGGAGATAAGAGTAGCAGTGGGTATGGTGGCGGGGGTAGTGGTAATGGTAGTGGCGGTGATGGTGATAGTTCCAAGCCGAATGATGACAACGCAGATAAAGTCGAAGAAAATAACCGGTCTAAAATTAAAGAGAGAATATTAAAGTCAAAAAATGCTGATTTGATTATAGAAAATGTTAATGATTTACCAAATATATTAAATATTACAAAAAATTAAAAGCAATTAGTGATTGTAGAGGATCATCAGCGTACGTGTGATATAGAGAGGAAGACAAAAGAAGTAAGTATCGTCGCCAAAATTGATTTAGATGGAAAGGGAAATTCAAAAGTAAATACTGGAGTTGATTTTTTAGATCACATTATCATTTCATTTTCAAAGCACAGCAAAATCGATCTTGAATTAAGCGCTAAAAGTGAAGATGGCATTAAACATCATCTAATAGAAGACACTGGAATTATATTGGGTCAAGCAATAGCAAAGGCCCTTGGCAAAAGAGAGAGGATAAACCGTTTTGGAAATGCGACAGTTCCCATGGATGAATCGGTTACAAGCGTCGCTATAGATCTAATAAAGAGACAATATAGTCATATTGACTTGAAATTAGAAAGAGAAAAGATAGAAGACATATCACAAGAGGATATCATTCATTTCTTTCAGTCATTTATAGGTAACTTAAACTGCTGTATGCATATTATTGTACATTATGGTACAAATGATCATCACAAAATTGAATCCGCCATAAAAGCTACCGCCTTAGCATTAAAAAATGCAATTAAAATAGATCGAACTAACGAAGGAGAATTTCTTCCTACTACTAAAGGAATGATGTAATTAATGGTAAAAATATCAATATTTGATTATGGAGCTGGAAATATTTTTAGTTTGAAGTCCTCCTTGCAAAGAAATGGAGCAGAGGAAGTAACGATAATAAATGATCTTAGTTTGAATAAATCAATAGACGAGGTAGATGGAATAGTATTACCGGGAGTAGGAAATTTTGATCCAGCAATCATATCAATAAATAAATGTAAATCAGGATTCTCAAAATTTATAGAAAAAAATACTCCTGTATTGGGAATATGTCTTGGAATGGAAATGTTATTTGAAAGAAGCGATGAGGGACATTTAGCAGGACTAGACATAATAAAAGGAGAAGTATTATCTTTACCTAAAAATTTGGTGAAAATTCCACATATTGGATGGAATTGCTTGGAAATAACAAAAACACATAGCAAATTATTTGATGGGGTACCCAACAAATCATGGGTATATTTTGTACATTCTTATTATACAACACCTAAGAATAGCGACATAATAACATCAAAATCAAATTATGGGATAAATATTCCTGCTTCAATAGAAACTAATAATATTTATTGCACTCAATTTCATCCAGAGAAATCAAGCACTATAGGTGAGAAAATGATAAAAAACTTTGTAAAAATTTGTAAAAGATCAAAATGAAAAGCATCGCAGCAATTGATCTGTTTGATGGCCAAGTGGTCAGATTAGTTAATGGTAAATTAGAGAACAAAACTGTATACGATAATAATCCTTTAGAAGTTGCAAAAAAATGGGAATCTGAAGGAGTAGACATGTTACACTTAGTTGATCTTAATGCAGCACTAAATACCGGCAAGAACAATAGCGACATAATATTAAAAATAATAGATTCCGTAAACATTCCGGTTCAAGTGGCTGGCGGTATTAGAACCATAAATAGCATTAATAGATTCCTGGACATCAAAAAACCAATAAAAGTTGTTATCGGAACATTTGCCTTCAAGCAACCTGAAATAATAGAGAAAATTTCCAAGAAGAGACTAAGCCGAATTATAATTTCTGTAGATCATAATAAGGAAAATGTTATGATATCTGGATGGAAAGAATTTTCAGGTATAAGATTATTTGACGCCATAAGATTTTACAAAGAATTAGGAATTAATGAGTTCTTGTTAACTAATATAGATAAGGATGGTACACTAGAGGGACCTGACATTGAAACATTGGTTAAAATAAATAATACATTTAAAGACGTAAAAATAGTTTCTAGTGGAGGGGTCAGTAGCATTATAGATATTTTAAAGTTAAGAAATGTTAATTGTTATGCAGTAATATTGGGTAAAGCATTGTATGATAAGAAGCTGAAAATAGAACACGTTCAAGAATTGATTTAATATGGCGGTAGCAAAAAGAATCATACCCTGTTTGGATGTAAATAAAGGTAGAGTTGTAAAAGGCGTTAATTTCAAAGAATTAAAAGATGCTGGAGATCCAGTTAAGTTAGCAAAACAATATAGTGATGAGGGAGCAGATGAATTAATATTTCTGGATATTACTGCTGCTGAAGAACACCGTAAAACAATGAAAGATATTGTAAAAAATGTGGCTAGTGTGATAAACATTCCATTTACCGTAGGTGGTGGAATAAAGACTTTAGAGGATGCACGTGATATGTTGTTAAGTGGTGCAGATAGAGTCTCAATTAACACAGCGGCAGTGGTAAACCCTGATTTGATCAAAGAATTGATGTGTATTTTTGGAAAACAATGCATAGTAGTAGCTTTGGATGTAAAAAGGACTTTTAATAAGAAAGGAAAATACTTGTTTTCCAAAGATGGGAAGGATTATTGGTTTGAAATCCAAATTTTTGGCGGAAAAAAAGCAACTGGAATTGATGCCATCGAATGGGCAAAAAAAGTGGAAATGCTAGGAGCAGGAGAGATACTTTTAACAAGTATAGATACAGATGGTACTGAAAATGGATATGACATAGAATTGATTAATGCGATTTGCAACAAAATCAATATTCCAGTTATCGCTTCAGGAGGCTGTGGATCAGTTGATGACATATTAAAAGTGTACAAGCATACTGAGGTTGACGCCGCATTGGCTGCTTCACTATTTCATTTTAATAAGGCAAAATTAAAAGAGGTCAAAACGTATTTGACAAAAAATCAGATTTTGGTAAGGCCTCTATAAGAATGATAATATAACAAAATAGTATTAACTAGTCTCAGTCCCGATATGTATATGCATATATGTATTAAAAGAGATTTTATAGAATTTTAAATTTAAAACTGGTGATATAGAGATAATAGCAATAATAGCGATAGAAAGCCATTAAATGAAAAAATACTATTTATTTAGAGTGTTTTGATTATATCAAAGCTAGAAAACTCTTTTTTATATTCTTCATCAATGATTTTGACTTCTTCTACTTTGGCATCCACAGGACCTTTTTTGCACCAGGTTAACATTTTGTCGATATTGACTTTACTGCCCTCCATGACCGATTCAACCCGACCATCTGACAAATTTCTAACCCAGCCACAGATGTCTAATTCTTGTGCCTTTTGAAGTGTATTTTGACGATAATATACGCCTTGAACTTTTCCACTAACAAAAATATGAACTCTACAGTCTTTATTCAAATAGGATTAACACCACCTAACATATTAACAGAATGCATAAGAAAATTAGGGGATTAACCCGCCTTCTTCTATATAAAGATCATTAAATGATGTGCCTTTTCTTATTAATTTTATATCACCGTTACATGTTTTCATTAAAACTGGAGGTTTAGTCTGGCAATGAAATGGCATGTTAAAAACCAGGGAATAAGCACCCACATTGTAAAACAGGATGTAATTTCCCAAGTTTGCATAAGACAAATCAGATACTTTTGATGTAGGAAAAACGTCAAAAGTATCACATAATCGTCCGGCAAGGTGAATATTTTTTCCAGTATACTGTTTGTTAGAATTTGAAAAGTAAAGATGATTATTGTTACTCTTATTTGATACTACTTCTTGGGGATATTCTTGTTTAAGCAATGCAGAATCCAACAATAAATGATATCCGGTATCCAAGATAACTATTTTATGATCATTGTATTCTTTAGTATTGACAATTTTTGAGATCATTATAGAAGATTCTGCTACAAGAAACCTACCACTTTCTATCATTAGTGTAAATTTACCATGATAGGCTACCAAGTCATTTAATTTATCTAAATATATAGAAGCCATTTCCTGTGGAGTAGGAACAGGTTCGTTATAAAATACAGGAGTTCCACCACCAATATCTAAAGTCTTAAACGAGAAAGCAGGTAGTTCCTTCTTAAGTTTGTTTAAAAGAGATTTCAGTCTTTCGAGGGCGTTAATATAGCATACAAAATTTGTAATCTGAGACCCAAGGTGAAAATGAAATCCCTCAAATTCTAATAAAGGGTTACTAAATATTGATTTAACAATATAGTAAGCTGAATCAACCTTTCCTCCGTTTAAAGGGACTCCAAATTTGCCATTTTTGTAGGACGCACGCACTTCAGCTTTAACACCAACCTCAGGATTAATTCTCACCATTACTTTGGGAATAATACCCACAATATTGGCAGCCTGCGATAAATTAATTAATCCAAAATATGAACTAACTACAATTCTCTTAACACCATAGGATAATACTTGTTTATACTCTTCTAATTCTTCTGTCACACTCGTATAGATAATATTTTCAGGGTTAATCTTTAATTCCTTTATAAAGAACAATTCACCGAGCGAGGTAAGATCGAACGTAATATTATCCTTCATGAATGTTTTAAGAATAGATGGATTAAAATTAGCTTTAATCGAATATGCAATTCTCACATGACCATGAAATTTTTCATAAGCATTCTTAAGCTCTAAAACCTTTTCATGTAATGTTCCTTCATCTACTAAATATAATGGAGTGCCATGTTCCTTGACTAATTGGTTAATCTCCTCGTTTGTAATAAACCGATTTGTCTTTGATAACGTTTTTTTGTTTTGAATAATCTGTACTACATTTTCAACCATTCTTTTTGTGAAATTTATTCAAAGAGATTAAACTTAAAAACATTGCCCCTCAAATTTATTTTTATTTCATTGGGTATGTTAAATAATTTATAAAAACATCTACAAAAAATAATTAAAAACTGCAAGAATAAAGTTTTTTTTAATCAATAAAAAAAATAAAAGTCAAGAGAAAATGGAATAATTATCTATAGTAAGGTACGGTAACTTTTTCACCCGATTTACTGTCTCTCTGAGTTTTTATTTTCTTTACAGCGTCCTCAAAGTGTTTCATGGTTACGTGTGCTTCTGAGGCATGTTTTGCTGCATCCTCTGGACTGTTATATTTTTGAAGATATTCATGCAATACCAAGGAGATGGCAGTATTAGCTACTGCAGACACATCAGCACCACTAAATCCATCTGTTAATTCCGCTATTCTCTCAAAATCAACTATTTCAGAGATAGGCTTCTCACTTACATGGATTTCCAAAATCTTTTTCCTTGTAGCCTTATCCGGTAATGGCACGTATACAATCTTGTCAAACCTACCTGGTCTTAGTAATGCAGGATCTATCATATCTGAACGATTGGTTGCAGCAATTATAACCACACTGCTTAATTCTTGAATTCCATCCAATTCGGTTAAAAGTTGAGAAACAACTCTTTCTGTTACCATACTATCGCCACCTAAGCCTCTAACTGGAGCAATAGAATCAATTTCATCAAAGAATACAACACATGGTGCTGCCTGTCTTGCACGTCTAAAAATTTCTCTGATTCCTCTTTCCGATTCTCCTACCCATTTTGACAATAATTCAGGGCCTTTAACGCTGATAAAGTTGGCTTCTGATTCTGTTGCAACTGCTTTGGCAAGCATGGTCTTGCCTGTACCAGATGGACCATGCATAAGAATTCCTTTGGGATTAGAGTGACCTAACTTTGTATAAAGGTCAGGGTATCTTAATGGCCATTCAACTGCTTCTTGAAGCTCCTTTTTGACTTCATCTAATCCACC
>Ga0196965_1000781_pt1 | contig 15290 bp, 15 predicted proteins | sample S1_20metaG_FD_148668 | JGI IMG/M metagenome (GOLD analysis project Ga0196965, IMG submission 148668) | Soil microbial communities from Anza Borrego desert, Southern California, United States - S1_20 | ecosystem: Environmental > Terrestrial > Soil > Desert | place: USA: California | collected... | reverse complement strand
CTCCCGAAGATCGATCGAATAGGCTCGGCTCATCCCTGCTGGCCTCCAGCCCCAGCCAACAGGTTGAATCAGAAAATCAGCCCAATGTGAATCCCTTCCGATTCACTCAAGCGCGATCATGCTCTAGGTTCCCAGAGCAGTCGTTCTTACCTCCGTCGTATGATCATCGATCCAAAGGACCTGGCGCGCGATGCGCTGAATCGAGCCAATGCCGCTGTGTCGCACACGGCGCTCGCCGCTGTTCGGCCCATTTACAGAAACGTTGGCTCGAAGCCAGACCATCTGGGTACCGTGACGTTCGTTGAGGTGGATGGCCGGGACTACATCCTCACCGCCGCCCATGTCGTTGACCATCACGAGAAGCACACCCTCTACATCGGCCACCAAAGGCTGCAGGACCTCACGCTTACCTTTCGCACCACTGTTGCGCCGGACGGTGATCGACTGAAGGATCGCTGGGACTTCTCCTTCGCACAAGCTGATCCGGCTTGGCGGGAGAACGGGATCGTCCCGCTCAATATCGGCAATCTGCCTGCGTTGGAGGATGGACTGCTTCTAACGGCAGTGGGCTACCCAAACTCGGCAAATCGCAAGCTCAACCACCAGGCCTCGCAAATCCAACCGACGCAGCGGCGCTTTGCATCACAGCGCCTTCCGTCTGATCACCCAATTTACGAAGCGGTCGGCATCAGCCACGACACCCATGTCGCAATCAGTCACAATCCTAAACACGCGCTGATGGACGGCAAGAAGGTGAAAGCATTTGAGCCCAAAGGAATGAGCGGAGGAGTGTTCTTCGGGTTGCCGGACCTGCACAAAGCGCGGGTGACGCTCTTTGGCGGCGCGCCGTCGATTTTCCCCGCCGGCTTGATCATCGAAAAATGTGATCGCCATCGACGTTATTCGGACCGGCGTTGGCCGTTATTGCGGATCAAATTCGGGTGGCAACCAAGACCTCATAGAACGGTCCCTTCGGGAGATCGGCTGAACTCGCGTCAGCTTTCCACCCATTTGCGGACATCCTGTGTCGCCTCGTGACGCCTGTCGTGTCGCAGGCCGACATGCCGGCGGGATTGGGCAGGCGATTCGGCGGGCGACCTTTTTTAAGCTACCGAAGTTCGGCCGCCGCGAGAGCGGCACTTCTCCAGGAATTGGCTCAGCGCGGGCCGATAGGCCCAGAAGTTGCGGACCGTGCCCATCATATGGCCCACCGGACGCGTTTCGATAACGCGGATCCCTGGCGCGCGCTGCCTCAGCCGCGGCAATTCCTCGACCCCGATCCGGTCGTCGGCAGGCGAATAAACGAGCGTGACATTCTTGACGGCCGGGTCGACAAGGTCGCTCAGGCCCATCTCGCCGTCAGGCTCGAAAAAGTGTCTCTGGATCTGAATCTGGGGCTCGTTTTTCTCCACTACGAAATGAGCGCGCCCGTTCCGCAACTCGTGCTTCCTGACCGGCGAATAATAGTATTTGAGGTGCTCCCCGTGAACGCTGAGCGTCGTCTCCCTCGCCTTGCGCGGCGGCCACAACAGGGGGTTGATCGCCAGGATTTCAACGTCGGGGAAGAGATGGCTCAGCCTGATCGCAAGATAGCCGCCGAGGCTGCCACCGACCATGCAAATGGCCCGGCCGGGCCGTCGATTCTGCAAGTCCCTCAGCAGGTGGGCGATTTCCGCCATCGCCGCGGGCAGATCGGACCGGGGATAAAGGCTCCGGGTCGCCGTCCCCATATAGCCCGGGACGATGGTGACAATCCCGTCGGCGGCACGGCGCACGCTGAACTTGCTGTACTCGCCGTCTTCTAGCGATGGGAAGACGGAGCCTCCAGGCCCGCCGACGAGATCGACGACGACTAGCGGAGCGTTGATCAGGTCGACGTCGTGCGGCCGGGCGACGAAGGCGGGAACGCGGCCGTAGGGCCCCTCATAAAATTCCGCCGCCAGGACTGCGCCGGGTGACACGGCGTAGGCGCATTGGTTACCTTGCGCCGCCGCGGCGAAGTCGGCAACATCGGAAAGCTTCGCTCCCGCGCAGGAGTTCACGACCATCGGATTGTCGATCGGGCGGTTCACGAACCGAGGCATCGGCTCGCGGCGGAGGGTGTCGAGAATAACGTTCCGGGCGAGGAGCAGGGGGCCCAGCACCAGCACTGCGCCCCCGATTGCGAGTGCAATGCGCAGGGCCGGCTTCATTCACCGGGCCGTAAATAGACGGTGGTGGTGCCGCCGCTCTCGTGTACATATTTCCAAAAGCCGAGATCGATAGTGTACGTGGAGCTCGTGTTAAACGTGGCCTCTCTCACGATTGCCGGATCGCCTGCATAAGTAGAGCGATAGGTCGCTATAAGATCTCCAGTGGGACTCCAATATGTCCAAATGTTTCCCTCATTCGCCCAGGCGCCGCCGCTGCCGTCCGGAGTACGTCCGTAATACCAGTTCTCAATCCGGTCCGGTACGTACGGATTTATCCCGAGATCCCAAGGATTAGTCGGGGTCACATGCATTTCCGGGGAACTCATGTGCGCATAAAAGTTCGTCGTCAGGTCGAACATTCCGCCATTGCGATCGAGATCCTCTGGCTCATAATATCCGCTCACGGAGGAAATGGTCTGCTCGCTACCCGGCATTATCGCAGATTCACCTAAAGAAACTTGCTGCTCGGCCGGCACGGCCGCCTGAGCCGCCATCGGGTTCGGAACGACGCTATCCGCGACTCCAGGGGTCCCCCAGGCGGTCGGCACGACGGCAAGGATAATCAAGGCCAGTGTTTTCATTGCTGCCGACCGCATCAACATAACCCGGTCACGATAAATGTAGCGAGCTTGTACGGTCCGTCGCCGGAGCGGCGACTCGGCAGCTGGTGCGCCCATGTCTTTCCCCACTGTGACCTTCCGCGACTCGTTCCCGAGAAATCGCTTCCATGACCCGAGACAATCATCAAAACCGGGGACCGTAAAGAGGAGCGTCGCTTTTATAAGGAGTTAGCTTACGGGCTGATCCGGAAGACCAGTATTTTTTCATGTTAATGCAGGGATTTAATAATAAACCGTTATGGACGTAATAGTTAATCACCTATCTTTTGCCGCGATAATCGGCCGCATGGAGGCGCGGCGAAGTGGCCGGTGGGCATGTGGCACCAAGGAAAAGTCTTGCATACCAGCCACCCTTTCAAGCCCAGCGCCTTCTACGCCGCCGATTATTGCGCCTATCCGGTGACCAGCTCGGAAGCCCAGGCGGCCCGCGCCAGCATCGGAGTGGGCTTCAGGGACCCGTTCGCGGCGAACAACCTGGAGGGCTGACGCGCTTTTAGTCCAGGATGGTGCTGATATTGGACTCGGGACGATCGCCCTGAGGCGGATGTCTGCTTTTCGACCCGTGTCAAGAACGATCGCCGGCCCCCCAACGTCAGCGCACAGGCGCCCCAACCGGTTGGAGAATGCCGCCGGCCATCCGGCCGTCGGCGTCGAGCGCGGCCGACATTATCACCGCCCCGTTGGCGAACACCAAATTGTAGACGTCGTCGCCCCTCTCGCCGCGCCCGCGGAAAGTCACCGACTTCAGCTCGCCCATCGAGCTGAAGAGGGGCTGCGTCCTGGGCAGGTCCCGGCGGACGACTTCGGCGAACTGCGGAGAGAGCTTGTCGTAGTCTGGCGAGCCGCTCGCCAGCCCGGCGACGAGCCTGCGCAAGGCAGCCTCGGTTCCGGCCGCCGGCTCTCCAGGCGTCCCCATCGGTTGGAGAATGCCGCCGATCATCCTGCCGTCGGCGTCGAGCGCCGCCGACATTCTCACCCGGCCGTTGGCGAACACCAGGTTGTAGACATCGTCGCCCATCTCGCCGCGCCCGCGGAAAGTCACCGACCTCAGCTCGCCCATCGCGCTGAAGAGGGGCTGAGTCCTGGGCAGGTCCTGGCGGACGATTTCGGCGAATTGCGGAGAGAGCTTGTCGTAGTCGGGCGAGCCGCTCGCCAGTCCGGCGACAAGCCTTCGCAAGGCAGCCTCGGTGCCGGCCGCCGGCACTGAGGCGGGGGCGGATACCCGTTCTCCAGGCGGCGCCGATGGTTGGCTATTAGCCGCTTGCGAGAAGGTTGCGGGCTGCAAAAGCAACCCGAGCACAATTGCTCCAAACAGGATCATGATCGCCACTCCAAGGACTGCTAAACGAGTGAAGTCGGAGTGCAGCGGGAGAGGACCGGAAACCAGGTCCGGTGATTGGGCTACGGCTTGACCGTACCCTTCGGCCTCACCGAGCATCCGAGCGGCTTCCAAGGACGACGTCGCGCCAAGCTTGGTGCGCGCCATCCTGAGGCGCTTCTCGACTGCATGGTGCGAAATGCCGAGATCTGCGGCGATCTCCTTGGCAGACTTATGGTTCAGCCATTGCCGCAGGCAAACCTTCTCGCGCTCCGTCAATCTCGAAAGTGAATCGCGGTCGTCCATCGACGAATGGGTAAAGGCTGTCGCCGCTCGTCGATAGTACGGTCCGCTGGTAAAACCGGCTTGTACCCGTTGCGCCACCACCAAGCGTCGCTTGGTCCCCCTCCCCGAGACGGGCTCGGGGAGGAATTCCGGCCCTCAATCCACCAGCCGCTGGGTGGCGTAGATATATTCCATCGCGAGCCGCCTCGCCGTCTCGGGGAGGTTGGCGGCGGCGGCGTGGCCGCCCTCCATGTTCTCGTAATAATAATAAGGCTGGCCGAGCTCGGCGAGGCGGGCCGCGGCCTTGCGGCCGTGGACCGGGGTGACGCGGTCGTCGGCGGTGGAGCTGTGGATGAAGGGCATCGGATATTTCACGCCCGGCTTCAGCTTCTGGTAGGGCGAATAAGCCTCCAGCCAGGCCCTCTGCTCGGGATTGGCGGGATCGCCATATTCGCTCTTCCACGACGCTCCGGCCCCGATCAGATGGTAGCGGAGCATGTCGAACAGCGGGACCTGCACGACCGCCGCGTTGAACAGCTCCGGCCGCTGGGTGATCGCGGTGCCGACGAGGAGCCCGCCCTGGCTCCCGCCGATCACGCCCAGCCGGCGCGGCGAGGTGACCTTGCGGCGGATGAGGTCCTCGGCGACCGCGATGAAATCGTCCCAGGTCCGCTGCTTGTTCGCGCCCTGCGCGTCCTGGTGCCATTTCGGGCCGAACTCGCCTCCACCGCGCAGGTTGGCGACGACATAGGCGTTGCCCGCCTCGAGCCAGAGACGGCCCAGCGTCCCCGAATAGCTCGGGACCTGGGCCTGCTGGAACCCGCCATAGCCGGTGAGCAGGGTGGGGGTCGAGCCGTCCGCCTTCATGGTCTTGGGCCGGATCAGGAAATAAGGGATTTTGGTCCCGTCGCGCGACGTCGCCTCCAGCTGCTCGGCGACGTGTCGCGAGGCGTCGAACCTCGGCGGAGTGGTCTTGATCGTCTCGAGCTTGCCGGTGGCGGCGTCATAGAACCAGACCGTGGTCGGGGTCAGGAAGTCGGTCACCGCGAACATCGCCTGGTCCTCGGTATCCGAGGCGGTGCCGATGGCGATCGTGGCGTTGCGCGGCAGCGCGATCTCGCTCGACCGCCATTTGCCGCCGGCGAAATCATAGGCGAAGGCTCGACCGCGCACATTGTCGAGCAGGCTGACGAGCAGCCGCCCCTTGGTGGTCGCGACTCCGCTCAGGGTCTGGCGGGGCCCCGGCGCGAAGACGAGGCTGGGGCGGGCGGCGAGCGGGTCGCGCTTCCACTGCTCCAGATCGTAGGAGATGAGCGAGTCGCTGGCGAAGCGCGTCCCGCCCGGCGCCTGCCAGGGCTCGCTCAGCTGGACCAGCAGCCGGCCGTCGACGATGCCCGTCAGATCGGCCCGCTCCGGCAGGTTGAGCCGGACGTTGCCCTCCGGTCGAAGCAGGGTGAATCGGACCTGCTGGGCGCCGACATAGCGGTAGCCGACCAGGCCGTGCGACCGGCCCGCGCTGTCGCGCAGGACCATGACTCCGGCGCCGACGTCGGCCGGCTCGCCGCGAAAGATCTCGACGGCCTGGTCGAGGCTCTGGCCCCGGCGAAGGCGCTTGGCGACGAAGGGATAGCCGGATTCGGTCATCGTCCCCGGCCCCCAGTCGCGGTCGACGATGATCGAATCCTCGTCTTCCCAGGTGGCGCCGCCCTTCCCCTCGGGGAGGGTGAATCCGTCCTCGACGAACCGGCGAGCGGCCGTATCGAACTCGCGGACGACGTTCGCGTCGCGGCCGCCGTCCGACAGGAAAACCAGGCAGCGGGTCATCGCCGGGGGAAGGCACTGCATGCCCTTGTAGACCCACGATTTCCCGTCCGTCCTGGCGAGGGCGTCGATATCGAGGACCGGCTCCCACACCGGCTCGGCCGTGCGATAGCTGGCGAGGGTGGTGCGCCGGAGCAGGCCGCGCACGTTGGCCTGATCCTGCCAGAAATTGTAGAGGCCGTCGGGGCGCATCTGGACGATCGGGATCCGGTCCTTCGCCTGAAGCACCTCGAGCGCCCGGTCGTAGAGGCCCTGATAGCGCGGGTCGGACTGGAAGCTCTCGAGAGTCTTTTCGCTCTCGGCCTTCGCCCAGCCGAGCGCCTTCTCGCCGCGCACGTCCTCGAGCCACTCATGCGGATCGCCCGCGCCCTGCGCCGATGCCGCTGCGGGGATGGAAGTCATCAGGATCGCCGCCGTCATTGCTTTGAAAAACAGGGTCATTCGAGTCTCCGAGCACGTGTCTCGGACAGGCTAGTTGCCATAGGGAGCCTGAACAAGCGACCGATCTTGCTTGATCCGGCCACCTCTTCGTCCGTCGCACCGGACTTGATGGCGGGATCCATGAACACGAAGATCGGGGGATATCCTCCGGGGGCCGTGCTCATGGATTCCGGCCTGCGCCGGAATGACGGAGTATCCGCCCTACCCCCGAGCCTCGGGCAAATAGCCTTCGTCGATCCAGTCGGAGAAGCGGGTGATCTTGGCCTCGAACTTCATCTTCACCTTGCCGGTGGCGCCGTGGCGCTGCTTGGCGATGATCAGCTCGGCGAGGCCGTAGACCCGGTTCATCTCCTCCTGCCACTTGGGGAATTCGGGATGGTCGTCGCCGGGATTCTTGTTGGCGAGATAATATTCCTCGCGATAGACGAACCACACCATGTCGGCGTCCTGCTCGATCGAGCCGGATTCCCTCAGGTCGGAGAGCTGCGGCCGTTTATCCTCGCGCTGCTCGACGGCTCGGCTGAGCTGCGAGAGGGCGAGGACCGGCACGTTCAGCTCCTTGGCCAGTGTCTTGAGACCGCGTGAAATCTCGGAAATCTCGTTGACCCGGTTCTCGTTGCTGTTCCGGCCGGTGCCCTGGAGCAGCTGGAGATAGTCGACGACGACCAGCCCGATGCCGCGCTGGCGCTTCAGCCGGCGGGCGCGGGTGCGAAGCGCCGCGATGGTGAGACCGGCCGTGTCGTCGATATAGAGCGGCAGGCTCTCCAGCTCGGCGGCGGCGCGGGCGAGGTTGCGGAAATCCTGCTGGCTGATCTTGCCCATGCGCAAATTCTCGGAGCTGATCCCGGACTGCTCGGCGAGGATTCGGGTGGCGAGCTGGTCGGCCGACATTTCGAGGCTGAAGAAGGCCACGGGAGCACCCGCCGACTTCTCCGGGGCGATGCCGTCCTCGACCGTGTCGCGGATGAAGCGCTGGGCGGTGTTGAAGGCGAGGTTGGTGGCGAGCGCGGTCTTGCCCATGCCGGGGCGGCCGGCGAGGATGACGAGATCGCTGTGGTGGAGGCCGCCCGTCTTGGCGTTGATCGTCTCGAGGCCGGTGGTGATCCCGGACAGGCCGCCGCCGGTGTTGAGCGCCTTCTCGGCCATCTGCACGGCCATCCGGGTCGCCTCGGCGAAGCTCTTCACGGTCCCCTCGCCGCCGCCTTCCTCGGCGACCCGGTAGAGCGCGCTTTCGGCCGCCTCGATCTGGCCCTTGGGATCGACCTCCTCGCTGGTGTCGAGCGCCTGCTCGACCATGTCGCGCCCGACCCCGATCAGGGCACGGAGCAGGGCCAGCTCGTAAATCTGCTCGGCGAAGTCGCGGGCGCCGATGATCGCGGCGCCGCTGCCGGTCAGCTGGGCGAGATAGGAGGGCCCGCCCAGCTCCTTCATCTCCTCGTCCGCCTCGAAAAGCGGGCGAAGCGTGACCGGCGACGCGATCATGTTGCGGTCGATGAGCTTCAATATCTGCTCGTAGATCCGGGCGTGCAGCGGCTCGTGGAAATGGTCGGGCCGGAGCTTGAGCTGGATGTCCTCGGCGAGCCGGTTGTCGATCATCAGGGCGCCGAGCAAGGCCGCCTCCGCCTCCACATTCTGGGGCAGAGCGGACGATTCGGGCGCCGGCGCGTCGGCGAGACGGATGATATTGTCGGCCATTGGAGCCTTCTCCTCCTTTCCGGCACTCGGCTCAAGCCAGCAAGTCTGTGGAACTGCTGTGGATAATTTCATCGGATGATCATCGGATGACGATGGCATGACGATGACAGACGCATGCACCCCGGCTACACGCCCCCCATGCCGGACCCGCGGATCATCGACATCGAGCTGGACGAGCGCACGATCATCCGCCGAAGCGAGGATATCGAGCGCGAGCGGCAGGTCGCCATCTTCGACCTGCTCGAAGAGAACAGCTTCCAGCCGGCAGGCCATGAGGGACCGTTCCGGATCCTGCTCAGGATCGAGGACAACAGCCTCGCCATCGACCTCAGGAACGAAGCCGGCGAGCCGCTGGAGACCATCAGGCTCGGCCTCACCCGCTTCAAGCGGCCGGTCAGGGACTATTTCGCCATCTGCGAGACCTATTTCAAAACCGTCCGCTCCGATTCGCCCAAGGGGCTGGAGACGATCGACATGGCCCGCCGCGGCCTCCACAACGAGGCGGCCGAATTGCTCCGCGAGTGCCTCGCCGGCAGGATCGAGATGGATTTCGACACCGCCCGGAGGCTGTTCACCCTGATCTGCGTCCTCCACATCAAATGAGGCGGGGCGCGCGGTGGGCCGGCCTCGGGCTGCTGCTCGTCGCGGCTGCCGCCGGCGCGATCCTCTGGTACGCGCCGCGCTGGCACCCTTCGGACAGCCGCTTCCCCACCCAGGGCATCGACGTCTCCCATCATCAGGGCGCCATCGACTGGCGGCGGCTGCCGGCGCAGGGCGTCGATTTCGCCTACATCAAGGCGAGCGAGGGCGGAGACCATCGCGACCGCGCCTTCGCCGCCAACTGGGCCGGGGCGCGGAGCGCCGGAATCGCCCGCGGCGCCTATCATTTCTTCACGCTCTGCCGCCCGGGCGCCGACCAGGCCGCCAATTTCATCGCCGCCGTCCCGCTCGAGCCCGACGCTCTGCCTCCGGCCGTGGATCTGGAATATATGGGCAATTGCAGGCGGCCGCTGACGGTGGCCGGCTTCCATGCCGAGCTGGCCGCCTATATCCGCCTCGTCGAAGCCCGTTACCGCCAGCCGGTCCTGCTCTATCTCACCGAGGAGTTCGACCAGGCCTATCAGGTCAGCGCCAGGGTCGACCGCCCGCTCTGGCTGCGGAGCCTGATCCGTGAGCCTCGCTTCGGAGCAAGGCCCTGGCACCTCTGGCAGGTCTCCAATTTCCGGCGGCTGCGCGGAATCGGGGGCCGGGTCGACTGGAACGTGCAGCGGCCTTGACCCTCGCCCGTCATTCCGGCGAAAGCCGGAATCCATGGACGCGGGAGGATGAAAGTTGGAACGGCAGTGTTCATGGATGCCGGATCCGGTCCGGCATGACGGGGGGCAAGCATGAGCATCATGTCCGACCGCTGGATCCGCGCCCAGGCGCTGGAGCACGGCATGATCGAGCCGTTCGTCGACGGCCAGAAGCGCGAGGGGACGATCAGCTACGGCCTTTCGAGCTACGGCTATGACGCCCGGGTGTCGGACGAGTTCAAGCTGTTCACCAACGTCGACAACGCCATCGTCGACCCCAAGGACTTCAAGGCGAACAGCTTCGTCGACCGCAAGACCGACGTCTGCATCATCCCGCCCAACAGCTTCGCGCTGGCGCGGACGGTCGAATATTTCCGGGTGCCGCGCGACGTGCTCGTCATCTGCCTCGGCAAATCGACCTATGCGCGCTGCGGGATCATCGTCAACGTGACTCCGCTGGAGCCGGGATGGGAAGGCCATGTCACGCTCGAATTCTCGAACACGACGCCGCTCCCCGCCAAGGTCTATGCCAATGAGGGCGCCTGCCAGTTCCTCTTCCTCCAGGGCAACGAGCCGTGCGAGACGAGCTACGCCGACCGCGCCGGCAAATATATGGGCCAGCGCGGGGTCACCCTCCCGAAGCTGTAGCGCCCAAATCCCGTCATTCCGGACTTGATCCGGCATCCATGAACAGCGCCGCGCGACCGTTGCGCGGGGCCGTGTTCATGAATTTCGGCCTCCGCCGGAATGACGGAGGAGAAGCGGGCGCCACGGAGCTAGAGCGTGCTGAGCTTAATTTGAATCGATTTGGGGATTCCCAAGGTCGTTTGAGTGTGATTCAAGCTGGGGGCTGGCGTGAGGAGGCCGGCCCTTATGCCTCGAGCTTATTCTCAGGATCTTCGTGACCGGGTGATTGACGCTGTGCTGGTGGGCGGCGAGAGCCGTCGCTCGGCGGCGCGGCGCTTCGGCGTGAGCGAGGCGTCGGCGGTGAAGTGGCTGCAGCGGGTGAGCAGGCTCGGCGACCGGCGCTCGGCTCGCATGGGCGGCTATCGGCGCTCGAGGCTGGAGCCGCATCGCGACTGGCTGCTGGCGGCGATCGCGGCCGAGCCGGACCTGACGCTTGCCGCGCTGTGCGAGCGGCTGTCGGCGGAGCGGGGGGTCAACAGCGATACCGGCACGCTGTCGCGCTTCTTCACGCGTGAGGGCATCAGCTTCAAAAAAAAGCGTGCTTCCCAGCGAGCAGGACCGGCGCGACGTGGCGCGCCGGCGGGCGAGCTGGAAGCGCTACCAGGACCGGCTTGATCCGAGGCGGCTCGTCTTCATCGACGAGACCTGGGCCAAGACCAACATGCTTCGCACCCACGGCCGCTGCCGGCGGGGGCAGCGCCTCAAGGCCAAGGCGCCGCACGGCCACTGGAAGACGATGACCTTCATCGCCGCCCTTCGCCATGACCGGATCGACGCCCCCTGCGTCCTCGACGGACCGATCAACGGCGTCAGCTTCACCGCCTGGATCGAGCAGATGCTGGTCCCGACGCTGAAGCCCGGCGACATCGTCGTCCTCGACAACCTCGGCAGTCACAAAGGAGAAGCTGTCCGCAAGGCTGTCCGCGCCGCCGGCGCCAGGCTGCTCTTCCTCCCGCCCTACAGCCCAGACCTCAACCCGATCGAGCAGGTCTTCGCAAAGCTCAAGACCCTGCTCAGAAAAGCCGCCGAGCGAACCGTCGAAGCAACCTGGCGGCGAATCGGAACCCTCCTCGACCGCTTCACCGCCGCCGAATGCGCCAACTACATCGCAAACGCCGGCTACGCGTCCATCTAAATGCAGAATGCTCTAGCGCGCTTCGTCGAACTTCTTCCACTCGGCAGCGGTCAGGCAGAGCCGCTCGCGCTTCGTGCGCATGGCGCTGTTCTCGAACGTCCGGCACTTCTTGCGCTCGCTCTTCGCCTTCTGGCCGGCGGCGCCGGACTCGGCGGCGGGCTGCTGGCCCGAACCCTTTGCGGCGAAGGCCGGGGTGCCGGCGGCCAGGGCCAGGGCGGCGGCCGACGCGAATATCATTTTGAAGCTCATCCGCTTTCTCCTCGTGTCTTCATCCCTGCCTCAGTCCTACGCGGCGCCCGAAGGCGCGCCCATAAGTCCGCGGGTCGTCGGCAGAAGGGTGCGGACGGTTTGTCGAAAAAGCGGCGTTGGCCGGGCAATCCGAGGCCGGATCGCGCGCCAGATCGTCACGCTGAACTTGGTTCAGGGTCCAGTTCTCCACGCGCGCCGCCACCCGACCCTGGATGCTGAAACAAGTTCAGCATGACGGGACGCGACTAGCGCCCCCGGTGGCGGATGTTGGAGGGCCGTCCGCGCCGCCCCTGCGGCCGCTCGCGATCGCCGCGCCGCCCGTCGCGGCGCGGGCCGCCCCTCGGCTTGGCGGGAGCATAACCGCCTTCCGGAAGCTCGAATCTCAGCCCGCCGGACACGGGATTCGCCTCGACCAGCCGGAGCTTGAGGCGCTGGCCGGGGCTGAAGCTTTCGCCGCTATCCTCGCCGACCAGGCTCTGGCTCGCTTCCTCGTAGCGGAAATATTCGGTGCCGAGGGTCGAGACCGGGACCAGCCCGTCGCCGCCGAGGCCCTCGACGGTGGCGAAGAAGCCGAACGGCTGCACCCCGGTGATCCGGCAGTCGACGAGGTCGCCCACCCGCTCCGACAGATAGGCGGCGACATAGCGGTCGAGGGTCTCCCGCTCCGCCTCCATCGCCCGCCGCTCGAGCTGGGAGATGAGCTCCCCCGTCACCTCCATCGCCTCCGCCTCCTGGTCGGTGAGCCCGCCCTCGCCGAGGCCGAAGGCGCGGACGAGGGCGCGGTGGACGACGAGGTCCGCATAGCGGCGGATGGGGCTGGTGAAATGGGCGTAGGAGCCGAGCGCCAGCCCGAAATGGCCCTTGTTCTCGGGCGAATAATAAGCCTGGGTCTGGGTGCGGAGGATCTGCTCCATCACCTGCGGGCGGAAGTCGGCCTCGCCGATCCGCTCGATGATCCGGTTGAACGTCGCCGGCTGGATGACCTGGCCGAGCGCGAACTCGACGTCGAAGGTCTTGAGGTAATCCTTGAGCGCGACCAGCTTCTCGCGGCCCGGCGGCTCGTGGTCGCGGTACATGACCGGCGCCTTCTTCGCCTCCAGCGCCTTGGCCGCGGCAACGTTGGCGGCGATCATATAATCCTCGATCAGCCGGTGGGCGTCGAGCCGCTCGCGCGGCGCCACCGAGACGATCCGCCCCTTCTCGTCGAGCACGACCTGGCGCTCGGGGAGGTCGAGGTCGAGCGGGGCCCGCTTCTCGCGCGCGGCGAACAGCGCCCGCCAGCAGGCCCAGAGAGGCTTCAGAATCGTCTCGGCCAGCTCCGGCGCCACGGGCGGCTCCGCCGCCTCGATCTCCGGCATGGAGCAGGGGGACGAATAAAGCTCGACAGGCCCCAATCCGTTCGTGTCGAGCGAAGTCGAGACATCCTGCCGAGCGGAGCCGAGACCTTCATCCTCACCCCCTCTCGGCTTCGCTCGACTGGGCCCCTCGACTTCGCTCGGGGCGAACGGTTTCTTTGCTCCTCCGTCCCCCGCCGAGTCGATCGCCGCCTGCGCGTCCTCATAGGCGATGTTGGCCGCGATCCGGACCCGGGCGCGGCTGAACCGCCAGCTCTTGAGCTGCCCTCCCTTCGACACCTGCAGGTGGCAGACGAGGGCGGCGCGGTCCTCGCCTTCCTTCAGCGAGCAGATGTCCGCGCTGAGCGTCTCGGGCAGCATCGGCACCACCCGGTCCGGGAAGTAGACGCTGTTGCCGCGCTTCCTCGCTTCCTTGTCGAGCGCCGAGCCGGAGCGGACGTAGAAGCTGACGTCGGCGATGGCGACGATCGCCCGCCAGCCGCCTTGGTTCGCGGGATCGTCGTCGGGCGCGGCCCATACGGCGTCGTCATGGTCACGGGCGTCGGCCGGGTCGATGGCGACGATGGGGATGTGGGTCAGGTCCTCGCGAGTGCTGGAAGCCGTTCGGGCTGAGCCTGTCGAAGCCCGCCCCTTCCCTCCTCCGGCTCCGCCAGAAGAAGAGGGCCCTTCGACGGGCTCGGGGCGAACGGTGCGGGTCTCATCCAGTGGCTGCTTCGCGACCCGCTCCGCTTCCTCGATCACCGAGTCGGGAAATTCATGCGGGATGCCGTGCTTGTGGATGGCGATGAGGCTGAAGCTTCGCGGCGCGAACGGATCGCCGAGCACTTCGGAGACCCGGGCGGTGAGCCGCGGCGGCCGGCCCACCTTCTCGGCGAGGACGAGGTCGCCCGCGCCGGCGGGGCCGATATCGGAGATGGCCAGCTCCCGCCGCTCCTTCTTCTCGACCGGCCGGAGCCAGAAGCCCTGCGCTTCCTGGTGGACGACCCCGAGGACCAGCTCGCTGCCCTTCATCAGCTTCTTCATCGGGTGAGCGGCATAGCCGTTGCCGCGCTGCTCGGTGCGGGCGAGCAGCCTGTCGCCGACCGCAAGCGCCGATCCCCTGCCCCTGCGCTCGAGCACCCGGAGGCGCGGCTCCGGCAGGTCCGCCTCCCACCTTTCGGGCACCGCCCAGGCGGTTCCGCTCTCGTCCACGTCGACGATCCGAAGCACCGTCACCTTCGGCACCCCGCCGGCGCGGTGGAAGGCGCGGCCGGGCGAGGCGTCGATCAGCCCCTCGTCGGCCATGTCGTGGAGCAGGGTCTTGAGCGCGATCTTGTCCTGGCCCGAAAGGCCGAAGGCGCGCGCGATCTCCCTCTTTCCCGCCGGCGAGTCGCTCGAGGCGATGAAGTCGAGAATCTGCTGGCGGGTGGGAAGGCCGGTGCGGGTGGATTTACGAGCCATCTACGTCTGAACCCCGTCACCCCGGACTTGATCCGGGGTCCATGAACACCGCCTTGGAAGGATCCCCCCTTCGGTGTTCACGGATGCCGGATCAAGCCCGGCATGACGAGACGCGTCACGGCTGCGCCGGCGGCGGCGTGTAGGGCCGGAACGCTCCGCCCGGGACGGCCGAGGCGACGGGGCTCTCATGGCCGTCGGCCGAGACGGAGGAGACTCCGAACACCCAGTCGTCGACCCGGACTCCCTCGAGAACATGGTCGCAGCGGACTTCCGGCAGGGGCTGCCCCTCCGCGCTCAGCTTGCGGCAAAGCTCTGGAGCGTCGGCCGCCAGGCGCAGGCTCTTCTCCCAGTTGGCGGCGCTGGTCGGCCGCCAGCGCACGACATAGGCGGCGGCGCCTTTCACCGGCTTCCAGCGCAGGGTCGTGTTGACCGAGACCGCGCCCTCGACGGACGGTTCGGGCGGCATCGGAGCCCTCGCCAGCGCCGCCAGAGCGGCGACGTTCAGCTGCACCACCTTGCGCAGATAGGGAAAGTCCATCTTGTCGACGGTATCGCCATATTCGATGCCGCTCTCTTCGCGGACATCCTGATGCTGCCAGTTGTAATTCTCGACGGCGACCGAGAAGCGGACCGCCGGATAGCCGGCATTGAGCAATTCGGTATGGTCGCCGCCGCGGCCGAAGCGGTCGTTGCGCCAGATCTGCCGGACGTCGAGCCCGAGGCCGAGATCCCCGGCCAGATCGGCCAGCCAGCGAGA
>Ga0196965_1000780_pt1 | contig 15297 bp, 11 predicted proteins | sample S1_20metaG_FD_148668 | JGI IMG/M metagenome (GOLD analysis project Ga0196965, IMG submission 148668) | Soil microbial communities from Anza Borrego desert, Southern California, United States - S1_20 | ecosystem: Environmental > Terrestrial > Soil > Desert | place: USA: California | collected... | reverse complement strand
AGTGCCTATTTTGATAACAAATGCAGTTAAGTTTAAAATTTAAATAACCTACATGTATTTGATGCGTGTAGGAGGATTATATCAAAATCAATCGTAAGGCCAATATATTTTTTAAAGTTTACTTTAAATTAAAAGATCGTGTTATGGAATTAATTGCTGAATATCTTGAAACAAAAAAACAATTATTAGCTGAATGTTTTGCTATTCAAACCAGACTTGTTGAAACAGCAAAAGAAGCAATGAAGCAGGCCCAGGAGAGCGCCAACGAGGAAGAAGGTTCTTTGGAAGAAAATTATGAGTCGTTTAAATCTCAGCTTTACATGGACAGGGACATGTTTGCCCGACAAGTTGAAGAAGCTATTAATTCCTTTAATCAATTAAGAAAGATAGATTTAACTAAAGACAGTGAAGCTATCGCTTTAGGTTCATTAGTAGTTACAGATACCCAGAAATTTTTTATCTCGATCAGTTTAGGTGAACTCACCGTGGAGGGTAAGAAGTATTTTGCCATCTCTACATCTACACCGTTATATAAAGAAATGGGAGGAAAAAGAAAGGGAGAAACTTTTAATTTCAGAGATAAAAAGTATAAAATCCTGGAAGTTTATTGATCGAATAACCACGGGGACGCGATGAAAACGAGAAAATATTAAGAATGGTCAGCATTCTTAATATGGCATCTGTAGATCACTGAATCAGCAAATTATAAAACAAAGTTGACGGCTCTTTTTATTAATCTCAACTGAAGCTCAGCATAATGGATCAAGCTTCGTGCAGAAGTTTTAAAGCTTGCAAAATATGCCAGGTCAGGTGTGCTGTCAGATTCAATTGTTACTCCTTTAAATTGAGAAATAATGCTCGGATTGGTTGAGCTCCAGGCCACATAGTTTGTATTTAAATGGCTGAGATGAAAACTGCTGTTTTTTTCATTTACAGTTTTGTAGTTGTTTATGGACTGGTCAACGGAGAGCATCGTTACAAACAATGCCACCAAAAAAAATGTAAGTGTGATGGGCTTGTTTAAACAATATTTGATTAAGGGCGAGTTTTCAAATGTTGCCTTCATAACAATAGATTTAAAGTTTAAAGATAAGGAGAGTTTAAAAAAACTTATAGGTATCCGTTAATTATTTTTTTAAGAGTTGGAAGTAGGAAGAATAAGAAGGAAGAAAGGGATTATTGGAGCTTCTGAGGGAATAGGAGTTTAAACGTTCAAAAGGCTTGGAAACAAAAAGTTGGGCAAATCCCCACTTAGCCCATCTTAAAATAATACCAAATATACCTGCATCGAACCTCCATCGAACCTATAGCGAACCTACAGCGAAGGAACAAAATGATAGGAAGGCGGCTTAAAAATTAGAATAATACAAAATCTGGATTGTTAAAACGGTCAGAAGAAACAAACCTGATTGTTTTAACTGTCCATCTTATTTATTATCTGAACCATTTATTCCCCCAACTTTGCTGATTGGCCGAAGAAAGAAGTGTTAGCGAAGACAATCCTTTAAATGAAGTAAGAGTGCGTCATCCTAGCTTAAGTTCCAACTCCCATCTTCCCTCCTCTTCTAATCCAAATACATCCACAATCCATTTTTAGGCCTTAAAGTGACCAAAGGCTCCATCGCCACCTTTTGGTCTGCAAGCCTCATCGTAAAGTTATTTTGTGCCAACAAGACCAACGCAATTGTAATTTCCATAATGGCAAAATTATTACCAATACAAAAACGAGGTCCTGCGCCGAAAGGAAAATAAGCAAATTTGTGCCGCTGTTTAATTTTATCTGCAGCAAACCTTGAAGGATCAAATTTCTCTGGCTCATCCCAAAAAATTTTGTGCCGGTGCATTACAAAATTGCTGATATAAAATTGAGAGCCTTTTTTAATACGGTTTCCATCTATAATTACATCTTTAACAGGCTGTCTTCCGATAACCCAGGCAGGAGGATACAGTCTCATCGATTCATGGATCACCATAGAAGTATATTTTAATTTTAAGATGTTTTCAGCATTTGGTTTATCTCCGCCTATTTCCTGTGCTATTTCCTCATACATATTTTTTCTTATTTCAGGATGCTGTTCCAGCAAATAAGCAGTCCAGGCAAGGGCATTGGAGGATGTTTCAGAACCGGCCAAAAATAAAGTCACCACTTCATCTCTTAGTTGAAGGTCATTCATCTTCTCCCCTGTTTCTTCATCTTGTGCTTCAATCAACATGGTTAATAAGTCCATATATTTATCTGTCGATTTTCTTCTTGATTCAATTAAACTATATATAATCCCATCTAAATCTTTTAATGCCTTTTTAAATTGAAGATTTTCTTTTGTAGGCACCCATAAAGGAATTCTAAATGGAGTGGATAAAGTCCCCATTATAAATTCATTGATGATGGTTATATATTCTGTGATTTTGTCTCTACTATCCCCAATATCATGACTAAAAAGCGCTTTGGCTGCAATTTCTGTTGTCAATTGCATAAATTCCGCAGCTATGTTTATAGGATTTTCTTTTTTTCTATATCTTTCCCAACGTTCTATCATTTTATTTATATTTTCTACCATCCCTTCGGCTAATGATGCCAGCCTTTCCCTATGAAATCCGGGCTGTATAATCCGTCTTTGATTTAGCCAGGACTCCCCTTCATTAGTCAGCAACCCATTGCCCAATGCGTACCTTAAAAACTCGTAGGCAAAACTCTTCTTATAACTTTTCTGATTGTCCACCAACACAGATTTTATAATATCAGGATCGGTTACCAAATACACACCTACCCAGGGTGAAATGTTCAACTCTACCAATCCACCATATTTCTCGCTGGAATCAGCCATGAAATTAAGTGGGTCGGAAGCAAGTTTCGTGAAGTTTTTCAGCAGCCAATGTGCAGAGGGGATTTTTGGTATTGGAGTATAAGTTTTGTCATCTGATTTAATATCCGCCATAGTAAATTATCTTCTTACATTAAATTTCGTTACAAAAATGTACAACAAAAATTACTATCAATGGAAACGAATGAGAAAGAAAAAAGACCAGGCAGTTCTTCCGAAAAAAAAGAGCAATCACCCACTGAAAGGATTGAGACACCCTTTCCTGCCCAAGAAATCTTTCCCCTGGAACAGTCCAATAACGATGGAAAGAAAAAGCATAATGTAGAGAGAATCAGAGAGGAAAATGAAAAGGAGGCTGGAAGATCATAGATGGAAGTGAGAGAATACCAGATAATATATGTTTGTAAGAAACCTGTTAGGTTTCAAAACCTAACAACCCTAGCAGTTTTATAAGTTTTTAAGGATTTTTCTTAACAAGCGTCTAAGACTTTTATGTACTTTTCGATATAATCTGGCAAGCTCTTTAGCTTGTATTGCATAATGTATCTGGGATGTTCGAGCATTTTTAATTCCCTAAAAAAGCCATATTCCTTATTTATTTTATCTACAAAAGTATAGTTCTTCTTGCCCAGACAAATTGCGATATCTTTTTTTGCACCTGCCTTAATCTGATCCTGGAGATAGGAAATCATAAAAGATTTAAGTGCCGCATATAACTTTGGGTCGTCATAGAAATTGTAATTTTTACCATTATTGACTATGGCTAATGGATACAAGGCAGTTAAGTAGAATTTTTTGTTAAAGGCTTCTGGTCCTCCGTAAGCATTGATCATCTCATAGATAAACCTGCTTGACAATTCCTTTTTATCGCCTAAATTATTTTCAATTCCGCAGAATTCTTTTAAAGCTACCGGGTCTGTAAAAGAAATTCCGGTTATTCCACCACCAAATCTGCCAGGGTTTATGCCTATTATAAACACCCGTGGATTGTTGTCATTAAAATATTTATTATAAAAAGAACGAACTACCGCCTTTACTTCTTTATCCGGATAGGGATTGATTATTTCAATTCCATTCGAAAAAACGGGAGCATTTAGTTTGTCGAAAAAATTTAAAATAGAAGTTGCGAAGGTCACTTTATATTTTTTGATTATTAATAATTCCTTTAATTTCTAGACGCATAGTCTATTGCGTCAGCCATAAACTTTATTCCTTTCAAAACCTGTTCTGTCTCTTCAAATCCATAGGACAACCGAAGCTGCCTTCTCCCCTCTTCTTTTAGTTTTCCTTTAGGATTAACACAGTAAGATCCTGGTAAATAAACAATTAATGGTTTTTTGTTTTCTTTGCCATCAAGGGCTTCAATTCCTGTTTTTCGTGAAAGAAAATTGAAAAACGGCGACCCTGGTTCTGTGCGTGTATTTTTAAAAGTTAAATAAAAGTAAAAGCCTGCTTTTCCGCCTGAATATTTTTCAATTTCATTTCCAAGAAGTGAGTGAATAACGACCTCTATTTTCCTTGCTTTTTCTGCATATTCGCTGTTTACTCTAAATAATTGCTCGTTGATATGATGATCAAGAATATAACTCGCCATTTCCTGATTAATAACAGAAGCGCTAAAGCCCACATCATTATTTCTTTGAAGAAGCACATCCAGAAAGGGGCATTTTTTTCCAAGGATATAACCAATTCTGAATGCAGGAGCAAGAATTTTTGAAAGAGTTCCTATTTCAAAAACATTTGCCAGTTCATTCCATCTAAGGCCTGAGATTGGTTTCTCCACTTTCTGATCGTGAATTATTTCTTCATAAGCTTTGTCAAAAAATACAGGTATAATTCTTCCCAACTTTTTACTAAGATGTGTTGCTATGTCTACAATTTCCTTTTTCCTTTCATTTGAGATAATTGTGGTGGTGGGGTTATTTACAGTTACGATATAGAAAAAAGAAATGTCTTTTACCCTTTCCTCCAATTCTTCAATCGCCTCCCTAATTAAATCTGTTTGAATACCATGTTCATCTTCAGGAATGGTTAATAAATCAAACCCCTTTCTTTGAAGATATTCTCCGTAAATATAATAGACCGGATCAGCAGTAATGACTATTCCTTTTTTTAGAATTTCACTTATGGCTTCTAGAATGCTGGTGGCGCCATTGGTTCCAATGATTATTTCTAATTCAGAAAGTTCTGATTTAGTTAGTGTTCCAATATTTTTATTTAAGTAAAAATTTAATATTGATTCTCTTAAATTATTCGTTCCTTTTGAGCCTCCATAGTTAAATGGGTGTTTATATTTTGAAGGATTGGAAATCACCTCCTCTAATGCTTCTTTAATTATTTGCCTTGGAATAGTTCTTTCATTGACATACCCTGCGCCCAAATTAATATCCATTTCCGGCCTAAAACTGGACGCCATTTCACTCATCATAATGTTTACCGGTGAGGGAAGAATGGATGAGGAAGCATATTGACTAAACTGATAATCAAGCATAGAATTAATGAAATTTTATGCAAACTAACCGCTTATATGTAAAAGGTGAAATTTAAACAGGATAATTACTATATGGATTAGGTGCTTCCAACAGATAATCATTTATCAATTTACTAATCTCATTTGCCTTGTTTACAATCATAAAATGTCTTCCTGTTAATTTTTTGCATCCACCTGAGTAGTAACCTAAAGTTTCATTCTTTTATAACCTTAATAGTACTTATCCTGCTTTTATTTATAATGGTAAAATAATACATTTCTGAAGGCAGTGTTTTCATGTAACCGTTAAGTTCTTTATTTATCTCATTCAAGGATCCGGTAAAACTAATAAGGCTGATTCCTTGTGTATTCTTAATTTCTACTTTAATAGATAAATTATCAGGCTTGACCAACTCCAATTCGAATTGATCACGAAAAGGATTGGGGCTAACTTGGTCGTTTTTTAATGACTCGTTGAAAATGTTCACAATTACAATCTTGCTGAAATCAAATTCCCCATTATGATCCAACTGTTTTAATCTATAGTAAGTAGAGGTTTTAGATTCATGATCTTCAAAAGAATATGTTTTTCTCAAATCTGTGCTGGTGGAAGCAGGAACAAATCCAATTTGGATAAAGTCTATACCATTAATAGATTTCTGAACTTCGAATCCCTTATTATTGATTTCCAATACAGTTTCCCATGAAAGTGTGACTTTGTTGTTTTCATATTTCCCTGCAAAATTTAACAAGGTAACGGGGAAAGTTGTACTTTCATCATCAGAGCCTAAGGTGATAATATTAAGCGCATCTGTTAATTCTTCCGAAGCTAAATACCCATTGTTTTGACTTTCCATGAAATGATCAGATGCACCTTTGTCCTGCCAAACTTCCTCATTTAGTCTTGCCACCCGTAGAGCAAAATCGAGTGGATCAATGACGCTGATACCGCTTCTTTCATTCCAGAATAATTTTGCTTTGGTATTTGCTGTTCCGGTTATTCTTTCCAGGTTCCAAAATTCAGTTTCGCTGATGGACTTCAACGGCGTTTCGACCGCGTCAGGGTCATTATAGCTTTGGGGTGGGGTATCATTGTACGATGCCAGATAGGTTGAAAGATCTGATGAAGATGGAATAATCCCAAGAGGTCTCAAAAAATCGCCCTGTCCTATAGGAAAAATAAATTCTTCTGTTGAATTGATTTCTTTGGCAATTGGGCCAGCTACAAAGCTCAAATCAGAAGCACCCTTTGCTTTTGAATTTACCTTCATTGTAATGTAGTGTTCTGGCGTGGAGAACACCTTCCCCTCGTTCAGGATTAAAGAATCGGACAAAGCAACTGATTTTGAAATAATTACTCCTCCTGGGTTATTAATAATTAGATCTCCAATTTCATCCTGAAGTTCAATACCTGTAAAGATAGGCCCTGTCAAAACTTCACCACCATATTCATACCTTAAATTAGGATTATTTTCTGCGGAGGCCGAAAGCGATCCTTGAATTTTCTGTATGGTGAATTGATCTGCTAAGGAAAGCAAATAACCGTTCAGGTTGAGCATTCCACTATTTAAGGTCAGCGTGCCAACACTGTCTATTGTTAAATTACTTTGCAAAGAGTAATCATGTGATATTTTAAGGGAAGAAGTATTTCCCATTATTATTTTTCCTGTACACTTGATACTGTTGTTGACTAGAGTTCCGGAAAGATTTACAACAGAAGTTCCCTTATTGTCCAGGTTCATTTCCAGTCTTCCGTTGGCAGTAACATTTAAACTTTCCTGAATATTTATTGTTAAAAGTCCAGTACTATTAGAGAGTCTTAAGCCGCCTTGGGTAATGAGTAAATTGTTTATCGACATTGGAGAATTGTTTGGAAAGCCGATGGTGACATTAGAAGAAGGGAAATCTAAATTAAGTTCAAAATTAGCGTATTTGCAGCCACCTGTTGGGAATGCAGAATTTGACTGATGCCTATACCAACTTCCTGCTTCAAATATAACTTTAGGTACAGCATTATTTCCAAAAGGACTAGCGCCATCTATAAAAACGAACTCAGCGTCTTTTTTTAAAACCACTCTATGTTGATCGGTAGTGCCATTACCAAAAATATTTCCATTGCAATCCTGAATAAAAGAGCCAAAAATAGAAAGCCCTTCGAGGTCTTCAACCACAAAATGGTGATCAACATTACCGGAAAAGGAAATTTCACCTTTGATTTCGCCCTTAACATTATTTGATAAGGAAAGTGTAAAGGAATGATCACTTGAAATATTTAATACGGATCCTGCTTCGATTGAAAGCCCTAAATCATCCGTTCCTATTGCAGTAATTGTTGCGGGAGCAGATGTGGTAAAATTGATACTGCAATTATCTCTGAATAGAAGACTGGTTACTATATCATTTTCCACCTCAGTAATAGTTGATTCGGAATTAAAAATCAGAACATCTGTATTTCTTTTGACTATTCTGCTTGGGTTCCAGTTTGTCGGCTCTCCATAAATACTGTTTGTGCTTCCTACCCAGGTATATTCTTTATGGTCAACAAAAGATTTAAAGCTGAATTGATCAAACTCTGCGGCCTTTCTTGCTACTGGATCAACTGAAGACTTTGCCATAAATCCGAAATACCCATTGCTAAAATTTGTAACAGAATTGTCAAATTTTGGCTCACCATTCAGATTTCTGCTAATGGTACTTTCGATTAAAGGATCTGAATTGGCATTGACTCCACTACTATCTTCTACCGGACTGACAGAAGTATAAATTGTCCATTCACTATTTGACGATCTGTTGATGAATACTGTTAATCCGTAATTAACAAAATCTACTGGAACAACATTATTGTCTTTTATTACTGGTGAAATAATCGTCCCGTTTACATATTCTAGAATAATATCTTCACCATCACCTGTATTACCACCTAATCTAATTCTGTAACCCCTAATTAAAGGATCAGTAAAATCAGCTTTGTCTGCATACAACCAAACATAACTAGTATTTGAAGTTGTTGCTTCATAACCATCTCTTCCTATCCAGAAGCTCCAGGTTTGTTCTGTACCCCAATTAGCAGTATTCTGAATACTTAGATAATTGATAGAAGTATTAGCTGCTGCATTTAATTTCAACGTGTTTGAATTGGTTGTCCCGCCGGCAACATTGCTATTTGGAATTATCTCCCATTCGGATGCCTCATTGGAGTTCCATGAATTGATGTTCGAATAATCACTTGAAAAAACTTCATAAAACTGTCCATTTGATTTAGAATAAAATAGCAATAGAATAACAAGTGTGGTCAAAAAATGTTTCATAGTCAATAGGTTAAAAAGTCAGTAGTTAATGAATAATAGAAAATAAGTAACCCATTGCTTTAACTTTTTCTGCGCTAGAGCATCAATATTTATTGAATTTACGTTTAGAAACTCCACAGAATATGACTTTAGGTATATTTTATGGTTGAACCGATTCTTTAAAGATTTGCTGTTAATAATTAATTTACAAAATGTTACCAGACAAATAAAGATTGTTTTCGCCGATTGATAATTAAGGATTTATTCTTTTCTATTTATTTGATGGCTATTTATTTTTCCATAATTTGCATCAATCGTCACATTCTTTTGCTACCATAAAACCCTAAGTAAGAAGGTATATGATTAAGATATTTTGGGCTTTGTCCCTGATTTTTCTGTTGGCCTCACCCCTTCTTGCGCAGCAGGTAAACGTAACAGGTAAGGTTATTTCTCTTGAAGATTCTACCGGATTACCAGGAGTAAGTGTGGTGGTAAAAGGAACATTGTCGGGTACAGTTACAGATATTGACGGTACTTATTCTATTGAAGCCTCACCCGAAGCAAGCCTGGTTTTTACCTATATCGGGTTTATTACACAGGAGGTTAAAATCAACAACCAATCAAACATAGACCTTGTTTTAAAGCCTAATGTAACACAACTTACAGAGGTGGTTGTTACCGGGTATACAACTCAACAAAAGAAGAATGTAATCAGCTCGATCTCCTCAGTTTCGACAGAAAGCTTTAAGGACATGCCTGTTATGGGCATAGATCAAGCTTTGCAGGGACAAGCGCCGGGAGTTCAGGTGACACAATCTTCTGGGACACCCGGAGGAGGAATAAAAGTAGTGATCAGGGGAAATACCTCTGTCTCAGCTTCTAATATGCCACTGTTTATTTTGGACGGAGTGCCTGTTGAAATAGGCGCATTATCCAGTATTGGTTTTGGAGGTCAAAATGATAACGCGCTTGCGCTCATAAATCCTAATGATTACGAAGACATTGAGCTTTTAAAAGATGCTGCCGCAAAAGCGATGTATGGATCAAGGGGTGCCAATGGCGTAGTTGTCCTAACCTCAAAAAGAGGAAAAAAGAATTCTAAAACCAGGTTTAATGCCGAAGCTCAGAGAGGCCTGATAAACATCACTCGGAAACCTGAACTTTTAAATTCAACCGAATTACTGGAACTTCAAAGAGAAGCAGTAGTTAATTCAGGAAGAGACCCCGATGAATTAGGCCTTATAGAGGGAGTAACTGATGGAATAAATACAGATTGGGTAGAGGAAGTATTAAGAACGGGTATATTTGAACAATACCAATTATCTGCTACAGGCGGAGGAGACAAGACAAGTTTTTATATAAGCGGAAATTATAGAAATGAAGAAGGCGTACAAGTAAACAACGGGTTTGAGCGCTACTCAGCCACACTTAACCTTGACCATACCTCTTCTGACAGATTAACTTTTGGTAACAGCTTCACCATCTCCAGAGCAAAAAATAACAGGGTCAAAGGTGATAATTATTTGGATGCAGTATATTCTGCTGCATTACAAGCACTACCCTATAATTCGGCTTTTGATGAACAAGGAAAACTTATCGGATATGGTTCGCCGGGCTTTTCACCACGTAACGGAAATCCATTGGTTAATGCGGTGGCACCCCGTTATGATGTTTATACCACTAAAATTTTGGGAAATGTTTATGCTAAATATAAAATACTTCAAGGACTGAATTTCAGAACACAGGTTAGCGGAGACTATAACAGTGTGATTGAGGACCAGTATCAACCTACATCAACCATAATTGGGGGGAACCCGGATTATGCAGGTGGAAAAGGCTACGGAATCAGTGCTGCCTCAAGTTTTATTACCTTGATTAACAGTAATCTGCTCACTTTTGATAAAAAGATTGGGGAACATAATGTAGACGTACTTCTTGGCGCTGAAATACTTCAAAGGGTTGAAAGGGGTAATTATGTTGAGGGAAGAATGTTTCCCAGTGACGACTTTTCCTACATTGGATCAGCGGGTATTGTAGATGCTGGTTCGTCTTACATTGTGAAGAACGGCCTTCTTTCCTTTTTCGGAGAGATTAAATACAATTTCAGGGAAAAATATTTGATTTCCATAGGTGCAAGGGAGGACGGATCTTCCAGGTTTGGAAAAGGAAGAAAGTTTGGCTTTTTCCCTGCCATTGCAGCTGGATGGATCTTGTCTGAGGAAAGTTTTTTAAAGGATTATAATTTTTTAACACTCCTTAAATTGAAGGCGTCATGGGGCTACTCAGGAAATGAGGGAATTGGGGATTTTGAATTTTTGGGACGATGGAGCGCCACAACTTATAATGGTGCATCGGGTGTGAGCCCTTCAAGGATAGACAATCCTAATCTTCAATGGGAAAGAACGGAAGAAACAAACGTAGGCCTGGATGTTAGTCTTTTTAATGCCAGGATAAATCTTATCGTTGAGGGCTATTATAATTTAACAGACAAATTACTTTTTGATCAACCTGTTCCGGCAACTACAGGCTTCTCGACTGTCAAAGGTAATGTGGGCAACCTTAGAAATAGAGGAATTGAAGTTGGCATCAACATAATAAATATTGATAAAGTTGTTAATTGGAGCACTTCAATAAACCTTTCAAGAAATGAAAACGAAGTAGTTAGACTTGTTGATGATAAGCCTCTATTCAGAGGGTATCAGGGAAACGGGGTTAATGGTACTTCAGTAATAAAAGAAGGGGAACCATTAGGGTCATTCTGGGGACTCAGATTTTTAGGAGTAGACCCGGCAACCGGGGAAGCAATTTATGATGACATAAATGGAGACGGCAGTATCACTCCTGATGACGGCACCATAGTAGGTAGCGCTCAGCCTGATTTTATTGGCTCTTTTATTAATAATGTGTCATACAAAGGATTTGACCTAAGTTTGTTTTTTCAGTTTTCTTATGGCAATGACATTCTCAATTTTTCAAATACGGAACTTCTTAATGCAGGACAGAATATAAATACAAACCAGAGCAGGGAAGCATTAAAGCGATGGAGGGAGCCAGGCGACATTACTTCTGTTCCACGCTACGAATTTGAAAACTCTTATAACAACCGAACGAGCAGTCGGTTTATCGAGGATGGATCTTATTTAAGATTAAAGAATTTGACTATCGGATATACCTTACCCTCAAAATATACAAAAAGAATTAAGGTCTCAAGCACGAGAATTTTTTGTTCAGGTTCTAATCTCTGGACTTACACAAATTATTCAGGAGGAGATCCGGAAGTCAGTACATTGGATGGGTCTACTTCTGCACAAGGAACAGATCTTTTCACGCTTCCCCAGGTAAGTACATTAATGATAGGTTTAACTGTTGGATTTTAGAATGATGCAAAGAATTAAAAATTTATTAATACTAATTTTTATTTTAGGTTCTTGTAATACACTCGATCCTGCACCACAGGATATTGTAATTGATGAACTTGTATTAAATGAACCTCAGGATGTTGTACCCGTGGAGATTGGATTATATACTTCGTTGAGAGGAATCGCTTCCCCCGTTGTAATACTTAATGACCTTACTACGGATTTATTAATTCACCAAGGTACTTTTTCTGAATTCAGGGAACTCAGCAATAAGGACATCACGGCTGCCAATGCCATATTTAGTGCGATATGGGCCTCAATATACAGAACAATATATGTCAGTAATTTTATTCTTGAAAGATTGCCTGAAATAAGTGGTGTAGATCCAAGGGAAAAAAGAAGAGTAATTGCAGCTGCTAACTTTTGCAGAGGCTACGCTTACTTCATTGGCGCAAATTGCTTTGGAGGGATACCCATCACCACAAGTACTGATGTAGAAGCAAATTCGAATATCTCAAGGGCAACGAAGGAGGAAGTGCTGGCCTTGGCTGAAACAGATTTACTGCTGGCTCTGGAAAATCTGCCTGCAGAATCCCAAAACGAAGGATTTGCGAGTGTAAATGCAGCAAGAGCAGCGCTTGCTCGGTTTTATTTATACAATCAAAACTGGGAACTCGCCGAAAAATATTCATCTGACGTCATATTGTCTGAGGAATATGAATTAGTCTCATTTGAAAATTTGGTAACCACTGATGACACAGAGGAAGCAATTTTGGAAGTAGGATACACGCTTGCAGATGACCCAGGAACAACTACTTATGGCTTAAACAATCAGTTTGAAAAAAGAAGGGAAATTATTCCATCGAACAAAGCTGTTTCTCTTCTTAATTCCTCTGACGCAGGAGAACGGTTTCATTCCATAAGTTTTGATGTAGAAGATTTTAGAGGAAGTGACAATGGATGGAGTGTAGCAAAATATGGAACTGCTGATGAAGACAACAATGATATAGTTCTTTTCAGGTTAGGAGAAATGTATCTAATAAGAGCAGAAGCAAGGGCCAATTTAGGAAAGATCACAGGGGGTGGAAGTGCGGAAGAAGATATTAACACACTTCGAACCAGGGCAAATTCAACCATAAAAGTTACAGGAGCATCAATTCCTCAAATGCTTTCTGTAATTGAGCAGGAAAGAATATATGAATTGGCTTTTGAAGGCCATCGATGGTTTGATCTTGTCCGAACAGGCAGGGCCACGGCTGTTATGAGCCAGTTTACTCAGAAGTGGGCAGACAGGTACAACGTTTGGCCTATTCCAATCAGAGAAATTCAAAATAATCCTTCTTTAGTAGGCGCTCAAAATCCTGGATATTAATATGATGAAAATTGTATTTCAGAAAATAATCAATCATTTACAATATGCTATTGTCCTGGTATTGGCGGTAGTAATTTTTTGCTCCTGCCAAAAAGAAGAAATCACTTTTGAAGGTCCTTATCATGTTCGGTTCACGGATACTCTAATTACAGTGAAAGAAAGTGTAACCCAACCGGTGAAGATTTCTATTCATAATGTTGGGCCAATATTGGAAGAAGACATTCTTGTGAAATATTCAGTCGCTGGTTCGGCAAGGGAGGATGTGGATTATTTTATTTCCGGAAATAAAGGAGAAGTTATAATTCCTGCAGGAGAAAGTTTTGGATATATAGACTTGAGGCTAATCAATAATGCAAACAATATTTTAGAATCACAGGAATTAAATTTTACCCTTGAAGAGGTCACTCCTTCAACTTTGGCAATAGGTAGAAGCACCAATGGAATAATAGGTAAGTCTTTTTCTTTGATTATTGAAGACGATTGTATTTTAAGCGGAACTTATAAGGCATACCCTCATGATTCCATTGCACAGGATTTTCCTAGTATAAATAACATAACTATATCCAGCGTGGATTGTATAGAATATACCTTATCAAACTGGGATATTTATGTAACTGGTTTCTTTCCTGTAGACAAAAATCTTATTTTCATCGACAATGGAGACAATTCGTTAACCATTCCGGAACAGGAAGAGGAAACCTTCAACGAAGATTTTGCAACCATGAAAGGATCAGGCTTTATAGATCCTTCCACTAAAAGAATAACATTGAATATTGAATTGGTAGATATTCCGGAAATACCACCTTTTGAGATAACCTTTTATCCACAGTGAAAAATGATAGAAATGTTAAATGTTAAATGCTAAATTATGTGGTTCCCTTCGTCATTCGTGATTCGTAATTCATCATTTTGTCTGCTTTTTTTGCTTTCCCTGATAATAGGTTCGTGTTCGGAGAAAGTTGAGCCTGACCCGCCTACCTTTTCTAAACTTTTGACTGGAGATTCCAGCAAGACATGGAGGATGACTTCTATTTCTATAACCGTTAGGGAAGGAAATAAAAAGTATGAATTTTCCATTGAGAATGATTGCTCCGATTCTATAGATTATTATGATAATTATTATACCTTTTACGCAAATGCAGAAAGGACCATGGAAATAACCGAAGGTCCTGAAAAGTGTGAGTTCTTTGAGGAACTTCACTTAGTAGATTATTGGGCCATTGAAAATGCTTCCGCTACCTTGACTTTTGTATTTTTACCTTTAGGTGGACAATTCCGAATTCCCTGGACTATTAAAGACCTCACGGAAAGAAAACTATCTATTGAATTTTATACTGAAGACGGGAAATACATTTATCAGTCTGTGCTTAATCCAATTGAAGAATAGCCCCCTTATTTATGGTAAGATTCCTTTACACACTAGTTATATTGCTCTTTACTTTTTCAACCGCGATGGCGCAAAGTCCGGTGGAACACTGCGCTACAATGGAGCAAGACAGTATTAACCGGGTTTTATACCCCCAATTAGGAGAATTAAGTGATTTTGAAAGGGTCTTACAACAAAAAATAAGGGAAATCGAAAAGAGAAAAAAAAGCAGCCGCACCGCCGACGAGATCCTTACTATTCCAGTCGTGGTGCATGTAATTCACAAAGGAGAATCTGTTGGGTCGGGATCAAATATATCTCTTGCCCAAATTCAATCACAACTTGAAGTATTAAATGAAGATTTTAGAAAAAAAGTAGGAACAAACGGAGAAAATAGCAGTTCTGTTGGCGCAGACATTGAGTTGGAATTTTGTCTTGCAATTTTAGATGAAGAGGGTAAAACATTGTCAGAACCTGGTGTTCACAGATATAATGGTAATAAAGACAAATGGACAAGAAGTGAAATTGAAGGTGTATTAAAGCCGGCCACTGTTTGGGATCCTGATAAATACTATAACATCTGGACCCTGGATTTTGGAGGAGAAGACGACAGGTTATTAG
>Ga0196965_1000779_pt1 | contig 15326 bp, 9 predicted proteins | sample S1_20metaG_FD_148668 | JGI IMG/M metagenome (GOLD analysis project Ga0196965, IMG submission 148668) | Soil microbial communities from Anza Borrego desert, Southern California, United States - S1_20 | ecosystem: Environmental > Terrestrial > Soil > Desert | place: USA: California | collected... | reverse complement strand
CCCGTCAACCATGTTGTAAGTATTACCGCTGTCCAACGAAATAATATTTACACCAGGAGCGAATATATCTACATGCTTCTTGCCATAGTTCGAAAATACCGCCGGAAGCGTTTCATCGATTGAAGCTCCCGATGCGCCTACAGTGATCCAATTGGTTGCTTCCACTTTATCAAGGTACGCATCATTGGGAAAAGATGGCTCTAGGTCTATGTTTCTGGCGTCGTTACCTGCTCCATGCACAAGCAACACATTCTTTTGTTCAGCATATTTTACTGCTTCATCTACCAGGTGCTTTTCCGGCGAGAATGGTTTCCCGAAACTCATGTTGACGATATGAGCACCATTGTCTACGGCATATCGAATCGCATTGGCAACATCCTTGTCTCGTTCATCTCCGCGAGGTGTTGACCGCAAACACATGATCTTTACGTGTGGCGCGATCCCATCAATACCAATACCGTTGTTTCGCACCGCGGCAATTACGCCGGCCACAGCGGTTCCATGATCGGCGCGCGGTCCTTCTACATCGGGATTACCATAGATTCCATCCATTACCTCGGGATTATCGCCAATGGTTTTCCGTGGATCAAAACTTACGTTAAGGAAATAGTCAAAATATTCGCTGTTGTTTTTCTTTAATTGCTGTAACATTTCATCACTAAATCCAAGCTCGTAGCGCGACACAAGCCAACGTTTAGCGGCTAAAACATCTTGTGAAGCATCTAACGGAATTGGATCCATCTCCTTGAGGCTATTTACGGTGATCCCGGTTCCATACCAAATGACCTTTTTAGCTTTTATGTAAGCTTTTTCAAATTCCTCAAGATTTGACTTTTCTGTTTTACGCTTCGCGACTTCAGCAAGATAAGCCTTCTTCGCGCGATCAAAATCAGGATGAGACGGACCAGCCCTGTAGATTCGGGTAAATTCCATATTCTCATAGTTTATATTCTCTCCTTTGTCGTTCCCGATAAAATTCCAACCATGCACATCATCCACAAAACCATTCCTATCGTCATCAATTTTGTTATTCGGTATTTCATCTTCATTTGTCCAGATGCTTTCTTTCAGATCATCGTGATCAATGTCAATACCACTGTCGATCACAGCGACAATGATCGTTTTCTTCGGTGTGCGGCGCTCTGGCAATTCTGTCCATACTTTATTTGTACCTGTACCCATCACGTTGTCGGAATCCGGATGGAGGTTGTACCAGTTGAGGTGTTTTTGTTCCAACGAGTCAACAGATTTAACTTGGGCTAAACAAAAAACGGGCAAAAAGAACATGACAATAACTACTGCTTTCATAATTCTGGTAGGGTTGAGACAAAAATACATCATTCCCGTTAAATGGATTTATTGCGCTTCTTAAAAATGATCTGTTTTTATTATGACGAACCCGATTATGAACAAACTTTACACCTACACCTTCTTTAACAACACAAGATGCCCGCACGCCAAAACTACAGTAGGTGCTGCGTGGTAAGTAAAATAATTGCCGAAAACAATATTATTGTTAAAATCCATTACTTTGCCCTTCACCCACATCAGGTGTTGAATGTGTATTTAAGCACATGGACAAGTTCCTTTTAGTATAAAGACGAATACGATATTGGAAGCCTGTTCTTTAGAGAGAATAGTTTGTCGTAATAAACATTATAGTATGAAAGAACTTTTTGTATTGATTTTATTTATCGGTCTGGGTTACACTACTCATGCGCAAAGCTTACGTGCTGTTGAATTAAGAACCGAGTACCTGACAAATCCGCTCGGCATTGATGAACCACATCCACGCCTAACGTGGAAATTACAGGATGATCGCAACGGCGCAAAACAAGTCGCCTATAGGTTGGTGGTATCTACTAACGAATCAGTCGAAGAAGAAATGTGGGAGTCCGGTTGGATTAAGTCGTCTACATCTTTAGTCGCGTATGCGGGAAAACCGCTCCAACCCTTTACAAAATACTTCTGGCGCGTTGAAGTAGAAGATACAGCAGGAAAAAGAACCGCATCTGATATTGCTTCTTTTGAAACCGGACTAATGGATATCAAACATTGGCATGGCGCATGGATTTCCGACGGCGAGGATATCAACCTTAAACCAGCACCTTACTTCAGAAAAGAATTTACGCCAACTAAAAAGGTCCACACAGCACGTGCCTACATTGCTGTAGCAGGTCTTTATGAACTTTACATCAACGGAAAAAAGGTTAGCAATAACAGGCTTGATCCTGCTTACACCCGATTCGACAGAAGGATCATCTATGTGGCGCACGATGTGACTGCTGCGCTTGACGAAGGAAAAAATGCCATAGGTGTTCTTCTTGGAAACGGATGGTATAATCATCAATCAACAGCGGTGTGGTATTTTGATCGGGCTCCATGGCGGAATCGTCCTGCATTCTGCCTTGACTTGCGCATTACATACGAGGACGGAACAAGCGAAACCATTCGCACAGACACCTCCTGGAAAACAGCTTTGAGTCCTGTAATTTTTAACAGCATTTATACGGCGGAACACTACGATGCAAGACTAGAACAACCCGGATGGAGCAACGTTGACTTTGATGCATCAAAATGGAAAAGCATTGTGTTGCGCAGTGCTCCCGCCACACAGATCGTTTCACAGGCATTGCATCCCATCCGGAACGTTGAAGAAACCAAACCACGTTCAGTAAAGAAGCTAAACGACACAACGTATGTATTTGATATTGGGAGAAACATTGCCGGCGTTTCAAAGTTTCGCGCGTCTGCCTCCGCCGGCACAAGGGTACGATTGAAACATGGGGAGCGGTTAAAGCCCGACGGACATGTCGATATCTCTAACATCGATCAACATTACCGCCCGAAAGATAATTCAGATCCTTTTCAAACTGACATTTTTATCTTGAGTGGAAAGGGTGAAGATGAATTCATGCCGAGGTTTAATTACAAAGGATTTCAATACGTTGAGGTAACGAGTAGTGAACCGCTCAATCTGTCAGCAGCAAATCTCACAGCATACTTCATGCATTCCGATGTGCCTGTAGTAGGCGCACTTCAAACATCAAACGAAACGATGAATAAAATTCTGTTTGCAACAAACAGTTCATACCTCTCCAATTTATTTGGTTACCCTACTGATTGCCCGCAAAGAGAAAAGAATGGATGGACAGGTGATGCGCACATTGCAATCGAGACTGCTTTGTATGGCTTCGATGCCATTACGGTGTATGAAAAATGGTTAGCCGATCACCGCGATGAACAACAACCAAATGGGGTTTTGCCCTCGATTATTCCGACAGGTGGCTGGGGCTACGAATGGGGAAATGGTCCAGACTGGACAAGTACAATTATTTTAATTCCATGGAATGTTTACCTGTTCTATGGTGATACTAAAATTCTTGAAGAGAATTACGAAAACATGAAACGTTATGTTGACTACATTACTCTCAACTATCCCACCGGGCTCACAACGTGGGGCCTGGGCGACTGGGTTCCCGTGAAATCCAAATCACCTGTTGAATTTACGTCAACATGTTACTACTTCGCCGATGCAACCATCATGGCAAAGACAGCGAAAATTTTGGGCAAACATGACGAATATGAAAAGTATAATGCGCTCGCAGAAAAGATCAGAGATGCCTTCAATAAAAAATACCTGGATGGCGCGGCCGGAATATACGGTAGTGGATTGCAAACCGAACTGAGTACTGCCCTCTTCTGGGGATTGGTTCCTGAAGAACAACGATCGAAAGTCGCTGCAAATCTTGCCAAGCGCGTTGAACAAGATAAATTCCACCTTGATGTCGGATTACTTGGCCAGAAGGCAATATTGAATGCGCTTAGCGAAAACGGTTATGCCGATGTAGTATACCGCGTGGCCTCCCAAGAGACTTACCCTTCGTGGGGATGGTGGATAAAGAACGGGGCAACTACCCTGTACGAAAACTGGAACATCGACTCGAAGCAAGATATCTCGATGAACCATATTATGTTCGGAGAAATTGGCGCGTGGATGTACAAAGCCCTCGCGGGTATCAAACCAGATCCTGAGCAGCCTGGATTTCAAAATATTTTAATAAAGCCGAATTTTGTCGAGGGATTACATCATGTTGAATCGACATACAACAGCGTAAAAGGAATAATACAGTCGAAGTGGTCGGTGAATAAAAATACAGTAACCTACTCGCTCACTATTCCAGCAAACACAACAGCAACTTTTTATGTGCCGCAAGTAAAGGGGAAGAAAATGTTTCTTGATAAGAAAAGCGTTTTGGACAAAGTTCTTCAACTACAATCGGGGACGTATGCGTTTGAGTGGAGATAAGTTTAGCGCTTTCGATGATCACCCATAACGCCTAACATTAGCAGATTCTCATTGGCAAGAACCTTGTCTACCGCATATGAATGCGCTTTGATTCGTCTTATACAGCTTCTTCGAGCACAACTTCAACTTGTTTTGCCCTGGTAAAGGTGGGGTCGTTTGGAATGCAAATGAAGAACTTCGTGCCCCAGTGAACTTTTGATTCTACTTTTACAAAGCCATTTAACATATCTACGGTCTGCTTTAGGATATACAGACCAAGACCTGACCCTTTCGATGTACTGTGCGCGCGGTAAAACATATCAAACACTTTATCAAGGTGATCCTTTTCTATGCCGATACCATTGTCGGAAAAATGAATATAGATCGTACTTTCCTGAACGCGAATTTGAATGTTGATAAAGGGGTTCGGTTTATCCAAGTCAGCATATCGCACAGCATTTGAAATTAGGTTGTTGAAAATGATCGTGAGCCGACTCCTATCGCAATACGCAGGTGCGGTTTCACGAATATCAAGATGCCAACTGATGGATGACGCCCCTTCAATGAATTCGTTTGATTCAATTATTTCGGTTATCAAGTCCTTCAAAACGACAGGTTCGCTTGTTACAGATAGTCGTTTATTCTTTGAGTAATTAACAATCTGTGAAATGAAGTTTTCCATTCTCATAATACTCATTTTCATTTTTTCATGGTAGTGCTGATGTTGAACGATGTCGTCTTCATATTTGAGTAAATTGAGCAACCCCAGGAGGGACGTTAATGGAGACCGCAAATCGTGCGCAGTGCTGTATATGAAATTATCAAGTTCCTTATTTAATTTCTGCAGTTCTGTGTTTTGCTCCTTCAATTGCCTGGACTTTATCTTGATTTCATACATCTGTTTTTCGCTTTTGTCCATCAACTGACTGAATGCAGAAAAAAGGGTCTTGATTTCATCAGCAGCATCTTCTATTTTTTCTTCTAACAGAGCCTTTGATTTTTTACGTTTGTATTCCTTTACCATTTTTGAAAGATTGGCAATTGGTTTTGACAGACGCCCTGAGATCCAAACAGAGGCAGCAATCGAAAAAATCGTGGCAACCAATATTAGGATAGAGTATATTATGGTCGCCTCATACCTGGCATCATTAGAAACCTGGTATAATTTGATGGCGAGATTCAAAAATTTTTCACTAATTAACCGGGACGATGTATTTAAATTATGTTTCAAGCCATCAGAACTCGTAAGGCCGATCTGAATTTGAATTCTTATTAAATCGTGAAATTGCTTTTGATAGGCTAGCAAGTGGTCCATCGCACGTTTTGCCTGATGCGTTTCGAAGCGATTTAAATTTTGTTGCGCCAGGGCAACACGTTCATCGAACTTATCAACATAATCTTTATCATTTCGAAGTAGAAAATCCTTTTCATGCCGCCTCAGTGAGAGTAAATCAACCTGATCAATATAATCATCCAATTTCTCCAGCGCATGTGCATGGTATCGCATGCGTCCTTCAACGCCATAGTCTTTGAACCCGCGGGCGAAAACCAGTGAATCCAATTGCTTAAAACAACTATCATAACTTTTCAGAATCTTATTGATCTGCTGAAGTTCAGTCGTCAAATAGTGTGGCTGTGCATCAGAATTGTATAATGTCGCAAGATCGATATCAATTTGTCTCTTAAGGCTATCCCTAATGTTCAAAAACATACTTTCATGCGTTTGAAAGAAATTTGAATTGGTACCTTCAAGATCAAAAAAATCATTGTCGATTTTGAAAAGCATTAACGTATAGATTTCGAGCTGGCTTACATGCCCATGTATGCGCGCTTTCTCGTTGGTCCTATTCAATAGAAATAGGGAGACAGCGGCTACCAAAACGATGATTACAGTAAGAAAGAGAAAACCGGAGATTGTGATGCTCCGGATGCTATTAAGCCGTATGAAATTTTTCATGATGAGCTAAATTTTGATCAACTGGCGCGATAGGAAATCTGTTAATGCCAGTATCATAGCGCCCGCTGTGATGATGGAGGATGAAAAGCCCTGCCATTTTAATTAATTTGATGATTACTTTACAGATCCGGACTGCAGAAGAAAAATCTTGAAAAAGATGGTTATCGAAATCAGATATGAGTAAAAAAAACCGGCGTTGCACAGCAATAAATAATTACAAATGTCGCATGATTATGGCTGCAATTATTTATTCGCATTTTAAAAAAGTATTAAGCTTTGCATGGCGATCAAGTCTATTGATCGTATCGATTGCAGCCCCGAATTTAGCCTGCATTTATGGTCCAGAAGTATGAATGGGAAACAAACGCCCAGCGGTACTGGTTTAAATGTTTCGTCTGTTGTGTCAGAAATCATGTAGGGTGAATCTTATTATTAAGAAAACATTAAAAAATTATTATTTTTAACACGCCAGTACGATGAAGTGCTTACTGCATCATAAGCCCATGTGAAACGACTTGGTTCTCCTATGTACAGCTGGTGAAAACAAATCATCATTCTTAACAAATGCTATACAGTTTTTGACTACTTGTAATAGAAGTGCCGCTCTACAAACGGTGCATTTCCGTCAACCGTTTTATTGGTACAAATCACCGGCAGGCCATATTCATTGTATTGGTACTCATAGGTGTATAAAGAAGACGTCGACTCAACGCCATCAGTTACATTCCATGAATGCATACGAATTATATTATTGTTATTTCCATGAGGCCATGTAAAGGGATATCCATTAGATTCCACGTTAACCGGGTTTGGCTTATCATCAAACTCATATTCCCTTCTGTGTGTTAACACATGCTGTTCATCATCGCGAATCGAATACGAACGTTCCTCCAAAATATTGCCACGATCGTCATACTCGAGAGTATCATAACGGTATGGGCTACTAATTTTTACAATGCGATTATTGGACCAGGTTACGGTACGAATATTCCATACGTGACCCCCGGTTTCGGAAGTGATTCGTTCCAACATACCATTGTCGTCGTATATGTATAAGCTACGCGCGGCGAGTTGAAGGTCTTTATTCTCATCAAGTCGGTAAACTGATACGTTTGCTAACTTTCCATCAGTGTACTCATACACCATGGAACTAAGAAGCTTCTTTTCATCCTTATAGTAGGTCTCTTTTTCTGAGATAAATCCTTCACTGTTATACTTAATACGGTAAGTATTTTCGGGGTCCACACCGCGGTCTGATACCTTATATAAAATCGTACCATTTCTAGTATCGTGTTTAGGTTGGTCATCATCACATGCAAGGAGTGTTATCCCGGCCACCACTGCAATCCAATACTTGTTAACTATCATTCCAGTTTGATTTGACTCCGAATATAGTGATTTGATTTACTTCGACAGGATAACACTAATCCATTTGTACCATCGTATACGTCGTGTCTTAAGCATTCATTCGTACCGATGCGGGCGTGCCCTTCGCTCACGCAAAATGAGTAGATTCTTTAACTTGCTAAACGTATCCTTCGCGTTTTAACGTTCGCAAAAAGAACTTGTATACTCATTAGCGAAGACCAGTGTTTACTTCCGCCCCCCCTTCTCATACTTCACCCCAACCGGCACCACCACATCCATCTGATTTTCCGCAGGTACGATTGGGCAGGAATACCTGGGACTATAAGCACACAGGGGGTTGTATGCCATATTGAAATCAATAATGAGGTTATCACCCTCTTTCGGGATTCTCAGATCGATATACCTGCCACCGGTGTAGGTTTGCTTGCCGTTGCTCTCATCCGTAAAGGGAAAGAAAAGGTAGTCTGCATATTCCTCGGTTTTCATCAGGTTTTTCGATTGATATACCGGAAGTCTAAAATCTTTTTCGTCTAGCGTGAAGGTAACGTAACCATAAATGCGTTCTGTGGTTAACCGGGACGTTGTGGTTTTCATCGCAAAGAAAGGTGTTCCTTCTGTAACGGTAAGCGTTGCGTTTACACGATAATCCAGGTCGATCGGAAAAAAATCGTGGCTTTCGAACTTATCAAAATCTGCTGCCTCCAAAGGAGATTCGTCGCGGTTTTTATATTCTTCATTAAGGTTTTTCTGGAATGCTGTGATTTCCGCTATCGCTTGAAGCGAATCTGTTTGCGCTGATGCGTAAACACTACACATGGTAAAAAGGATGAGTGCGATATTTTTCATAACGAGAAAGTGTCTATAGCGAAGTTACACAAATCGATGTAAAAAATCGCCTCGGGGTATTGATATTTTAGTGAGGCGTTGATGTTCAGCTTTAAAGGACGATGAAGCTAACGCTGATGTTAAAACTTGACAGATGACTATCAGGACATGGATAGTTTAATTTCGTCTAAAAAAGCGAGAGGGATAAACGTATCCCTCTCCCAACCAAACGCAACCAAAAATCCAGCTCTTTTTTATTCTACTTTGCCAGCTGCTTATTTCGTAAAGACCAGGTACTGGTATGGTTCAAGTACGATTGAGTTACCAAGCTTCACTGAGTTTCCAGTGATCGCATTCTTCCAGGAACCACCGATCTTCCTTGACAACGAATAGGCTATTGGACGATTTCTGACATTAACGATTACCAAAACGTGTTCCTTGCCGTGTTGTTTAGTGAAGGCACATACGTCGTCTGTAGTATATGATACCGGTTCACTGCGTCGGATTGCTGTACTTTCGTTGTAGAATGCAATTACCTTCCTATACGCAGCAGTTAGTTCCGGATTCAATGTCCAGTCAATCTTCGTTGTGGTGAACGGAAATGTAAGTCTATATGGAGTGCCTACCTCCTGTCCACTGTACAACATGGGGATGCTTTTCATGTATGATGTAATGACAAACGCTGCCAGTGATCCTTTTTCTCCGCCAAATAGTTCAAGTGGCGTTCCGTCAGAACCGTTTACGTCGTGATTGGATGTATACCTTACCACGCGCTGACCAGGACCTGCGTCAACATATTCTGTTGTGTTCAGCGTATCGATCGCACGAGCAGATTCCTTTCCTTCAAAAATATTTTTCAAATGATGAAAAAACCGAAATCCAAAATTATAGTCGAAGCCTGCTTTGAAGTGGTCGCTCCTGCTGCCTTCGGAAAGCATGAGAAAACGGTGTGATTTTATACTGCGAATGGTATCGAGTGCCTGCTTCCAAAAGTCGTAGGGAGGTCCGTTTGTATAATCGCATCGGAATCCATCAATGTTGGCTTCAAGCACCCAAAACTTCATTGCAGATATCAGGGCAGCACGCATTTCCTGATTGTTAAAGTTCAACTGTGCCACATCATGCCATCCCATTCCCGGAGGGCTCACAATATTGCCAGCCTCATCCTGAAGATACCATGACTTGTTTTGGGTCCATGGATGATCATATGCTGTATGGTTTGCTACCCAATCGAGGATCACAGCCATTCCTTTTTCATGAGCGCCATCAACAAGGTCTCTGAGGTCGTCAAGTGTTCCGAATTCTTTGTTTACTGCGGTGTAGTCACGGATACAATAAGGCGAGTTTACAGAACGGATACTACCTACCGGATGAATCGGCATCAGGTAAACAACGTTGAAGCCTAGGCTCCGGATAGAGTCTAGCCGCGCAGTCACACCGCGAAAGTTACCTTCTTTACTGAACACCCGCATGTTGACCTGGTATATCGAAGCATCTCGCCTGTCGGGAACTCCCTGAAAAGGCCTACCATATTGTTCCTGGGCCGTTGTTTCAGACAGGATGCACAACATCGCGAATAAGCAGCAAAATCTTACCGCAAAGTTTTGATAGATCTGATTTTTGCGTCCGGTCATATCTTCTTCAATTTCTTAATTTCATTTTTCGTGGCAGGCCTGATACTGATTGCAACTCCACCGCTAGACGCAAGTTTCTGCTTCAGCTTGCTTTTGGGCGTTACCAACCGTTTCTCTACAGTATAGTTCTGTGGATCTTTATCATAGCTTGCACCGGAACCATCACCATATATCGTCGCTACATAATGGCCATCGGGAAGAAATGAGAAGTTGATATCTGCCACGCGTGGGTTCTCGTCTGTTATTCCTCCTACAAACCATTCGTCTTTTCCTTTTGCTTTTCTTGCCATCGTAATATAATCGCCAGGTTCTGCTTCTAACACCTGTGTTTCATCCCAATCGACAGCAACATCTTTAATGAATTGGAATGCGTCCGGAAAGCGCGCGTAGTTTTCCGGTAGGTCTGCCGCCATCTGCAACGGACTGTACATTGTTACGTAATAGGCGAGTTGCTTCACCAACGTAGTGTTTACACGTTGTTTACTGCCCGTGCCGTAATAGGAAAGATCCAATTGAAAAATTCCGGGGGTGTAATCCATGGGTCCTCCCACCAGTCGCGTAAAGGGAAGTATGGTACCGTGCTCTGGAGCGAGCCCAACCATCGCTTCGAACTCTGTTCCCCTTGCAGATTCCTGTGCAATCCAGTTAGGATATGTTCTGTGAAGGCCCGTTGGCCGAACTGCTTCGTGGCTGTTTACCATGATCTTGTAATCTGCAGCGCGTCGTGCAACATGAATGTAGTGATTCACCATCCATTGGCTATCGTGGTGTTCTCCGCGCGGGATAATTTGCCCGACGTAACCTGTCTTTACTGCATTATATCCATGATCTTTCATGAAGGTAAAAGCACGGTCGAGCCTCCGCTCATAGTTAGTCGCTGATGCAGAAGTCTCATGATGCATGATGATCTTAATGCCTTTCGATTCAGCATAAGCCTGCAGCGCCTTTACATCAAAATCGGGATATGGCGTAACAAAGTCAAAGACCTCTTCTTTCCAGTTGCCAATCCAATCCTCCCAGCCAATATTCCAGCCTTCCACCAGCACAGCGTCAAAACCATGCGTGGCAGCGAAGTCAATACTTTTCTTCACCTTCTCTGTTGTTGCGCCGTGCGTTCCATTTGGCGTCAGTTTGCGGAAGTCCTGATCAAGCTTTACGTTGTTCTCCTTTCCATAAGCCCATGTGCTCTTCCCGGCGACGAAGTACTCCCACCATATGCCAATGTACTTGATGGGCTTAATCCACGAAGTGTCCTCGTAACGACAGGGCTCGTTCAGATTTAAAATCATGCGTGAGGTAAGAATATCTGCAGCCTTATCACTCACAAGGATGGTTCGCCAGGGTGTCTGAGAAGCTGTTTGCAGGTATGCTTTGTTTCCCACTGCATCCGGTGTAAGGTGAACGCTCAACTTTCGTTTAAGTGCATCGACGTTCAAATGCATTGCCGGATAATTAACCAATGCAGCTTCATGGATATTAATATATAATCCATCGGCGCTTTTCATCATGGATGGCGTTTGAACCGAGGGATTTGCGATTGGTTGCTGCGCGGTTATAGGAACCGTTGCCTTTTTTTGAAGTGCGGGAATTTCAGAAATGAGCGACGTAGTGTAAGGATATTCATTTGTATCATAGTCACCAGGAATCCAAAATATTTTGTGATCACCAGCGAGATTAAATTCGGTTCGCTCTTCGCTAATAATAAAATAGTGAAGTTCTGGTTGCTTCGGAAATTCATACCGGAAGCCGAGACCGTCGTTGAAGAGTCTGAAACGAATAATCATGCGCCGGTTTTTCTCCGCCTTTTGTTCAAGCGTCACCGCCAGCTCTTGATAATTATTCCGAATCGTTTTTTCTTCTCCCCACACCGGTGTCCACGAAGTATCAACTACCACTCGGGTTGTGGTTGCAACGTTAAAGCCACTTAGTAACGACGCCTTGTCTTTTAATTCAAGCCCAAGCTGGCTCGGGTGGATAACTGGCTTTCCTTTGTAGGCAAGTTGATAAGAGGCTATTCCGTCGCCACTCACTTCGAACTTCATGACAAGATTTTTATCAGGTGATGTCAGGACTTCCTGGCCTAAGACAGCCTGCGATGTTGACAGTAACAGCAGGATAAAAAATACTATACAATTTGGGAAAAAGGCTATATTGGTCATTCGTGTATTTGATATTGCGGCTTTCACGTTTCTACAGAATTGTTTTGCCGGTTAAAAATCGTTCGTTATCTGACTTTGCAGATTTAAAATTTTATTTTTTCAGAATTAAATATTCGTAAGCCTGCAAGGCAACAGTTTCGTTAACTATTATGGCTTCGTTCGTCAACGCATTTATCCATTGTGTATTTGCCATTGAACCCGGAAGTGTAAAGTCTTTTGAATTATTTCGAAGGTTTACAAGCACAACGACTTCTTCATCTCCTGACTCTCTTTTGAACGCCATGACATCTGAGGTATGAAACGTTTCTAACGTTCCGTTCATAATGGCAACACTGCTCTTCCGAAAAGCGATTAGCTTTTTATATTCAACAAGGATATCGGGATTTACATCCCAGTTTATTTTTGTTGAACTGTTCTGAAAGAACGGAAGCATGGTATTAAAGCCAACTTCCTGACCGTTGTAGATGAGCGGAACGCCTCCCATGTATGCGGTCACGACAAAAGCGGCAAGCGCCCCTTGTTGTCCGTTAAAAATGTTAGCCGGTGTATTGTCCCAGGCATTGTCATCATGATTAGAAATCCAGCGAAGGATGTGTTTACCTGATGCTATTCCATTATAATCGGTGTTGTGCGCAGTAACCACATTGTTAACCGAGGCATTGTTCTCATAGACGTCATGAAGCTTGCTGTAGAAGTTCCAGCCAAAGACCAGGTCGAATCCTGATTCAAGCAGATTTTTATTTGCAGCTTCTGCAAACATGATGATGTTGCGATCCGGAATATTACGCAAGGTATCAATAGCCTGTTTCCAAAACTCATTGGGTACACCTTCGGCATAATCACAGCGGAATCCATCTACGTTTGCTTCCAGAACCCAGTACTTCATCGCTTTGATCATTTCTTTTCGCATCGCAGATGATCCGAAATTTAAATCCGCTACATCGTTCCATCCCATTCCGGCAGGACTGATAATATTTCCTGACACATCCTGGGTATACCAATTTTTGTTCTGCATCCATGGATTATCCCAGGCGGTATGATTGGCGACCCAATCGAGGATAACTGCCATGTCGCGTGCGTGCGCTTCTTTCACAAGTGAACGCAGGTTTTCCAGTGTGCCGAAAGCAGGATTGATCTTCTTGTAATTTTTCACCGCGTATGGCGACCCGATGCCGTTGAGCTCGCCAATTTCGTAAATAGGCATCAGCCACACCACGTTAACGCCGAGGTCTTGCAGGTAATCCAGCTTTGCCTTTACTCCATCGAGATTTCCCTGCTCACTGAAAGCCCAAAGGTTAACTTCATACATTACTATTTCTGCAGTAGCCGGTACGTTGCTAAAAGGCACATCGTACTGCCTGGGTTCCTCAACAACTACAACTGGTTTTTTTGGAATTGCATCATCACCCTTGCTGCATGAGGCTGTAAGAACAAAGGGTACTATCAAAAGCAGGTTAATACTTTTTCGCATGAATGACCATCCGAAATTAATTACTGCACCACCGCTCCAAATCTTCAATAACTTCATCTGTATTTTCGTTAAATCCAAGTTTGATAAAAAAAGGCAGGGGCTGGCAATTCAAACCCCTGGTGATAACTTAATTTTTCTTGATCTTGTATGCGTAATTGCCTGGTATGTGTAAGTCGAGTGTAATGGTATAGTTTCCATCCGACGGCACAGTAAATTGAGGCTGTTCCACATAAGGCCTCCATGGATGGTTTGCATAAGCAGGTCTTCCATCTTCAAGTCCAAAATCAAATACCCATGCATTGTTTGCCCTGAACTTGAATGAACCTTCTGCCTTCATATCGGCGGTAACGCTCCATGTTTGTGATTCAACATCGTAAACAAGTGGTGTGTCTGCATCCCAGCCACCTGGAGTCGCCGCGCCGATGATTCCCCACGAAGTTTTAATAAGTTGAAACGTCAATTCGTTAACATTCACCATCAAAAGGTAGTAGCCTTCTGATGGCGCGACGAGATTGTCTCCCGCATAATTAGCGACTTTGATTTTTCCTTCGCTGTCATAACCATAGGAGGTAGCCGCCCAATCTTGCGCTGCGTACAATTTTAATTCTCCTGTTCCACCGGCGGGAATATAAATGTAGCCCTCGTAGATGCCGTCATCGTTCACGGAAGAAATCCTGGATGCCGTGGTGATGTCCCAGCCTTGAAAGTCACCCGCGACATAGAGCGATGGATAGTCGATGATCTCGGGCACATCGATGGGCGTTACTTTCACAGCGCTCCCCGGTGAGAACACGTTGCGATCCATCGTAGCCTGAACACGAACAACAAGTGTTCCCTCCAGGCCGGGCTCAAGCCCCAACTGTAACGCGATATCATTGAGTTCGGCACCACTGAAAGAAGTAGACATGAGGTCTTCACCGATCTCCTTTGTAAAGATAGTAGCCCAACCGTTAGACCCACTTGTATCGCTGGGCGTGTCGAACTGAAGCGTGTAGGTTACAGGACCTTCTACTGGGAACACTACCTCCTCCCAGGAGATATTGAGAAGCGTTTCAACTTTGTTCTCTTCCGTGACCACAATACTTTCTGCAGAAACATCGGGAGGCGTTGTAAAGTTTACAGGTTCAAGCACTGTTAATGCCGGATCGTCATCGCACGCGAATAATACCACCGTCGCTGCGAGAAAGGCGAAAAATATATTCAAATGTTTTTTCATTGTAGGATTGTTTTAATACCCGGGGTTTTGTTCAAGTTTCGGATTGGCATCCAGTGCTGAAGTAGGTATCGGGAAAAGTTTCCGATATTCAGGGGATTCTCCTTTAAACCAGTGTGGCTGGAGAAACGTACCGAAACGAATCATATCCTGTCTTCTATGTCCTTCCATGTTGAGCTCAAGGCCTCGCTCGCGGTATACGTCGTCTAGCGTTGGCGTTGCCGGGAGCGGATCAAGTCCGGCACGTTCGCGTACCTGATCGACAAATGGCTTCGCATCTGCCGCGTTGTTAAGTCGGACAAGGCATTCCGCTTTCATCAGGAGAATGTCTGCATAACGATAGATGGGAAAATCATTCGAGGCACCGCCACCGGCGTTGTCACCTGCAGGGTAGAACTTAACATTGCGGAC
>Ga0196965_1000778_pt1 | contig 15344 bp, 10 predicted proteins | sample S1_20metaG_FD_148668 | JGI IMG/M metagenome (GOLD analysis project Ga0196965, IMG submission 148668) | Soil microbial communities from Anza Borrego desert, Southern California, United States - S1_20 | ecosystem: Environmental > Terrestrial > Soil > Desert | place: USA: California | collected... | reverse complement strand
AAAGGATTCGAAAATTTTGAAGAAGCAAATGCACGCGGAAATGGTGTTGTTTTCGTGGCTTGTCACATGGGTGCTTTCGAACTTCAAATCACGAGCATGGCTTTACGAAAACTTAATTTTATGGTGATTGGAACGCCATTGAAAGATAAAAGACTAAATGACTTAATGTGGAGGCATCGGAATAAAAATGGAACGAATGCTGTAGAGCGTGATAAGGCTACATTTCCAATGCTTAAAGTTCTCAAGGCTGGTGGATCCGTTGCGCTGTTGATCGACCAGGACACCACAAAAGTAAAAAGCACCTTCGTTGACTTTTTTGGAATGACGGCCAGTACACCAGTAGGCGCTGCGTTGCTTGCTATGAAAACAGGTGCTGCTGTGCTTCCCGCTTTTAGCCACCTTGGTGATGATGGCATGCAACACATTGAAATACTTCCAGAAATACAGGTTCGTAATACAGGCAACGAAGAAGACGATATTCAATTCAACACCCAGGTTTTTACACAGTGTATTGAAGATCGTATCCGACAATATCCCGAACAGTGGATTTGGATGCATGAGCGTTGGAAGACAAAAATACCGAAGTCAGAAGTGATTTTGGATTAAGTTTTAATCAAGCAGCAAATCGTTAACTCGCAACTTCAATCTTCACCTTTATCTTTTTCAACTTTTCGTCTTTTACAGCGGATAAAATCTTCGGTACGAGCTGACGTTTTACAGCAATATAGGAAGCGTGATCAAGTATTGTGATCAACCCCAGGTCGTCACCTTTTAATCCTGCTTTTTTCATGAGTAGTCCTGCGATGTCTCCCTTGCTTATTTTGTCTTTTTTACCAGCACTGATATATAAACACGCATAGCCAGGGGGTGGCGGCAAGTGAAGTCGTTTACTGACCTTCTCTTCCGGTATCATTTTATCCAGGTAATCAGGAAGTGCTTCATCATTAGCAAGAATTAAGTAAGCTTTTCCGTGCGCATGCATGCGTGCGGTGCGACCATTTCGATGAATGAATGCCTCTTCTTTTGGTGGTAATTGATAATGCACAACATGTTTTATTTCCGGGATATCCAGTCCGCGCGCGGCGAGATCTGTCGCGATTAATACATTATGCGCGCCGCCCCTGAACTTGATTAGATTTTTCTCCCGATCAATCTGTTCCATCGCGCCGTGCAGTATCCCGTGTTCGAAATTATAATTGCGGAATAATAAGCTGATGCGTTCAACGGCGTCTCTGTGGTTGCAGAAAATCAGACAAACTTCCTGGTTAAATCCGGCCACCAGACGCATGAGCGTTTCCACTTTATCCGTACTGTTCGTATGAACTAACCGCAGCTGAAGCTTAGTATCATCTTCATCTGTCAGGTAATTTAGCGTTTCCACATCCCGGAAAGGAAGAAAGTCTGGCAAGTCCGATAAATCCGTTGCGGAAGTAAGGATGTGTTGCTGTTTCCCCGAAAGGGCCTTAAAAGTAATTTTTAACTGGTCGTGAAATCCCATCTGCAGGGACTTATCAAATTCATCCAGCACAACAATTTTAACCAATGACGGATCAAATGATTTGCGTTCAATGTGATCGGCCAGTCGTCCGGGTGTGGCGATGAGTAACGCCGGTGCATCGCTCAAACTATTCAATTCTATTTTCAATGAATGACCACCGTAACAGCAACTTACTTTATACGACGTCTTCATTGACTTGAAAACCTGTTCAATCTGCAGTGCCAGTTCCCGTGAAGGAGCAACCACTATGGCTTGAACACCTTTGTCTTTCGGATTAAGCTTGTTTAGGACGGCGATGAGGTATGCGAAGGTTTTTCCAGAACCGGTGGGTGAAAGAAGCAAAAGGTGAGCAATGGAACGCGACTTATCAATCACATCTTGCTGCATGGGGTTAAACTCCGGAAAGGAAAGGTTCTTCAAAAACTGTGCGTAAACTACGTTGGGATTCTCTTGCATCTGCCAAAGGTACTGCATTCATAGATGGTTTTAATTAATTTGTTTAATCTGGAATTTTTATCAAAAACGCTTTAACACGTATACGGCCATTTAAAAAAATATTACTTTAGGGACACCATAACCCCGCCTCATGCTTAAACACTACTGGAACGCTGCTATTCGAAATCTGTTTCGGAATAAAATATTTACATCGATTAACATCGTTGGTCTTTCACTTAGTATTGCCATTTTCCTTGCACTGAGTGGTTACGTTACATACCAATTCAGTTATGATAAGTTTTATGACGATGGAGATCGCATCTATCGGATAGATTATTATGAGTATCAGCAAGGTCAGGCCGTATTGCGAAGTTCCAGAACACATGATCGCACAGCGCTGCTGGTACATGAATATGTGCCGCAGGTGGAGGCTGTAACACGGGTGTATAATGAAAAGGCCTATGTGTTCACAGAGGATGTTCGCATTGTTGACCAGGACATGTTATTTGCAGACAGCTCTTTTTTTAAAGTATTTCCCGTTAAGGTGATCAGTGGTTCGGCACATGATGCGCTCACACCACCGAAAACCGTTATGGTTTCTGCATCACAGGCAAAGGTCTATTTTGGAAATGAGGATCCTATAGGTAAAACGCTTTATTTCAATGAACGACTACCCTTCATCGTCACTGGCGTGTTTGAAGATATCCCAAAGAATTCGTCCTTGGATTTTGATTTTCTACTATCATGGTCTACAATGCCTTTTTATGGCTGGGTTTCCAAAGAAGGCACCTTCGCCACACCATGGACGTTTACATTTGTCAAGCTTCAGGAACATACAAACGACATAACCTCCATTAACGCCGCATTAACGTCGATGGCAAATGAGCATATTACGACGCTTGAGAAACGGGGACACATAGCAAAACAAGAACTTCGTCCTTACGAATCATTACACTTGTCTTCGGGGTTGTCAGGGGAAATAAAACCCGGAGTGAATGAAACCTTGTTGTATACTTTGATCTCCCTGGCCGTTTTTATTCTCGTAGCAGCATGGATCAACTATATTAACCTTTCGCTAGCACAATCACTCGAACGCGCTGATGAAATCGGCGTGCGGAAAGTTTTCGGCGCGAGCAGAATGATTATCAGCGGGCAATTTTTGCTACAAGCCTTTATACTTTCCGTATTAACTTTTTGTACAGGATTAGGTTTGTATTCTATTTTCACGGGACCTCTCGCCCACTTGCTTTTTACTGATTTTACCTTCGCACAACCGGAGCGGTTAACGTGGATGGTTTATTTTTTTGGTTTCGTCGTCTGTACAACACTTGTGGCTTTCTATCCTGCATATTTTATTTCGAAGTATAAACCTGCCTTAATACTAAAGAACAAATTGGGAAATGGTAAAGGACGCGTTAACGTGTTGCATCAATCGCTGATGATTTTTCAATTGTTTCTCGCGGTTGGAATTGTCGGGGTTACCATGATCGCGGGACGACAAATTGCGTTCATGCGTGCGTTCGACGCTGGGTTCAATGCAAGGCAAACAATAAGCCTGCGTGGGCCAGCATCCACCAATTCGGATTCGTTACGGCACTCACGGTTCATTTCATTCCGGAATGAGGTGTTGCAACATGCTGCTTTTAAATCTGGAACATCTTCGATGAACATTCCTGGAGAAGAGATCCGGTATCACGACGAAAGCGTACATGCCGTAGGTCCGGATACACAGAAGAAACAATCGTTTCAGGTGATGTGGATTGACGAAGGTTATCAGGAAACATTTGGTATCACACTGCTAGGCGGAAGAAATTTTAATCCGAAAGAACCTGGCACAACGTGCATCATTAACGAATCAGCCGCATTGGCACTGGGATATGAAAAACCGGAGGATGCTGTTAATACCTCTATTGTAACGAACGATAACAAAACTGTTACGATCATCGGGCTTTGGAAAGATTATCACCATGAATCGGTTCGTAAAGCCATAGATCCTATTCTGTTCTTTCATCGTCATCCACATGAATACGGATATTACTCCTTCCAGATACAATCGCGCCAGGGCGACTTTTTGCATACGTTACAGCAGATCTGGAACAAGCACTATCCCAACGATACATTTACGTACTACTTTATGGATCGCTTCTTTGAAGAGCAATACAAATCCGATCAGCTTTTTGCTTCTCTCCTGAATATCTTTAGTATTATTTCCATGACGGTCGCATGTCTTGGATTGTTTGGGATGGCTTCTCTTGCCATGGTAAAACGTACAAAAGAAATTGGTGTTCGTAAAGTGTTAGGTGCAACAGCCTGGAATATTGTGATGATGCTTTCAAAAAGCTACGTAAGGTTGATCCTGATCAGTTGTGCTTTTGCTTTTCCGATAACGTATTACTTTGCCATGCAATGGCTTAAAGGATTTGCGTACCAAATAGATATCAGCTGGTGGATGATTTTGCTGCCGGGTATCATCGTGCTTTCAGCAACTTTACTCACCATTTCAGGCCAATCCATCCGCGCAGCGCTGGCCAACCCGGCAAAGACATTGCGCGATCAGTAGCGCATGGAATTGGAGGTATAGATTGGAGTTGAATTTTCGGTACAAACTTATTGCGTGTTTTGTGCTAACTGAATTATGCAATTTTCTGTACGTTGAAATTTGTCATTTTCGATCCGATCAGAACAATTCTGCAAAAGGTAAAGTAGCCAGTATAGACAGCACAGTGTAAAGAACGAAATCGTTGTCAATGAAGCTGTCCAAGAATTCCAGCTTAATGCGTCTGTATCATGTCCATTTGTTGTGCACCATCTCAACCTACAAAAATACCGATGACCTGGGTTCATACCATATACACCATTATAAATTATCTACAAACTAGTGCTTTGTTGTTTCGGAACGAGTGCGGACGCGGAGAATGGTTTCGTTATTGGTATCAAACGTCGAGCACAACCAAAACAGAAGAAGCCGTCCCAAACTTTGAGACGGCTTCTTTCAACATGTAGTTGTCTTAAAATTTAAATGCTACTCACTACTCTGGAGACGTTACATAGTTTTTGCCTGTGTCCCACCAGATTCTGGTATTAACGACATCAGGTCCGCCAAGCAAGGTAACACCCTTGTTATATTCAGACTCATTGATCTGAGCTTCATTGTTTGGGTACTGAACGCGTTTGATGTAGTTCGCAGGATCTTTCACATCGGTGCTCTGATTAGGCCATATTGCCGTATACCGATCCATCGCCACTTCGGTGCGCGGCAAATTCAATCTCCGTTTGTCGTTCCAGGCTTCCTGCGACATGTCGGGAAACAACGCCAAGTACTTTTGGGTGATGATCTTTTCTAATACCGTATTACCGTCACTTCCATCAGGCGCCATATCTCCGGTGTTGTCATCAAAATTTGCACTTGTTCCGGCTTCATTCGTTGCCGTAGAAGCCAGGTATGCATCAGCCTGATCACTAACTCCCCATGTTGAAAACGATGCTCTTACGCCTGCCTCATAGAGTGCCTTCGCGTCGCCTTCCGTATATTCTCTAAGGGCAGCTTCAGCTTGCAGGAATAGGACTTCCTCGTAAAGAAACAAATCATACGGACGATTTACATATGGCGTACCTCCATTGTATAAAAATCCAACCTCCGAAAAATCTACAGATTCATAATCAGCCGTTGATAATTCTGGATGATTTGTGATGTTCAAACCATCAGGACGTCCTTTCCAGTCGCCGGTTTGGAAAGCAGGATCAAACATAACAGGTCCGCGCGGATCTACTTTAGCAGGGTGATCTGCTAAAGCAACGTTGCTTCGTTTGTTCTTTAAATCAGTGGGAAAATCGATGCCTCCTATTCCGGTAAGAAGTTTCTCCATGCTCTTGGTCATGTTCAAAGGCCCTCCCCAGCTGATCTGGAACATGGTGTAATTATAGTCCTGACCCCAACCCCCGTTAGCAGTTGGAAGTTTGGCATTGTTCGCTGCACTTTCCATTACACCAGCTTCAATAGCCTTTATTGCCTCTGCTTTTGCTAAATTCTCATTTACTTCAGTTAACCGCATGGCTAGACGCAAATGCAGTGAATTACAGAATCTGCGCCATTTTTCTTTGTCATTCTGAAAAAGGATATCATACCGGTTATTTCTAAAAATCGGATTGGTATTCTCCGCTGATAGGATTGTATTTGCCTTAGCCAGTTCTTCAAAAAACTCCGTATAAATATCTTCCGCTGAACGATATGGAGGATTATTTACTACTTCTCCTTCGTAACTGGCAAACGGAATAGGTCCGAACCAATCCACACCCACAGCAGCAACCCATACACGCCAGATCATAGCCACAGCTTTCGCATTTGCAATAGTTTCGGGATCACTTTCCTCCAAACCGCGTAACACAAGATTCATATTTGCGATACCTGTCTGAACTCTACGGAACATCCGGGAACTCCAATCCTGATCCATCTGATAATAACGCGTAGCGAAATTACCACCGTCCAACATCTGCGAATAAAAATCCACCATCAATGACTTTACACGTTGCTCATCATCACCTTCGATGGCCGGTACGCTTGATCTGAAAATAGAACCTAATGCAGCCTCCTGAAAATTATAGTCAGCCTTATTATTTGGAAGATTCGGGTTTGTATTCATATCTCCGAAATCATCACAGGCAAACGGAACACCCGTTAGCAGCAATCCAATAATTAATATTTTAATTTTTTTCATGTTCATTCTTATTTTACCGTGACCAATTAAAATCCAAGCTTAACATTGAAACCGATACTCCGCATGGTTGGCATTGATGCAAATTCCATCCCAAGGGCACTACTTGAGCTGCTGTATCCTGCCTCAGGATCAAACCCTTCAGTTGTACTATAAATCATAAACAGATTACGGGCAACAATGCCTGCCTTAACCGTTTTGAAAGGAGTTTTCGATAACAATGATTGCGGCAAAGAATAATTCAATGTAAATTCTCGGAAACGAACATTGGTCGCATCGTAAATGAATTCTTCATCAATAGTAGAAATGCCTCTCCAGTATTGCTCTGCTGTAATCGCTGTTGAATTAGGCTCGCCTTCTACCTGCGTAACACCATCTACGATCAAACCTCCTTCACGATGATCGGCCGTCATTGCCAATGTACCAGCACTCGTTCCGATATTGATAGAACCCATATAAATGTCTCCACCATACGTCATATCGATCAGAAAACCCAGCGAGAGATTTTTATAACTAATCGTGTTTGACCAACCTAATATTCCTTTGGGCAAGGCGTTGCCTAAAACCCGATCAACCCCATCTGAAACTGGTATACCGTTGGCATCAATTACTTTTTTGCCATTCTCGTCCCGTAGATAAGCAGACCCAAAGATATCGCCATAAGAACCACCTTCTTTAGCAATAATCCGAACAGGGGTTGCACCCAAACTGAGAATTTGAGTTTTACTGGTTTCGTGTAGCTCTACCACTTTGTTTCTATTCATAGACCAGTTAATAGAGGATTCCCATCTAAAATCACCTGCTAATACGGGCGTGGTATTTAACATAAGTTCAACACCCGTATTTTGAACATTTCCCGCATTAATTACATCAAAGAGAAAGCCAGTACCCGGAGGGATGTCGAGCTTAAGGACCTGATCATATGTATTCGTTTTATACCATGCCACATCCAATCCGATCCGATCGCCAAAAAGAAGTTCCAATCCAGCCTCAACAGATTGAACGGATTCATGCTTCAAATTAGGGTTGGCACGAGTATCACTACGACGCACCGTCATTGACTCGCCTAGGATATTATACTCTGGCGTATAATAATCTTCAAGTTTGTAAAAATCGGCATCGTTACCAACCTGCGCCCATGAAGCACGTAGTTTTCCAAAGGAAAGAGGACCAAGATTTTTCATTGTTTCAGTGAACACCCAACTTGCACCCACTGATGGATAGAAGTACGAGTTATTGTCAACTGGCAGTGTTGACGCCCAATCGTTACGACCTGTCACGTCTAAAAATAATTGACCGGCATAGGATAGTGAAACCGCGCCATATACTGAATTAATTTGTTTTTCTTTAAGTTCAGTCACACCCCAATGTTGTTTACCAGCCCGAATGTTATATTGTTCAGGAATTTCGAGGTCGCCTGAAAATGTATTTGTTGATGAAATGGTCTGCTTCATTCTGTTTCCACCTAACGTAGCCACGATACCGATTTTATTAAAGTCCTTTTTCGCTGATAATAAGAAATCAGAATTAATTTCTTTAAATCGTTCAGTCTGCATACGGTACGAGCCGCCTTGTTCCCAGTAAGGGTTACCCGTGGCGCGAATCGTTTCATACTTTAATGAATAATTATCCATACCAGTACGTAGCTTAAGGCTCAGCCAATCTGTGATTGTAAAATCAAGCGCTGCAAAACCAATATAACGATCTCTTTCATCAGCATTACCGTTTCTATATGCTGACCAAAAAACGTTATTCGGCGAATTTCCATGATCAATTACATAAGACGCCGGTTTACCATCATCACGTTTCCAATTGTTGTTTTTAAAGGGTCGGTAATCAGAAAAGGCAACACTTCTAGGTCGATAGAGATTGTCATAGAAGATGTTGTTTGGATCGAGTGCAATCGAAATACGGTTGTCAGAATTTTGATTGATGTAGTTCATCTTACCGTCAAATGACAACCAACTTGTTATTTTCGCAGTCGTGCGGATGTTCACCGAAGTTCTGTCCAAACCACTGTTCGGTACCACTGCTTTATTATCCAGTCTTGTTATTCCCGCAAGGAAAGTTAAATCTTCAACAGATTTTGAAAATTGTACGTTGTTGGTCCATGTTGTACCCGTACGTAAAAAGTCATTGTACAAATCGTTATCTCGCGCGGAATAAGGAAGCTCTCCCAATGCCATAGTTTGTGTACTGCCATCCATTTCGGGACCCCAGCTACTCTTTACATTGTTATTAAATGTGCCTCCCATCCCTTGTCCGTATTTGTTTTGGAACTTCGGAGTCATCATCGGTCTTTCGAAAGTAAAGTTTGAACTAAAGGATAAACTTCCAGGGGAATTTTTACCGGTTTTAGTTGTAACAAGGATAACACCATTGGCTGCACGGCTACCGTATAAAGCAGCAGCTGCAGGACCTTTTAATACAGAGATGCTTGCGATCGCATCGGGTGAAATATCACCAAGTCCGGAACCTTTGTCGATGGCACTGTTACCCCAGTAATCATCGGGTGAACTTTCAAAATTGCTCATCGGAATTCCATCCACTACAATCAACGGTTGGTTTGAACCTGAAATGGTGTTGTTACCACGAATGGTAATACGCGTTGACCCACCAACACCGGTAGCATTTTGTTTAATCTGTACACCGGCAACTTTACCAGCGAGTGCATTAGCTACGTTCACGTCACGGGCTTCTGTTAGCTGGTCACCCGACACGCTCTGTACGGAGTATCCCAGCTCTTTCTTATCGCGTTCAATGCCAAGTGCAGTGACCACCACTTCGTTGAGCTGACTAATGTCTTCATCAAGTGAAATTGTCAGCGTTGTTGCATTTCCAACAACAACTTCCTTCGTTGCATAGCCAATAAAAGATAACACTAACATTTGATCAGCATTGGCATTGACGGTAAAATTACCTTCCGCATTAGTCGTAGTACCCGTATTGGTACCTTTTACAAGAATGGAAACACCCGGAAGTGGTTGTCCATCCGCGCTGCTTGTAACTCTGCCCGATACCGTTTGCGCAAAAGCAGGGGCACTTGCCATTAGCAAGACAAGGAGTTTTAGTAAACATTTTTTCATCAAGTTGTTTGGGTTTGGTTAAAAAAGAGACTAGGTCCGACGCGCCTGATTTTCCACATCAGGGCGAGCCGCGCTACCGTCCTGAAGTCTTTTAAGAAAGACCGGAGTTTGTTGGTTCTTCTTCGCATAGTTTAGGTTTTTGAGTTCTGTTTTGCCCATCCATGCCAAATATCCTTTCACATCTGGCACTGATGAGCGAGTAAATCTATAAGATCAGATTAAAATTGCAAAGAAAAATTTGATTTCGTGTGCGCACACACGCACAATGTGTGCGATAACAATGTTTTTTAGTTTAAAACGGGCTGCGTTTGCAGTTGGAATAAACGTTTGCACTGATATTATTTTCCGGAGGCTGTCTGGTTTGATCGTCTTAAAGTGATCTGTGTTTCGTGGGGGTGCTTGTTTTCATAAAACGTGGCTCAGTTGCTGCTTAACTGTGCTCAGCCAGTCAACAATGAACTTTGTGTGCGTGTGTATTGTCTTAACCAGATGGAATCCAATCGGACAAAACCAGCGGCAAAGAAAATCAGTAAATTTATGCTTCCTTATCTATTCGGAATTCTAATCGTTGCGCAGGTAGCCGCCAGTGGTGGTAATAATTCAAATTATGCTGTTCACCATCCAATCATAACAGATCATACGCTGGAAGCTAAAATTGCGGCGTTTGAAAAGACTGGTGTTAACAAGAAGATTAACATAGATTATGATGTGGAAGAAGTTATTGAATATGCAACCTCGCTTATTGGAACACCACATGTTATGGGAGGGTACTCCCCTGCTGGTCTTGATTGCTCTGGCTTAGTTAAACTGGTACACGAAAAATCTAAGGTTGAATTGCCGCGTTCGTCCCACGACCAGGCACGCTATGGTACGATCCTTTCGTCAGGAGAAGAACTCAAACGCGGTGATCTTGTGTTCTTTCATTCTACCTACAAAAAATCTCACCTCGTCACGCACAGCGGTATCTATCTAGGCGATAATAAATTTATCCATACTTCCGCTTCACGCGGTGTTATCATCTCGACTTTGTTTGATGATAATTATTATGAGAAACATTATTTGTTTGCGACGAGGTTGGAGCGATAGAGTGACGCCTCTCGCCTTTCGCTAACAACGCTGCAAAACGCAAGTCAACCAGAAAAAAGTCTGAAGACCTAAGTCATGTTAAAGCACAAGTCGCACACAAGGCCCCCACATCCGAAAGACTTGCACCAGTCAGGAGGAAAATAATTTATTCCAGTACACGAAATACTTTGTCAGAATAATCGATTTCTTCTTTCAAGATATTTCCCGCTGGGTCAATAACTGTTTCGACACCGTTCTCAAGGCTTGAAATATAAGAGCCAATCACCCCTTTCTCCCTTGAAACAAAATAGATTAAATCAAAATAAAAACCTTCATAGGTGAATGCTCCTTCAATTCGATAAACATAAACGTTTACGCCGCTACTCGCAGGGACAATCTTTTCAATCCGAGTATTAAAAACTATACTTTCATGAAAGTCAGAATTTCTTTGGTCGAAAATAATTTGGTATTGTTCGTTGACCCCTTTCGTGAAATCAAAATATTTAACCGCCGAAGAATTTATTTCCTCTATTTTAAAAAAAATTGCATTGTTTGCAAAATGCATTTCGCCGTTTGATTGGAAGCATTTCTTCCCGAAGCAAAAATATCCAGAGAAATCATAAATACAATTACTCTTTTTATTAGTTATATAAATGTAAGGAAGGTCTTCCTGGTTCCTATGACTTTCATAATCAATATTACATTCAGAAGGCGTACAAGTAATAAATATTATGGAGACTAATATTAAAATCAAATACAAGTTCATATATCGCTACTGTTCAAAGTACCGAAACGATAAAATAAACAATGCCCGCAACAGCAAACAGAACGATCCACATGAGTAGCTCTACTTTCAGTAATGTTAAGCCACCACGGACCAATCTTTTCCAGAAGAGATTAAAGTTCAGCATAAACGAATATACGTATTTCGTGGGCATAAGTTCAAAGCACCATTACAAATCGCCTGTTAATACTTTCTCCAATGTTGCATCGTCGACATGAATGGCTTTGGGCATGATGATCATTCCGCTTTCATCCAGCACGAGATAACGTGGCACCCAGTCAAGCACAATGTAATTTGATAGTGGTGTCTTCCACCCTCCTTCCACGCGATAGTGTTCACCCTGGATATTATAGCGATTAATAGCAGTTTTCCATTTAGGGTCATCTTTATCAACTGACAAAAAAACATAAATGACATCTGCCGTTCCGGTCTTTTGTTTTAGCGCTTCAAGTTTCGGTAAGCCTACAAGACAATCACGGCACCACGATGCCCAGATATCAATGACGACCTTTTTCCCTTTGTACAATTGCAGCATGTCCGCGAAGGAAACAGACGTTCCATCGGGTTGTATCAACGACACTGTTTTAACGCTGTCAGGAAAGGCTTGTGTTGTGAGGTAATCAGGTACAGGTTGATGCTGACTGAAACTGGACGTGGTTAGGAAAATGAAACTGAGAATGATAAACGCTTTCATCAATATATTTTTGAAACTGAAGAGAGAATAAAGATACTGAAAGTTCCGTTTATCTAGTGTGAATTGGGAAACGCTATGAGCGATTACGATAATCCATCCCGCTAGCCTCAGCTTGCCACGCGCAACGGTATCTACCTTGGCGATAATATACTTATCCATGCTTCCGTTTCACGCGGCCAGTCGAGGGTGCTCTTCTATGCTTGGTAGTACGATTCCGCTCTTGCTGCTGTGAAGGTTGATATTTAACCCTTATCAGGGTTGTGAGTTAAGCTGTCACTACACACCGGTGCACCGGTGGTTATCAGATATTTAAGTCCTTCGGACTTGTATGTTGATTGTTAACCATTACCGTGGTTACGAGCAAGGTCTGTCACAACGCACCGGTTTGCCCCCGTGGTTGTTTTCGACAGCATATCAGTTTCGCCGCAAAACCTCAAACGTCAAACCTCAAACAATTGGCAAAAGTCCGTCGTTATCGTCAAACCTTGAATTGAACCTTGAACTTTAACCTTGAATTATCTGCGCCCATAAAACGCCGGGCATGGAATAAGTTTGTTTTTGTTGGGAGTTCGCTTTTTGGCGCGGAGCTCGTACGTGATGGAGATCTCGTGGGCACCCCCTGTGCCGGGACCGAGTGAAGAGATTGTAAAATCGTAGCTGTAACCAACGTTAAAGTTCTTCAGGTATAATCCGCCAAAGAGGATAAGTGCATCGTGATCAATCACATTGTTTTCATTTTTTGAAAACGGTTTACCGCGGTACCACGCACCAATCGAAACAGGATCGATATGAAAATTTACGCCTGCATCAAATTGTGAGAAATTTTTGCCTTGCATTTGATAAATAAAAGAAGGTGTGAAATATACCGGCCTGGCAGAACGCATCGGCGATGATAGCTCAATCTTAATTCCGGCGTGAACCGATGTTCTCATATCCAGCCGATCATTCTCGCCAAGTAAAGAAAGTTGCGGTCTATTCATGTGAGAAAAAGAAGTTCCAATCCACAGCCGTTCTGAGTACAGTAAAAATCCTGAGCCGAAATCCATGTAGTTTGAATTTTGGATTTTGTTTATCTCCGGATCAAGGGTTGATCCTCCCCCTTGAATCATCACATCACTCATCTTAAGCCTGGAGCGGTCCAGACCATTGGTTCCATAACCAAATGAAATTCCGGGAGAAAAGACAAGTGCTTCGTTCAACCTGATCTTATAGGAATACAATACAGAAGCGGTGGTCGTCTTCCAGTTTACAGATCCCATTTTATCGGAAGTGAACATCACACCTATGCCACTGGAAACCTGGGGAATATACATATCATATGAAGCAGCATAGGTTGAAAATGCCTGTGGCAATCCCGGCCATTGAAGACGGTGATTGATTACAAATCGCTGGCGTTCTGTCAACCCGGTAAAACCAGCATTCATAAACAGCGGCGCCTGATAATATTGAGAGAACAACGGGTCTTGTGCCATTGCAGCACACGAGATAAAAACAAAGAAGAGGTTGATGATTATCTTTTTCATATTGAGTTGATGCTTTGAATTAACGGATCAGCGCGACGTCACCCATCCGCACATCTTTAAAACCATTCGAAAGTGTTACTGCGATTTTGTATACATAAACACCCGCAGTCATGAGTATTCCAGATTTATCGTATCCATCCCAGCCAATATCCGGATCGTTGCTTTCAAAGACCATTGTACCCCAACGATCATAGATCTGCATTTTGTAGGAAGTAACCCCTTTCACCATTGGAAAGAATACATCGTTATAACCACCGCCACTGGCAACACGGCCACCCGAAGGCCCCCCCTGATCAGGTGTAAATGCATTGGGAACATCGAGATATCCACCATCCTTTGCGATCACCTGTTGCTGCGCGGAGTCATAACATACCAATGGCCCATCCGTTGTACCATCGCCATCAACGTCTTGTGGCCCATGGTCAATTCCGGCAAGTAGCGTGACCAGATAAGTTCCGTCTTTCTGATAAGCATGAGAGGGCTCGAAATCGTACGACGTGTCGCCATCACCAAAACGCCATTCATACAGTTGTGCACGGTTTGAAAAATTCAATACCTTGAGTTCCGTATCTGGTACGTACACGACTTCCTGCTGAAGATTAAAGGCAGCATGCGGTACATCGAGGACCTGAATCCCGGTTAGTTCTGTTTCATCAAAATCGCCTGTGGCAGCATGTGTGGCCGTGAGATGGAGCGTATATGTCCCGGGACTTGTAATCATAAACTGCGGATCCTGAAGGTTGGACGCCGTGATACTGCCATCAGCACCAATCAGTTTCCAGATGAAAGTATCCGCTCCCACAGAGTGGTTCGTTACCTGGATGTTAACAGGGAAACATGAAGCAGTAGGCGTAGCGTTGAAGGCAGCTTTTAGTTCCACTGGTTTCGGTGGCTGAACCGCGTCGATTGTTTTAGTTGCTACCGGGCTGGCACACATTGCATTATTCTCGCGCACGGAAACGACTACATCTTCGGTAAGCATGTTCAACAGAATGTTGCCTGTTGACTGACCTTCAATGATATAAGCACCGCCAAATGAATTATCAGAAGCTCTCCTGATCTCCCAGTTGTATGTTGACGCGGGATAGTTATCCGGAGATACGCGGTAACTTACAGCCTGACTGTTATTGTAAACAATCGCTTCGCCAACAATCGCAGGCTTCACCGGAGCCGGCGCAACTTCGATTTGCTTTTCAATAACAGGACCACTGCAACCATTCAATTCCGCGCGCACACTGATCTTGCCGGTGTATACATTCGGGAATTGGAGGAGAACATAAAAGTCACCTTCTTTACCACCACCGAAGATTTTAAATTCTGTGTTCGGATCGTTTGGTATATCCCAATAATACTTCGCACCGGGAATGGGTGTTACCTGGTAAGTTTCCACGATCAAGTCATTTGGTAATGCCGAAGGGTTACCCTGACATACGGATTCACGACCAAATATTGTAGTGATTGAAGGTGTTGGATTTGCCAGTAGGGTAAGCTTCGTTGTGCTGAAACAGTATGGCGCCTGATTGTACGCAACACGCGCATAAACTTCT
>Ga0196965_1000777_pt1 | contig 15350 bp, 7 predicted proteins | sample S1_20metaG_FD_148668 | JGI IMG/M metagenome (GOLD analysis project Ga0196965, IMG submission 148668) | Soil microbial communities from Anza Borrego desert, Southern California, United States - S1_20 | ecosystem: Environmental > Terrestrial > Soil > Desert | place: USA: California | collected... | reverse complement strand
CGGATGGCAGGCATATTATATACGAGCATTTTGATGTTACCCGTAGCAATTACAATGCGCAAGGGCTTGAAGTCGAAGGAAAGCTTTCTTTTTATAAAGTAGATGTTGAACATGCGATCCGTTCATCGAACCTGAAATAACTAATACACTCTCAATATGAAAAAAATCCATTCTCTTATCATGCTTATCTTTCTTACGGGTCAACTCTATGCTCAGCAGGATTTCGTTCCAGGAAGGATCATCATCAAATTTCTTCATAATGCTCTTGATACAGTCGAACTGTCCGGCAGCACCGAGAAATATGACAAAACAAATTTGAGGAAACTGGCGAGGTTTGCTGAAACGTCGGATGCATTTGCATCCCTCCACGGAGCAATGGAATTAAAAAAATTGATGCCCAATGTGAAACCCGCAAATAAGATTGTAACGGCTTCTTCAGGCAAACCAATTCCGTTGCCTGACCTTTACAATTACTTCATTCTTGAAACCGCTGACTCCGCCGATATCGAAAAGCTTTGCCGGAAGGTCAGGAAGATCAAAGGAGTTGAATTGGTAATGCCGGATTATTATTTCGAGTATACAGATTCTCCCGCCAACGATTCACATTATAATACGAGCCAAAAAAGTCTTGAGCAGACAAACGACGTAGATATTGATGCGGCACGCGCCTGGGATTTCAGTGTGGGAGGAAATGGAAACGTTAGAATTGCCATAATTGATTCAGGAATCGATTATGATCATCATGATCTTGGCGCCTCCGCTTACACCAAAGTTGCAGGTGGCTTTGATTACTTCAGTAATGATCAGGATTTTGATGACGAGTCCCTGGGAAGCCATGGGACTTCGGTTGCGGGAATTATAGGCGCCACACGCAACAACAATCTGGGCGTTGCAGGAATTGCCGGAGGAAATTCATCCTCGGGAATTCTGGGAGCTAAGCTTTTTGCATTGAAAGTGTCAGGAGAAAACAATTCAATTCCATCGCTCTCATTGCTGATCAAAGCAATGCACGAGTCCGTGACGAACATCCGGGGATTTTCCTGCAATGTGGTTAATTGCAGCTTTGCATCCGTCGGCCAGCTTGACTACGACACCTATGTTACCATGAAACGAACCCTGAAGTTCATAAAAGATACGAATGCAGTATTGGTGGGCGCCCTGGGCAACAATTCAAAAGAAAATGCCGCTGTAATGCCTGCAGGAACTTCCCCATATAATGTTATAGCCGTGGGCGCGTCAAGCGGAAATGATACCCGAATGGCGTCTTCAACTTCGGCAGAAACCTGGATGTTGTTGCTCCGGGCGATCCCGAGATCGTCTATACAACCAAACGAACACAGGAAAACAACTATGGAAAATATGGAGGCACTTCAGCGGCAGCCGCCCACGTTTCGGGGCGTAGTTGCCCTGATACTCGACAAAAAGCCTGGCCTGCATCCCAACGTGGTTCAGGGTATAATTCAGGCGTCTGCTGATAAAGTTAATTCTGATGATATTTATCAATATGATTCTGACGGCTTTCATAAAGAGATGGGCTATGGCCGTTTGAACGCAGGACGGGCTATGGAAATGCTTTCATGTCCATGGGAGTTACAAAATTATACAGCGGGTCCCTTCTCTAGTACTTATACAGAATTAGAAACGTTCTCTACTCAAATAGACGCGCCCGCATATGGCCTTCACTACCGACCTGACGCTCGATTTTTAAGCGACGTATATAGTGTAACAATGTATAAGGTTACAGTAACAGCGACACTACCAAAAAACTTCTTAAAGAAGTATGTTTTTGTTCGTACAGGCCAGGAAACGAAAGGAGGAACGCGAATCCAAGCACCATCTGCCGAAAATTTTTTTTACCTCAATGATGATGGATTTGCCGAAGTTATATCCATAAATGGAAACACGGTAAAGTTTGAGACATTTGCCTATCGCGTATGGGACATAAGTACAACTCCTGACCAGGATAAAGGCTGGTTTCCAAGACATCCCAACGACATAACTATTGCATATACGGTTCTCGGTATCCCTGGACAAATAGCTGGACCTTCAACAATTTGCACGACAGGATCATTTGAAATTATTGGACAACCAGCCAATACAGATGTAACGTGGTCAGCCTCTACCGGCTTGTCAATTGATCCTAACACTGGAATTGCAACCAAGCAAAGTCGTTACAAAGGACATGTGACGGTGAGTGCAACACTAACGGGACAATGCGGCGACAGATATCCTTTTTCAACGACAACTTGGGTAGGAACACCTGAGTTACCAGGGGCAATAACCGGGCCCACTCAACTCACACCCGGAATGAATGCCACGTACTGGATTGAGCCTCCGGTACGTTCAAACTCATATAAATGGGTTATTCCTTCAGGGTGTTACTATCATTATTGTTGGGAAAACTTAAATCAAAATCAAACCATGCTTAGCCTGCAAGCCGGCGATCCTGGTTATGATGCTATTGAATACAAAGCAACAAATATCTGTGGCACGAACACGAGGTCATTAATGGTGAATGTCCAAAATCCGTACGGGGGTGGAGGTGGAGGCGGAGATTGCGGCCCCTCACTTAGTGCATCACCAAACCCTGCAAAAAACGGTGATGTTACTGTCTCCATTGTATATCCACCAGAACCATGCGATGAATCACAGGCAGATTTCAGAGAGGTTCAGAATTCCCTGACGCTTATTGATGATGATGGTACTGTACTTTATAAAAAATCATTCAAGGGCTCTGAAGTCAAACTGGAGAAATTAAAAATTCAGCCTGGCGTATATCTAATTATCGTAGAACATAGAAGTAAGAATATTTTATCGCGCTTAGTGATTGACTAGCTTCTCCCAAATCCCAATTTGAATATAATACGATACATTGCATGGCCTTGAATTTGCCGGCGCTTTTTTGATACTTTGTAGCGTTTGTAAAATGGCCTTGCAACTCCGTTCATTTTTGAATTTCGTATGCTGAATACACGCCGTCCGAGAAGAAACAGGAAATCTGAAACCATCCGCGCAATGGTGCAGGAACATTTTGTGTCAACAAACGATCTGATCTTTCCTCTCTTCCTGCTGGATGGGAATAACAAAAAAGTCGAGGTCGCCTCCATGCCCGGTATCTTCAGATTATCATTAGACCTGATGCTGAAAGAGATCGACGCCTGCATGAAGTTAGGCATCAAAGCATTCGACGTGTTCCCGGCCGTTGAAGACAGTTTGAAAGACAAGACAGCTACAAAAGGTTACGATCCGAATTTCTTTTACCTGCGCGCACTCAAAGAAATCAAGAAGCAGTTTCCCGAAGCCTGCATCATGACTGATGTTGCTATGGATCCTTACAGCTCCGATGGTCATGATGGACTTGTCAAAGACGGCAAGATCCTGAACGATGAAACACTTGAGATCCTTGGAAAGATGGCGCTCGCTCAGGCCGAGACCGGCATCGACATTCTCGGTCCCTCTGATATGATGGACGGACGTGTTGGCTATATGCGCGAGCTGCTCGACAAGAATGGCTTCACTGAAGTGTCGATCATGAGCTACACCGCCAAATACGCCAGCGCCTTTTACAATCCTTTTCGGGATGCATTGGAATCTGCTCCGAAATTTGGTGATAAGAAAACGTACCAGATGAATCCTGCCAACAGCACGGAGGCACTGATCGAAGCGGAACTCGATACACAGGAGGGCGCCGATTTCCTGATGGTAAAACCTGCCCTCGCCTATCTCGATATTATCAAGTTGTTAAAAGATCATTGTAACTTACCAATCGCGGCTTACAACGTGAGCGGTGAATACGCCATGGTTAAAGCTGCTGCTCAGAAAGGTTGGCTCGACGGCGATCGCGTGATGAACGAAGTATTGCTTTCAATGAAACGCGCCGGCGCCGATGTGATCCTCACTTATTTCGCGAAAGAGTTCGCCGAAAAACTCCGTAAGTAGCTCCGAAGCTTTGATGATGCCTGCCCCAACACGCAAAATCCCCTGAAAAGACCAGACAACGAGCGATCGGCACGCGCCGATCTCACACTTTGCTCGCGTGATCTCGCGTGCCGCTCGGGTGAACGCGTGTGCCGCTCGGGTGAATGGCTATGCGGCTTTAGTGAATGCCTATGCCGCTCGGTTGAATAGCTATGCGGCTTTGGTGAATGGCTATGCCGCTCGGCTGAATAGCTATGCCGCTCGGTTGAATGGCTATGCCGCTCGGCTGAATAGCTATGCGGCTTTGTTGAACGCGCACTTTGAACGCGTGAATGCGCACGTGAAAGACGTGAACGCGTACTTTGATTGCGTGATCTCCACAACTGCAACACGAAATGCGCACAATGATCGCGATAATTCGTACATGAAAGCCGTGACTGCCCCAGTGTTCCCGATAGTTTGCACATTAAAAGCATAAGAATGACCCTGCCCGGTAGATGTCGTGATCGATTTTTTAAAAAGCGCTGTCTGTTTTTTGAAAACTGAATGAGCACTCTTTCTCAATGCCGGATGGAAACCATAAGCAAGGAACACTGGTTCGGGCGTTCAGTCAACAATAGTAACGTTTTGTAGCAGGCAACCATCGACAAACTGTGTAACCTGACTTTCATATAAGTAACAGGCTGGAAAACTGAGAGAATTGGTGGGCGTGATAAAAACGTAACGGGTGAGCTATTGTTACGATGATCACCATAAAAAAATATTTTCAGAAAGACACCGGTTTTAAAAATTGTGGAGCGGCATTTGCATTCATTCCTGTAATTAAATTTTAAAGCCATGAAAACAAATTTCGAAAAACATGTTGCCGCCTTCGACCAGGTCTTGGGCCACTGCAACGCACTCGGATCTGTTTACAGTCCGGTGAAGGAATCATTGAAGCTCGCAGCAATGACAGCACAACTTTCTGCAGCACGACAAACACTTGCCAACTACGCAACAGCGAAGCTCGGCTATGCAAGCGCCATCAACGAACGACAGCGCGTGTTCTCAACGCTCGGAATCACCGCGTCGCGGATCTGCGCCGCGATGGAAGGCACGGATGCCTCATCACAGCTTGTTGAAGATGTAAGATTGCTAAAGTACAAGTTGCGTGGAGCTACCCGCAAGAGAAAGACCTTGAAAGAGGTGGCGAATGCGGAAACATCCAACACATCGCGCGGTCCTCTTTCGCAACTCGACTACGATAGCAAGATCAGAAACTTTGCTGCTATGATCGAGCTTCTGAAGCTGGTGCCAACTTATCTGCCGAAGCAAAAGGAGCTTACTGTTACAGCACTGCTTGCAAAACTTTCGCAGATGATGGCCAGCCATCGCGCGGTACTATTAACAATGCAGCTGTTGCGCGAACAGAAGCGATCTACGGAACGCAGGGAGTAACTCAAACTACTGTGCTTGTGAAAAAGTTTTTGTTTTCAGTCCTGGGCTCAGGAGCAGTTTATCAGAAGATCAGAAGTATTAACGCAAAACGATTGTAATGAGAAACTGTAGAATGGTAGCACGGTAACTCCGGTGGTCGCAGCGATCATCGGAGTTTTGTTTTTAAGCCGGGTTTACTTCGTTAAAGATCTCATCAGAAACCTTATCTCCCCGAACGCGCATCGATAACATTTCCAAAATAAATTGCATTCATCAGCATCTTGTTTGTTCCAAACCAGAAAGCTCGGAAAGCAAGATTTTCAGTGAAGCCGATCACTCTTCCTTTGCCCACAACACTTACGCCGGCATACGCGGCATTTCCAATGCGTTCGTAATTCTTCTTTGAAATGTATCCTGCCAGCAAGGGCTTGTCAGTGTAAACGATCGGGTTCGCAAAGGGATTTGCCGAACGCTCCATAAAAAGGTTCGTCGATTTAAAAACCGGTATTGTTCGCGAATCGTATCCAAACAGTAAAGGATGCGTGAGATCTGCCTGCACCTGGAAGATCGCGCCACTGGTTTGTTGAGCGCCCCGCACTTCGTCAATATCTTCGTAAGCAAATGTAGCAAGTGAATCGGTTGAAGGATTATCTTTTTGCATCGTAAACCTGCCCAGTGCATTTGCATTCAACCAGTTCAGGGCGTTCTCGAAACCAATTACTACACCTCCATCATTGACCCACCGCTGCAATTTTTCTTTTGCTGCATTTGAAACGGATCTGAAATTCCCGGGAGGCAATACAATCGTGTTATACTTATTGATGTTCGTCGTATTAAAAACATCAACAGGCATCATCGTCGTGGGAATTTCAAAGCGTTTGTCGAGCAGGTGCCAGATCTCGCCGGCATCCACACTATTTACATCTCCCTCAACAAGCACCGCAATCTCCGGCTTTCGGATCGTGTGAAACGAAGGACTGCCCAGACTCGCTCCGTTGTAATCAAGACCCGTCGAAAAATTATAGACATCAATTCCATCTTCGTTTAGTATCTGGTCGATGACGTGATCAATGACCGCAATATTTTTCTCCTGGATACCAAGTGGAATAAGAATGGAGCCAGGAGGAAAAACTTTTTGATCAGGACCATGAAACGAGCTGGTAGCAACTTTTATCCGTATGTCCTGCTGAAGAAGCCTGTTAATAGCGCGCGGCGCAAAATAGCCAAAAGGCTCAAAAACATAAGCGTAGTCAGTTTTTCCTCCAACGCGCTTTCCCGGGGTCATCACTTCATTGAACCGCTCGTTTGAAGCGTTCTGTGTTTTTAGTTCTGCAAAATCCAACCCAGCAGCTAATGGCAGCGTCCAGGCAGAAATATCATAGAAGATGCTATCCGTAAATGTGGTTCTCTTTTCGAAAATACTTTTTATTAGCCGATACTGCGGTTGATCCAACGGAACAACAAAACTCATTTCCTTTTTGAACGTTGTGCCGTTAATGATTTGAGTCGCCTGCGGTGCCACGAGGCGAATCTGATGACGCGAAAGTATTTCGGCAAGCATCTTCACGCGAACCGCATCGTGTTGCGATCCCACGACGATTGCTTTAACAGGATCTTTTTTGGCTTCGGCCGCAGCGTCTTTAAAAAACTGGCGTTGATAGGTTAGCAGTTCTTCACGTAAGTCTACCACCGCGCGTACACTGCTTAATGCCGTTGTGAACTGATTGCGGATCGCAAACGGAAATCGAAGAACGCCATTCGCGCTTTGCTGTGCATGGCCGCGCGCGCTGGCCTGCTCAAACAAAATTCCAATTCCACCCTGGATGTCCGGGAAAGTTGATCCTTTTCCGTAATAAAAATCGTCGAACCCTTCCTGTGTATAATAGAGTGACCCGATCTCATCGAGGCCTTTCGCGAAGTACTGACCAAGCTTTTTTGTGATCTCAATATTTTTTGCCGGCGTCAGCGGATGTGTTCGCGACGGAACACCCGGCTGGAAAAAGAACGTCGCGTTCGTGCTCATTTCGTGATGATCGGTGAGCACATTCGGTTTCCACTCATGAAACACTTTAATCCGTGCCTGCGATTCCGGATGTTGTGCCACAAGCCAGTCACGGTTCAGGTCGAACCAGTAATGATTGCCTCTTCCACTGGGCCACGGCTCATGGTGCTCCATATCGTTTGAGTCATCAGCCATCACGTTGCTTTTGCGAGCGTTAACCCAGGTTGAAAATCGTTGCAAACCATCGGGATTAAAACACGGGTCAAAAAGGATGACAGTATTTTTAAGTATCGCGTCAATTTCTTTACCCTGCGCCGCGGCGAGATGGTAGGCGAATAACAACCCGGCATTTGCTCCGCTGGGCTCATTCCCGTGAATACTTCCACCAACATAAAAGACCGCTGGCATTTTCCTGATGTCCATGGCCTCCGCGCGATTCGGATCGGTTAATACGAGATGTTCCTGCCGGATTTTTTCAATATTCTGATGATTGTCGGGACTGGTAATAACCATTAGAACAACCGGCCGTAGTTCATGCGTATAGCCGATCGTTTTTAATGAAATGCGGTCAGATGCCTGGTCTAGAGCGGCCATATACGCAATGAGGCGATCGTGGCTAACGTGAAGCTCGCCTACCTCATGGCCGATCACCGATTTTGGTGTTGGGATTTCCTTGTTTAAAAGGCGGTCATGCGGCAGGTAATATGAAATATCAGGCTGAGCATGTGCGACGATGCCAACAGACAGACAAATGGATGCAAGCAGCAATAATTTTCTCATCGATTTGGTTGGGATTTGCCGAAATGTAATTAAACACCGCATTTTAAAAGATATGATAGCGGTTTTTCGCCGAGATTCGCAATGTTAACGGATTGTAAATTATTCTTTTCAGAATTTAATATGGAAGTAAAAATTATGTGTGATGAAAGGAATAATTTCGCGAACTTCTCAGGCTTAAACGCCCAATCGAATTGAATAACTCAAAGTAAACCTAACCTTACCTAACCCTATGAACAGACGTTTATCACTTCTTCTCGTAGTTATCTTGGGAATGGTTCTGTTTGTGAACCAAACAGAAGCCCAGGTGACAGCCAGTAGTATTACCGGTTCAGTAAAAGATGCAAAGGGAAATACACTTCCCGGCGCAACTGTGAAGGCCACCCACGAGCCATCAGGAACCGTTTACGGAAACATTGCGAATATTGACGGTCGTTTCGTCATTCCTAATGTGCGGATCGGTGGACCATATACTGTTGAAGTTTCATCAGTTGGCTCCCAAACACAAAAATACACTGGGATCAATCTTCTGCTCGGCGAGCCGTACATCTTAAACGCGGTACTATCCGAATCAGCAACAGAGTTGCAGGAAGTTGTCGTTTCCAGTGATCGTACAATTGACGTCGATAAAGTCGGCGCTGCAACAAACATTGGTACCCGCACCTTGACAACAATGCCTTCGATCTCAAGAAGTCTTACAGATTTTACACGTCTTTCGCCGCAATCAAACGGAACTAGTTTCGCGGGCCGTGATGGACGTTATAACAACATCCAGGTTGACGGTGCGAACCTCAACAACAACTTCGGACTGAGCAGCGATCCACTGCCTGGTGGTGGAAGTTCGCCAATCTCATTAGATGCTTATGAAGAAGTGTCAGTGAACATTGCGCCTTATGATGTTCGTCAATCGGGCTTTACAGGTGCTGGTATCAATGCCGTAACCAAAAGTGGTACAAATACTTTTAAGGGAACAGCTTATACATTTTGGAGAAACCAGAAGTATCTCGGAACAAAAGTCGGTGATGAAGACATTAGCGATGACATTATTGATTCAAAGAACAATATTTATGGTTTGAGCATCGGTGGGCCGATCATTAAGAATAAACTTTTCTTCTTCCTTAACTACGAAACGGAAAAAGGTTCAAGGCCCGGGATCAACTACTCACCCACGAATGGTTCTGGAATCGGAAATGTATCAGAGGCTACAGTAGCAGACCTTCAGGCGGTTTCAAATAAGCTTCGCGATGACTATCAGTATGGAACCGGTGCTTTCGATAACTTTCCAAACTTCGGTAATGAAAATCAAAAGGTTCTCGCGAAGTTCGATTACAACATCAACGATAATCACCGTTTGACATTTAAGTATAGCTTTTTCAAGAGCTTAAATGACCAGCAATTGAATAACTCGAGCGTACCAAACGGTGGCGGTTTTACGGTAACAACACCTGATGGCCCTGAAGAATATGCTCGTCTTCCGTTTAACCGATTCTCAAATAATGCAATGTCTTATGCAAACTCGAACTATCAATTTGAAGACAAAGTAAACACCGGTACGCTTGAATTGAACAGCACGTTTCAGGGAAAAGCGTCTAATCAGTTCCTTGCTACCATAACGAAAATCGAAACTACCCGCGTTTTTGATGGTCCTGTCTTTCCTTCTATTGATATTTTTGATGGTGAAGGCAGCAACTATATTTTCGCTGGCGTTGACCCTTACACAAATAACAACAAGGTGATCAACGACATTTTTACCATCACCAACAACTTCAGTTATTATCTGGGCAAGCACACAATTACCGCAGGGGGAACTTACGAACATCAACGTGTCGGTAACATGTTCATGGCTGCATCTAACAGCTACTATATTTTTAATAGTGTAGATGATTTCCTCACAGATCAGGCTCCTGTTTACTATGCCTATACTTATTCGCTGGTTCCTGGCGAGAAGGCTGTATACTCAGCGGAATTAAAAGTTGGCCAGCTCGGTCTTTACGTACAGGATGAGCTTACTTTCGGAAGTGTAAGGCTCACTGCCGGATTCCGTGTTGATAAACCGATTTATCTTGACAAACCACTCGAGAATCCTGCTGTCAGTGAGGTTGATTTTTATGATGAGGATGGCAATCTTACAAATTACACCACTGGTGAATGGCCAAAAGGCAAATTGCTTGTATCGCCTCGCGTAGGCGTAAGATGGGATGCGATGAAAGACCAAAGTCTTATTGTGCGTGGTGGAACCGGCTTATTTACCGGACGCATTCCATTTGTATTCCTGACGAACATGCCGACCAACTCTGGTATGTATCAACTTGGCGTGAGCGTTACTGATCCAGTAGAACTTGCGGACTATAGATTCAATAAAAATCCTGACGCGTATGCAGGCAATTTCCCTACTACCGCAGGAGGTTCCGTCCCAAGAAACCTGGTATTCATGGACAGAAACTTCAAGTTCCCGCAGATCTTCCGCACAAACATTGCAGTTGACAAGAAACTTCCTTACGGACTGACTGCTACATTCGAAGCAATTATCAGTAAAGATGTTAACGCTGTTAGAATGCGCAACGCCAATCTGAGCGAGCCTGATGGAACTATTATAGAAGAAGGGCATGAGAGACCACGTTATGTTACAACTCCTCGTAACCTGAACTCAAACGTGAGCACAGCCATTGTTCTTGAGAACACGAAAAAAGGCTATTCTACTGCTCTTACAGCTCAATTATCAAAGGCATATACAAATGGTCTTTACGGATCAATCGCCTATACGTTTTCACGAGCAGAAGAAGTTACGGCGAATCCGGGAAGCCAGGCCTCATCAGTATGGAATGCTAATCCAAACGTCGGCACATCAAATGCAATTGAAATGGCGAACTCACAGTACGTATTGCCGCACCGCATCATTGCAAATGTTTCTTACCGAAAGGAGTATGCGAAGTTTTTTGCTACAACGCTCTCTTTATTCTATGAAGGCGCACACCAGGGCAATTACAGCTTTGTAGTAAATGGTGATCTTAACGGCGATGGTAACGGTTCTACCGATTTGATGTACATCCCTAACGATGTGAATAATGTGAACTTTGTTGAATATACGACAGAGGTGAACGACGTGGAAATTACCTTTACCCCTGAGCAACAAGCTGCGGCGTTCGAAAAGTTTATAAACAACTCCAATTATCTGAAGAACAACCGTGGCGAATATGCTGAAAGAAACAAAGCATACAGACCGTGGTATAACAGACTTGATTTACGATTCCTTCAGGATATCTACATCACGACAAATAATGACAAGCGTCATACCCTTCAGTTCTCGCTTGATATTTTCAATTTTGGAAACATGATGAACAAAAACTGGGGTATCCAGCAGCGTACGGTAACAACCAATCCGCTGGTAAGGAATGGTGTTGATGCAGTTACCAACGAACCAAGCTACAGATGGCAAAACATCAGCGGAAATCTTGTTGAATCTCCGTTTGAAGATGTCATCAGCACCAGCAGTACCTGGAGCATGCAGATGGGGTTGCGTTATACTTTCTAAAATTCTTTATCAACTCAAAAACCCCGGCAAAAACCGGGGTTTTTTATTTCCTCCCAATTCCGTAATTTCAAAATTGCGATGAGGGTAAAAGGCAGAAATTTGATTGTTTTGGCGTGCTTCTGGCTAATAATGGCCTGCTCTGAGCAACCGGCCGGACTCAAATTCACACGCAAACCCGAAGTCAAGATCGATCTCGAACAAATCAAAAAACGAGGCTACATCAACGCCCTCGTCGACAATAACTCCATCAGCTACTTCATTTACAAAGGCCAGTCAATGGGCTACGAATATGAGTTGCTGAATAACCTTGCAAAACATCTCGGCGTCGGACTTAAGATCACGATAACCACCGGCGTAGAGCGCGCCATTGATCAGCTCAACAAAGGTGAAGGTGACATCCTCGCCTTTCCCCTGGCAGTTACCAAAGAACGAACGAACTACGTATCATTCACCAAACCACATTATCATTCTTACCAGGTTCTCGTACAACGTAAACCAGAAAACTGGCGGCGAATGGGAATCGACGACATCAATAAACAATTGCTCAGGACGCCAATCGATCTTATTGGTAAAGAAGTGTATGTCATTCCTGGTACGAGCTTCGAACAGCGCCTTGAACATTTATCGGAAGAGATTGGCGGCGATATTATCGTAAAAAAAGACACATCCATTGCGGAGACCGAATCGCTGATCCGCAAGGTGGCGCTCGGAGAAATTGATTACACAGTCACCGATCAGATGATCGGCACAGTAAATTCATCATACTATCCAAACATCGACATCAGCGTACCAATCAGTGTTCCACAGCAAGTTGCGTGGGCAACACGCCAGAATTCAACAGCACTTTTGCAGGCGATGAACGAATGGCTGACGACAATCAAGAAAGAGGCGACATTTATGGTCGTATACAACAGATACTATAAAAACCCGCGTACATCTTTGCTGCGTCTGCAAAGCGATTACTCTTCACTCGGTGGAAATATGTTGTCGCCATTTGACACGTTGATAAAGGCCGGAGCTGAAAAGATCGGGTGGGACTGGCGTTTACTCGCATCGCTCGTTTACCAGGAATCACGTTTTATGCCAGATGGCGAATCCTGGGCCGGCGCACGTGGTCTGATGCAGCTCATGCCTTCGACGGCAAAACGCTTTGGCGCGAGTAACCCTTACGATCCACATCAAAGTTTGCATGCGGGCGTCGGCTATCTCAAGTATCTCGACAACTATTGGTATACACGCGTACCCGATCCAAACGAACGCATCAAGTTTATCCTTGCATCTTATAACGCGGGACTGTCGCACATCATCGACGCTCGTAAGCTTGCCGAAAAACACGGTAAAGATCCGCGGATATGGCACGACAACGTCGAGTATTTCCTCATGCAGAAATCAAACGCGAAATATTATCGCGATCCGGTGGTGATGGCTGGATATTGTAAATGTGAAGAACCTGTCAACTATGTACGCGATATTCTCGATCGCTATGAAGAGTACAAGCTGCACATTGCCAGCTAACAACTACTCTGTAAGTTGATTGACAACCTCGTGGAAGTTGAGTTGCTCCCAACTTGATGCAATGTTCGGCTGCTGCATCACTTTATCCATGATCTGTTTCTGGCGTTGACCAGTGCGATAAGCGTCAGCGTATCCGATATCATCCCTGAAGGTTACCATGGAATATAATGGAATCCACTTGTCGGGATAAAGCGCATTGATCTTTGATTCAATCTTCTTACGCAGCAAGAATTCAGGATCAGCAACAAGGTCACGCATCTCAACAAAGTTGTCGAACGCCAATTGCGCGATTGCATCGGTGTCGGGTTTTCGCGTTTTTGGAAACTCACTCAACACCTGATCCCAGTTATCGTTGAACTGCGAAAGCATGTCGTTCAGGATCCGGCAATCCTCGAAGCCTGCATTCATGCCCTGACCGTAAAACGGAACAATACCGTGCGCTGCATCGCCGATCAGTAATGTACGGTTGCGCTGCCATGGAAAACACCTGATCGTTACGAGCGATGATACAGGGTTCGCATAGTAGTCATCAACCAATTTCGGATTCAGCTTCATTGCGTCCGGAAACGTCTCCGCAAGGAATGTCGTTACATCTTTTCTCGTCTTCAACGAATCAAAAGAAAGCTCGCCTTCAAACGGAAAGAATAACGTACACGTGAAGGTTGCATCCGGGTTCGGCAGCGCAATGAGCATAAAACTCTCGCGCGGCCAGATGTGCAGCGCATTCTTTTCCATCAGAAACTCGCCAGATGCTCCCGCAGGAATATGCAACTCTTTATATCCGTGCTCGATATAAAATTGTGAGTAATTAAATCGATCCGTGATCTGCATGAGCGAACGTACAGCTGAGAATGCGCCGTCTGCCCCAATTATTAGATTGAAATCTTTCGTTTTGATTTCACCGGAATGGTTGAACGTGATGGTCGTTGAATCAAAATCAATGTGTGAACAGCGGTGATTGAAAAAGAATTGAACGCCATGCTTTTCAGCTTCGTCCATCAACACGATATTCAAACCACTTCGTGATATGGAATTGATGAATTGTCCTTCTTTTCCATAAGCGAGAAAAGAGAGGTTACCCTTGGTATCATGCATCACGCGTCCATGCATCGGTATAGCTACCTGCCGCACAGCCTCCGCTACGCCAACTTCCTTCAACGCGCGCAGTCCACGGTTGCTTAAAGCAAGGTTAATGGATCGGCCTGCGTCGGCGTTTCCTTTGCGCATGTCTGCGCGCCGTTCAAATACCGATACCTGGTATCCTCTTCGGCGTAAATAAATTGAAAGGAGCGATCCAACCAACCCCGCACCAACAATGGCAATGTGTTTACCTGACTGCATTAAATTCTAAAATGAGTTTCTTAAAAATGTTACTGAAACGATGAACGTCTTCGAATGAATTATAAAGTGGTACAGGTGCGACACGGATCACCGCAGGTTCACGCCAATCGGCAATCACGCCGGCTTCACCAAGTCCCTTAAACACTTTCATTCCGTGGTCTTTCATGAAAAGCGATAGCTGACATCCACGCCATTTCGGATTGCGTGGTGTGAGCACCTTAAAATATTGCTCGTTCGGATCAATCTCATTTAACAAGAACTGTAAGTATCCCGTGAGGGCAATACTTTTTGTTCTGAGATTCTTCATTCCTGCTTCTTCGAAAAGTTCGAGTGCGGCAAGATGCACCGCGCTGGAAATGACCGGGTGATTTGAAAGCTGCCAGCCATCAACGCCAGGCATCGGCTTAAATCCTTTTAACATCATGAACCGTTCTTTTTCATCATGGCCCCACCAACCCGCAAGACGCGTCATTGCCGGATTCATCGCATGACGTTCATGTACAAATGCGCCAGCGACTCCGCCCGGACCTGAGTTAAGATATTTGTAGCTGCACCACATCGCGAAATCAACACCGTGTTTGTTCAACTGAAGCGGAACATTGCCCGCGGCATGCGCAAGATCAAACCCAACAAAAGCACCGGCATCATGACCTGCTTTCGTGATCGCCTGAATATCGAAAAACTGACCAGTGTAATATTGCACACCGCCAAAGATCACCAGTGCGACAGACTCACGATGTTCATCGATCATGCGAAGAATATCTTCCGTACGCAAAACAGTCTCACCATCACGCGGTTGTACCTCGACGAGACATTGATCGGGGTCCAGATTGTGAAATTTAATCTGTG
>Ga0196965_1000776_pt1 | contig 15357 bp, 9 predicted proteins | sample S1_20metaG_FD_148668 | JGI IMG/M metagenome (GOLD analysis project Ga0196965, IMG submission 148668) | Soil microbial communities from Anza Borrego desert, Southern California, United States - S1_20 | ecosystem: Environmental > Terrestrial > Soil > Desert | place: USA: California | collected... | reverse complement strand
CCGCCGCTGTATACGGAACGTTCTTCTTTTTCATTGGGTCTTCCTTCGGCTCCATCATCAGTCACCTCATGGTGAATGGCGTATTCCCCCTCGTTGTCGGATTTTTTTTAATAGGCGTGCTCACCCTCCTCCTCATATTTAGTGATCACCATAAGAATTGAATTCAATTTTGGGCGTGCCCTCGCCTACCATGTTGCGTTAACGTCAATGTTACCTATCAAATTAAAAATTTAATATGACATTGAAACGCTACCAATGGCGAGGTCGCGCTTTCGCTACTCGCCAATCCACCCACATGCCACTTCGGGCTCAGACATGCCGCTCAATCGCTCACGCGGGAGGTTCGAGGTTCAAAGTGTTCAAAGTTTAAAGTTTAAAGTTCAAGGTTGGTTTTATGATAATTCATAGCTTACGTAAATTTCAAGGAGAACGAACAAAAGACGATTGAAACATCTCGTGAATCCATTGCATTTCTTGATTTTTTTTTATGGCCTCACTCCTTCCTCTCTCCTGGAGAGAGAGACTTAGGAATCAAGAAACGCAATGGATTATCCAGGCTCGCCTTGAAGGTTTGCGTTTGGACGTGTGTTATATAAGAGTTTAAAGTTCAAGGTTGGTTTTCAAAAACGGGGGCTTATGCTGATTGTCCGAGTTTGACTTTTAATATCAAAACTAACACTTCGAAACCAATTAAGTTGTCAAAAACAAAGGCAGCTCGCAGCTCGTAACTCACAGCTATTTTCAAACATCCCATTGGAGCTTGCAACCTTACAACATAAAGCTCATCGAAACACAAAGTATTCCAACTCAAATCCCCATTCGAAAATCGTTCACACTCTTATCCGTCAAAGAACACGCTTCAAAAACGGACGCGTTGCCGCCTCCTATTGGTGATTGTGAACTTATACCCAACCAAACCGTTTCAGGATAATTGTTCTTGTATAGCCTGGCAAGGTTCCAGGTGATGTTATCCGTTGAGTAATACAACCCGACCTTTTTTGTATCAGAAGATATCTTCAGGTAAACACTCGGTTGTGAAATAACATCGTGATTGTTGTCATCTGAGGTGTCAATCGTTCTTACGCTAACAATCCTGGTTCTGCCGCGCTCATCCCTTTCAAAAGCAAATTTCTGCCATAACTGATTTGTCGAAAAAATGTAAACCGTTCCAGCATCATACGTTGTGTCAAAGGAAGGCGTAACCTTCACAGTGAGCGTAAAAGGTTTGGTGTTATCCGCTTCTGATAAAAGAATCGGCGCCGTATTGGTGGGTGTACTTCCCTCAGGGTCATTGAAGTAATCTTTTTTCGCTTCGCTTACAATCGTGATTTTATCCTGATTCACAGTAGCATGCTGAGCCGCATTGTTGAGGGATCGGCTAAAATGCATTTTCGGTAGTTGTATGGCACATGCTTCGCCAACGTGTGCTGACTTTTCATTGCAACCATTCGTTATCATAACAATCACGGACAAGAGAATTGAGGTTATTGATTTCATAAACTATTCAGATTGGGCTCAAGTTAATAAGATTTCGAACGCGTTCGAAGTTTCCGATTTGATGTTGGAGGTTGATTTTCGAAGTTGATAAAGTTACCGAAAACAATCGAAATTTTTAATAGAATCCTAAGCATCGCAAGTGTTCTCCTATGATAAGAGTTACTCAATAAAGACAGAAACAGGATCACCAAAGCGATAAGACGCACTCCGAAAAAAAGTAGCGGTGAGTCCTGTGTTGACTCTACGCTCGTTAATCACTTTTTGAAAAGGCAAACAACGATCAAAAGAAAGTGATGTATCTATCGAAGTCCAAAAGGTAGCTCGCGGCTCGTAACTCGTAGCTATTTACTTCAACAATCGTACTCCATAAATCCTTCCCGTTGAATGTTCCTTATGCGCCAAAAATTTAACACTGACAATTTCCTTACCCAGCACTTGATTCGGCAATGTATAGTCGATAAAGAACGATTTTCCCTCGTGTGACTCGTCCAGCGTTACTGTTTGCAAGAGTTGCCCATTGACCACAATATCAAACTTTCGGTTCCTTCCCCAGTTAGCATAGGTGACACGTAACACTTTTCCTTCACGGGCCTCATCTTTTAGATCATAACTAAACCAACCACGTGCCATCCGCCACCGCTGACCTTCATCTGTGTTACCACTTTCAGTTTCTTCACCTTTTACATTGTGTTCCGATTCAGGCTGTTGTTCTCCTGAGGCAACTTCATCCACAGTTCGTGCTGCAAGCTTTAAACTTTCGTTTTCTTTTTCACGCATCGTTTGGATCATCGCCTGGAGATTTTTTGGGTCGGTTACCTGCCAGTAAAGCATATAACGGGCATCGTGAAGTGTAAAGAAGGGAACCAGCTTGAGATTGCTATAGCGATCCGGATAAACAGCAGATGCAACCGAAAACGTCATCGGTTCGCCCGGCACTTTTTTTACCGCTTTTGTAAGGTCGCCTTCGTGGTTGATCAACACCGGCGCGTTCTCAATGGGGTAAAATGTTCCGTCTGCAACATGTCCCATCCGGCTATCGTTCGCCTTTAATCCGAGAAGATCTGTCGTATCCGTTGCTGCGGCCAATACAATGGGACCATGGATCACGGATCCCCACGAAGAGCTATCAGGTAGAAATTCAATTTCAGTATGCATCGGCAAGGTTACAGATACTACATCTCCGGTTTTCCATGTGCGATTTATTTCAACAAATGTTCCCGGCGAACCTTCAAACTTTTGTTGCTTGTTATTCACTTCAATTTTTAAAGCACCGGGCTTTACCCATGTCGGATACCGGATAAAAAGCGAGAGCTTTTGCGGTTTGTCCAATGTCAACTTCAGACTTGATTTTTCTTCAAATGGAAATTTTGTTGTTTGTATTACAGTGATTCCTTTTTCTTTCCAGGTGAGGTTTGAAGCCATGAATAAATTTACGTACAGTGCATTGTTATCGTGGGCATAAATGAATTCGCCATACTTACTATGATTTTCAAGCCCTGACCCTACGCAACACCAGAAGCTTTCCTGTGGTTGCGAATAAACTCTATAGTGCCGGGGACGCATCGGCGTAAAGTATACAAATCCTCCATCGGGATGCTGCGATGACAAGATGTGATTGTATAGTGCACGTTCGTAATAGTCAACATACCGTACCTTAGGATCGGATAAAAAAAGCATGGCTGAAAGCCGAAGCATATTATACGTGTTACAGGTTTCTGGTCCCTGGTTGGATTCAACCATTGAAGAAAAATCATCTGCAGGATGGAAATGTTCACGAACGCTGTTTCCACCAATGGATACAGTGCGGTGTTGGACAACGGTTTCCCAAAAAAATTCAGCTCCATTAGACCAGCTTGAGTCATTTGAAATATCTGCGATACGCTTGTATCCAATCACTTTCGGAATCTGTGTATTAGCATGTAATCCCGTTAAGGCGTCGCGCTTTTGTAATAAAGGAGAAAGTATAGTTTTGTGTGATAATCGCTTCGCCAGTGTAAGGTATTTCTCGTCTTTAGTAATGACTGCAACATCTGCCAGTATTTCGTTCATCCCGCCGTGCTCGCTTTTCAGCATGAGTTGCAATTGCTCGTCTGTCAACGGAGCCGTTAACTCCACGAACCAATCGGTTAGTTTCATCAACACATCCCCCGCTTTCTTATGGTCTGCAACAACATACGCATCACGAAGACCAGCAAAAAGTTTGTGGATGTTGTACAACGGCACCCATTTCCCATTGAGCGAAAAGTAATCTGCCCGAATGTTGCCTGCGGCTATTTCTTTCCACATGGCCTGACCATTGGGAATCCCGCCGACGTAACCATTTCCATTTTTTTTCTGGCACGCAGCAAGATTATCAATCATATAATTCAACCGCTTCAGCACTTCTTCGTTTCCGGTAGCCGCATACATATTGGCAAGCGCCGAAATATAGTGTCCACCGATGTGTCCGTCGAGCCCTGTATTTTCCCAGTTGCCATAACGTTCAGCTTTCACCGGCAGGCCAGCATCAAGCAGATAAGGTGCCAGCAACCTGTCGGGATCAAGCTGCAACATGTAATGCAAATCCGTTTGTTGCGCTTTGTAAAAGGGACCTTCTAAGACGCGTACATCCTTTAAATCGAAGGGCTGCAGTAGTTGTGCATGGCTGTAGCCAGCTTGAAATAAACAATACGAATAGATGAATAAACGATGTAATCGAATCATAGAATAATACTTAAGGACGTTTACAAAAGGACTGAACTAAGTTCAGAAAGTTAACCGAAAAATAATGTTTAGAAACCGTTTTTTGAAATTAATTGTGTTCTATACACTTTATTTTGTGTACGCAAAACATCCGGCCTTTATGAGGGCTTGTGGGCTTAAAAATCACGCAGAAAATATACCAAGTGAAGGTATTCTTTTATGGCACCGCCCTTCCAAAGGAGCTAAATCATAACAGTATTTTTTTTCACAAAAGAAATGAATAGTTGGCCTCCATTCTTTCAAGCAGAGATGTAGCATTTGTTTTCTTCTTAAAAAGTTTTTGAAGAGGATCACCTGAATGCTTCAGTCTTTTTATAATTAATTCAGGCGTCAAATCTTCCAGCCTTAGCCTGTCGTCAACCTCTTCCCATAAAAGCGGTGTCGCAACCGTTGCTGACGCTCCGGCGATTAGCGTATAGGGCGCTATACATGTGTCCTGATTCATAAAATGACGTAATAACACTTTCCCATAGGTTTGACGATCATATCCTTCCATGGCAACAAGTTCCGGCATCTTGATACGAATAAGTTTGCAAATATATTCCGCCACTGATTTACATGGCGCAATTTTACTTTTTGCATCAAGCGGAACGTAAATATGCAAACCTGACTTTCCATCAGTTTTAACAAAAGCAGGTAACAACAAACCGGATAATATTTTCCTTGCACCAAGCGCAACCTCAATGGCCCTTCCTAATTCAGCCTCGGGCGATTCAATCCCAATGATAATATAATCTGGAAATTCAGGAGATTTCGTTTTAGAATGAGATGAATTAAATTGAACACATCCGATCTCAGCGTAAAACAACAAATGTTCCTTGTCATTGCAAAGCAATTTTGACGCCTGGCTCTTATCTTTCAAGTCTTTAGTCTCTTGAATCCAATCAGGCATTTTAACGTCCTTCTGTTTCAATTCAGCAACACTTGAATAAATTGTACTTCTCGATGTATTTGCCTGGGTTTGAATATCAAGACGCCGATCTTTCAGAAAAGGCAGCATGTACGGTGCTACGCGATCGTAATAATCGAGTATATCTTTTTTAGTGAGATTCGCTTGTCGAAAAACGATTCTATTCAAATTGGTAAAGTCGATTTTATATTTAAGCGAATAGTCTGGTTGTTTAGGTCCTTTGTCAATTATCTTAACCGTCTTTTTTGTGTCTTCCTTATTTCTTTTGCTAGGTTTTGATTCAGCTTTTGCTATAGGAAAAACGAACTTCTCAGACTTTTCCTTTTTTCTAAAGAGTGGAAGATCCGGAAGCGACGCAAATTCCTTTTTTATTGCTTCATCAAATTCAAACGGCGTTTCATCCCAACCTTTATTGGATGTGGTATGAAAAAAATAAATTCCCGGAATGTCGTCACTTTGATGGAGCTGATGGTTCCGCGATTGTAAGTTGTTCAATACAGCCTGATAGTTCATCTCGTAGAAAAGTTGAGCGTCTCCCTGAATTGCGTCAACGCTTATTCTATCGTCGATGGTATGTCCGGCTTTTGTGATATACAACCGTATTAATTTTCCCCGATCTGGTCTGTTCTGACAGGATGAAATAATTTCCAGAACGGCCTTGAATGATTTCGTATTTCTTCGGATTTGCATTTCCTGACGTTTCTTTACTTTGCCGAATATAATCCTTTAAAATTCAAAGTTACGCGATCGTTAACGTCACAGTAAGAATTTAAAAAAGCCTACAGATTAAGATGTGAAATGACTAATTCCAACTTTTTAAGCATGGATCTGCAGACTTATTTATTTGCGTCGGATACCGCTTTCTACTTATTGCCATTGATTAGTGGAATCACGCGGTGTATGCATCAAAAACCCGCGTTCAACGTTCTGCTCAAAGAGCACCCGCGAGTTGCTGATAACACGCAAGTTACAGTCGGATCACACGCGCAGGTGGCTCACGATTCGAAACCTTCGAAACGCCCATCATTTCGAATGTACAATCTCCACGTATGAAGCACCAACTAACTCACAAAAGCTTATCAATCGTGATTGGAAAATCCCGCACCCTTTTTCCGGTAGCATGATAAATTGCATTGGCAACCGCAGCTGCAACACCGACAATTCCGATTTCTCCAACACCCTTTACACCCAACGGATTGATAACTGCATCCGCTTCATCTACAAAGATCACTTCTATCTCAGGTGTATCAGCATGTACGGGAATGTGGTATTCTGCCAAATCGTGATTTATAAACCTACCGTGGTTGTGATCAAGGAACGAGTCTTCATGTAATGCCATAGATATACCCCAGATCACACCACCTAGTATTTGGCTTCTCGCGGTTTTGGGGTTAAGAATCTTGCCCGCGGCAATTGCGCTCACCACACGTGTTACGCTTATCATTCCCAAATCTTTGTCGACTTTTACTTCTGCAAAAACCGCGGAATGTGTATTCCTTGAATAGCCACGTTGCTTTAAAAGTGCGGCCAGATCAATGCTTTTTTCTTCAATATATTTTGTATTTGTATGTTGTAGCAATTCTCCGATGGATAAAAAGTTTTCCGGCACTCCCTTTGAACTAATCCGCCCATTCATAAAAGTGAGTTCTTTCATGCTTAAGTTTTCCAGCGGTGATCCCGGAACCTTTTTAATCAGGGAAACCAGTTGGTCTTTGATTTTCTGGCAAACATATAATACAGCAGTACCCACAGAAGCAGCGGTTGAAGAGCCGCCTTCGTACGGCGCAAAAACAAATTTGCTGTCACCTAACAGGAAGGTTACATCTTCCATTGGAATACCCAGCGTATCAGCTGCTATTTGTGTCATAATGGTATAGGTGCCGGTACCAATGTCTGAAGTTGCAGTGCTCACGGTTAGTTTACCGTCTGGAGTTAACTTTGCTTTCGCCCGTGCTGGCATCATCATCGCGTCCCACATCCCTGAGCTCATGCCCCACCCGATGTGGTGTTTCTCGTCGTCCATGGATCCGGGTAAAAAGGATCTCTTCGCCCAGCCGAAATGTTCGGCTCCCCGTTTATAGCAGTCGAGCAAACTTTTACTGGAGAACGGTTGCTTCTGCGCAGGATCTTCCAGCGTATAATTTCTCATTCTCAGCTCGAGTGGATCTACACCCACTTCATAAGCCAGTTCGTCCATCGCGCACTCCAATGCTAATACGCCTGTAGCGGCACCAGGTGCGCGCATGTCCAATGGTGAATTCACATCTAAGGGAACAAGTTTGTAATCAAGCTTCGCATTTTTACAAGCATATAGCCGACCCGACCAGTTCACGATATTTTCAGTATAGTTTTCAAAACGCGAAGTTTCTGAAATCGCTGTATGACTGATGGATTGTAAAATCCCATTCTTATCGGCGCCAAGTGCGACTTTCTGCCAGGTAATGGGACGGTGTCCAAATGAAAACATCTGTGGACGTGTTAACGTTACCCTTACCGGTAGTTCTAAATCCAGCGCAGCAAGTACGGCCATAAAGAGTTGGTACTGTGGACGTAGTCCTGATCCAAATGCACCCCCAACGAAAGGAGATAAAACGCGAACTTTTTTGTGTTTGATATTAAAAATTCTGGCGATATAACTCTGGCTATTTAAAACACCCTGCGTTTTATCATAGACAGTCACTCCCCCGTCTTTCTCATATACCGCTGTTGAAGCAAACATTTCCATGGGATTATGATGTTCTGCACCATGAAAATAAACCGCGGAAATCTTTGCATCTGCCTTTTGGAAAGCTTTTTCAGCGTTACCCCGTGACTTCGGTTTTGTAAAGCCAGCTTTACCTCGTTTTGGTGTGAAGGCCTTATCGAGATTCGCCTCAAGATTCGTATCAAAATCTATTTTTTCATATTGTATACGAACCAGGGTCGCAGCATATCGCGCAAGCGCCAACGTTTCTGCAACAACCAATGCTACAGGCTGCTGACTGAACTGAATCTCGTCGTTATAAAAGGGACGGAACGGCGATCCCGGAAGCATGTTCATATCTTTGTAAGTGAGATCAAACCAGGGAAGACCGCTTACATTTTCATGTGAATAAACTTTCGTGACGCCTTTTACCGCCAGGGCATCCGTTGTGTGAATGGACAATATTTTCCCCTTTGGTACCTCACTTGATATCACTACCCCGTGCAAGAGGCCTGCTACATTATATTCGCCGGCATAGCGTGCCGTTCCGGTAACTTTAGCAACACCATCAACCCGACTTACAGGTTTACCAATATACTTTGTATTAGCGTCGATCGACTCCATGGACATAAATAATTGATTAAGTTTTTTCGTGGCGATTATAGGTATAACAATCAAGCGGTTCAGAAGCAGTTCGATTTTTTGCTTCTGTCAACGCACGGACTATCGTGCGTTTAGCAAGTTCTATTTTGAAGCTGTTATACTTAAAACCTTTAGCGTCCTTTAAAATCATGTCAGCTACAATCTTAAAAACAGATTCATCGGTTGGTTTACCAGAAAGAAATGATTCAGCTTCCAGGTTCCGCCACGGTTTATGGGCAACTCCACCAAGCGCAATTCGCGCCGATTTGATCACATTATTTTCTAATTCCAACGCTGCAGCAACAGAAACAAGGGCGAAGGCGTATGATCTCCGGTCACGAACTTTAATATATTGATAATGCCGGTGAAAATTATTTACAGGAAGCTCAATAGCAGTGATCAGCTCTCCTGGTTTAAGGTTAGAGTCGATATGCGGAGTGTCACCCGGAAGCCTGTGAAACTCCGAAAAGGGAATCTCACGCTTGCCTTCTTTATTGGTAACATGAACTTTGGCTGATAGTGCCGCGAGCGCAACACACATATCTGATGGATGTGTTGCAATGCAGTGGTCACTCGTACCAAATATGGCATGAATCCTGTTGTACCCTTCAATAGCAGAACAACCCTCACCTGGAGACCTTTTGTTGCATGGGGTAGCGCTATCGTAAAAATAATAACATCGTGTTCGTTGTAAAAGATTGCCGCCATCTGTAGCCATATTTCTCAATTGCGGCGAAGCACCCGCCAGAATAGCTTTCGCCAGTAAAGGATAACGGCTTTGTACTTTTTCATTATACGCTGTATCTGCATTCTTCACTAATGCGCCAAGTTGAAGACCCCCGTCTTCCATTTCCTTAATGGTATGTAAATCAAGATGGGTTATATCAATGATATGAGCAGGTCGCTCAACATTTGCCCTCATAAGGTCAATGAGATTGGTTCCGCCCGCAATAAACTTCGATCCGTCGTTTGGAACAACTTCATCGAGGGCTTCCGCTACTGTATTGGATTGGATATAACTGAATCGATTCATATTTTTTCTTTACCCTCTTTCTTCATTACCTCTTCGATCGCAGCAAAAATATTATTGTAAGCACCACACCGGCACAAATTTCCGCTCATCAATTCGTGAACATCATCTTTGGTCTTGGCGCGCCCTTCGTTCATCATGCCGATGGCTGAACAAATTTGTCCAGGTGTACAATAACCACATTGAAATGCGTCGTGATCAATAAATGCCTGTTGCAGCGGATGCAGCTTATCTCCTTCTGCGAGGCCCTCTATCGTGATGATCGGAACATGCTGATACATGACAGCCAATGTGAGACAGGATTTAATCCGTTTCCCGTCTACCAGTATGGTACAAGCGCCACACTGACCATGATCACAACCCTTCTTTGTTCCGATAAGATCCAAATGTTCTCTTAGCGCATCAAGAATACTTGTCCAGGGTTCAAGTTCCAGGACGTATTTTTTCTCATTGATTGTCAGGTGTACTTGTATCAGTTGACCTGCTTTGACAACCGTATTGGTAGCAGGTGCATGGGTCGTTTTTTCAATGACTTCCTTCATAACATCTGGTCATGGATGAATAATTCTCAATCCGATTACTGAAATTTTATAGCAGCTTGGATTATTACCGAATTATGGGAAATTCTTATGCCTTGAAGTCGTAATGAAAAAATTCGACATAAAGAAGAACAAGCCTTTCTATACAGTAAATAATTCTACACGGACCAGTCGTTTAATATTTGTTTACGCTGCGTAAATGATAAACCCCGGACATTATCCAGGGCTTCACTATTGCTAAAAAAATCGCGAATCTTAAACTAAACGGCAACGGACTGTTTTTCGCACATGCTCTTTAAATCTTCAAGCGCCGTCGGCCAGCCACCGTTGAACATTTCTACCCATGCGGGGTCAGTTTCTATCAATACGGTGAGCGTTGTTTTTCCATTTGCTTCTTTGAATCTATATTCTTCGAGGGTGCCAATCCACCCATTACTACGTTCTGCTGAACGCTCTTCGTTTTCATCCTTATCCAGAACCGCGATGTGCGTCGCCGAAACCCGTTCATAAGGCTTAACAATATCAAGCCGCGCTTTGGTCCCCCCAGCTCCGGGAGACAGGAAGGAAATTTCGGTTCCTTGTTCCCACTTTCCTTTGTATAGTGAATTCGGCCATGCTGTTGCAACCCATTGCTTATAGGAATGCTCATTTAACATGATATTCCATACCTTCTCCGCTGGAGCTGAAATTTTAATCGTGTATTCCAAATGTTTCATAATGGTTTTAGTTTGTTAAAGTTGTTTGCTTTTAATACATTTTCATTTTCAATCATAGCGTAATGTATCAGTACAAATTTACCTTACGAATCATAAAAAGTCGGGGTGTAATAACGACAGATTACGAGGCGATTAGCGACGTCGAATATTTACGACGAACAAAAATATCCATTCATTGTAACGAAGCGTCAGAAGCATTTGTAACAAAATTGGAGATGTTACATAGTAAAAACTTGAAATATGAATCGACACAAGGCTTTTATTTTTGACATGAATGGTACCATGATTAATGATATGCATTATCATGAAATGGCATGGCACGATGTCCTGGTTAATCAATTGCAAGCGCCTTTAACGCTTGAACAGGTGAGACATCAATTATATGGACGGGCAGATGAAATGTTTGACCGTGTGTTCGGCCCCGGCAGATTCTCTAAAGCCGAAGTCAACGCCATTTCCCTCAAAAAAGAAAGTCGCTATAGAGAAGAGTTTTTGCCTCATTTAGCATTGATTGATGGACTTAAAGCGTTTCTCGATAAAACAAAATCAACCGGCATTGCTTTGGCGATCGGAACTGCTGCCCCGGTTCTTAATATTAACTTTGTATTGGATAATTTAAATTTGAGAGATTACTTTCCTGTAGTTATCGGACCCGAAGATGTAGTAGAGAGTAAACCACATCCGGAAGTATTTCTAAAAGCTGCTAATCACCTTGGTATTTCGCCACAACATTGTGTGGTATTTGAAGATGCGCCCAAAGGAATTGAATCTGCCCTGCGTGCGGGAATGGATGCTGTTGGTATAACGTCATACCACACAGCCGATGAGCTGCGGAATGATAACCTCCTATTTACGATTGACGACTACACCAGTCCCCTATTACATCAGTTATTTTGAACACGAGTGTTCTTCACAAGATGAGAACGATTCGCATTAACGATTACATTTGCCGTCTCATTGAACGACTGCAGTCACCAAGCTTGTGCAAGATCCCGGCAGCGTATTAGTTCGATAGTAAATGGGTTAATGCCATCTTCTATCGAACCAATTGCCTGTACACATTGCATTACCGGTAAACTTTCTTTAGCGTCTTTGTTTTCTAAGCGTAAATAAGTACAGCATTTAAAATACCCTTGCTCTAATTAATTCCATCCACCACCCAGCGCCTGATAAACATTGACCATGGCACTCATCTGCTCTTTCTTCGTTTCAATCAATTCAAATTTTGATTCCAGGGCATCACGTTGTGTCATCAGTACTTCCATATAGTCTGCACGTGCCGATTTGAAAAGATTATCTGATATTGATATTGCTTTTGTAAGCGCTTCTACTTCCTTCATTTTCAGATTATAACTTTTTTCAAGGTTATCGATTTTTGAAAGCTGATTTGCAACTTCGATGTAGGCATTCAAAACGGTGCGTTCATAGTTATACACAGCCTGAATCTGTTTCGCGTTGGCGCTATAATAGAACGCCTTTATGGCATTTCTGTTAATAAGCGGAGCAGTTATGTCTCCTGTCAGTGAATATAGCAGAGACGCTGGAGTCTTCACGAGATAGGAAGCATCAAATGCTTGTAATCCTACACCTGCAGAAATTCCTAATGAAGGATAAAAATTTGCCTTCGCCACTTTTACATCAAGCTTGGCAGCGGAAAGATCAAGTTCGGCTTGTTTTATATCCGACCGGTTTTCCAGCAACTCCGAAGGTATGCCTTTCTGAATAGCATTAGGAATCAGCGTATTGAAGTCTTGAAAATTCCGACTTACATGTTGGGGATATCGGCCCACCAGAAAATTGATTTTGTTTTCAGTTTCTATGATACTTTGCTCAATGTAGTATATTCGACCACGATTCTTGAGCACCTCAGCTTCAAATTTTCGAACTGGCAATTCCGTAACCTGTGCAGCTGACTTTTGCATCTGCACAATTTTCATGGCCTTCTCCTGAATCTCAATGTTGCTTTTCAGAATTGCTAACTGATTGTCAAGTGTAATCAATTCATAATAGGAATTTGCAATTTCCGAGATAAGACGTGTAACCATAAAATTCTTTCCTTCAACCGTAGAAAGGAATTTCAGTACCGAAGACTTTTTTGCATTCCGAAGTTTCCGCCAGATATCCACCTCCCATGATGCAAAGGCCCCGATAAAATAATCCGGTAACGGTTCAGGCATTTCTTTTCCCGGCTTATACTCAATGGTTGCATCGCTTACACCCTGGTGCGTATACCTGCCTACTTTTTCCACACCGGCACCTGCTTTTAAATCAACAAAAGGTAAATATTCTCCTTTCCTTACCCTTACTTCACTTTTAGAAATTTCTATTTCCTGCAAAGTAATATTCAACTCCTGATTATTCTTTAGCGCACTATCAATCAGTGCTTGCAGATATGGATCAACAAAAAATTCCTTCCACTTTAATTTAGCAACGTTGGCTGTGTCCTTCGCGGTACTATACTGATCCGGCACTGTTTTGTTTACTACCTTTTGCACAATGGCAGGTGTACAAGCCGCAAAACTTACAGCAATTATGGCTACACCAAGGTTTCGATATATATATTTATTAATCATTGTTGTTTTTCCAGTTCATCATTTAAACCATCGATTTCTTCATCCGGCGCAAACTCTTCACTCAAAGGATTTTCCTCCTCATCCCTGATAAGGGAACGGTTCTCTATCAGCTTACCGGATAGATAATATAAACCGGGAACGACTATAACGCCGAAGGCTGTACCAAGAAGCATACCGCCAAGAGATGACGCGCCAATGGTACGATTGCCGATAGCACCAGGCCCTGTTGCAAAAACCAAGGGAATCAATCCTGCGATAAAGGCGAACGAAGTCATTAATATGGGACGAAACCGAACCCTTGCACCTTCGATAGCCGCCTCAAGAACAAAAGCACCTTCACGGTGTTTTTGAACAGCAAATTCTACAATCAATACGGCATTCTTTCCCAATAGTCCTACCAACATGACTAGCCCGACCTGAGCGTATATGTCGTTTTCGAGTCCCATTATTTTCAGCAGCAAAAAAGATCCGAAGACTCCCGCCGGTAATGAGAAAATAACAGCCAATGGAAGAACAAAGCTTTCATACTGAGCTGCAAGCACCAGGTATACAAACGCCAATACAATCATAAAGATGTAAAGGGATTCATTACCACGCGCTACCTCATCTTTTGCAAGGCCAGCCCAATCGATGTCATAACCACGGGGCAATGTCTTCTTAGCAACTTCCTGAATGGCTTCAATGGCTTCTCCACTACTATATCCTGCTGCAGGCGAACCATTGATCGCCGCTGATGTGTACATATTATATCGTGTAATTTCGTTGAGTCCCTGTGTCTTTTTTATTTTCATGAACGACGAATACGGAACCATTTCACCATGCTCGCTTTTTACATACAGCTTCATAAGATCATCAGGTAATCTCCTGTAATCCGGAGCAGCCTGAACAAACACCTTATAAAAAGTACCAAATCGTATAAAACCCAGTTCATAGCTACTGCCAATTAAAACCGAAAGATTGTCCATGGCCTTGCCAATCGAAACGCCCTTTTGCATGGCAGCCTGATTATCAATTTCCAATTCGTATTGCGGATAATTGGCGGCAAAAAAAGTAAACAGGCCTTTCAACTCTTTGCGTTGCCGCAGCGCATCCATGAATTCATCATTTACTTTTCCAAATGCGTTATAATCTCCACTATTGGTTTTATCCAGAAGGCGCACCGCGAATCCACCCGCTGCGCCATAACCTGGCACTGCAGGAGGTTGAAAGAATTCTATCGTTGCTCCGGGAATTCCATGCGCTTTTTCTTCAAGCTCTTCTATTATTTCGGGTGCCGTATGTTTCCGTTCTGACCAGTTCTTTAAATTGATAAGACATGTTCCTGCATTTGATCCACGTCCTTCAGTAAGTACTTCGTAACCGGCCAGTGCTGAAACTGATTCAATGCCTTCGACCTCCTCAGCAATTGATTGTAGTTCTCGCGCTATGTCGTTCGTCCTCTCCAATGTAGCACCGGGAGGAGTTTGAATAATGGCATATATCATTCCCTGATCTTCGGCAGGAATAAATCCGGAAGGAAGCGTATTGCTTGTTAGCCATATTGCAGCGCAGAAGGCCAGCAGCATTCCAAAGGTAACTACTCTTCTGTTTACAATCAGTTGTAAGAACCCAACATATTTCCCGGTTAGCTTTTCAAACCCTTTGTTGAACCTATCGAGTGTCCTGTTTAACAACGATTTTTTCTTCGGTCTTCCATAGTGATTTTTTAACAACATAGCACAGAGTACTGGCGTAAGCGTGAGTGCAACCACACCCGATAAAACGATCGCGGTGGCCATGGTAATGGAAAACTGCCTGTAAAATATGCCCACCGGCCCGGACATAAATGCAACGGGAATAAATACGGCCGTCATCACAAGTGTTATGGCTATAATGGCACCGCTTATTTCATGAACAACTTTTTTAGTCGCGCGGTATGGAGAAAGATTATCTTCTTCCATTTTGGCATGCACGGCTTCGACGACCACTATAGCATTATCGACTACAATACCAATCGCTAGTACAAGTGCAAACAAAGTGATCAGA
>Ga0196965_1000775_pt1 | contig 15376 bp, 9 predicted proteins | sample S1_20metaG_FD_148668 | JGI IMG/M metagenome (GOLD analysis project Ga0196965, IMG submission 148668) | Soil microbial communities from Anza Borrego desert, Southern California, United States - S1_20 | ecosystem: Environmental > Terrestrial > Soil > Desert | place: USA: California | collected... | reverse complement strand
TATAGACTTCTCCATTGAAATTATCATTGGGCCAGGGGGCTTCATTAAAAAGGTTGAAGCTTATTTTTGATTTATCTACTCCCTTGTATCTCTTGGCAAACATTTCCCAATGGAAGGTAAATGCGTTCACAGCGGCTTTGTCTCTCCACAACAGAAAAGGCTCCCCGAGGCTATCGCTAATACCAATTTTGTAACCTGGTGCGTGATGAAAACACAAGCACATATGAATACCGTGTTTCAACCCATATTCAACCGCCTTGTCAATAAGTTCAAGCGTACTTTCGTCAATTTGATATACATCATCAACAGTGATCGGTTTATCGCCACGCTTTGGTTTGTATTTAAGCCACGCCCTATAAGTCAGCGGCATCCGCACAAAATTAAAACCCCAGTCAGCGATCCATTTAAAATGTTCTTCCTTAGGAGGTTTTATGCCCCTGTTTAAGATATAAATATTTTGAAAATTAAATCCTCTCCATATTGGGAGCGGGTTTTTTAAAATAGAGTTGGTGTCTTTAGTACCTTCCTTTGCCTGGACCATCTCCGGTAAAGCCATTGCAGCGCCTGCCAGCCCTGCAGCTTTAATAAAAGTCCGTCGGTTAGTGTTTTCCATACAATAAATAATGTTTCAGTTTATAATAAATAAAGGTTAGTATAACCCTCTCAAATATTCCTGTTTATTTAAAATAATATTGGAAGCATAGTCCTTTGTTTTTGTATTCTGGTTCTTAAAAGGCATAAAAAAAGTTTTCAGACCAAGAGATTGGCCCTGATTTTTTAACCAGTCATTTTCACAAGAAAAAAGGATTCTTGTATAAGAATTTCATTCTAAAAAGAACTCTCTTTGTGTAGATAATTAATTATTTGTTAATGTGGGATTACTCTTGATATAGGGTGAACATTAATGCCAGGTTAAAGGGGTATAGAGTACTGCTGATTTGTAGTACTCTATTTTTTTGTGGAAAACAGAAGCTAGTTTTTGACAGTTGAAAAAATAATATTTATATCAATTTCCTTTCTTTCCTTCAATTTTAGTGGAATCACCCCTTCGAAATAAAAAACTCCTCTACATAAGTAAAGGAGCTTTAAATCTTACTGTAACTTGTTTTGTAACTTAATTAACGCTTAAACATTTTATAAACCTTTCTATCTTTTGAATTAGAGACAGTGATAAAATATAACCCTAATGGAAGGTCGGCGATGTTCAGTATATGCTCCTGTCCTTTATTTTTTTCGGTCAAAAGTACTTTCCCTGAGTGATTGGTTAGGGTAATTTTGCTTTCACCATCTAATTGTCCTGTCAGGTTGATTCTTACCTTATCCATAGCAGGATTGGGAAATATGACTGCTTTGCCCTCATTTATCTCATCCTCGCCCAATCTTGCACCTATATAACTTCCATATACTTCAAATTCAAAGAATGAGAACCCATACACTGTGGCCCTGTTAATACAATATGCTTTTACATATCGGGCTGTTCCGCTTAATCCCGTATGGTCATCGGTAGCAGAGGATGATTTACCCCATACTTCTTTGATATTCGTCCAATTCACATTGTCAGTTGATATTTGTAGTTGGTAGTCCGCGGCATAGGCTGCTTCCCAAGCTATTTTTATTCTGCTTATATTATATCTTGCCCCTAAATCCACAATAAAATTCTGATTGTTAGCATAAGCGCTTGACCAACGGGTAGTACCGTTAGCGTCTACAGCTTTGGCGCCGGTGTTGGTGGCGTTCTCATTTGATGAAGTAGTGACGGGTCTGTTATAGGCAAGATTAATAGAACCTCCACCGCTGCTAGAAATTCCCATCCAGTTGATGTTAAATCCTCCGGTTGCTGCTACAATGGCTATGTCCTGTGTTCCTGCAGGCAATTGAACGGTATGGGAAATTGTTTGCCAGTTTTGCCATCCACCGGTATTAGGCACTGAAATGGTGCCAAAGACCATACTCCCCCCACCTCTTTCAAGACGAATGCTCCCATTGGCATTGTCACTTGCCACTCTATATTGGACAGTATATGATCCTGCGGAAGGAACATTTACGCTGTAGGTCATCCAATCATTTGTCTCAATCCAGCCCACATTTTGTCCCCCACCGGTATCTGATGTATTTTCTGTTTGTACACCGCTCATGTTACAATAACTTTCAGCCTGAATGGTGGAAGGGACATTATAAGTAGTACATGTGACCCCGCCGCTCCATCCTGGCATTTCTTCTCTTACAATAACTCTTCCGTCCCAATATAGATTTTGAATGGCTGATACGGAATTTCTTTCCTGAGTCAATTCAGCCCAACCCATGAAGAATGTCCATTTTGGCTCTGCAGCTAATCTGCTGGCAGTTGGCAGTACATCACATTCTCCAACTGCTATAGGTTTGCTTCCGGCAAAATTTACCATGGCATTGTATTTCCAGGTAGCAAATCCTTCATAAATATCTAAAGCAGCCACATCATAGTAATTACTTCCCGGGTTATAGTTGTTCAAATCTGTGGTTAAACTCCCAAAATCCTGAATATCCCATACCCAAATAAGGTTAGATAATCCTTTGGTGTATTTCATATAGTCATAGGTAATCTGCCACAGTTTTTTAGATCCGTTTGCGCCTGGCCGTCCTGCCCACCAGAATATTCCCTGGTTCTGCTCATGCAAGGGACGCCAAAGTACTTCAACACCGTTGTCTTCCAGGTATTGCAGGTATTGAGCAACATCATCCATCATGGCTTTCCATCTGTTGTTAAGGTTTGTGCCATTCGTGATCAACTCATTCCATTGAGGGTCTGATAAAGTTGTCTGCACACCTCCAGACCAGGAGCATGGCCCCATATTTACTGGATTACAAGCATGCCACATAATGTTGACCATTGCGCCGGCATCCCATTGCTCTTTAGCTTCATAAGTCATGGTCCATCGGGCATTAATATCTGAGGAGGCAAATAACATATCTCCACTCCATAAGCCAGGGTAATTTCCCGTAGTAGCTTTGATCCATTCCGTCCATTTATCCGGATCGGAATTGGGTTCCTTATTGTGTTGCCCCGCAACGGTATGATTACCCGAAATACTATACAGGTAATTAAGGGTTTTAAAAGATGTTTGTGAATAACTTAGTGAAGAAAATAGTATTAAGAAGAGTGTGAATAATTGGGCTTTGCTTCTATTGATAAAAAGAAGAAAGTACTTAGTTATGTTTAATTTTTTCATAAATAAGGGGGATTAGTTTAACTAAATAAATATCAGTTTATTAAAGGAGAGAAAATTGTAGAATAGTGCGGATTTCTTGTAATCTTATCCTTAAGAAGGGGCTAATAGAGGTGAAAGGGTTTGCTCACAGATTACCCGGATTTCACGGATTATTCTTTTTCTGTGTAATCAGTGAAATCTGTGAGATAAAAATAAAAAGAAAGAGTTGCTCACAGATTACCCGGATTTTCACGGATTATTTTTTTTCTGTGTAAATCTGTGCGAATCTGTGAGGCAAAATAAAAAGAAAGAGCTGCTCACAGATTACCCGGATTTTCACAGATTATTCTTCTTTGTGTAAATCTGTGCGAATCTGTGAGATAAAATAAAAAGAAAGAGTTTGCTCACAGATTACCCGGATTTTCACGGATTATTCTTTTTCTGTGTAAATCAGTGAAATCTGTGAGATAAAAATAAAAGAAAGAGTTTGCTCACAGATTACCCGGATTTTCACAGATTATTCTTCTTTGTGTAAATATGTGCGAATCTGTGAGATAAAATAAAAAGAAAGAGTTTGCTCACGGATTATTCTTTTCTGTGACCTAAGCCAGTAAAAATCCGTAATCATAAAACATTGAAATCAAAAAGGTGGAGATGTCAGATGATGAAATTGTTATTCCCTTTTTTATTAGTCCTGCTACTTCCTCTGGTCGTGTCGGGGCAAAATAAACCAGACGAGAAAGAAACCGCTCTCAGTGATTCTGTTACCATTTACAAAAAAATTAAAAAGTTTTCCATTAAAAGGAAATGGACATCCTGGCTTTATGGGGCAATTTTTATTGATCCCGGAAAGAGCAAAGCCAAAAAAGGGGAAAAATCTCCCGGTAAAAGGAAGGACAATTTTAATAATTATAAAAAAAGAATTATCAGGGAAATAACTATTATTACGCTGGATCCTTTTGGGGCCAACATTAGTGATACCACGCTTGTGGTTGAAAATAAGCTGGTAAATATTGGGAACACCTTGCATAAAAAATCGAGAAAACTAACTATACAGAACCAACTCCTATTTCGTGAAGATCATAAGCTAGACCCTTATAAACTGAGGGAAAGTGAAAGAATACTTCGAAGTTCGGAATATGTAAGGGATGCAAAAATCACAGTGAATCCAGCTGAAAAAGACAGCGTGGATATCGTGGTGCTGGTCCAGGACCAATGGTCCATATTAGGTGCGGTCAACGGAAGGAAAGTAGAAGTTTTTGATGTCAATTTTCTCGGATTGGCACATAGAATTTCAGGCAGTGTAAACTATGGCGGCGTTGAGAAATTCACTTACAATGCCAGTTATCACGTACCCTACATTCGGAATACCTTTATTACCGCCGGTGCCTTTTATAATACTTCTTTAATAAATGGTCTTAAAGGGGTAAGTGTAGGAAGGGAGTTTTATTCACCTCTCACCAAATGGGCAGGGGGAATAGATCTAATTCAAAGAAGGGCAATAGACCTGATCCCGGTGAATGACACGCTAAACGCTGAGGTTCCTGTTAAATATAATTATCAGGATTTTTGGGGAGGAGTAAGTTTTAAGATAAGGGCCGGAGAAGAGGACCGGGAAAGAGGTGCACGACTCGTTACAACCGGCAGAATATTGAATACAATTTATCGGAATAATTTTCTTGAGTTTGAAGACTCTTCAAAAATTTACCAAAACTCAACTTTATATCTTGCCAGTATCGGATACTCTGTCCGCAGGTATTATAAAGACCGGTATATCTACAAATTTGGTCGGTTTGAAGACGTTCCTGAGGGGAGTCTGATCGCCTTAGTAGGTGGGTATGAAAAAAGGGAAATTTATGGGAGACACTATATGGGCATAAGAGGAGCGGTTGGAAGGCATGTCGAAAACCTGGGATATTTGTCCGGCGCCCTGGAATATGGTTCATTTATCAATACCGGCAACCTGGAAAAAGGAGTATTTAATGGAAATTTTTCTTATTTCAGCGATTTATGGAGCTTAAAAAGATGGGCTATGAGGCAGTTCATCTATTACAGCTATACCAAAGGGTATAATAGAGATCCTAATGAATGGATCGAAATAAATGGAAGTAATGGTTTATATGGATTTGACGGGAACAATGCAAGAGGCAAAAACAGAATGATGTTAAGTTTTGAAAATGTACTATACACGCCCTTCCAGCTCCTTGGCTTTCACTTCGCAACACTTGCATTTGCCGGGTTCGGACTGGTAGGAGACTCAAACAGTCCCTTGTTAAAAAGCAGGCTCCATCAGGTATATGGACTTGGACTTTTAATCAGAAATGAAAACCTGATCATAAATACCTTTCAGCTTTCTTTTGGCGTATATCCAAATCCCGGAGGGCCAACTTTTAAATTTAATCCTATAAGCGGTTACCAGTTACGGTTTAACGACTTTTTCCTTTCTAAACCCGATCTTATAACTTATAGATAGTTGGAAGCTGCACGTCGGAAATTAGTTAATATAAATCGCTAAATAAAAAATTAATCCGAAATAAAGGGGTAACTTCCGAAGATGGTACGATCAATGAGAAATTTACTTGAAATGGTGATGGGGTTTTTATGGGGAAAGAATAAAAGGTACTCAAATGAAGAAATGACGATCTTTTATCTGTTTATCACTGTCGTTCTTTCAGTTTTGCTTTTTGCTATATTAATTAATTATAATTAGTAAAATTCAAATAAAAGCTTTCTGCTAAGAAGTTCTCTTCTTTCTTTTGGGATAAAAACACTTCTTTTGTATCCTTCCTTATATACTAGCTGTTACTCTTATTTTACATTTATGGATCTTTCAATAAAAGAAAAATACCTCCTTACTAAAATTGAACCCAAACTATTTTATCTGAAATATTTCAAAAGCGTTCAGGTTTATTTTAATAAAACCCTGATCCGAAAGAAGATCACCAATGTGATGCTGATGGGCAATAATTGATGAAGGAGAATCTGAACGGAAAGCTATGAAAGGAGTGGAATCAAGAATTTCCGGTCTTCTGATAATTCATTGAGTTCCATTAAAATTCCGGTTAAGGCAGAAAGAAATTAATAATTTTTCAGCACTTGAACTTTAACCGGAGTATTAATGTCTTTACTGTATATAAATAAAAAATGCAAAAAGGTACAGTAAAATTTTTTAATGACACCAAAGGATTTGGGTTCATTAAGCCAAGTGATTCTAGTGAAGACATCTTTGTTCATGTAAGCGGTCTTATTCATGAAATCAAAGAAAACGATCAAGTAAAGTTTGAAGTTGAAAGAGGAAAGAAAGGTCTGAATGCGGTAAATGTAGAGATTCTTTAATATTTGTAAATATTTAAATAATTCAATTTACTTTAAGAAAAACATGCTCCAGGGCATGTTTTTTTATTTTTAGTAAATCCTATTTACAATTTAAAATAAACTTTAAAGGTGGTTCCAACCCCCACCTCACTGGATACTTCAATTTTGCCTCGTGAATTATCAATGATTTTTTTGACCATATAAAGCCCTATTCCTGATCCTTCTACGTGACTATGAAATCTTTTGAACATTGAAAAGATCTTCGATCGGTCCTGGGCATTTATACCTAATCCGTTGTCTTCTATTTGAAACACCTCATAATTATCTTCTTCGTAACAGATAATTTTTATTGTTAATGGTCTTGAGTCTGAGCGGTATTTTATAGAATTGGAAATTAAATTATAAACTATACTTCTAAAGTTCTTTCTTGAAAAATTTATTGTCGGGCATTTGTCCACCTCTATTATAAACCGGGCATTTGATTCTTCTATTATATTGTGAAGGTCAAGATTTACCTCTTTAATGATTTCCGTCACATTTATTGCGGCGACATCCTCTCCCAGTTCTTTTTGAATTTTTGTGATCTCTGTTAAATCATTAATTGTGTTTTTAAACCTATCGATGGAACTTTGCATTAACTCCATTATCTTTTCTATGTTATTATTTCCTATCACGTCTGATGGAAGTTTTCGAATAAGCATAGAAAGCAGCCCTTCAATATTTGAAATAGGCGCTTTTAAATCATGAGAGGCGGTATAAATAAAATTATCCAAATCCGAATTTATCAACGTCAACTGACTGTTAGCTCCACTTAACTCTTCATTAGAAGCTTCTAATTCTTCATTTGTTGCGGCCAATTCCTGCGTTAACTTTTGTAGATTTTCCTGAAGTAATTTGTGTTCATGAATATCCGTGCAGGTACCTACCCACTGAGTTATTTCTCCAGCTTCATTGCGTGACGGCAATGCCCTTCCCAACACCCATCGGTATTCATTATTTGCATTCCTGAGACGATATTCTGCTTCGAACAAGTTGCCGGTAGATAAAGAATGTTGCCATTTTTTTGAAGTGTATAACTGATCATCCGGATGAAAATGATTTTTCCAACTTTCAATGGCGGGCAAATCCTTCGAGGAACCTGTGAAATCATACCATTGTCTGTTCAGGAATGTATTTCTACCTTGCTTATCTGCGGTCCATGCGATGTGAGAAATTCCTTCTAAAATTGACTGAGAATGCAAGGCCAACTTCTCCAACACATTACGCGCCTCAACCAGATCAGTGACATCTACACCAAAAACCATGATCCCATTTATTTTGCCATTATAATCTTGTCTTGCTTTATAAATAAAATTAAAATAGGCAGGTTGTAATTTACCTTCATCGAATCTATCCAGCATTACGGATACTTCATTTCCGACATAAGATTCTCCGGTATGATAAACATTGTCAAGGATTTTACTGATGGGTTGGTCTTTTATTTCCGGTAGGGCTTCCAAAACCGGTTTCCCCTGGAGACTCCTGCCGGGGAATATCTTTTGATACACAGGATTCACCAATTCAAATACATGATCAGGCCCGCGCACAATTGCCATCATGGCCGGCATATTCATAAACAGATCATGGAGAATATAACTTTGTCTTTCTGCTTCTGTCCGGGTGGCTGTTTCTCCAATGGTATCTCTTTCCAGTTCAATTCTTTTTCGTGCTTCAACCGACTCGGTAACTTCTACTGCTGTCTGGATTATTCCTATAACTTGACCATCCTGTCTGAGCGGTTCATATTGAATATTGAAATAAGCAAGATTGAGTTTTCCATTTCTTTCTAAGTAAGCAGGCATTTCATTGCCCCGAAAAGGTTGCCCTGTCGATAATACATCTTGAAAAATCTTTTCATAGCCTTGGTTTCTTACCTCGGGAATTGCCTCAAACAAAGGTTTGTCTTTAACCTGTTCTAGCGTTCTGCCCCAGGCCTTAAGCATCATTTTATTCGCAAGCGCTATTATGTGTTCTTTTCCTAAATAAACTCCCATAGCAATAGGCGCCTGCTCATAAACACTATTAAGTAAATTCAATCTATATGTATCGGATTTAAGTTGAATATCCATTAAAGTAGGAATAATAGTTCCTCTTATAATTGTCGCAATTTTTAATTAATACTAAAGGCCAGCGTATGATAGATCCGCCCTTTTTCTTGAAAAGCTAACGGCGGCGCGTCCTTCAAAGTTTTCACATATTCAGTGAATCGGAACCGATACTTTGAGCAGCTACTATTTTCAGTTTTAATATAAATTCTTGCCATTTATCCCATTTTTAAAACCATAGGTATAAATCACCTATTTGATTTTTCTAATTGTCTTTTACTTTGATCTATCAATTCAAAATAACAAAGGAAACAATTAAACATTTATCGCCATGAAAAATCTACTTATCTTATCATTAATGATCCTGTCATTATCCGCCAATGCTCAAGACAAAGAAACAACCTACAAAAATGCCTTGATCGACCATAACAAGAAAGTTATCGCTTCTTTTTATGACGCGCTTGAACGAAAAGATTACAGTCAGTTAAATGGAATAATCGACTTTTATGGAAAAGCAGTTTATGCAAATCAATCCAAGAATGTTCAGGATACTATTCAGGGAAGAGAAGCCATCGGTACGCAATTCAGATCCGAGTTAGGTGCTTTTGCCAAGGTAAAATACACTACAAAAATATATGAGTCTGAGGATCCTTCCCTTGTTTCGGTAAAGGTAAAAGGGTTGCTAACATCGGCAGACGGCGTAAAAACCCAAAGTAATTATATGGCCACCTTTAAGTTAAAGAATGGAAAAATTGTTGAATATGTAGAGTATGACAATTTGAGTCAAAGTGGACGCTCTTAATAGCTAGAAATAATCGGGAATAATAATTAAGGACAAAAGGCCTGAAAATATACTTCAGGCTTTTTTCTTATAAATTACAAAAAGAGGGCTTTTAATTCTTTTTTAACTGAGCAGTTTATTTTATAACCTACTTAACAATCACTTAAACCTCTTACTTTTAATGACGTAGTTTTTAATGCAGCAATAAGAAGCTTCTTTGCTTCATGCATTTATTTTTACATAAAAACAAAACTATGGCTATTAAATTAAAACCCTTAAAAGATCAGGTAATTGTAATAACAGGAGCTTCCAGTGGAATAGGTCTGGCGACAGCGTTGTCCGCGGCTGAGGAAGGTGCAAAGGTTGTGCTGGCTGCGAGGAATGAAGAAGCCTTACAGGAGATTGAACAAAGAATAAACTTATCGGGTGGCTCAGCTACCTATGTAGTAGCGGATGTAGGGATTAAGGAAGATGTTGAAGATATAGCCAAAGCAGCCATTAATGAATTCGGCAGGATCGATACCTGGGTGAACGATGCCGGCGTAGCAATTTATGGTAAACTGGAAGAAGTAAAGGACGAAGACAGCAGAAAATTATTCGAGACAAATTTCTGGGGTGTTGTCAATGGGTCATTAACGGCTTTAAAACATTTGAAACAATCCGGAGGGGCGCTTATAAATGTTGGAAGCGTCGTGTCGGATGTAGCCGTTCCAATCCAGGGAATGTATTCGGCAAGTAAACATGCGGTAAAAGGATTTACAGATGCCTTGAGAATAGAGCTTGAAATGGACAAAGCACCCGTATCTGTCACCTTGATAAAACCTTCGGGGATCAATACGCCTTACCCCGAACATGCCAGAAATTATACCGATAAAGAAGTAAAGCTACCTCCACCGGTATATGACCCTAAAGAAGTAGCCTATGCCATTCTCCATGCGGCACAAAATCCGATAAGGGATGTATTCGTTGGCGGCGGCGGAAAAATGATGAGCAGTACCAATAAGTATGCACCGAAATTAATGGATAAACTCTCCGGGAAATTTATAGCAAAGGAGGAGCTTATGGACGAACCATCGCAGCATTTCGAAGGTACGCTTTATGATCCCGGGGAAGGAGGAAGAATCGATGGAAACTATCCCGGAATGGTAAGAAGTACCAGCTATTACACCAGAGCATCCTTAAGTTCAGTGCTAACGAGTGCCTTGCTGGCTGCAGCGGGATTAACCGCGCTTGCCTTAATTGGAAAAAATTCACTTGCAGATGTAGCAAAGGAGACCATGGAGACGGTAAAAGAAAAAGTCTAGATTTTCAGTATCAGGAGATTGAAAGGAAGCTCCTGATGAACAAAGTCTTTACGTGGTTTTTAACTTACTCCAACCTTTAAAACATTTAAAATCTCTTCATAGAGATCATCCGGATAAAAAGGTTTGGAGACATAGCCATTCATGCCTATTTCAATGCATTTTTCCTTCTCCTTCTTAAAAGCGGCGGCGGTCATAGCGATAATAGGAATGGTGGAAAATGGAGCTGTACTGCTTTCCCTTATAATTCTGGTACATTCTTCTCCCCCCATTTCAGGCATTTGAAGATCCATAAGGATAAGGTCGTATTGAACCTCATTTAATTTACTTAATACTTCCTTTCCATTTTCGGCTACTTCCACTTTGGCGTTCCAGTTTGATAAGGTTTCGCTTGCGACCAGTTGGTTAATCATGTTGTCTTCGGCAAGAAGAATGGTTAATCCTTTCAAAGACTTTTCCTGCCTTTGAAGTTGCGGTTTCGCATCTTTATTAGGATCCGTTCCCGTCTTTAGTAAGAGCGAGAAGGTAAAAATGCTGCCTTTGTCTATTTCACTTTCTACAACTATTGTTCCTTGCTGAAGTTCTATCAATTGTCTTGAAATAGAGAGCCCGAGCCCTGTTCCACCAAACCTCCTGGTAGTGTCTGCGTCGGCCTGTTTGAACTCCTCAAAAATTCCCACTTGCTTTTCCTGTGAGATTCCAATTCCCGAATCCTCAATCCTGAATTTAATTTTTCCCTCTTTTAAGCTTTCATTGCTGACGGTGATGTTTACAAATCCACTCTTTGTGAATTTCACGGCATTTCCTGCCAGGTTAATCAATATTTGCGATAATCTTGTCGGATCACCCGTCACCCATTCTGGTACGGCATTATCAAATTCTACCTGGAAATCAATTCCCTTTTCATCCGCCACCCTCCGGATCGGATAGGTAGCGCTTTGAACGGTGTCTTTTAGATTGAAGAGGACATTTTCAAATGTCATCTTTCCCGAATGGATCTTTGTTAAGTCCAGGATATCATTTATAATAACCATCAGGTTGCTTCCTGACAATTGAATGGCATTGATGTATTCTTTTTGTTTTTCGGAGAGGGAAGTTTGAGTAAGCAGGTTGGCCACTCCTAAAATTCCATTTAACGGGGTTCTGATCTCATGGCTCATATTAGCCAAAAAGCTTTCCTGAAGTTTCCTGGCTTCTTCGGCAAATTGCTTGGCTTCTATGTGGGCCAGTTCAGTTTGTTTTCTGATATGAATGTCGCGAACCATACAGTGAAAATTCCTGATCCTGCCTTCCGATTCCCACCAGATCCTTACGCTTTGTTCTACCCATCTGCTTTTCCCACTTTTGGTAAGCACGGGAAATTCCATTATTGTTTCTTCCTTTTTCTCTTTAAACTGATCGTAATAGTATTTCTGAACTCTATCCCGCCATTCAGGGTCTATAAGAGTTGTAAAATGTTTTCCCAGCAACTCTTCGGGCTTGTACTCCACCAGTTTTGTTACCCGATTGTTCATATAGGTAAAGTTTCCGGCAGGGTCTGTAGTATAAACCACATCGGCAATATCTTCTATCAGGTTCTTATAATTCTCTTCGCTTTGGGTCAAATTACTTTGTTGTCCTATTTGCTCAAAGATGCTCACAACATATACAATTTCGTTGTTTTCGTAAACAGGCTCGCACCACATCTTAACTTGAATTACCTCTTCGCCCCGATGGATTTTAACATCGTCTGAGAAACTGGCTTCTCCTTTCAGCGCTTTAAAAAAAAGCTTCTTTCCGGTTGAATAAATGCGCTTTTCTCCCGGCAGGCGAAGGTTAAAGTTTGCAGGATGTTTTTCAATGACTATCGATTCATTTAATAGTTCCGAAGCCTTTTTATTTGCACACACGATCTTTTCCTCTTTGGTCATTAGGGTAACCGCAAAAGGCATCACTTCAATTATACTTTTTAGTAAAACCCTGCCATCTTCCAGCTCTTTTGTCCTTTGGTGCAACTTCCATTTTGAATTCACACTGTCAGCCATCACTTTTAGACATTCCATCTGATCCTCAGTAAATGTTCTTTCCCGACTATCCATCACGGCTAAAGCACCTGTTGTTCCATCTTTCAGGTCAAAAGGTACTTTCGCATAACTCTGTATTTTTTGTCCGTTTAGGATAAATGGTTTGGAAATGTTACTTAAAGATTGTGTCTTCTTTAAGATTTTAAAGTCCTGAATTCCTCCTTTGTCAGTCTGAGTGACGTCTGCACCAAAAGCAGAAACAGCAAATGTTTCATCATTCCTGGTTAAGGCGATGAAAGCAATAGGCGTATCACAAAATGATGATGCAGAACGGGAAATGGCATCTAATTGTGTTTGAAATTCCTTCTTAAAACTGCCAATTGAACTGTCCGGGTTAGTGGCCTTTTGGAAATTCAGGTAATGGGGCATGAGGTTTCATTTAACCCTTAAAGATCAGAAAATCATAATTTCATAGTGTATACTTGTTGTGGTTATAAATACAGATGTATGAAATCGATGAAATACCAGATATAATCTAAGCCCTCGAAAAGATTTCACTTTACACTGGTTCTGATTATATCAGGTAGATGGCGCAGTCTTTATTTTAAACCGGTCGTATTTTAATTAAAGAGGAATACAATTGCTGCAATAAGTCTTGAAAATTTACTTACAAATCGCACTTTAATGATGACAAATAGAAAAGATATTTTTGAACGAATGAGGGCCGGGGAGCCACTCCTAAAGGATGACCCTGAGTATAATAAGTTTGCAGAGGTTGTGGCTCAAACCATTAAGCAAGTAGTCGAAATGAACGCGACCGCGCATGACGTAGATGAAGTCCGACGAAGATTGAGCTTGATCATTGGTTCGGAGATCGACGAATCCACCGCTATCTTCCCTCCTTTTTACACCAACTTTGGCAAGTTTATTAGTATCGGCAAAAATGTATTTATCAATCATGCTTGCTCCTTTCTGGATATAGGAGGCATTACCGTGGAAGATGAAGTGATGATCGGGCCGAGAGTTAATTTGGTCACAGAGAATCATCCCCTGGACCCAAAAGCGCGGAAAACTTTACTTCTTAAGGCCATTGTAGTGAAGCGAAATGCATGGATTGGAGCAGGAGCAACCATTCTGCCGGGGGTGACAATTGGCGAAAATTCAATAGTAGCTGCGGGAGCAGTTGTAACTCGGGATGTGTCAGCCAATACTGTAGTAGCAGGTATGCCGGCGAAGGTTGTTAAAAACTTGAAAGGTTTAGAGGGATCCGTCCAATAAAACAATATTTCTTGAGATCAAAAGAAACACACGTCAATTTAAAAAGATTTTATTGGTTAGAACGAACACGAGCCAAGACGAAACATTATCAACACACAGATTCAATTCTTTATCTTATTAATCTGCTTACGGATATACTCTTTTTCAATTTCAAACTCCGTCTGTTGAAGTGTTTTTAGGAAAAATTCTCGTGCTACACTATTATTCCCTTCCAATAAATTAAATTTCCCCAATGTAGCGTTGAGGAGGTAATACTGGTTGAAGAACGGCTTTTGTTGTAATTCATTTAATATTTTGAACGCCTTCTTTTTTTGGCCGGAATAGTATAAAGCAATGGAATAATTTAATTCAACAAATGGGTTGGGATTCATTTGAAGTAGTTGTAAGTAGAGTTTACTGACCGAAACCCAATCGGTTGAATTAAAATCCTTTGCCGTACAATGCAAATAGGCAATAGTGGCTTCGTAATGATAAGACGAAACGGGGCCTCCTTTGGATTGGTGAAGGAAAGTGCAGGCATACCTGATCAAATCTTTGTTCCATAATGAGCGGTCTTGTTCCTCAAGATCCAAGAGTTCTCCGTTTGACCCTATCCTCGCTTTAAATCTTGCAGCGTTAAATAACATTAATGCGTATAAAGCTGCCGTTTCTTTGTTGCCAATGTTGCCATCAATAAGCGTTTTGGCCATGAGCAACGCTTCTTCACAAAGCTCTTCCCTCAAAAGTTCTTTTCCCCAGGAAGACTTATAGCCTTCATTGAATAACAGGTATAAGATCTTATGGACAATATGAATCCTTGAATGTAAGGTTAACACGTCCGGTTCCTGTAAAGGCACTTTCTCCTCTCTTATTTTTTGTCTTGCCCTCGAAAGAAGTTTGTCTACCCCGTCAATTGTCATTGCCAAAACTTTCGCTATGGATTCAATCTTAAGGTTAATAACATATTTCAGGGTAATCACCACCTGTACCTTTGGGGAAAGATCAGGATGGGCACAGGCAAACAATAACCTTAATTGATAATCATCAACCACGGAATCGGAAGAATGCGGGTCCTGGAAAAGAAAATCTTCATTAACGGTAATACCTCTTACTCTCTTTTCCTTCTTAATCTTATTCAGTGCTTTGTTTTTACAAACCTTGTAAATCCAGCCTTCAGGGTTTGCAGGTATTCCGTCGCTCTTCCAGGAGGTCAATGCTGAGGAATAAGAATCCTGTACAAGATCTTCAGCGGTTTCCAGATCAATTTCCTGGGAGAAATATAACAGGGAAGCAACCATCTTTCCAAAATACTTTTTGTATAAATGATCTACTTCCTGTTGTACTTTATCCATCTGTTACTTGTTGATTACTTCCATATTTGCCGAACCTCTATCGCAATCTTTCCCTCGATAATCAGCGGACAAGTTTGAGTCATTGAGGCAGCCTGATC
>Ga0196965_1000774_pt1 | contig 15389 bp, 13 predicted proteins | sample S1_20metaG_FD_148668 | JGI IMG/M metagenome (GOLD analysis project Ga0196965, IMG submission 148668) | Soil microbial communities from Anza Borrego desert, Southern California, United States - S1_20 | ecosystem: Environmental > Terrestrial > Soil > Desert | place: USA: California | collected... | reverse complement strand
ATACCGCACTTGATACCAACGCCGAGCCGTACTTCGACAAGACGCGCGCGCTCCTTTCCAGCTTCGTTGAGGACGGCATGGACAAGCCGCATGCGTGGGACGATGCGCACGGCGCAGCGTTCCGCACCATGATGCTTACAAATGCCTGGTGGAAGCTGCGCGAGGCCGGCGAGCTCCCGAGCGACCTTTCCGACAAAATGCTCGCGGCGCTCGAGCTCCATGGCGAGTTCCTGCACGATCCGGAGAACTACGAGGGCGATTACAATCACGGCGTGACGCAGGCGGCGGCGCTCCTCGCGCTCGCCGTGAGCTTCCCTGATTTCGAGCACGCGCCGCTATGGCGCGAGACGGCACTGGAACGCCTCGAGACAGGGCTTCGGGAAGTAGTGGACGAGGACGGCGTGCTCGTAGAGAATTCCCCGTACTACCACCTCTACACGCTCGAGAAGTACTGGGAGATATACAAGTACGTGAACGAGCAGGATGTCGACGTCGCAAGCGACTTCAACGAGACTGTCGAGAAGATGGTGGCCCATGCGACGTACGTGCTCCAGCCCGACCTCAACGTGCCGCTCCTCGGCGCATCGATACCGCGAACGATCGGGAGGACCGGCGAGTTCCGCGAGATGGCCGAAGACAATCCCGCCTTCGATTACGTGGTGACGCAGGGCACATCCGGCACGCCCCCCGAAGAGCTCAATGTCCTCTACCCTTCCTCGGGCATCGCTATACTCCGGTCCGGCTGGGGAAAGGAGCGGCCATACGATGAGGAGGCGCAGGCGCTGTTCGACACCGGACCATACCGCACCGACCATAGCGATTTCGACGCGCTCACCATTTCCTTCTACGCAGCCGGCGCGCCGATCGTGCGGGATGCAGGTCTCTTTACGTACGAGGCAGACCATCCGCTTTACGACTATTTCCATGGCACCCGCGGGCACAATACCGTGATGGTGGACGGCACTGATCAGCCGCACGGCACCGGCGAGACGGAGGCCATTCAGGCGGGAGAAGGATTCGCCTACGTGAGCGCGCGCCATGACCTTTATCCGGGCGTTCGCCACAATCGCGCAGTCATGCTTATCGAGGATGGCGCGCTCCTCGTGGTCGACGATATCGAGAGCGAAGGAACCCATCGGTACGAGCAGCTGTTCCATCTCAATCCGGACGCGCGCATCACGGGCGAGACGCCTCAGCGCCTCGAAGGCGTGGTAGATGGCGGCAGCCCCATCCCCTTCTCGATTACGCAGCTCGAGGGCAGCAGCATCCGCACCGTATGGCACGGAGACGAGGAGAGCCGGCGCGGCCTATGCGCGACCGCCTATGAGGTCCTCGCGCCCTGCGCGGAAGTGGCATACGAGATTGAAAGCGCCGAGCGTGCGCGCTTTGTCACGCTCGTGCAGGCAGGCTCCGGAACGGCATACGAGGCCACCTACGCGGATGGCGTCGTCACCATAACGACGTCGCAGCGCTCCTACATTATCCACCTGACTTATCCAGACAGCGGCCAGGAAGCAAGATTCATCCAGCTTAGCGTTGATACGGATATCATAGACAATCCGAATGCGTCGATCTGGGATCGGATCCGAGGGTTCTTCTCGCGGTTCTTATAATGCGGAGCTGCTCGCAAGATCCTCAAAGAGAAAAGTTCTGTTATTAAAGGGAACCTTTTTGTTGTTCGCGCCAGTCTTGAACCCCGCCCAAAATATGCAGGGGGTCGCGTCAGATTTTGAGAGGGTTCAAGATTTTCGGCACTTCGGGAATCTTAGGAACGCATCGGTTTTGAATCTTATTTAATTCCGGCTATCGAGCGTATAGTCGATCGAGGCATCGCCAACCTCGACCAGCGAGACGCGGAGGTCGAACAGATGCGTCGATATGAGGGGGAAGAACCTAAGCCCAAGACGCAGGAAGGATGAGCCGATGCTTTTTGTGCTGATTGCACTCGCGGCACGCAAGTGTGAGGTTCCGTGGATGATTGGATCCGAGGCTTTGCGCCTCGACCTTGAGGATGCTGGTACGCTTCATTCCTCGCAACCTCTTGTTGAGCTCGTTGGAAGACAAAGGAATAACGTGATCCGGCTCGTACTTGCCGCTCGTGCCGCATTCGGAAACGATGCGCAGCTGACACTTACCTTCGTATCGGCGCATTAGGTCGGCCAGGATTTTTCGCCTTGTCTTGTCGAACTCCCAGCGCTTGATGGCCGGGTGCCGGAAATCGAAAAGAACTGAGAGCTCGGAGTCGAGACGTTCAGCGTCCCCGTCTGCGAGCAGATGGGCGAAGAACTCCCGATCCTCGGGATATTCGAATTGTTGCATTGCACTCTAGCGGGTTAGTGCGAATAGGACGACAAACGGAACAAGGGTCTCCCGGCCGTCGCGATCCAACCTTTCGGCCAGACCCATACCCGTTTCCGGATATGACCCGCTAGAGTGACTCGGACCGGGAGGCCCTTGTTCTCTAGCGGGTTTTTCGGCCATACCCTAGGAACCACAAGGTTTCTTAGGGGTTAGGCCATTTTTATTTAGCTGTTAAGGAATGATAGCACCTTGAGCTATCGGTTGGCACCCTAGCTTAGTATTCGGGTCTTGCGAAGGGGTCTAAGGCCAGCGCGAAAGCCGCGCCCATTGGGCGGGCTTTCGGGGGCATCAAGGCCGTCCGCTAGCGGTTAGTGATTAGTTAAGAGGTCTAGAACTGCACCCTGTCCGGGAAGAGGATGCTAAGTTGAGCCATCGCTTCACCCCAATTACGGATGGCGAAACTCCACCGCTGAGTAATGTCTGCTTGGGCCAACCAGAGCAACTTCACAAGCGACTCGTCATGCGGGAAGACTGTGGTGGTCTTAGTCACCTTCCTGAATTGGCGATTGAGATTCTCTATCGCGTTCGTGGTGTAGATCATCTTGCGAATCGGCTCCGGATATCCGAAGAACGGTGCGATATCTACCCATCGGTTCTCCCAACTCTTTAGATACGACTTGTACTGCGGCCAACGCTCCATCATGTCCTGGAGAGCTAGCATACCCGCCTCTTCCGTAGGAGCGGTGTACACGGTCTTAAGGTCATCACAGAAGAGCTTCCTGTCTTTGTGCGGCAGGAACATGATCGTGTGACGCACTTGATGTGCTATGCACACCTGAACGTCCGCGAGTGGATACACCGCCTTTATGGCATCTGGGAAGCCCTTCAACCCATCGACACATGCGATGAAGATATCCTCGACTCCCCTGTTTTTGAGATCGGTCAGAACCTGCATCCAGAATTTCGCACCCTCGCTATCGCTGGTCCAGATACCAAGGACTTCCTTCTCACCATACTGACTGATACCCATAGCGATGTACGCCACCTTCGGCGATATCTTCCCGGAATCACGGACCTTGAAGCGCAGTCCGTCGAGATAGATGATGGGGTACGAAGACGCAAGAGGTCGCGCCTGCCACTCCTTCACAAGTGGGTATACCTTATCGGTGATCGCAGAGATAGAAGGCTGAGACAGTTCCATATCATGATGCACCTTCATGTATGTAGCGATATCGCGGGTGGTCATGCCCTTCGCGTAGAGGTCTACGATCATGGCTTCCTTATCATTCGCCACAACGTCGTACCAAGGACTTGGAGCTTCGCTATCTATGACTGGCGCGGAACGACTTGCGCTTGAACGGGAAACGACCCTTGCGGGTCGTTCAATCGAATCTTCTGTATTCTCCTCTAGATCTTCTAGCACTGAAGCAGTCAATTCTCGAGCGAACGCAGCTGCGTCCTCCGGTGTCTTAATGCTCCTAAGACGCGCCTCGTATTCGGCGTGCGAAAGTGTCTTGTTCATAGGTGTAGTGGATGCTAGCGGACAACCTGCGACACCCAATGGAAATATACACGTAAGGCGTAAGATTACGCCAAAACTACGGAGAAAATCCCCTTCTTCTCTGAGAGCACTTCTTTTGAGAGCTTAGTAGAGCGGCTTAGGTCAGATATAAATCTAATATCTGAGACACCCCAAGGAACCTCGCCTGCTATCATAGGAATATCTGAAGCACGGAAGATTTGCAGCGATTCTCGTGCTAATTCAGCATCAAAACATTCCCCGAGACTCGGATTGAGTGAATTCCCTAAGGTTTGAGCGACGACACGATCAACACGCTGAAGTTGTTCAGTAGAGGTGCAGTATGCACGAACCCTTTCCAACAAATCACCGAGCGATAGTCCACCGCCACTTCTTTCGACAAACAAGGAGGCAATGACCACCTCTCCACCAGAAGGTGGGATAAGTTGATCATATGAGAAATGGTGCCGCCTTTCTCTCCCTGACGTTGACTTAACTTCGATGCGCTGGGAGCCAGCATTGAAGTCATATTTATCTTCGGGCGTGCTATGCCAAGCGCATATTAATTCTTCTGGGTCCTTACTATTGGCAATTACAAACAGTTCTGCCCAGAGCCCAGCGACTGACATCATTGGCGGTTGAGCAAGCGCGCGGAAAAGTTCAGTTAGGTGCTCGATCGCACTTATTATTTCTGTAGAAGTGGGGGTGGGTCCCAACGACCTTAGTACAGGATCTACGGAACGTAGAAAGTACGCGACTAATTCTTCAGACGCGCCTACGCATCGGATAATGGTATAAGTTCCTTCTTCCTCTCCATTCTTCCCTGTCACGCGGCATCGCTCGGAATGACGCACATCTAGGTGCTCTAAATGAATTGGAGAAGCCGTTATAGTCACAGAGGTTGGGATAAGAAAAACGGGGCTACCATTTCCATCCTTGCCAATTCTGTAAGGTACTCCATCTAGAAGAGTAGTCGTAAAGTTCTCAATCTCCAGATCTCGTGCAGGACGATTAAGGGCTTGAAAGATTGTGAGGAGATCGCTCATATCTAGCGTTCATCCTGCACAACCCAGGTCTTGGACATATCAGACGGTACCCACACCGCGAGGGTCGGGACGTTCGACATGATAGTAGATCCACTTGCATCAGTGATTTCGAGGTTGTGGATCTGAACGGTTAGTCCCGTGCCATGAATCTTACTATCGCCAGGATAGCCAGTCGGATCGTTACGACCTTGGAAGAGTTCTCCTATCTGGTTCTTATCATTTACGCGACGCTTACGCGATTCGCCCTTCTTCATTTGATAGATATCGCACTTAGCATCTGGATTATTTTCAAGATGGTCTTCAATTTGCAGAAGCAAGCCAGTATATTTCTGCGAATCGTCAGGTGGCGCTGTGATGATTTGAGTAAGCAATCTCTCATACACCTCCCCTAGAGGAATAGCCTTCGCTACTGAGTGGCGTTGATCGTCAGTCCTCCTTGAATCTCCTTCATCCTCCGCAAACGCAAGACCTGAGACGAAATCTGCTACCACCTGCCTATTATGCTCAACCGCTTCTATCGGATCATGAGGGGTCTTTGGGTCATACCAGTCATCAGAAAAACTATCCTGCCTGTAATCCAGGTCATGCACACTTCTTCTGGTCGGCCTAAGGCTTGGATCTAGGAAGAACGCTCTCTTCCACTCCTTTAGGGACTTGCCACTGGCCGTATGCGCAAGCAACCGCTCTCGCATATCCTCCTCGTGCTCGACATAAGAGCGGAATGTATGTTGCACCTGCGCGTCGAGATAAACTCGGCAGAATCCTAGGTAGCCAAGTTTATAACCGAAGAATCGTGCTCTCTGTTGGATTGTGTCGGCATTTCCAACCCCGCGACCTCTCGGCATATAGGTAACCGTGAGTCCCTCAATGGTGAAGCCGCGATCCATTGCTTGCCCGCCAACAAGGATATAGGAGTAGAATTTCTTCCACTCGATTTCGGGCGTACCGCCCTCACGAGCGTTTACCTCTACTATCTGTGTCTTTCTAAAGGCCCTTTTAAGTTGATAGATTAGATCCTCAAATTTGGGAGGGTTTGTGATTGTCTCGGTAAGGTTAGCGTACGAAGCTCGAAAGGCATCGAGGAGTTCAACCTTATCTGGATCGTTATCGTCCAGGTCCATAACCCCAGACCAGGCGCTCACCATTGTCTCAATCCATCCAAAGTATTGCTCATGCCCAGGTGTCTCACGAGACGGATGCACGAGCATAGACCTGTTTCCAGATGCGTTCTCCAGAAACCCTACAGCAACACCGAGAAGAAATACCCGGAGCGCCTCTTGCAGAGTCTCGGGTGGACCGGTCAGGCCATTTTCCTTACTTGCTATTTCTGTAGGAGGGATGACCTCCACAAGTTCTGGCCGCTCAATAAAGAAGTGTTTTCCTCCTGTGTAATATTTGCCAGGTGTAAGTACCTCCACAAAAGAAGGAGATAATGCGTCAATAATATTGATGAGCAACGGCGCTTGCGGTGTGGCAGTGTATTGAAGAAACGAGTGATGTGGGATCGCTTTGCGGAGACTTATGAGCTTACTGTAAGTAGAAGTCTCTCCGTTCTTCCTTACCTGCGCGTTCATACTTGCCTGATCAGCCTCGTCGTCGATGATGAGAGTGGGTACTCCCGTCATATCTACAGAACTCAGGAGCTTTATCAGATTCTCAAGATGTATATGATTCTTCATCACCGTGATAAGAATCGTTTCCGGCTCGAACCCATGCTCCTCAGCCTCCTTCCAGTCAGCAAGAGTGCTTTCTAGAGCTCTCTTCGAATCCACCGTTGGACTCTCAAAGAATTGCCACTTCCTATCCGACCTCGAAGAGATTCGCAAATCCTCCTTCAGACGAGTCACGCCTTGTCCCAACAGAGGAACTGAAGTACCCGATATGACAATAACCACACGATAGCGGTTATCGCGCGCCATCGCTGCAACTGTTGTAAACGACATTGTCTTTCCGCTCTGAACGTAACCAACCACCAGCCCCGTCACGTCCCCTTCCGCAGCACTAGGAGGAACACATTTACTTAGAATGTTAGCTGCCTCAGCCTGAATATTAGCCCGCGCTTCGTCGTCAAGATGTTTCTCTTTCGAGAAGTAATCAAAAAGATTCAGGGTCTCAGGCCCAACATGCGGCTTCCACCGCCCGGTGGCTAGATCCTGTTTAATAACTTCTACAGTCTCGTTTGAGTCACTGGCGTTCTTGGTCATGCATTGGAAAAGGCATCTCGGACCAACTCGTTGACGTTGCGTCTTACCTCACCTGCCATTTTAGCACCGCTCTCCCGAGCAGCGATCTCACCTAGGGCAATGGCAGCTGCGACTCTAACAAGAGGCTCTAGGTGCTCTTGATCAGTACCACCGAAGCGCTCCATAAAAGGATGGGATAGGGATATACGAACGGTCACCTGACGACGCGCAGAGTCCTTCCCCTTCTTGGGCAGTTCGACTGGCTTGTCACTGATGCTAACCCAATCTTCTACCGACGGGTCTGCGGTAAGTTCGAGAGCTATTCTCCATTTTTTCCCTTTGAGTTCAACGTCGATACTTCTCGTCGAAGCAAACACTGATGCGGGGAGAGCTTTAGGGAGTTGCTTTGTATTAGGCCTAGAACTAATCTGGTGCTCCAGAACCTGAGGAACCTCGCTCTCAATTGCATTTGCTGTTCTTTCTGCCGCTCGTTCAGCCCCCCGCTCCAATTCCTTCTTTGACACACGTACTCGGTACTCCTCTGCCTGATCGAGTAGCGGCAAGGGAGCTTTATTCAACTCTGCCTTAAGCTTCTTAAGGAAATCCATTTCGTACTCATCCCACTTAAAGCCATCCTTGGTGTGACTTACTTCTACTCCCTCTAGATGCAGTTCGCCGAAAATGCGCTGGAATCTGTAGCTATTCGGCTTTCCGAAGACGAACTCCGGTCGGTATCCTTCATCTGCGCTACCAAGAATAATGCGATCGCGTCTAAGAAGCGCGAAACCAGCTCCTGAAGTGCTTCCTGTCTCGCGTATCGCTGCGAATCCCCTTGCCTTCATTCCATCGCCAAAGGAGAAAGATATTTCCTTCTCCCAGACCTTCGGTTTTGAATCCGGCGTCCTATAGTAAGGAGCAACCAAGACCTTCGGCTTTTCATAGGAAAGCACTTCTCCGTCAAAACGAAGTTCGAGCAACCCCTCTCGAATAAACACACGATAAATACTTGTGAGGTGCTCCTTGATTTTCTTGATTGTGTTGCCCTGAGGTGTTTTGAAGAGATCCTTTAGAACTATCTCCGTGAAATGCGAATTAGCGGGTGCCGGGGTGGTCTTTATATCCAATTCCTGCAGGTCGTCGTTAACAATCTTCTTGATATTAAAGCTCACCTTGCGTTCTTCCTTTTCTCCTAGCGCACTAGTCCTCACAGTCCAATTCGGAGAGAACCAGCAGGCGGCACTCTTCATACCCATGCCGAATTCGCTCAAACCACTCTGGTCGGGGGGTATCTCTGCCGGACGGAACGCGCGAACGTAATCTTTCTTACTTATGCCAGCCGCATTGTCTGCGATACGGATACACCCCGTATCGTTCGGGTCGAGTTCGATGTCAATGCGGAGTTTATAGTCGCTCCCGTCAGCTTTCTTGAGTTGCGCATGTCGAGCGATAGCGCTCTGGATAGCGTTATCTACAAACTCGGCAACAGCGTACCAAGGGCGGTAGTTCAGGTGCCGGAGAACAGACAAAATGCTCACGCCGGGGCGGATGCTCACCTTTTTTAGGGTAGTTCCGGCAGACATATTTAGGGATTAGTCGGATCTTGCCTTAGCCGCCGCATAATAGCCCGGTTACTTGACTTACTCAAGTTCTTGAGTGCGAGTCAAGAAGCGGCCTCGCGACCCAACTCACGACATCAACATTCACGGCGTTACCCAACGCCTTGAAGGCTTTTGTTTCAAGATCTGGCAGATGCTTGAGTTTTTGCATGCTTTGGAGGCGGGCACATTCCCGAGGAGTCATGTATCGCTTCTCCCAACCTATTATCGGAACCTGGGTTGTCGTCATTGCAACAAGCGCTGGGGCAATATTTGATCTCTTTACTCGTACACCAGAAGCACGGAATTGGATGATGTGTCGCCAAAGGTTTCTCTTCTCGCCCTTGCAGTTCCATTCAAACTTCTGGAGGCTCGGCGGGAATTTCAATATTTTTGGAAGCCATGGCTTGATGATTTTCTTGTGTCGAGCGTAGAACTCTCTATTCTGCCGTATGAAGTCGACCTTCCATTTTGGAAATTTCTTTGGTGCACGTGCATATGCAGGAAGTGCTTCCATTACTTCCTTTCTACTCAACCCCTTAAGAGAAACACCGTGAGAACCCCGGTATTTCTGCAGTTCACTTAAATCCATTTGGGAAGGAGGCGTGCCGTCATAAGGATATGTCGCACCAAATTCCATTGACCAAATCGGGAACGAAGGAAGTTCTTCATCCTTGGGAAAGACATCGAGGAACTGTTGCCATGTTGAAAGGCACTCGAGACTCTGCTTCGAGAGCTTGCGAGCGTTGCTTGGTTTTGAGTCTAAAATCGACTCCACAGACAATTCTCCTCCGGGTGGCGTTGGCCATGCAAACCCCTTTAGTCCATGATGACCCTTCCCTACGTTCCTGCTCCCAACTATGAAAACCCTCTTTCTAAGTTGCGGGATACCGAGTTGATGCGGCGACAGATAATCGGAGTGGATGTCATACCCCAAGGAGGATAGCTTTTGCTCAAGTTCACCAAAAGTTGCACCGTCGTTATGTACCTTCAGATTTGGAACGTTCTCAAGCAAAATATATTTCGGCTTGTGGTGTTCAATTATCTTTACAACGTACTCAAAGAGGTCGCCCCACTTAGGGTGGTCAAAACCCTCTTGCAGTCCTGCTTTTGAGAAGGGTTGGCAGGGTGAGCCTGCACACAGAATGTCATGCTTAGGGATATCAGCAGGATCAACCTTTTTTATGTCGCCATGAGGGCGGATGCCAAAGTTTTTTTCATACAGATCTGCAAGGCTTCCATCAATTTCGCTTGCGAATACGCATTCGTGGCCAAGCTTCTCCAGCGCAAGATGGAACCCACCAAGGCCAGCAAAGAGATCGATAAATTTAAGGGGTCGAGAGGATGCCATACACGCGTCACTTACCAGCTCACAGTAACAGCTCACGGTAGTGTCTGTCGAGCTCAGTGGCTGGGTATAAGCCTGGACTCCTTGCGCCAGTTCTGTCATCCCTTGTGATCGTACGAATTAACCAATAACCACAAGGAGTATGAAAGCAACGTTTGAGGGGTCCCCAGGGGTCCTAGGAACCATTCCTGCCCCTCAAGAGGCTGTGAAGGTACGGTACTGCCTATATGCACGTAAGTCGACTGAACAGGACGAGGTACAGGCACTATCCATAGACTCGCAAATCAAAGAAATGACCGCGTTAGCGCACCGAGACGGGCTCGAGGTTGTCGAGGTACGCCGGGAAAGTCACTCTGCAAAAGAGGCCGGGCAACGGATGGTATTCAACGAGATGCTGGAGGACGTAAGGAATGGAAAATTCAACGGCATCCTGACTTGGGCTGCCGACCGCATCAGTCGAAACGCAGGCGACCTTGGGAAGGTAGTGGACCTCATGGATGCTGGTTCCCTGCTCCAGATACAAACCTACAGCCAAAAGTTCTCGAACAATCCGAACGAAAAATTCCTCCTGATGATCCTTTGTTCGCAAGCAAAGCTCGAGAACGACAACAAGAGCATCAATGTGAAGCGCGGGCTCAGGACACGAGCAGAGATGGGTATGCTGCCCGGCTGGGCACCAATCGGGTACTTAAACGACAAACGGTCAGATCACAGGTGCGAGTACCTAGTAGACCCTCTCCGCGCTCCAGTCATTAAACTTATTTTTGAGAAGGTCGCCAAGGAGCGTTGGAGCGGAGTAAAGATATATCACTGGCTCAAGGATGATTTGAAGTTCACCACACGCAGCGGGGTCAGCTTAAACCTCAGCACCGTATACACGATTCTTAAGAATCCTTTCTACTGCGGTGTCTTTGAGTACCCGCGTGGCTCAGGCAACTGGTATGTCGGGAAGCATGAGGCACTCATCAGCCAAGAGCTTTTCGAGGCTGTCCGCAAGAAGATCGTCGAGGAGAACAAACCTCAACGAAGAACACGCGAGTACGCCTTCGTGCGAATGATTATCTGCGGACTGTGTGGAAGCGGAGTGACCGCACTCGAAAAGGAAAAGAGCATTAAGAGCGAGGGCGGGGTGATGCGTACGTACGTGTACTACGCATGCGGCCGATCGAAGGATAGGCGTTGTAAGAATCTCTATATCCGTGAGGACAATCTCATGGAGCAACTCGCAGGCATTATCGACCAGGTTGAAATAGACAAGATCGGGGCGAAGAGCCTGATTCAGAAGGAGGTGGCACGATACAACAAACTCAATGCGAATGTGCTGGGTACCAAGGAGAAAGCCAAAACGAGCGATATGGATATCAGACGGTATGCAAAGTATTTACTCGAGGAAGGCTCTATTGAGGAGAAGCGAGAACTACTTGAATACCTAAGCGGTTCACTCGTAATGAATGACAAAAAGATTACCCTGGCCGCTTCCGAAGCGACTTAAGCATGTTGGCTGGAACCGTCCAACTTACTTGTATCGAAGTATAGATACTCTTCTTCGGGCTTAGTTGCGCTGTAGGGTTCTGAATCACTTCTAATATAGGTTCGCCTGACAGGTTCCTTATAATTACAACGTAATACTTCTCTTTTGCCTTGCGGGCGACTTCCCACTCTTTATTAGTAAAGAGAATTCCTCCCTCGTCCGCAGCAAGACCCTTAACCTCCACAAGATGAGAACCGTCGCGTGTCCTTATCTCATAGTCGTACCCACAGCCATCGTCTCGCCTATCAACTAGTTCTCCATCAACAGGCAACTTGGTGCGCTCGAAGTATTCCTTGAACAAGTTCTCTGCAGTTCGACCAGTCTGCCCTCTCGGTGCATAGAAAGGGGCGACGGGCTTTACCCTCTTTTTGGACGGTGCTGCAAGAACAGCAATCATGTCAGCGTACTCTTCTGAATCACGAAAAGTTTTGTTATTGATGATTTCTTTTACTATCTCAAGTAGCGCATCGTCGTCAGTATCCTGAAAGGCCTGCACTATCTTTGCTCGCGTTCCGGAGATCGGACGTAGCCATCCCACCCGGCTATTATTGTTGTACGCATCAAACTCATCACGGCGATATCTGAGTGTGGATGGATTCACGTTCAATATATCTCCCAATTCCGCGAAGCCTTGGCGGGTGGAGGTGTAGCCAAGATTAGCCCACGCCTCTTTGTCACACCGTGACAAGTAGTAAGCCACTATGAGTGCAAGTTTGCCGTCTTCAGTCATAAGTTACTTAAGTATAGCGGCAAGCACAGGAGGGGCTCATTCACCACTCTAAAGCTGCAATCAATCCAGTTCCTTTCCTCTCCTAAAAGTAGTGCCTAGTGTGTAACCAATCACACCGCTGAGGATTGTCGCGATAACATTCCCATCAAGGATCTTTAGCACCCCAAGAGCGAGCACGGCCACGATTACAAATATGATCGCTATACCCTTTATGAGGTTGTCCGGAGTGAGCCAGTGTTTTAACTCCCCCGTCGTCTCGCGCATAGTGATCATTAGAGACACCCAACAAATAACTGCCGCCAGGAGAGGCGTTCCAACAACGATGGCTAAAGCTGTCAGTTCTCCATTCATAGGTGGATTATACGCCAATTCTGAACGTAAAAAGCGCCATCATGGCGCTTTTTACGAGGCATAATGCCTGTCGGTACAGTACTGCTTTCGGACGCCTTCTACGGGAACCGGTATGGGTTCCTGACGTCACAACCGTGTTGCGGGGGCCGGAATCGAACCGGCGTCTGGAGGTTATGAGCCTCCCGAGGTACCTCTCCTCTACCCCGCTATATCCATATAATACGCCAGTTCCTGCGCTTCCGCAAGCCCTAGATCTCGCCGTGCTCTCGCATTACGGCTTCATAAAGCGCGATGGTGCGGTGCGCATGATGCTCGTCGAGCTTGTACGCCGAGCCCTGGTGCGCGATCTCGTTGCGCACCTTATGCGCGTCCCAGGCATTCTGCAGGGTATGGAACCTCGCAGGGTCCACCGCCTTCAGCTTCTCCCCCACTGACGCGCCCGGATACCCGAGCTGGGTGAGGAGGTCGTCGAGCATGATGTCCGCCTCGATGATGGCCTGGCGCCAGTCGCTCTCGTGCGGGCTCGCGATGAGGCCCTGGATGTGCGCCCATCGGCTATGGTCGCGCTGCTCCTCCGCATGGGCAGCATGGACCGTCGCGAACTTCGGCTCCTCCGCGTCGAGCACCTGATGGTACCTGAGCGTTGAGTTGATGAAGAGCGCGAGGAGCGCGATGGAGAGCAGTATGGAAAGGATGGTGATGAGGAGCCAGGCCTGCGACGCGAGCGCGAGGAGGTCGTAGGGAGCCCCGCCCTGGAAGCTCGCCACCGCCTCGTAGAGGAGGCGGAAGAAGTACTCGACATTGAGGAAGTGGACGGGGCCGGGATCAGGTTCCATCCCGACTAGTATAGCGTTTCTCCGGTGACTTCCGCGCCGATTCTGAACAGGAGGCCGTCGGCGCCGAGCGGGGCCGTGAAATGGATGCCGGTCGGGAGCAACGCGCCGTCGCGCTCTACGGTCCCCATCGGCACGGAGATAGCCGGCATGCCCGTCAGGTTCGCCGTCACGGTGAAGATGTCCTCGAGGTACATGGAGACCGGGTCCGACTTCTCGCCGAAACGGAAGGCCGGGGACGGCGTCGTCGGGAACGCGATCACGTCGCAGGACGCGAACGCGGCATCGTATTCGGCGCGCAGCAGGCCGCGCGCCCGATCCGCCTTCCTGTAGTAGGCGTCGATATAGCCCGAGGAGAGCACGAAGGTGCCGAGCAGGATGCGGCGCACGGTCTCGGGACCGAACCCTTCCGTGCGGCTCTTCAAGTAGTCCGCAAGCAGCGACTCTCCGCGCGCGGCATGGCCGTACCGCATGCCGTCGAAGCGGGCGAGGTTCGCGGACGCCTCGGCCGGCATGATGACATAGTAGACCGGGAGCGCGTACGCGCTCGTGGGAAGCGCCACGTCAACGATAGAATGTCCCTTGGCTTCAAGGGACGCGAGCGTCTCCTCAAAGCGCGCGCGCAGGTCGGCATCGAGCCCTTCCTCGAGCAGGTGGCGCGGCACACCGATGCGCATCTTCTCCTGCGTCTCCTTCGCGGGATAGGTGTCTTCCGCAACCGTGGTCGAATCGAGCGGGTCCTGCCCCTTGAGCGCGTCGAAGAGTGCCTTCGCGTCGCCGACGGTCTTCGCAAGCGGGCCCGCCTGGTCGAGGCTGCTGCCGAGCGCGATGAGGCCCGACCTCGATACTGCGCCGTAGGTCGGCTTCATGCCCACGAGTCCCGTGTGCGCCGCCGGCTGGCGGATGGAGCCCCCCGTGTCGGTGCCGAGCGCGGCGATAGCCATATGCGCGGCTACCGCGGCCGACGAGCCTCCTGACGACCCTCCCGGAACCCTCTCCGTATCATGCGGGTTCAGGGTCTTCCCGAACGCGGAATGCTCGGTCGAAGAGCCCATGGCGAACTCGTCCATGTTCGTGCGCCCGAGGAAGAGCGCGCCCTCCTCCTTCAGCTTCCGGGTAACGGTCGCATCGTACGTCGCACGGTAGTTCTCGAGCATCCTCGAGGCAGCGCTCGCCACCTTCCCCTCGATGAGGATGTTGTCCTTCATCGCTATCGGGATGCCGCACAGGAGAGGCGCGGCGTCCCCTTCCCGGTCAATGCGCTCCTGAGCGGCCGCAATCGCTCCTTCGTCCGCCGCAAAGAGCTCGAGATAGGCGTTCAGCTCCGGGTTCCTCTCCTTCGCAGCGAGGGCGCACGCATCCCAGAGATCGCGTACGGAGAACTCCTTGGCGCGCAGGCCCCTTGCCGCCTCGGCTATGGAAAATTCGTTCAAGGGCTTAGTCATGGCTGATGATCTGCTTCACGGACAGCGAGTCGCCGTCGCGCGCCGGGAACTGCTCCGCGAGCGCCTGCGTGAAGGTCCCGGGCGCCCTAGGCTCGCCGTCCGCCCTGAGCACGTTCCGCACCGCAGGCGCGGGAGGCGCCTCTCCTTCGGGCAGCGAGAGCTCGTCGAGCTTCCCCACGTACGCAAGCACGGCGTCGAACTCAGCCGCGAACCGGGCGAGCTCGGACTCGGGAACGTCGACGCGCGCGAGCGCGGCGAGCCGCTTCACGTCTTCAGGGGTTGCCTTGGCAGCGCTCATATATACGGGCAATCTATCACGCTTCGAGCCTTCGGAGGAACTCCTCCTCGCCTATGACCGGGATGCCCAGCTTCTCCGCCGCATCGAGCTTCGATCCGGGCTTCTCGCCCGCGAGCACGAAGCCGGTCTTCTTCGAGACCGCGCTCGCCGGATGCCCGCCCGCCTTGCGGACCATGGCTTCGGCCTCGCTCCGGGAGAAGCGCTCGAAC
>Ga0196965_1000773_pt1 | contig 15422 bp, 11 predicted proteins | sample S1_20metaG_FD_148668 | JGI IMG/M metagenome (GOLD analysis project Ga0196965, IMG submission 148668) | Soil microbial communities from Anza Borrego desert, Southern California, United States - S1_20 | ecosystem: Environmental > Terrestrial > Soil > Desert | place: USA: California | collected... | reverse complement strand
CTTGGACAGGATCGTGGTGATCGCCGCCGTCAGCGTCGTCTTGCCATGGTCTACGTGTCCAATCGTGCCTACATTCACGTGCGGCTTCGTCCGCTCAAATTTGCCTTTTGCCATGATGTCTTCCCTCTTAAATTATCTATGTACTCTGAAATATGAATCTATTTCTTGTTAATGATCGCATCGGCCACGTTCCGTGGCGCTTCCGAATAGTGCTTGAATTCCATTGTGTATGTCGCACGGCCCTGAGATAGCGAACGTACAGTGGTGGAATAACCGAACATTTCGGACAACGGCACCTCAGCCCTAATTGCCTTGCCGCCACCAGGCATGTCTTCCATACCTTGAATCATGCCGCGACGAGAGGACAAGTCGCCCATGACGTCACCCATGTAATCTTCTGGTGTCTCAACTTCCACAGCCATGATCGGCTCCAGCAGAATCGGGTCGGCCTTGCGCATGCCATCCTTGAATGCCATGGAAGCGGCCATCTTGAACGCGTTTTCGTTCGAGTCCACGTCATGGTATGAACCGTCAAACAAGGTAACCTTGACATCGACCACCGGGAACCCAGCAAGAATGCCGTTAGGAATGGTTTCGCGCAGGCCCTTCTCAACTGCAGGAATAAATTCGCGTGGCACGGTACCGCCCTTGATGGCATCAACGAACTCGAAACCCTTACCCTCTCCACTCGGCTCCATGGTAATCCAGACATGGCCGTACTGGCCCTTACCGCCAGACTGCTTGACGAACTTGCCTTCGACTTCGACCTTTTTCTTGATCGCCTCGCGATAGGCAACTTGCGGCGCACCTACGTTGGCTTCAACGCTGAATTCGCGCTTCATGCGATCAACCAGAATCTCCAAATGCAACTCGCCCATACCGGAAATAATTGTCTGGTTGGTTTCTTCATCTGTACGCACACGGAAAGATGGATCTTCTTGTGCCAAACGGCCCAAGGCGATACCCATTTTTTCCTGGTCAGCCTTGGTCTTAGGTTCCACAGCAACGTGAATCACAGGCTCAGGGAAAATCATGCGCTCGAGGATAATCGGTTTATCGGGGTCGCACAGGGATTCACCGGTGGTGACATCCTTGAGGCCGATACAAGCGGCGATGTCACCTGCAAGAATCTCATCAACTTCCTGACGGTCATTGGCATGCATCTGCACGATACGGCCGATACGCTCCTTGCGGCCCTTGACAGAGTTATAGACCGTATCGCCCTTCTTCAGCACGCCGGAATAGACGCGAACAAAGGTCAGCTGGCCGACAAATGGATCGGTCATCAGCTTGAATGCGAGCGCGGAGAATTTTTCACTGTCGTCGGCTTTGCGGGTAGCAGGTTCGCCGGCTTCGGTCTCGCCTTTCACATCAGGAATATCAACTGGCGAAGGCAGGAACTGGATAACAGCGTCCAGCATGCGCTGCACGCCCTTGTTCTTGAATGCAGTACCACACAACATAGGCTGAATTTCAGTTGCGATGGTGCGAGTACGCAAACCATTGATGATCTCTTGCTCAGTCAGCTCACCGCTATCGAGGTACTTGTTCATCAGTTCCTCGGAAGCCTCGGCAGCAGCCTCGACCATGTTCTCACGCCACTTGTTGGCGACCTCGACCAGATCAGCGGGGATATCCGCATAGTTGAATTTCATGCCTTGGGATGCTTCGTCCCAGATGATGGCCTTCATCTTGATGAGGTCAACCACACCCTGAAAGGTATCTTCAGCACCGATTGGAATCACGATAGGAATCGGGTTAGCCTTCAGGCGCGTCTTCATCTGCTCAACGACCTTGAAGAAGTTTGCGCCAGTACGATCCATCTTGTTGACAAATGCCAGGCGAGGCACCTTGTACTTGGTTGCCTGGCGCCATACGGTTTCCGACTGCGGCTGTACGCCGCCTACAGCGCAATACACCATACATGCGCCGTCCAGTACGCGCATGGAACGCTCCACCTCAATGGTGAAGTCAACGTGTCCAGGGGTGTCGATAATGTTGAAGCGGTGCTCCGGGAAAGACATGTCCATGCCCTTCCAGAAACACGTGGTCGCTGCTGATGTAATGGTAATGCCGCGCTCCTGCTCCTGTTCCATCCAGTCCATGGTGGCAGCGCCGTCATGCACTTCACCGATTTTATGGTTTACGCCGGTATAGAAAAGAATACGTTCGGTTGTCGTGGTTTTGCCGGCATCAATGTGCGCACTGATGCCGATGTTGCGATATCGTTCAATAGGAGTTTTACGGGCCACAGCGATTACCTTTGGGTTGTTTTGTGTTAGAAACGGAAGTGCGAGAATGCCTTGTTGGCTTCTGCCATACGATGCACTTCTTCGCGTTTCTTCATTGCAGAACCACGACCTTCTGAAGCCTCGACCAATTCGGCTGCAAGACGCAGGCCCATTGATTTTTCACCACGCTTGCGCGCAGCGTCACGCAGCCAGCGCATTGCCAGCGCACTACGACGGCTGGGGCGAACTTCTACTGGCACCTGATAGTTAGCACCACCGACACGACGGCTTTTGACTTCTACCATCGGGCGCAGGTTACTGATCGCCAACGTGAACACCTCAAGGGCATCCTTGCCGCTTTTCTGGGAAACCTGGTCAAAAGCACCATACAGAATGCGCTCTGCTACCGACTTCTTACCGCCAGTCATGAGCACATTGATGAACTTGGATACTTCCTGGCTACCGAATTTTGGGTCGGGCAGAATATCGCGCTTGGGAACTTCTCTACGTCTTGGCATTGTTCTATTTCCTTAATATATGCAGGCTTAGGCTGCCTTGGGTCGCTTAGCGCCGTATTTGGAACGGGACTGTTTGCGGTCCTTGACGCCTGCGGTATCCAGACTGCCGCGCACCATGTGGTAACGCACACCGGGCAAGTCCTTTACACGGCCGCCGCGCAACAGCACCACAGAGTGCTCCTGCAGGTTGTGGCCTTCACCACCGATATAGCTAATGACTTCATAGCCATTGGTCAAACGGACTTTGGCAACCTTACGCAAAGCGGAGTTTGGCTTTTTAGGGGTGGTGGTATACACACGGGTACACACACCACGCTTCTGTGGACAGCTCTCCAGCGCTGGCACCTTGCTCTTGCTGATGACCTTCTGGCGCGGTTTGCGTATTAATTGATTGATGGTTGGCATAAATCTGTAGCCTCTAGTTATTAGCTCTAAAAATTACGGGATGGCGGATACGCCATCCCGGAAAAACACGGCATTCTATTTACCGTTCAATGTGTTGTCAAGCAACCTCGGTGTTGCCAGTTGCTTCTTCAGGCTGCGATTCGCTAGCGCCTTCGACTTCGGAAGGAGCCGCATCAATACCCGCTGCCTGACGTTTACGCGTCTCGTGGTAAGCCAGTCCCGTACCTGCCGGGATCAGGCGGCCCACAATGACGTTTTCCTTAAGACCGCGCAGCTCGTCACGTTTGCCCAGAATTGCAGCTTCCGTGAGTACGCGCGTGGTTTCTTGGAAGGACGCGGCCGAAATGAAGGAATCAGTCGACAGCGAAGCCTTGGTGATACCCAGCAGAACATACTCGTAACTGGCGGGACGATTATCCTGTGCAACAACTCTTTCATTCTCTGCCAGTACATCCGCGCGCTCGACCTGTTCACCCATGATGAAACCGGTGTCGCCCGCATCAGTAATACGTACGCGGCGCAACATCTGCCGGACAATCACTTCGATATGCTTGTCATTGATCTTCACACCCTGCAACCGGTAGACGTCCTGTACTTCATCAATGATGTAGCGGGCCAATGCCTCACGGCCTTGCAGACGCAGGATGTCTTGCGGATCTGCAGGACCATCGACAATGGTCTCGCCTTTGGTAACGACCTGTCCGTCGTGCACGGTCACGTGCTTGTCCTTTGGAATCAGGAATTCATGCGAGACGCCATCCAGATCGGTTATGACCAGACGCTGCTTGCCCTTAGTATCCTTGCCGAAGGAAACGGTACCCGTAACCTCGGCCAGCAGGCCGGCATCCTTGGGTGAACGCGCTTCGAACAGCTCGGCCACACGCGGCAGACCGCCGGTAATGTCACGCGTCTTGGAGGATTCCTGCGGGATGCGGGCCAGCACTTCACCCACGCCCACTTCCTGACCGTCCTTAACGGTGATGATGCAGCCCAACTGGAAGGTCACATTGACAGGCGCATCGCTATTTGCCACCTTGACTTCATTGCCGCTGGCATCAAGCAGCTTGACCTGTGGACGCACACCCTTGGATTGACCGCCACGCTGCTTGGGATCAATGACCACAAGCGATGACAGGCCGGTCACTTCGTCAACCTGCTTGGCGACCGTGACGCCTTCTTCCACGTTCTCGAATTTCACGCGGCCGGCATACTCGGTAATGATAGGGCGCGTGTGCGGATCCCAAGAAGCCAGGGGTTGGCCGGCCTTGACTTGCGTGCCGTCAAGTGCCTGCAGCGTTGCTCCATACGGAATCTTGTGACGCTCACGCTCGCGGCCGTTTTCGTCCTGCACAGCGGCTTCACCGTTACGCGAAATCACTACCTGCTCGTTACGGGCGTTAGTGACGTAGCGAATGGTGGAGCTGAATCGCACCACACCATTGGACTTGCTCTCGACCTGGCTGACGGTAGCGGTACGCGATACTGCGCCACCAATGTGGAAGGTACGCATCGTCAGCTGGGTACCAGGTTCACCGATGGATTGCGCAGCGATCACGCCGACTGCTTCACCCATATTGATGATCTTGCCGCGGCCCAGGTCGCGCCCATAGCACTTGGCGCAGATCCCGTAGCGCGTGTCGCAAGTCAGTGCGGTGCGAACCTTGACTTCGTCAATACCGAAGGCTTCGATCTGTTCCACTTCGTCTTCAGTCAGCAGCGTACCTGCCTGGTAAACCACTTCCTGGGATTCAGGGTTCAGCACATCGATCGCAGTCACGCGACCTAGGATGCGATCCTGCAACGGCTCAATGACTTCGCCACCCTTGACCAGCGCCTTGGTCACCAGACCTTCGATCGTGCCGCAGTCAAACTCGGTAACAACCAGATCCTGTGTCACGTCCACGAGACGACGCGTCAGATAACCGGAATTCGCTGTCTTCAATGCGGTATCGGCCAGACCCTTACGTGCACCGTGGGTCGAGATGAAGTACTGCAGCACGTTCAGACCGTCACGGAAATTGGCAGTAATCGGCGTTTCGATAATGGAACCATCCGGCTTGGCCATCAAGCCGCGCATACCAGCAAGCTGGCGAACCTGCGCGGCGGAACCGCGCGCGCCCGAGTCGGCCATCATGTAAATGGCATTGAAGGATTCTTGGCGCAATGGCTTGCCATCCTTGTCCTTTACCTGCTCACCATTTGCATCCAGCACACTCTCTTCACGCAGCTGCTTCATCATGGCGTCAGCTACCTTGTCGCCAGCACGACCCCAGATGTCTACAACCTTGTTATAACGCTCACCCTGGGTCACCAGGCCTGAAACATACTGGTCTTCGATTTCCTTGACCTCGGCTTCTGCGGTATTGATGAGCTGCTCTTTCTCCGGGGGTACCAGCATGTCGTTGATGCTGATCGAGATACCAGCCTTGGTCGCGTAGGTATAGCCGGTATACATCAGCTTATCGGCAAAAATCACGGTTTCGCGAATGCCAACCTTGCGGAAGCCGGCATTGATCAGACGCGAGATTTCCTTCTTCTTGAGCGCACGGTCAATCAGGCTGAATGGCAATCCTGCAGGCAGGATTTCGGATAGCAGAGCGCGGCCGATCGTGGTCTCGTAACGCGTGATCTTCTCGGACCGCTCGCCGTCGAAGTCCACTTCATATTCCTTGATACGCACCAGGACGCGGGCATGCAGATCGACCAGACCGTTATCAAACGCGCGCTGGGCTTCAGCCACATTAGCAAAGTGCATGCCTTCACCGCGTGCAGCCACTTTTTCGCGAGTCATGTAATAGAGACCCAGCACGATATCCTGCGATGGCACAATAATCGGTTCGCCATTGGCGGGCGACAGCACATTGTTGGAGGCCAGCATCAAGGTGCGCGCTTCCATCTGCGCTTCCAGGCTCAGCGGGACGTGCACGGCCATCTGGTCACCGTCGAAGTCGGCGTTGAAGGCGGCGCAAACCAGCGGATGCAGCTGGATGGCCTTACCTTCAATCAGCACAGGTTCGAATGCCTGGATACCCAGGCGGTGCAGCGTTGGCGCGCGGTTCAGCAATACCGGATGCTCGCGGATGACATCCTCGAGAATATCCCAGACCTCTGGACCTTCTTCTTCCACCTTCTTCTTGGCGGCCTTGATGGTCGTCGCCAGACCCAGCACTTCGAGCTTGTGGAAAATGAATGGTTTGAACAGTTCCAGTGCCATTTTCTTCGGCAGGCCGCACTGATGCAGCTTGAGCTGCGGACCCACCACAATGACGGAGCGACCGGAGTAATCGACGCGCTTGCCCAGCAAGTTCTGACGGAAACGACCGCCCTTACCCTTGATCATGTCGGCCAGCGACTTTAACGGACGCTTGTTGGCACCCGTCATGACCTTGCCGCGACGACCGTTATCCAGCAGCGAGTCCACAGCTTCCTGCAGCATGCGCTTTTCGTTACGCACGATGATTTCAGGCGCCTTGAGTTCAAGCAGGCGCTTCAAGCGGTTGTTGCGATTGATCACGCGACGATACAAGTCATTGAGATCGGAGGTCGCAAAGCGGCCGCCGTCCAGCGGTACCAAAGGACGCAGCTCTGGCGGTAGCACCGGCAGCACTTCCAGGATCATCCACTCGGGCTTGATGCCTGACTTTTGGAAGGCCTCGAGCACCTTGAGGCGCTTGGCGATTTTCTTGATCTTGGCTTCGGAGCCGGTTTCACCCAGCTCGCGGCGCAGCTTGTCGATTTCGGTATGGATATCCATGGTACGCAGCAATTCGCGTACCGCCTCGGCACCCATGACGGCACTGAACTCATCACCGTATTCTTCTACCTTCGACAGATAGTCATCTTCGGTCAGCAGCTGCCCGCGGGTCAGCGGCGTCATGCCCGGATCAATGACGATATAGGCTTCGAAATACAGCACACGCTCGATGTCACGCAGCGCAATATCGAGCACCATACCCAGACGGCTGGGCAAGGACTTCAGGAACCAGATGTGCGCAACCGGCGATGCCAGTTCGATGTGGCCCATACGCTCACGGCGCACCTTGGACAGCGTGACTTCAACGCCGCATTTTTCGCAGATCACGCCACGATGTTTGAGACGCTTGTACTTGCCGCAGAGGCACTCGTAATCCTTGGTCGGCCCGAAAATCTTCGAACAGAACAAGCCGTCGCGCTCGGGCTTGAAGGTACGGTAGTTAATGGTTTCTGGCTTTTTGACCTCGCCATAGGACCAGGAGCGGATTTTCTCAGGGGAAGCCAGCGCAATCTTGATGGCGTCGAACTCTTCTTCCTGAGTTACCTGCTTAAATAAATCTAATAATGCTTTCACGCTGGTTCTCCTTAATTACGGTCCAGGTCAATATCAATGGCAAGCGAACGGATTTCCTTCACCAACACGTTGAAGGATTCCGGCATGCCGGCATCGATCTTGTGCTCACCCTTGACGATATTTTCGTAAACCTTGGTACGTCCTGAAACGTCATCCGACTTGACGGTCAGCATTTCCTGCAGGGTATAGGAAGCGCCATAGGCTTCCAGTGCCCATACTTCCATCTCACCGAAGCGCTGGCCGCCGAACTGTGCCTTACCGCCCAGAGGCTGCTGGGTTACCAGCGAGTAAGGACCCGTCGAACGGGCATGCATCTTGTCGTCTACCAGGTGGTGCAGCTTGAGTACGTGCATATAGCCCACAGTCACCGGACGCTCGAAAGCATCACCAGTACGGCCGTCAAACAGCTTGACCTGTGTCTTGCCCGCTGCGAACTGCAACTGCTGTGTACGCGGGTCATTATCCGGGAATGCCAGATCAAGCATGGCCCTGATATCGGTTTCGGAAGCGCCGTCGAACACAGGAGTAGCGAAGGGGACACCGGCCGTCAGATTCTCAGCCAGCTCAATGACTTCTTCATCTTTCAGCGACTTAATATCTTCCTGCTTGCCCCCGGTACTGTTGTATACCTGGTCCAGGAATTCACGTACTTCCTTGGCATTCGTCTGCTGACGTAGCATCTCGCTGATACGCATACCCAGACCCTTGGCAGCCCAACCCAGATGCGTTTCCAGAATCTGGCCGATATTCATCCGTGACGGAACACCGAGCGGATTCAGCACAATATCCATCGGCGTGCCATCGGCCATGTAAGGCATGTCTTCCACAGGCACGATCTTGGAGACCACACCCTTGTTACCGTGACGGCCGGCCATCTTGTCACCAGGCTGGATACGACGCTTCACGGCCAGATAAACCTTGACCATCTTCTGCACGCCGGGTGACAGTTCATCGCCCTGGGTCAGCTTGCGCTTCTTCTCTTCGAAGCGGTTGTCGAACTCGACGCGGGCCTGTGCCAGACTATCCTTCAACTGTTCAAGCTGGCGAGCGGCCTCTTCATCGGCCAGACGGATATCGAACCAGTCATAACGGCCAACTTCCTGCAGATATTCGGCAGTGATCTTGTCACCCTTCTTGATCTTCTTGGGGCCGCCGGTTACGGCCTTGCCTTCCAGCAGGCGCTGAATACGGCCAAATGCGTCGTCTTCCACAATGCGCATCTGGTCGGCCAGATCCTGCTTGTAGTGACCGAGCTGCTCGTCAATGATCTGCTGCGCACGTGCATCACGATCGATACCTTCGCGCGTGAACACCTGCACATCGATAACCGTGCCTGACATGCCGGAAGGCACACGCAGGGAAGTATCCTTCACATCGCTTGCCTTCTCGCCGAAGATGGCGCGAAGCAGCTTTTCTTCCGGCGTCAGCTGGGTTTCACCCTTGGGCGTCACCTTACCGACCAGCACGTCGCCGGCTTCCACTTCGGCGCCAATGTAGATGATGCCGGATTCATCGAGACGACCCAGCATGCGCTCGGAAAGATTCGAGATATCGCGCGTGATTTCTTCAGGTCCCAGCTTGGTATCGCGAGCGACAACTGACAGCTCTTCAATGTGAATGGAGGTGTAGCGGTCATCGGCCACTACGCGCTCTGATATCAGGATGGAGTCCTCGAAGTTATAGCCATTCCAGGGCATGAACGCGACCAACATGTTCTGGCCCAAGGCCAGCTCGCCCATGTCGGTCGAAGCACCGTCAGCGATCACATCACCGCGCGACAGTACATCGCCAATCTTGACCAGAGGACGCTGGTTGATGTTGGTGTTCTGGTTGGAGCGCGTGTACTTGGTCAGGTTATAGATATCTACACCAACCTCGCCCGCTGCGGTCTCCGCGTCATGCACGCGCACCACGATACGGCCGGAATCCACGTAATCCACGATACCACCGCGACGTGCCTGCACTGTCGTGCCTGAGTCGACCGCCACGGTACGTTCGATGCCGGTGCCGACAACTGCCTTCTCGGCACGCAGACATGGGACGGCTTGGCGTTGCATGTTGGCGCCCATGAGCGCACGGTTGGCATCGTCGTGTTCAAGGAACGGAATCAGGGAAGCAGCGACCGACACGATCTGGCCAGGTGCTACGTCCATATACTGGACGCGCTCAGGCTGCGCCATGGTGAATTCATTGTGATAACGCGCCGAAATCAGCTCTTCCCTGAACTGGCCCTTGGCGTCCAGTTCGGAGTTGGCCTGCGCGATCATGTACTGGCTTTCCTCGATCGCCGACAGGTAATCGATCTGTGCCGTCACCTTGTTGCTGTCAACACGGCGATACGGTGTCTCAAGGAAACCATACTGGTTGGTGCGCGAATACAAAGCCAGCGAATTGATCAGGCCGATGTTCGGACCTTCCGGCGTTTCAATCGGGCATACACGGCCATAGTGCGTGGAGTGCACGTCACGCACTTCAAAACCAGCGCGTTCGCGCGTCAAGCCGCCAGGCCCCAATGCTGAAACACGGCGTTTGTGGGTGATTTCAGAAAGTGGATTAGTCTGGTCCATGAATTGCGACAGCTGTGAAGAACCGAAAAACTCGCGAATGGCACTGGATACCGGCTTGGCATTGATCAAGTCGTGCGGCATCAGGTTATCGGACTCAGCCTGGCTGAGACGCTCCTTGACTGCACGTTCTACACGAACGAGGCCAGCACGGAACTGGTTTTCCGCCAGTTCGCCAACGGAACGGATACGACGGTTGCCCAGATGATCAATATCGTCGATTTCGCCGCGGCCATTGCGCAGCTCAAGCAATACGCCGATGACAGCCAGAATGTCTTCATTGGACAACGTTCCGGGACCTTCTGCACCCTGCGCGCCAACCTTCTCATAGAAGCGACGCAGCCAGGCAGCCGTACGGTCCTCGATCTTTTCAGGGAAAGCGCGTCGGTTGAACTTCATGCGACCTACCACAGAAAGGTCATAGCGATCAGGGTTGAAGAACAGGCCATCGAACAATGCTTGTACTGCATCTTCAGTTGGCGGTTCGCCAGGACGCATCATGCGGTAAATGGCAACGCGCGCACTGTACTCATCAGGAATCTCATCCACGCGCAGTGTCTGTGAGATGTAGTCACCATGATCGAGGTCATTCGCGTACAGCGTATTGATCTTGGCAATGCCGGCTTCCTGCAGCTTTTCCAGAACGCTTTCGGTGATCTCGTCGTTGGCGTTGGCAACGATTTCGCCAGTTTCCTTGTCCACAATGCTTGCAGTCAATGCACGGCCCAGCAGGAACTCGTCAGGCACAGTGATCTTGTTGATACCCGCCTTTTCCATGTCGCGGATGTGCTTGACGGTAATGCGCTTGTCTTTGGCAACAATCACCTCGCCATCCTTGCCCAGGATGTCGAATTTGGCGACTTCTCCGCGCAGACGTTCTGGCACCAGTTCAAACTGGACGCCCTTCTTGCCCAGATGGAAGGTATCGAAATCATAAAAGGTTTCGAGAATTTGCTCAGGTGTATAACCCAATGCCTTCAGCAGGATGGTGACCGGCATTTTGCGGCGACGGTCCACGCGGAAGTACAAGTAATCCTTTGGGTCAAACTCGAAATCAAGCCATGAGCCGCGGTAAGGAATAATTCGTGCAGAAAACAGCAGCTTGCCGGAGCTGTGCGTCTTGCCGCGGTCATGCTCGAAAAACACGCCGGGGCTGCGGTGCAGCTGGGAGACGATGACACGCTCGGTACCGTTGATGACAAATGAGCCGTTTTCCGTCATGAGCGGCAATTCACCCATGTACACTTCCTGCTCCTTGACTTCCTTGACCGTGGGCTTGGAAGCCTCCTTGTCCATGATGGTCAGGCGCACCTTGACGCGCAAAGGCGCTGCATAGGTCAAGCCGCGCTGCTGGCATTCCTTGACATCAAAGGGCTCTTGCCCCAGGGTGTAACTGACGTAATCCAGACGTGCATTGCCTGAGTGGCTGACAATTGGAAACACCGAATCGAAAGTCGCCTGCAGGCCTTCGTTCTTACGCTTTTCAGGCGGCACTTCGGCTTGCAGGAACGCGGCGTAAGATTCCAGCTGCATGGCGAGCAGGTAAGGGACTTCCTGTACACTTTCGCGCTTGGCAAAGCTTTTACGGATGCGTTTTTTTTCGGTGAAGGAATAGCTCATAGCGTCTCCTAAGGGGTAGAGGGCAGAAGACAGCACATGATGATTGCGCTGTCTTCTAACTTCTTTTCGTTCTTTTCAAAAATGGTGAAGGCTGGCGGTTTCCCGCCAGCCTCAAACACAACTACAGCTATTACTTGATTTCAGCCTTGGCGCCGGCTTCGGTCAGCTTCTTCAGTGCAGCCTCGGCGTCAGCCTTGGAAACACCTTCCTTAACGGCCTTGGGAGCGCCATCGACCATGTCTTTGGCTTCCTTCAGACCCAGGCTGGTCAGCTCGCGAACGGCCTTGATGACGTTGACCTTGTTGTCGCCAGCAGAAGTCAGAACGACATCGAACTCGGTCTTCTCTTCAGCGGCGGCAGCACCTGCGGCAGCGCCACCAGCAGCTGGAGCAGCAACAGCAACAGCGGTTGCTGCAGCGGATACGCCAAACTTCTCTTCCATTTCCTTGATCAGTTCGGACAGATCAAGAACCGACATGGAAGCGATTGCATCTAAAATTTCTGCTTTGGATAATGCCATTTGAAATACTCCTGATTAATTGATTAGGTTAAGCAGCTTGCTTCTGGTCGCGTACTGCAGCAAGTCCACGTACAAAGCTGGTCGGCACTTCGTTAAGCGTGCGAACAAACTTGGCAACAGGGGCTTGCATGGTGCCGAGCAATTTGGCCAACAGCTCTTCACGGCTTGGCATCGTTGCCAGCGCCTGAATGCCCTTGGCATCCATGACCTGATTCGGCATGGCGCCAGCCTTGATCACGAATTTGTCATTAGCCTTGGCGAAATCATTCAACACCTTGGCTGCAGTCACCGGATCAGCACTGATACCAAATACCAGCGGGCCAACCATCTTGTCTGCAAGACCCGAAAATGCGGTGCCGTCAACTGCACGGCGTACCAGCGTATTCTTGAGAACACGCAGATACACACCCGATTTCCTGGCCTGTGCGCGCAATTCAGTCATGTCGCCCACTCCCAAGCCACGATACTCAGCCAGTACGATTGCCTGCGCATTTGCTACCTGCGCGCTTACCTCGGCAACGACCGCCTTTTTCTCTTCAAGATTAAGACTCAAGGTCTTACCTCCTTCCGTTAATAAAACTCCCGATTCAGGACAACCCAAACCGGAGAGCCTACACGGCGACCTCTCATCAGGAGTATCAATTGCAATACCTAACCTGCTGTCGGGAGCGCCATCTGCGTAGGACGTTGTCGCGATGCTCATGCGATTACGACGATTAAGCCTTCGGCTCCTACGGTCTTTGATAACCTCACGCCCGATTCAGCGGCGTGAGCCCAAAGTCTTACAGGCTGGCAGAGGTCTTTGGACCACCGCCAGCCAAATTCATTCCAGGCTTATGCGAGATTCGCCTGGTCCACCCGAATTCCGGCACCCATGGTGCTGGAGATGGATACCTTCTTCAGATATACGCCTTTGCTGGATGTAGGCTTTGCTTTATTCAAAGCATCAACCAGCGCAGCCAGGTTTTCTTTCAGCGCATTCACACTGAAGGAGGCGCGACCAATCGTGCAATGCACGATGCCGCCTTTATCGGTGCGGTACTGTACTTGGCCTGCTTTTGCATTTTTGACCGCAGTGGTGACATCGGGAGTTACCGTGCCAACCTTGGGGTTCGGCATCAGGCCACGCGGACCCAGTACTTGGCCCAGTGTACCGACAATACGCATGGCATCCGGCGTTGCAATGGCTACGTCGAAATCAAGCATGCCACCCTTGACCTGTTCGGCCAGATCTTCAAAACCCACTATGTCGGCACCTGCGGCCTTGGCGGCTTCAGCCGCAGCGCCTTGTGCAAACACGGCAATACGCTTGCTCTTGCCGGTACCATGAGGCAGCACTAACGCGCCACGGACCAGCTGATCCGATTTACGTGCATCAATGCCCAGATTGATAACGGCATCCACCGACTCATCAAATTTTGCAGTCGCGGTTTCCTTGACCAGGTTCAGGGCTTCCTCAACGGGATACACCTTGTTGCGGTCTACCTTGGCTTGCAATGTCTTTATGCGCTTGGAAATTGTCATTTTACGCCCTCCACTTCGATGCCCATGCTGCGGGCGCTACCTGCAATAGTGCGCACTGCAGCGTCCATATCAGCTGCCGTCAGATCCGGCATTTTGGTCTTGGCGATTTCTTCAGCCTGAGCGCGGGAAATCTTGCCGACCTTATCTGTATGGGGACGCGGAGAACCCTTGTCGATCTTGGCTGCCTTCTTGATCAAGATGGTAGCTGGCGGCGTCTTCATGACAAAAGTAAAGCTTTTGTCGGCAAACGCAGTAATCACCACTGGAATTGGCAGACCAGGTTCGAGGCTTTGTGTAGCCGCATTGAAGGCCTTGCAAAATTCCATGATATTCAATCCGCGCTGACCCAAAGCCGGGCCGACGGGAGGACTAGGGTTGGCTTTGCCTGCAGGAATCTGCAGTTTGATATAGCCAATGACTTTCTTTGCCATGTTGCGCTCCTACGGGTTCAAACGCCTGGCAAAACCAAGCTCCCCGATTACGTTAAAAAGACTTTAGTACTTCCTATGCTTCGAACTACTACTACTTAAACTTCTTTTTCGATCTGGCTGAAATCCAGTTCGACAGGTGTTGCACGGCCAAAAATAACGACAGACACACGCAGCTTGCTTTTCTCGTAGTTGATGTCTTCCACACTGCCCGAGAAATCCTTGAAAGGACCATCAATGACACGCACGGATTCACCTTTTTCAAAGGTAAGTTTCTGAGTCGGATTACTCTTGCTTTCATCCATGCGCTGCAGGATGACATCGACTTCCTTATCCTTGATCGGTGTAGGCTTTTGCGCGGTGCCACCAATAAATGCTGTTACACGCGGCGTGCTTTTGACCAAATGCCAGGTGTCGTCCGTCATCTCCATCTGCACCAGCACGTAGCCGGGGTAGAGTTTGCGCTCACTGATCGATTTCTGGCCGCCCTTCATTTCGATCACTTCTTCAACCGGCACCAGGATCTGGCCGAAGCTGTCCTTCAGCTCTGAGCGCGCAATGCGCTCTTCAAGACCGCGTTGCACAGATTTCTCAAAGCCAGAAAACGCCTGCACTGCGTACCATCGCATACTCATCAAGCGCTCCGTCCCATCAAGGTAGTCACCATCCATAAAAAGCCGACATCCACGATCCAGAGAAAAGCCGCCATGACCAATACCATCAAGAATACGATAGCGGTCGTCTGGATAGTTTCCTTGCGCGTAGGCCATACGACCTTACGGGTTTCGATGACAGCTTCGCTTGCAAACTCAAACCCCTGCCGGCCCGTAGATGACGTCCATAGCACAGCAAAGGCAGCGCCCACGCCTGCCAGCACGATTAGAATCCGCACCACCAGAGCTTGATCGGCAAGCACATAAAAGCCGGCTACTCCTGCCGCAACCAGCAGCAAGGCAATAACCAGCTTGATCTTATCGGCCATATTCCCGTTACTTTTTATAATCGTTCAAAATGTTGGCAGGCCAGGAGGGTCTCGAACCCCCAACCCTCGGTTTTGGAGACCGATACTCTACCAATTGAGCTACTGGCCTATCCTCAGGTAAAACAAAAGGCTGTGTTCGTCGCCCAAGGGACAAACACAGCGCTTAATTACAGCAATTACTCAATAACCTTGGCTACGACACCTGCGCCGACGGTACGGCCGCCTTCACGAATCGCGAAGCGCAGACCCTCTTCCATGGCGATAGGTGCAATCAGCTGTACCGTGATGGAGACGTTGTCGCCC
>Ga0196965_1000772_pt1 | contig 15428 bp, 17 predicted proteins | sample S1_20metaG_FD_148668 | JGI IMG/M metagenome (GOLD analysis project Ga0196965, IMG submission 148668) | Soil microbial communities from Anza Borrego desert, Southern California, United States - S1_20 | ecosystem: Environmental > Terrestrial > Soil > Desert | place: USA: California | collected... | reverse complement strand
GAAAGTATTATTATTTTTTGACTTTCGTTGACAAATAAGTTAAAAGTATCAATAACTGATGTTACTACTCCTTCCTTGACCTTTACCCAAGGCTTTTCAAATATGTTAATGCTTGCAAATTTTTCCGCCTTAAGCTCTGCTATTAAATGTTCAGAAACTAATCCACCGACTTGACCCATATCTGGCAAAGAAGCAAATACTATAAAGTTATTCATCTTAAATTCTTTATATTTATATATTGATGGGTTTATCATTTTGTCGCATTTATGCAAAAGATTACTATTTAAACATTGAATGAACAAAGTTATACAATTATTAGCTTTGCTCACTTGGGCTATCAACCTGTTGTAATTAACTTTTATTTGAGAAAATAGTTTTATTTAGATACCCTGAATTGCCTTCTAACAATACGCCTCTCTCAAGCATTTTCCTTTATCATATATAGGGACACGGAACGGGATATTTGAATCTTAAAATGAATCTTGAAGTCATTTAAGAACAACTGATTGTTACTAAAAAATGGATATTTAATTTTGGTTTATCTTTAATCTTTTAATTATCTCAAGTATTTTTAAAGATTCTTTGATGTATTTTAGTACGCTCTTATTTCCTTTTGAGTACGCGTCAGTTGTAAGCCTAACGCTCAAGTCTGCAATACTTTGTAATAATCTGACTTCGATTTCCTCTAGAACAATATTTGTGTCAATCTTGCTCCTGTAATTATCTTCTGTTATTGTAGCTTGCAATTTGACATCCTCAATATTTTCCTGAGAAATTTTTTTTTTATCATTTTCTACACTAACAGATGAATTTTGATAGTTTCTATTAGACTGACAACTCATACATATGATATTTCCTTTAAATTTTATTTGTAAGTTGCCGCATTTTTCGCAGGGTTCAGAAAGGAGTGTTCCTCCTCTCAACAAATAGTATGCCCCCTGCTTAATGGATTCGTTACTCATTTCTGGTCATGCAACTGATTTATCATCTATATTTCTATCTTTTACTTGAATCTTTTCTTGGTTATTGAGTTTTTTTAGCTCATTAACAAGAAAATCCTTGTACTTGTTTTTTTCTTCTTCTGTCATTCTATCTAAATTAGAACTCAAAGTAGAACCAATAGCTGAGATACGGTCAATTAGGTCCATCGTCATAAACCTACCCATGTTACCAATTCGGAACATTACTTCTAGATGTTTCTGCATGATGTTGTGAGCTGATTTGATATCTGAAGCTATGGAAATTCCTTTCTTAGTGATTCTATACCTTCCATTTTCATGTTCCTCTATTAATCCCTCTTCTAATAACCTTCCTAACAATGGATAAATAAGTCCTGGGGAAGGTTTCCATCTGCCACCAGTTTGAAGAATTGCTTTATCAATAATTTCTTTACCCGTCATTGGTTGTACCGCAAGTAATTCTAGAATATAATGACGAGAAAACCCTCTTGGGATGGCACTTCCTACCCTGGACAACCAATTGGAAATCATCTAATATATATATCACTAGTGACTTATTAAAATTTTACTTTTGAATTTGGTAGACTAAATCGCAATATCCTACACACCATTGATGAGCCGTTGAATGGGATTAGATCTCATCAGCACAAGTAATCGTATAAGCCATAAAAACTATAACCTATTTCAATTTATACAATTTCACATGATTTATCTTTCGTTGCCATGGCTTACTGCTAAGTTTTCATTTATTATCTCAAAACCACTCATTCACTATTTATACCAACAACTCATTGATGCTATTTTGTGGTCTTCTAGTATAGTTTTTATTTAGGAAAACGACCTACTTTTTTATAATCAAGTTGTCAGTTGAAGAGTTTAAGCATATTCTAAGAATAGCAGGCAAAGATATTGAAGGCAGCAGAAAATCGGTTGTTGCCTTGAGTGAAGTTAAGGGTATCGGTTATAATTTATCTCAAGTAATCTTACAATCATTAAATATTAATCCTTATCTTCGAGTAGGATTTCTTACTGATAAGGAGCTTTTGGATATCGAAAATGCGATAAAAAACATTAGTACCGTTGGAGTTCCAAAATGGTATTTGAACAGACAAAAGGATATGGACTCTGGAGCAGATATTCACTTAATAACTTCTGACCTGGATTTTACCCAGTCTAATGATATAGAACGAGAAAAATCAGTTATGAGTTGGAGAGGGTATAGACATATGTTTGGATTGCGAGTTAGAGGACAATGTACCAGAACAACAGGTAGAAAGGCTACTGCAGTTGGAGTGAAGAAAGCTGCCGGAAAAGCACCCGCTGGAGCAGCTGGGTCTAAATAGTCAAAGGTGAGTTGAATGGGAGACCCTCGAAAATCCAAGAAAAGCTATAATAGACCACGAAGCATCTGGACAAGTGATCAAATAAGCGCCGAGTTATACGTTGTAGGTTCATATGGATTACGGAATAAACGTGAATTATGGAAAGCACAGACAGAAATAGCTAGAATAAGAAATCAAGCCCGCGCATTATTGGCATTATCTGTAGATGTACGACATGAAAAAGAAACACAATTGTTAAATTACTTATCTAGATTGGGTTTAGTAGCAAACGAATCTACCTTGGATGATGTCCTAAACTTAAAGATCGAAGATATTCTTGAAAGACGACTTCAGACTATAGTAATGAAAAAATCCAATTTAAAATCACCTTATCAAGCTAGGCAACTGGTTGTACATGGACATGTGAGCATAGGTAATAGGAAGATCAATCTCCCTGGATATTTGGTAAAAAGGGAAGAAGAGTCTCTGATCATGACACATTTATTACCTTCGGCTGAAAGTGCAGAGGCCATTACCAACCAATAATTAGAAATACCGTTTAATTATTTTTTAACAACTTTCTCAATATCAACGTAGTCAATCTTGCCGTCACTGTCCATATCGTATCCTTGGACAATGGCTTGCCATTCAATTTCCTTGCCTGAGTAATCTGCAAATGTCTTTTCGCCAAAGTTCGTAATTGCTATAACCGCCGATTTTGTTCCTATAGAACGCACGCCAGCAATTAATATTATGGATTTATCTTCATTAAACGGATTCTTGAATTTGGCTATTATTCCTAAATTATCTAAATGATATAATTTTCCCTTTTTATCGACCAATCCTGACCAGTAATTTTCTTCGTTAAATTTTATTGGAAGGAATCGATTAAATTCTGAAGATACTATATTGGTTCCCGGGCCTCCTATAATAATCAAGTTATTATCTTCTAATTCTTTCTCAGCTTTAGCATCCTCATCGAGTTTGACCACAAACCCAGATGGCAAATTACAAACATTTCCTAGGAGAAATCCTAATTGAATGGCATAATGTCCATCTCTAGCTGATGTTTTAAATATACCGTGGGGATTAGGTGACCCTACAATCATCAAACCATTGAATTTGTTCTCGTAGTCGATAAATTCTTTCAAAAATTTCCGAACTATCTGATTTTCGGACTTTTTTTTCATATTTTCTAGGTTGTATATAAACGATCGGGACTCTCCCCAGTTCATCTCCACTCCATAGGCCGGAAACACTGTTTTATACAACCTAGCTGTACCACCTTTAATAAAGTCTGTTCCCGATTCCTTTATTGCACCTATGGATATTAACTTTCTAACATAATAATAGGCACTCTGTTCATAAATTTTTAATTCCTTTGCAATTTGAGCAGTGTATAGAGGCTTAACAGAAAGCAAATTAATTATTTTCCAAGCAATTGGATTAGATAAAATGTGTATTTCTTTTTGATTTTCAAAAATTAATATTTCTTTTTCAAAAAATTCTCCTTCATATTGGTAGGTTATCCTTTTTTCATTTCCCATTGAATAGAACATTACAATTTTTTTTTTGGTGGTATATAAATTTTGTTTGTAATAACTATAACTCTCTGCTTAATTTATAACGGCTCTTAAATAACTATTACTAAATTTTATATAACGGTAATAACTTTTTTTAATAATAGTTTTAAATCAAATCTGCCATTAGATATTGTGTGTTCAATCATTGGATATAGCGGTAGGTTGACTCTCGCTGCGCCTCTTTTAGTTGAAAGTTTGAAAAAGATGGAATATAGAGGATATGACAGCGTAGGGATTGCTACTTTAAATAGTGGCTCTATTCTTGTGAGTAAAGGTGTGGGAAAGGTAGCAGAAGTTGACGAACAAATGCACCTAAACAAGCTTCCCGGCCAAATTGGGATTGGACATACTCGTTGGGCCACTCATGGAGGGGTCAACGATAAAAACGCACACCCTCACTATTCATGTTCTTCAAAAATTGCTGTTGTACATAATGGTATCATAGAAAATTATCAAGAGTTAAAAATAGAATTAGAAAAAGAGGGTCATGTATTTAAAAGCCAAACCGATAGTGAAGTTATTGCTCATATTCTAGAGAATTACTATGAAAAATCAAATTTCAGCATAATAGATACAATGAATAGTGCTTGTAAGACAATAAAAGGGTCTTTTGCATTCGTTGCAGTTTTTGATAATGGTGTTATTGCAGGTGCACGCGTTGATGAACCATTAATCATTGGCGTCTCATCAGATGCCCTTTTCTTGTCAAGCGATGTATTGGGTTTTTTGAAATATACTGATAAAGCAATATTTTTAGAAAATGGAGATATTGCAATTCTTGAAAATAAGAAATATACTATATTCGATACTAACAGTAAAATTGCAAACCGACCAGTAACTCAGGTTGCATGGGAATTAGGATCTGCCGAAAAGGGAAAATTCGCTCATTATACAATAAAAGAAATTCATGAACAATCAGTTACACTGTTAAAACCTTTGGATGCTTCTAACGATTTTGAAACTTTTTGTAGGTTTTTGAATGGTGCATCTAATATTTACATCACAGGCAGTGGAACAAGCTACAACTCTGGACTGCTTGGTAAATTGTTGTTATCAAAGTATGCTAAAAAGAAGTCAGAAGTTTACATGTCTAGTGAATTCCAATATTTTTCAGAGACCGTCGAACCGAATTCTGTTGTAATCGCAATTTCTCAAAGTGGCGAAACAGCTGATGTACTTCATTCAGTGAAGAAAGCAAAAGAAAATGGTGCTAAAATATTATCAATAGTAAATATTCCCACTTCTTCGCTAGCGAGGATAAGTGATTCTTTTGTTTCTCTTAACTGTGGACCTGAAATCGGAGTTGCTGCAACTAAGAGTTTTATGGGTCAGCTGATTATTTTGTATAATATCGTATTTATTCTCTCAAATAAGTTATTGAAGTTTAGTTTAAGAGACCAAGAAAACTTACAAAAGTTAGTAAAAAGAGCCTTAGGTCTAAATGATAAGATCAATAGTTTGGTAAAATCCTTTGACACCAATATAAAGGATATTTATATTTTAGGAAGGTCAATCCATTATCCGATTGCCCTAGAAGGATCATTAAAAATAAAAGAATTAGCTTACATACATGCAGAGGGTATCGCTGCGGGAGAACTAAAACACGGACCACTGGCCCTAATCGATAAAGAATCAATTGTGATAGTATTAAATCCAAATGACGAGACATACCAGGACGTTATATCTAGCACAAACGAAATAAAATCGAGAGGTGCTTTTATAATTGGAATTTCAAATTTACCAAATAACCTATATGATGTATTTGTAGAGTTGCCAGAGACCGAAAACTACTTCTATCCTCTAGTAGAAATTATTCCTTTGCAATTAATGTCATACTATTTGGCTATTCAGAAACAGCTCGATCCAGATTACCCTAGAAATCTTGCCAAGTCTGTTACTGTAAAATGAGAAACACATTTTACTATACGTTCATATTTAAATAAAATCACTGGTATAAATCTGGATATTGGCTATATTAGACCTTAAAATTGATAATTGCTTTTTCCCCAGTGATTATCTATATGATCTCGAAAATTTAATTTGGATAAAATTCGTTGGTGAACCTAACCAAAAGACAAATGTTGAAAAAGAATTTTTAATCGGCCTAACTCCTATTTATTCATACCTAGCAGGAAAAATTAATAATCTAAAGCTAAAGCCTGTTGGAACTTTAATTCAAAAAGGCAAAAGTATAGGTTTCATAGAAAGCCTTGTCCATTTTGGTACTATACGTTGTCCACTTGCTGGAAAGATTAGTGAGATTAATCATTTTGTAGTAGATAATCCTAAAGTTATTAACGATTCTCCTTTTGGTAATGGATGGATAGCCAAAATTATTACATCTGAAAGTTACGAGGACAATATGTCTTTGAAAAAAATTGATGATTGTAAGCAGGAAATGTTGTCTCAAATTAGAAAGTATCATGTAAAATGTTTCAAATTATTTCCTGACTTTCAGATATTTGAGATAGGTACAGAATGTGCAGCTACTTTGGCCAAACTTGATGAATTTATGAAGAAATCTATGAAAAAAGGCCAGGTTATTAGATTAGTATCAGACGATCCGACCGCTGATCTCGAACTTTTGAGATGGGCTGAGCAGAACCAAGAGGAGATAGTAGAGATCATAAAGGAACAAAATAGCACTCAGTTATCCACTCAAAATAGCGGCAATAAATATTTATTCAATATTATTATCAGGAAAAAGAAAGGTTAAATTAAAACGATTATTTTTCAATGGGATTTCCTATCATATTCCCCCACTCAGTCCACGAGCCATCATAATTCTTTACGTTTGGATAACCTAGCAAGTATTTTAACACAAACCACGTATGAGATGATCTTTCGCCAATCCTACAATATGCTATTACCTGCTTGTCTGGCATTACTCCTTTATCTTCATAGAGACGGGTCAATTCTTCTGCTGATTTGAAAGTTCCATCTTCATTAACTGCTTTTCCCCATGGGATATTCTTTGCACCTGGGATATGTCCGCCACGTTGTGCATGTTCTGTAGGATATTCTGCTGGAGCAGTAACTTCGCCTGTAAATTCTGTAGGAGATCTGACATCCACCATGATGCAGTCGTTCTTATTAATTGAATTTGAAACCTCAATTAAATAAGATCTAATTTTTTCGTCTTGATCTTTTGCTTTGAAATTACCTTGAGGATAAGACGGAATAACCTTGTCTAATTTTCTATCTTCTTCTAGCCATTTTCTTCTTCCACCGTTCATAATCCGGACGTCGTTTAGCCCATAATACTTGAATACCCAAAAGGCAAAAGCAGCAAACCAATTATTAAAGTCTCCGTAGAGAATTAGTGTCGTATCTTCATTGACCCCAACTGATTGTAACAATTTTTCACACGCTGCTTTAGAAATTATATTTCTGCTAATAGGATCGTTAATATCCTTTTTCCAATCGAGTAACACCGCTCCCGGAATATGGCCTAAATGGTAATTTGCAGTCGGGTCATAATCTACTTCAGCAATACGTACATTAGGGTCGTTAATGTGCTCTTCGGTCCAATCCGTATCTACCAATACTTCTGGATGAGCATAATTCTTTGTCATATATTGACTTGAATAAAAGATGATCTATTTAAATTGTAAAAAATTTTCATAATTCCAATAAGTGGATGGATTATTCAAACATTTTCATGTCGGGAATGCATGCATGAAAATCTGCTGGATTCAGCATTTAATGCTGCAAAAGATTGCTCATTGTAGAATAATCGAGTTGCTCAAACAACCAGAAATACATATCAAATGTAAAATGCTCTAGATATGCAAATTCACTTTAACTTTTTCAAATTTTTTAGGTGAGTATAATTTTTATGCTACTTAATTTTATATTACATATGGTTTACAAATACATTGATATAGTTGGGACTTCATTTACAGGAGTTGATGATGCTGTCAACAATGCATTCAAGGAAGCTTCAAAGACAGTAAAGAATATTCAATGGGGAGAAATGGGCAGAGTTACTTTCCGGGTTGATGACAATCAAAAGATAGAGTATCAAGCTGAAGTGAGAATCGGGTTCAAAATAGAAAGAGGAACTGAATAAAAAATAGGGTACTTTTTTGGCATTATCCTTTCATGTAGATGGCACTTATAAATGAAACATTTACTTTGGATCCTCTAGCCTTTTTTCTATAATTTCTAAGAAACTGTCTTTGTTAATTGGTTTTCTTATTATACAGTTAAAACTTAAATCAGAATATGATTTAATAATTGATTGATAATATTCCTCAAATGCCGTAGCAAGACATATTCTAATCTTGTTGTCCATTATCCTGATCCTGCTGGCGAGCTCAAATCCATTAATTCTTGGCATTCTTATATCTGTAATTAAAAGATCATACTGTCCCGGCTCAAATTCTTCTAATAAGGAGCTCGGGTCATTAAAAATAGTTACTTGGTGTCCTTCATCTTCTAAGCATATTTTAAAGAACAATGCTGTGCCTACATCATCATCTATTACTAAAATGTTATTTCCCATCACAGAATACATTAATACTTGTGATACCATTTAAAATATTTTTACATTCCTTGGCATCATTATTTTTTATTTGAAAATAGAAGTATAATCTAATCTTCAAAAATTTGAGAACGATATAAAAGTTCTTTGTAAATGAACTATTACTATGGGTATTTCCATAGGGCAAATGATGTGGAACAAGAATTTGTTGCCATTTATCTATATTATTATTTCTAATCATCTAGAGATCTTAGGATTAATTTTGATAATGTATCTGTGATTCTTGTATTAACATGTTTTTCAAGCCAGTTCCAATCTCCAATAGGATTGACTTCGAGAAAGTACATTTGTCCTTTTTTGTCTTCTACAAAATCCATACTAGACACTAGTAATCCCGTTTGCTTGTTTAATTCTACACATTTTTTTCTTATGCTTTTTTCGAGTTCCAAAGATTCAAATTTAAGAAACCTTTCCTCAATTTTATGAAGATCAGAGTATTTGTTTTTATCCTTTGTTGTAGTAATTGAAACTGGAAAAACCTTGTCTTCGATCACAGTAATACGAATCTCTTTGTTGTTCGGTATTTTCTCTTGAAGTATCACTGGTGCATATCTTAATTCATCAAACCTTGCGACATGGTTACTAGAAACCATACTCGTAGGCAATCTATGTGAGATATCTTTTAGGATGATTTCGTGATGATGAAGGACCTTTACTAGGGTTCTCTTCGGATGTTTTTTAAAAAACAGCTTTCCTGATGAAGGAATGTTTGTAATTGATGTTTCTGGGATATTAAGGCCAATACTTTTGGCTACTTGCAATTGATTCAATCTATTTTCGGCATCAAATGTTCTTTGAGCATCATTGATCCATAGACATCGCTTTAGTGACGCTTGGAGGCAATTGAATAACTGATACCATTGCTGCTCAAAATACAGTTGATAAATACCGCTATATCGTTTCAAAAATTTTAAATCAAAATATCTAAATAATACTATCCTAATTTCTTCACAATTAATTTTCTTTTTTCCCAAGTATAACACAAATTTATTATTGCTTCCAATACTAAATTCTGCACCAAGATTTATGGGAATATCTTCTTCTGTAATTTTAATATATTCTATTCCATTTTTTAATAGTTGTATTCCCAATAGGTCAGATTCAATATCAAACCTTTTGGTCAAAATCAATACTTTTGGAGAAACTACATCGTTTGTTCTCTTGCCAATGTTTAATTTATCTAATAAATCTAGTGGATTAGTATTTTTTTTTAAAACCTCTTTATAATCAAGTTTTTCAAGAAAATTAAACATAAGTGGTATTTTAGTCACATTGATAATTGTCTAATATGAATAAAAATTTTTACTCATGCACTGAACGCAGAGAGCACCTACAAGATAAGTTTATTTAATTATCCATGACAATATTATTATAACAAATAAATCTGATTCAAACACTAATGTATATAATCACAAGCCTGACAAGGATTGTTACCTTTGCGGTAAGCCAATAGAAAGCCAAAGTGATATGTATGTTGATTTGTCTGATGAAGATTTTCAAAAATTTCACCATAGAAATTGTTTTAAGCTTTACAATCGGTTAATAACTGTTTATGGTGACGATTTTTCTCACCTAGAGTTAGACAGGGTCAAATGGGGTTCAGGATCTAATAAAGGCGATTTACTTGAGTTGTCATTATATGACATAAAGAATTCTAAGTTCCTTAAATCAGAAGTGGTTTCTGATATGAAGTTGTTTAAAAGCTTAATTATAAACGAATCTCGTCGCTCCAAAAGTAAAATTGACATATTACTTTCTAGCAGCAAGATATTTGATAAATTCAGCAAAGTTATAGAACTCCTACTGTTTTCTGCAATTAGCAATAAATCTGGTCCTTCTGAGATACGGTTACTACTGGTTGAAAATAAAACAGTGTTATCTTTTTTAGAGAAATTAGGGATTAGTAATATGCCTACAATCAATGTGAATTTTATCAAAGACAATAATAATAATTACCTTCTTGCTATATTTGACCGATCTGTTACCTTTTTATCCGAGATACAAATACCTTCGAATAATATTAATTATCAAAAATATCTAAATATTGTTTCTACCAAAGAGTCTATGAATTGGCATGGTGCAGCGGCTTTTGAGAGTCTTTGGAAACAGTCTGTATTGGAGGCTAAAATAAAGACTCTATCTAATAAAATGAAAAATCATGATGATCAAAGCAGTAATTATATGAGAATCTTAGCCCATGAATTAAAAAACCCTATTCAGCCTATACTTGGATTTTCCGATATGATTCAAAATAACGCGAGATTGGATTCTGAGCAGAAAAATGATCTTTTAAAAATAATTTCTAGAAATGCTAGGAAATTGGACATCATGACCAATAGTATTTTAGATTACGCCAGGATGGAGAATAATAATTTTAAATTAAATTATGAAACATTTGATTTAATAAAAATAACTGAGGAATTGATGGGCGATTATAGCATCCAAATCAATAAGAAAAAACTGATTCTCAGTTTAGCTTATTCAACAAAGCCTCTTCTGATCAAGGCAGATAAGCTTAGGATTATTGAAGTATTGGATAATCTGATAAATAATTCTGTTAAATTTACCGAACAAGGGCGAATAGATTTGTTTATAGCGAAATTAGAAAAAAGTGTCCTTATTGAGGTTCAAGATACGGGAAGTGGTATTACAAAGGAGGCTTCTAAGAAGTTGTTTACAAAATTCTATACAACTGATAAACTTGGAACTGGATTAGGACTCTATATATCCAAAATAATAGTGGATAAGCATGGAGGTAATATTGAGGGGAGAAATAACGATAATGGAGAAGGGAGTATTTTTACAATCAAATTACCTTTATAAAGGGATTCGATTTCGCTAAGCATCATTCCCTTTTAATAAGTCATAAAGAACAAATTGCAAAAGTTTTTTAAGTGAACTCTTAAAGTACAGTAATTGGCGAAGTGCATTTCCTTTCACTCTTATAAAGGAGGTACCGGAAAAACTACTTTAGCCGCGAATTTTGCCTTTCTGTTAGCTTCAAAAGGATATAGAGTATACTTACTTGATTTGGATTTTTATGCTCCGAGTCTTTACTCATATTTTAACATTGAACCTAATTATTGGATTAACGATTATTTGAGAAGTAGAGCCAGCCTTGACGATATCATGATCGATTCGACAACATTTCTGAAACAAAAAGTTGAAGGGGAATTAATGATTGGGTTCTCAAGAGGCGGAAAAGAGGATATTTATCAACTGGAGGGCAGCCTGCTAAATGATAGGGAACAACAGGTAAAACAATTCAGGAATTTTATTGCTATGCGAGAAGAGCTATTGGTATCTAATGATGCAGATTTTATAATCATGGACACCAGCCCAGGTATTAGATACTGGTCAATTAATTCTATTGTGATTTCCGATATCGTTTTACTAACGCTTAAGATGGGTGACTTGGATTTAAAAGGAACGACTAAGATGATAAAAGAAATATATGGTTCCTTAATAGAACAAGGGGCGATTTGTAAACTTCTACTTAACCGAGTCTCAGGTTATTGTGAGCCTCCTAATACTGTGAAGCACGACACTATGCAAATAGATGCGGATGATTCTTTTTTTAAGAAGAAAATCGACATTGAATTGGAAAAAATATTTAATAAATCTTTCAATATCGATACTCTGCTTGAGATTCCATGTTATTGTGATATACAGTTTAAAGAGAAGGAATTTTTGACTGCTCACGAGTATCCTGCTCATCCGTTCACTAGGAAAATCAATAATTTGGCATCTAAAATAGAGGCCATAAGTTAATCACTTTTTTTGCGCTGATTAAAAACATTGATAGCTTCATCTAAATAACTTCTCAGGTCCTCCTTTGATTCCATCGTTTCTGAATTACTGTTTTGATGCAGTTCTTCGGAATATTTCATAGTCATATTTAACACTTTTTGTTTCATGTTTTCTACCATTTGTGATTGAGCAAGATTTCCCATTATTTCCAATTCCTTATAAGCTGAATTTTTAATATATTTCCTAACTTTGATATCATTAGAAATAGCTATTATGGAATAATAAATTCCTATATAGAGAAGTAAAGATGCGAAGGGAAGGAATAGTATACTAGGGATACCATAGGGAGGAAACGAGGCTCCGACAATAGTTGCATTAGCGGAAATAAATAACAAGATTATTCCATAAGATGCCATTTTCAAATATCTTTCTACATGTGGAGATATTTTGAGAAGACTTGCTACTGATTTGAATCCCAAACCGTAAAGCGTTCCGCATAGCATCACTGAAAACATGACCATAAAAATCTGTATCATGAATATAATACCCTCGTCAAAATCCATTTCTTCAGAAAGAGAATAAACTTCATCGTAGTGGTACACAAATATAAAGAAAAACAAGACCAATGGTAGTGTTATTAAGGTGAAAAATCTGAATTTCCCTATTTTCTTGATATGATAATGCAATAGAAAATAGTTACTAACCCAGAATAAAGCAAAATAGAGGATATATGTATATGATTGCAAACTAATAATATTTTCTTTAAACGAACAGTACAAAGAATTATACTCGCATTCAAAGTTGAAAACAACTGGAGTATCAGTTGTTATGACTGGTGGTTTTTCAGATAGTAACGTGTCAAACAATACGATTGATACAGAATTGTTTATAAATAGTACAAATATTGATAACCCAAAAATGAGAGCAAATCTATTTCGATTTCCCTTATACCAATTTAATAACTTGAAAGAAAAATAAAAGCTCATGATAACAGAAGAACCATAACTTATGGACATAACTGCAGTCAAGTTTAATGTGTTTATTCTATCCTGAACGATTATATCATATAGCAAAATGGCAGATAACGTGTATAATATTATTTGCAAAATTGGCAGCATTACTTTATACCTGGTAAATACGGATTTTGTATGTTTTAACATAGAAAAAACAGTTTTGATTACCATCATACTTCCAAAAATACAAATTATTAAGAGAAACAGAAAAAAAGTAATTCCAACAGGTGATTGTATAAACGGCACCACAACATCTGTAACAGAACTTATGTAGTAATCTGTAAATAATAATCCTATGAAAATTAATATTGATACAGTTCCTATTCTTGGATTCTTATAAAGAGAACTGAGAATGAAAGTAAACCCCAATATATAGCATATCTGTATGGACTATTTGAATTTTTAGGCGTCATAAATTGTAATTTATAAAATCACAAGGAATTTTCCTTGTTATATTCTATTGTAATAGAATAATCCGATCAGCAGATTAATTTTTATTTGAGTTACTCCGAAATTTAATCAAAGGAAACGAACTTTTACTTCTCAATGAAAAGATTAATGGTATGGTAATTGATACCAAAAATATCATAATTGTTGTTCTATCATTGGAATAATCTTCCACAAAAGAATATTTAGTTTTAATTTACAAGATTTGAATAGATAACAAAAGATGTTTCTACAGTTTAATTGATATGTTATCTATACTTCATAATACAAATTTATATTAACAAATTCTAGTATTCGCTTAGAACCATAATGTAGGCATTCCCGTAAATTCCTTCTAGTTTCCTATAGATTACGTAACAGTCATCTTTGTCAACATGCGGCCTAGAACCAGGTATCTTATTGTTAGGAATTATTTCATCATATGGTTTTCCGCATATCATGCAACGACTCTTTTTCATTTAAAAAACCTAGATAGTTATCAACTTGACTATTGAATCTCAATTAGAATTGATAAGAACCATTCCAATTCATCTACTTTTCAGCGGAAAAGGAAAAATTCCTCCATTTCTGGAAAAGCCTTTTCCAAATTTGATAATTTCTTCAGTTTGTTCGGATGAAAGTCCTGTATATTGAATTTCATAATTTTCTTGATCGATTTGACTTTGTAAAATAGTAGCTATTTCTTGTGTAATTTTGTTCATATTATTAAAACGCATTCATAAAACTTATGAGTTGCTTCACTAGTAACAAACTTCAAACAGAAATCGTAAATCCTAGTTTTTCTTGATCATTCAAATTTTGTTTTAATGATCTAAGTGCATTTGAACCCTTTAGATGTAATGAAATAGTAACGCTAATATTCTATTTATGGATTTAGTTTCAATGAAAGGATAATCTTACTTTCTTTTGGATTTCCAAATTTATTTTAATGATACGTTATCTGAGATATCTCTATTTGTGTTCTGTATATCATCGAATGAGGAAGGAGAGAATAAAATATTATTATTTGAATTTGCAAATGATATTCATATCGAAAACAATTTGTACTGTTAATCTTAATAGTTCCATTTACTTTGAATGCAATTTAATATTCCTTGAATCTATGTTTAGTTAAGATATAAGGGAAAATTTCCACAACTATTTTACATGTCATTCAGACAAAATCAAAAAAAATTATAAGATTATTCAAACGCTGTTTATGTTTAAAGATAAATTGAATTAATGTGAATTATGAATATAAAGTTCACGTCCTATAATTATTTGATCAATCTTTTGAAAAAATTCAATTGTTATAGTGATTAACTGTAATGGTTAAATAATTGAAGTCAGTAAATATAAGATGAACTTTTTGGATAAAAATTACAGGGATAACAAAATCCCTAAAAGTGTTGATGGGGATAATTATTCAAATAACGATCAGGGCCAATTGAAAGGCGATAATGATAATTTAGAATCTGGTGACAAGAACACCAATATATCAATTGACAAGGATACCTATGATAAGCTTAATCCGGATGTTCGAACTACAGTTAACGAGATTACTGAAATCCTCAACAAAAAATTAAAGGATATTCATGTTTCTGACGAACATAAAAGTTCCCTTCAGGAACAAATCCAAGGATTAGCCTCTTTGATCGATTCAATTCCCTCAAATATTCATGCCTCCAATGCTCAAAATACCCTTTCATCGGTAGAGGGTGGAGAAAAGATTCCGTCTCCAGAAGTACCTGAAGACGCTATTGATAATAATAATGCCATTGAAATCAACCCCCAGTATGCCGATGCATACAATAACAAGGGCCTTTCTT
>Ga0196965_1000771_pt1 | contig 15436 bp, 8 predicted proteins | sample S1_20metaG_FD_148668 | JGI IMG/M metagenome (GOLD analysis project Ga0196965, IMG submission 148668) | Soil microbial communities from Anza Borrego desert, Southern California, United States - S1_20 | ecosystem: Environmental > Terrestrial > Soil > Desert | place: USA: California | collected... | reverse complement strand
CGAGCTCGTCCGGGGCACGCGCTTCCTCAAGGAGACTCTCAAATACATGTTCGGCAGGAAGGGGCTGCTCACCCTTTCGGCCGCCCATGTCGCCGTCTTCTGCAAGTCGCGCGAGGGCCTCGCCGGGCCGGACCTCCAGTTCCACATCCTCCCCGCGACGATGGATCCGGACAAGCTCGCCAATTCCCAGAAGATGGAGCTCGAGAAGGAGCCCGGCCTCACCATCGCCCCCTGCCAGCTGCGCCCGGAATCGCGCGGAACGATCCGGATCAAGTCGCCCGACCCGACGGCCTATCCCGCCATCCAGCCCAATTACCTGGCGGACCGCCTCGATCAGGAGGTGATCGTCGCCGGCCTGCGCTGGGGCCGCCGAATCGCCGCGCAGCCGGCGCTCGCCCGCTACATCGAGCGAGAGCTGATGCCGGGGCCGGAGGCGGTGACCGACGAGCAGTTGCTGGAGCATGCCCGCATCTGGGGCACGACCATCTACCATCCGGTCGGCACCTGCGCGATGGGGCATGGGCCGTGTGCCGTCGTCGATCCGCAGTTGCGGGTGCACGGGGCGGAAGGGCTGCGGGTCGTCGACGCGTCGATCATGCCGCGCCTCGTCTCCGGCAACACCAATGCCCCGACGATCATGATCGCCGAGAAAGCCGGCGACATGATCCGAGCGGCGCGGCGGCCTGCTAGGGCAGGAAGTCCCCCGCTCCGAGCGGCACCGGCCCCTCCAGCGTCAGCGCGATGACGAGGTCGGCGACGCTGTCGCCGTTGGTGTCGCCCTCGACGAACCAGGTCCCGCTCTGCTCATAGGCGCGAAGCTGCCCCGCCGAGCCGCTGAACGCGTTCGACCCGATCCAGGCGAAGGCCTGGTCGCCCGCGGCGAGGCTGCTCGCGTCGATCCGGCTGAGGTCGATCTTGTCGGTCCCCGGCGTGAAGTCGAGGATCTGGTCCATCGAACTCGAGTTCGATTCCGCGGTCGAGTCATAGCGGAACATGTCCGCACCGCCGTTGCCGGTCAGCTGGTCGGAGCCGAGATTGCCGTGGAGGAGGTCGGCGTTGGCGCCGCCCTTGAGCGTGTCGTCGGCACGGCCGCCGAACAGCCGAAGCAGGCCGTCACTCTCCTGGCTGGCGTCGAGGATCATCGTCTCGCTCGCCATCAGAAGCGCGCCCGAGACGGTCAGGGTCTGGCCGGCGTTCACGATCGCGTTGGAGAGGGTGAGATTGTAGTCGAACTCGGTCCCGCCCCCCCGCGCGTAGCGCTCGTCGGTCGCCGAGGTCAGCGTGAGGTTCTCGATGTTGGTGAACAGGCCCGTATAGCCCGGAGCGTTGAAGTCGATCGTGTAGTTGCCCCTGAGGAACATGCCGTCATAGCCGGCGCCGCCGTTCACCGTGTCGCCGGTCGCGAACCGCTCCTCGGCGTAGAAGAAGATGTCGTTGCCGAGGCCGCCGAGCAAAGTGTCCCTGCCCTTGCCGCCGTAGACGACGTAGCTCGCATCGGTCTCCGCCGAGCCGTCGAAGGTGAAGTCCTCGCCCTCGAGCAGGGCCGCTCCGTTGATCCTGGCCTGGACGCCCGCCGCGAAGTTGGCATCGTTCGTGGTCAGCACATAATCGTAGCGGTTCGTCCCCGGCTCGCCGAAGTGCGTGTTGTTGCCGCCGAGGATCGAGACGTTCTCGATCTGGGTGACGTTCGCGGTGAGCGTCAGGCTGCCGTAGGGGCCCTGAAGCACGAGCGTGTCCACCCCGGCGCCGCCGTTGACGACGTCGGCCGAGGTCAGCGCGCCGATGAGGAACAGATTGTCGTTGCCGGCGCCGCCCAGGACCGTGTCGTCGCCGCCGTCCTGCAGACGCAGGTTGTCGTTCCCGGCTCCGCCCTCGATGACGTTGTTGCCGCTGTCGCCCCGAAGGTCGTCGGCGAGGACGGTGCCGGTGAGGTTCTCGATTCCGGTGACGGTACCCGTACGGCCATAGCCATCGCGCAGCGTTCCGGCGGCGAGGTCGACCTTCCAGCCCACCGTCATCGCGGCGGCGGTCTCGGCGAACGGGTCGCCATTGGCGCCGGGAAGCAGCGGGCCTGCGTCGTGATGGAGTAGGAGAATGTCCACCCCGTCGCCGCCGTCCGTAGAAGCCGGGGCGCCGGCCAGTTCGATATGGTCCGCTCCGCCGAAGCCGTGGAGGGTGTCGCCGAAGCTGCCCTTCAGTCCGTTGGCGTCGTCGTCGCCGTAGAAGGTGTCGGCGAAAGCGGTGCCGTCGCCCAGCGACTCGATGTTCACCATCGTCTCGGCATTGCCGTAACCGTCGTTGGAGATGATGCCCGTCCTCAGGTCCGCGACCACGCCCTGGTTCGCGAAGTCGTCGTAGAAATCGACCTTGTCGCCAAAGATGCTGGATCCGTAGTTCAGCCCCTCGCCTCCGGTGCCGCCGTCGAAGCTGTCCACTCCGCTCGCGCCCCGTAGGGTGTCGTTGCCGAACCCTCCGGACAGCTGGTCGTCGCCATCGTCGCCGCGCATGAAATCGTTGCCGCCATTGCCTTGGAGGACGTCGCCGCCGAGGCTTCCGATCAGGATGTCGTTGCCCTCACCGCCGACGATCGAATTGGCCAGCGTATTACCGAACAGAATCTGCCCCGAGGCGAGGAGGCCGGTCAGCTGCTCGACCTCGGCGGCGAGGCGGTAGAGGGCGAGGCTGGTTTCGACCTTATCGTTTCCTTCGTTCGGGAGTTCGGTGACGGTATCGCCGGAATGGTTGACGAGGTAGGTGTCGTTGCCCTGGCCGCCGGCGAAGGCGTCGGCACCGGCCGTCCCGGCATAATATCCGTCGAGGCTGAAATCGACGATCCGCAGCTTGCCGATGTCGTTGTCGGTGTCGACGATTGTGATCCGGGTCCCCTCGGCGTTGATCAGCAGCTGGCTGCCGTAGCCGATGTCGTTGTGCCCCGATGAAGTGCCGACGAAATACTGGTCGACCCGAGTTCCGGTGGCGACCTCATATTTGGCGAGATAGCCGGTCTGGATTTCGTAGACATAAGCGTAGACGCCCGTCGGATCGAAGACCATGCCGTCGAGCGGGCCGCCGACCTCGAAGAATCTCAGATATTTGAGGTCGAGATCGTAGACCAGCACCGTGCTGTGATAGACCCATTGCAGCACGAGGCCCGCGGTCTCGCTGATCGCCTGAACTCCGAAATTGAAGCCGGTGCGGTTCGAGGTGCTGATCGTCTGGTAATTGTTGCCTTGGGCGACGATCGTGTTGGTTCGATCGTCGAAAAGCATGAGCGGCCCGCTGCTGATGCCCGGCTCGGCGAGCAAGGTGAGGTGCTTGTCCTCGACGAGCACGGTGCCCCAGCCGTGATAATAGACGCCGCCGGCCAGGGCGGAGAATTGCCCGGTCGCGAGGTTGTAGAGCGTCTGCTCCCCCGCGCCATAGGGGTATGGAGAGGGGGAGGAAGCGCCGGTGAGGATCGCGGTATCGCCGTCGACGATCTCGACGTCGCGGAAGGGCTGGCCCGGCATTGTGATGGTGGTCGCCGCGCCGGTCGCCGTGTCGACCCGGTAGAGGGTGGCTGTGTTGGCGGGGCCCTGACGCTCGACGGCGAGGAGGAAGCTTCCGTCGGTAGAGATGCTGAGGCTCCCAAGCTGGATACCGACATCCCAGGTCGCGATCTTTTGCTTGGTGACGAGGTTGTAGACGTTGACGTCGCCATTGCTCATCGCTGCGTAGAGCAGGGTCTGATCCGCGCTCAGAACGACGTCGCGCACTCCGCTCGGCTCGAGCGTCGCAAGATCGCAGGCTGCCATGTCGCTATTCCCCCTTCCGTCGGCCGCCACGCGCCGCCGAATCCCCGCGCGCAGGCTAGAGCCGCAGCCGAATCATTCAAGCTTTTCCAATATATCCCGTCGCATTTCCGCCCGATCCCTTCGTTGCCCCTGGAACGAAGTCCCCCGCTGGCCGACGGCGTCCGATCCTAGGGTGCGAGCGCGACGCCGAGGTCGGCGACGCCGTCCGATCACGATTAATCCAGGCGGCTCCTTTCATCGCCGCGCCGCCAGCCTCCTGCCGAGCGTCTTCGCCATCTTCCCCCAGGGCGGCCCCAGCCGCTCGAAGACGTTGACGAAGCCGATCCGGTGGACCGCCCGCGCGTGGCTGAAGCGCTTGAACCCTTCGTGGCCGTGATAGGCGCCGATTCCGCTCGCACCGACCCCGCCGAAGGGGAGATTCTCCTGGGCGACGTGCATCAGGGTGCCGTTCAGAGTGACCCCGCCCGAAATCGCGCCGTCGAGCACCCGCTCGCGGTCGCGGCGGCTGTTGCTGAAGCAATAGAGGGCGAGCGGCCGCTCGCCCGCCGCGACGAGGGCGATTGCCTCGTCCAGGCTCCGGTAAGGCAGGATCGGCAGCACCGGCCCGAATATCTCCTCGGTGAGCAGGAGCGACCCTTCCGGCGCTCCGAGCAGGATCGTCGGCCCGATCTTCCCCTCCGCCCTCGCCCTTTCGTCCTCATGGGCGAGCACCGTCGCCCCCGCCTGCCGCGCCGCCTCGATCGCATCCGCGAGCCGCCGCCGGTGCCGCTCGCTGATCATTCCCGAATAGTCGCCGTTGCCGCCGATGGCCGGGTAGGAGCGCCGGACCTGCGCCATCACCGCGTCGGCGAAGGCACGCTCCTTTCCTTCGGGCACCAGCACGTAGTCGGGCGCGATGCAGGTCTGGCCGGCATTGACGAACTTGCCGAAGGCGACGCTCCGCGCCGCCTTGGCCAGATCGTAGTCGGGACAGACGATGGTCGGCGACTTGCCGCCCAGCTCGAGGGTGACCGGAACCAGATTGGCGGCGGCGGCCTGGTAGACCTTGCGCCCCACCGCGGTCGAGCCGGTGAAGAGCAGATGGTCGAAGGGCAGCCCGGCAAAGGCCTGGCCGACCTCCACTCCGCCGGTGATCACCGCCACCTCCGACTCGTCGAACCTGTCCGCGACGAGGCGCCGGAGCAGCTCCGAGAAGGCGGGCGTGAGCTCGGAAGGCTTGAGCATCGCCCTGTTGCCCGCGGCAAGCGCGTCGACCAGCGGCGAAAGCGCGAGCTGGAGCGGGTAATTCCAGGGCGAGATGATGCCGATGACTCCGAGCGGCTCATGGCGGACCCGGGCACTGGCGGGCTGGAACAGCGGATCGACGCGTCGCCGCTCGGGCCGCATCCAGCCCGCCACATGCTTTCGGGCATGACGGATCGCGTTCAGGGTCGGCACGATCTCGAGCAGCTCGGTCTCGGTGCGGCAGCGCACTCCGAAATCGTCGGAAATGGCCTCGGCGATCGCCGCCTCGTTGCCGGCGACGACGGCGCGCAGCCGCTCCAGCCGATCCCGCCGAAGCTTCAGGTCCGCCGCTGGCCCCCGGCGCGACGAGCGATGCTGGAGGTCGAAGATGCGGCGGGCGTCGTCGTCGCCCGCGACCGGCCTCGCGGCGGATTGATCGGCCATGCTCTGTCCTCCCGGACGCACCTCTTAGCGGATCGGGGCGGCCATGGCATCTTTTTGGCTTTGCACCGCGGCCGCATCCGTCCCATCAGGCGCGCAGGTCAGGAGTGAGAATGCCCATCCGCATCGCCATAATCGGCTACGGCAAGATCGCCAGGGACCAGCACGTTCCGGCGATCGCCGCCGATCCGAGGTTCGAGCTCGCCGCCGTGGTCAGCCCACGCGCGCCGGCCGACGAGGGCGTGCCGGTCTTCACCAGCCACGGGGCTCTGCTGGAAAAGATGGCGGGGCAGCTCGATGCCCTCGCGATCTGCACTCCGCCCACCGTCCGGCTAGCCGTCGCCGAGGCCGCTTTCGAGGCCGGCCTCGACGTGCTGCTCGAAAAGCCGCCCGCGGCGACCCTCGGCGAGATAGAGCAGATCGAGCGGCTCGGGCGCGAAGCCGGGCGAACTCTGTTCACCGCGTGGCATTCGCAGCACGCCGCGGCTGTCCCGGCCGCCAGGGAAGCGCTGGCGGGGAAGACCGTCGCCTCGCTCGCGATCCGGTGGCACGAGGACGTGCGCAAATGGCATCCGGGCCAGGAATGGATCTGGGCGCCCGGCGGCTTCGGCGTGTTCGATCCGGGAATCAACGCGCTCTCCATCGCCACCCGGATCCTGCCGTCGCGGCTGTTCGTGCGCGGCGCCGCCTTGTCCCTCCCGGAGAACAAGCAGACGCCCATCGCGGCCCGCATCGACTTCGAGGGCGAGGCGGGCCGCTTCACCGCGGATATGGACTGGCGCTATACCGAGGGGGAACGCTGGACGATCCGGGTGGAGGCGGAGGACGGCACGACATTGGAGCTGCTCGACGGCGGCGCCCGCATGGTCGTCGACGGCGAGCCGCGGGCGGTCGAGGACCGGGGCGAATATCCGTCGCTCTACGCCCGTTTCGCCGAGCTCGTCCAGGCCCGCGAGAGCGAGGTCGACCGCGAGCCGCTTCGAATCGTCGCCGACGCCTTTCTCGTCGGCCGCCGCGAGATGGTGGAGCCGTTCGTCTAGCAACAGCCCGGCGCTGTTGCCGCCCGCGGCAACGAATATTAGGATCAATCTACATGGCGGGTGGGGAAACTGGGGCGGTAGCGGCGGAAGCCGCCGAAGCGCGCGGCGGGCGGACCGACGCGGCCGGGCGCAATCTCACCTTCGCCATGCTGGACGCGCTCGGCCGGGCGATCGTCACCGGCGAATATGAGACCCGGCGTTTTCCGACCGAGGCGGAGCTGGCCGTCCAGCATGCCGTGAGCCGTTCGGTGACCCGGGAGGCGGTCAAAATGCTGACCGCCAAGGGGCTGCTCACCGCCCGCCCCCGCAAGGGCACGACGGTGCAGCCGCCGTCGTCTTGGAACCTGTTCGATCCCGACGTCCTGCGCTGGCTGCTCGAGCGCAAATTCTCGCTCGAGCTGCTGCGCCAGTTCAGCGAGCTGAGGATCGCCATCGAGCCCGAGGCGGCCGCGCTGGCCGCGCGCGGCGGCGACTCCGCGGCGGTGGCCCAGATCCGGTCGGGCTTCGAGCGGATGGAAGCCGCCGAGGCCGGGGTGGAAGACACGCTCGAAGCCGACATCGCGTTCCACGTCGCCGTTCTCAACGCTTCGGCCAATCCTTTCTACATGCAGTTCCGCGACGTCGTGGCGACCGCCCTGCGCACCTCGATCCGCTTCACCAACCGCTTCAAGGGCCGTTCCGCGAGCCTCCCCGCGCACCACGCGGTGCTGGCCGCCATCGAGGCTGGGGATTCGGCCGCGGCACGGGAGGCGATGGGCGCGATCATCGCCGAGGTGATGGTGCTGATCGAGGATGCGGAGCGGGCGGCCTGAGCTCGCGCGACAAGCCTTGGTCTGCGCGCAGGCCGTGCTACAAGCCCTTGCAGGTCAAATGCATCGAGAGGATTTTCGCGATGCCGGTCCAGTCGTTCTTCCGCTCGGTTATCGCCGCCCTCCTGCTCGCCGGGACGGCCGCCGCAACGGCCGCCGAGCCCTCGTTCGTGCCGGTGTTCCGGGACAATTTCCCCGACCCGCACATCGTCGAGCATCAGGGCGAGTTCATCGCCTACGCGACCAATGCCGGCATCAACCTGCCGATGCTGACCTCGCGCGATCTCGTCCGCTGGTCGCCGGTGACCGGCCCCGACGGCAAGCGCCTCGACGGCATGCCCGACCTCGCGCCCTGGGTGAAGGAGGGGTTCACCTGGGCCCCCGAAGTAATGAAGGTGGGCGGCAAATGGCTGCTTTACTACACCGCCAACCATCGCAAGCGGGACGTCCAGTGCCTCGGCGTCGCCGTCGCCGACAATCCCAGGGGCCCGTTCCGCGACAGCTCCGCCGAGCCGATGGTGTGCCAGTTCGACCTCGGCGGAACGATCGACGCCAACCCGTTCCGCGATTCCGACGGCAAGCTCTATCTCTATTACAAGAGCGACGGGAACCGGGTCGGCAAGAAGACCGTGATCTGGGGCCAGCGCATGGCGGATGACGGCCTCGGCGTGATCGGAGCGCCCGTCCACCTCGTCGAGGACGACCAGAAATGGGAATGGAAGCTGGTCGAGGCGCCGACGATGGTGCGCTCGCCGTCCGGGCACCAGCTCTTCTACTCGGCCGCCTTCTACGGATGGGACCCCAACGAACGGCTCTCCCGCTACGCGACCGGCTACGCGACCTGCGCGGGGCCGCTCGGTCCGTGCAAGGATGCGCCTGAGAATCCGATCCTCAACAGCTTCAACGACAAGCAGGCCGGCTGCCTCAGCGGGCCCGGCCATACCAGCATCTTCCAGGCCGGCGGCCGCCATTTCATCGCCTTCCACGCCTGGTCGGCGACCAAGGGATGCCGAAAGGCCGAGGACAAGCGCTTCCTCTACGTCGCACCCCTGTTCTGGAAGGACGGCAAGCCGCAGATCGGCATGAGCCTTCGCGAGACGGGCAAATAGCGCCTTGCCGAGCCTTCGCTCCGCGCTGGCCCTGATACTGCTCGCGTCCTCGTCCGCGGCGCCGGCCCAGGACGAGCTTTACCGCTACCGCTCCGGCGAGGAGCCGCGCTGGATCAGCCCTGAAAACCCGACCGGGGCGAAGGGCGCGGGCGGCCGGGAGAATCGCGGCGCCAAAGGCCATGCCTTCGACACCATCCAGGTGGGCGGCTCGCACGTCCTCGCCGACATACGCGGCGCCGGCACGATCGACCGGATGTGGCTGACGATCGAGGACCGCTCGCCCGAGGCCCTGCGCGGATTGCGGCTCGACATGTTCTGGGACGGCGCCGCCACCCCCGCCGTCTCGGTGCCGCTCGGCGATTTCTTCCTCCACGGCGCCGGCGAGATGGTGCCGATGGAAACGGCGCTGCTCGCCAGCCCGGAGGGCCGCTCCTTCGTCTCCTATCTGCCGATGCCCTTCCGCACGGGGGCCCGTATCGTCGTCACCAACGAATCGGGCAAGCCGGTCAATCTCATCTTCTACGACATCGACTATCGCGCGCTGCGCGGGCAGCCGAAGGACTCGCTCTACTTCCATGCCTGGTGGAGCCGGGAACGGGCGACGGTGCTCGCCCGCGACTTCCGGATCCTGCCGCGAATCCGCGGCCGCGGCCGCTTCCTCGGCGCCAGCGTCACCGTGCTGACCAACCCGGTCTACGAGAAGACCTGGTGGGGCGAGGGCGAGGTCAAGATCGCGCTCGACGGCGATGCCTCGGCCAGTCCGACACTGGTCGGCACCGGCACCGAGGATTATATCGGCACCGCCTGGGGCCAGGGTGCCTACATCAATCGCTACCAGGGCGCGCCGATCGCGACCTGGGAGGGCGACGGCCGCTGGACCTTCTACCGTTTCCACGTCCCCGATCCGATCTTCTTCAGCCGGGACATAGAGGTCGGCCTGCAGATGATCGGCGGCGCCCGGAAAGCGATCGTGCTCGGCCTGCAGAAGAAGGGCATCCCGCTCATCCCGGTCACCATCGACCCCGGCTCGCGCGCCAATTTCCAGCAGCTGCTGGTGAAGACTCCGCCGGTGCCGCTGTCCGACCCGTCGCTCCCCGACGGCCACACCAACTACTACCGGAGCGACGACGTCGCGGCGGTCGCCTATTTCTATCTCGACCGGCCCGGTGGAGTGCTTCCGGCGATCGCTCCGGGTGCGGAGCGGATGGCGGGGCTCAGGCTGGCGCCGCAGAAGAAATAGCCGGTTCGGCATCGCGAGCCGCCAACGGCGGCGCTCGGAGCAACCGCCGCTTCGCGGCGGCGGCGAAGCAATCCAGTGAGCCTCTTCGGCCGCACCGGATGGCTTCGCTTCGCCCGCGGTGACGCGACCGTCAGAAGCGGAAGCGGACTCCGGCCGAAAACACGGATTCCTCGAACCGAACGAGCATCGGGAAGATTTCCGGCGTGCTCGCGACTCCGCCGGCCCCGTAATTGACCCTGACGATGTCGGACTGGAAGGGATCGCCGAGGATGTTCGTCCAGTCGAAGAAGAAGGTCAGATTTTCGTTGAAGGCGTAGCTGCTCGACCAGTCCAGCCTGGACACCGCATTGCCCCGGCCCTGGAGGGTGAAGAAGAAGTCCCGCTCGGCGAGGGCGGCCTCCGGGAAGTTCGAGCGGTGGTTGTAGGCGAGGCGGAGCGTGAGCCCGCCCTTCTCGTACATGCCGACCAGGTTGTAGGTCCATTTCGACACGTCCGGGAGACGCAGGGTGACCTCCGCGTGGCTCGGATTGGGGGCCCCGTTCGGGAAGGTCTCCGGGAAGATCTCGTAGAGGGCCTTGGCGTCGAGATGGGTGACGTTCGCCTGGATTCCGAAGGCCCGCAGCGGCGAGGGTACCCAATCGTAATCGAAGAAGGTGCTGAACTGGGCCTCGAAGCCCTGGATCCGGCCTTCGCTCAAATTCACCGGTCCGGTGATCAGAAGGGGCAGGCCGGTCCCGGGTTCCAGATCCGGCAGGGTTTCCGTCCGGTTGACGATGAAGCCCTTCATATCGCGGCGGAAGACCGTCGCGGCGGCGAAGCCCGTCCTCGAGAAATAATATTCGAGGCTGGCATCGTAATTGTTGGAATCCTGCTGCTGCAGGAACGGATCGCCGCGGGTTCCGGGCCGGCAGGTTATCCCGCCGCAATTCCTCGGCGGATCGAGGGTGACCCCGGGCCTGAGCTGCGTGAACGACGGCCGGGTCCGGGTCTGGGTCGCGGCCAGTCGCAGCTGCAGCTCCCGGGTGAGGTGGATGCGCATGTTCAGGTTCGGAAGCCAGTCCGTATACCTGTTGGTGTGGTCGAGCGCAGCGCCCAGATAGGTGCCCTGGATCCTCTGGGTGGTGCGGACCGCGCGCAAGCCGATCGCGCCGTCTATCGCCACGCCCAGGTCGAAATCGAAATTGAGCTGCGCGTAGGCCGCGAGCGCCTTTTCATCGACCTCGAAGGTCCGGGAGGGATCGACGGGCGGCCCGTCGAGCGATCCGACTCCGCTCCGGTCGATGTTGAACTGGCGGAACTGCTGAAGGTTGTCCCACACGCTCTTGAAGCTCGGCGACAGCCAGGTGATCGGAAACGGCTTGTTGTCGTCGCCCCGGAAGGCCGGATCGTACAGCACGTAGTCGAGCGGAACCTCGTCGATCCCGATACCCTGGCCGCCCAGGTTCCAGTAGAAGGAGCCCGCCGTGTTGGAGGCGTCGCGGATGACGTAGCGCACCCCCCATTCGAGCTTGGGAAGCCAGTCGAGGCCCTTGGGTTCGTACTGGAAATCGAGCCTCGCCTGCCAGTCGTCGCCCTTGGCGGTCGCGTAATCCTCGAAGAAGCCGCGATAATCGTAGATCGACGGGTCGCTCGGATCGATACCGCGGATCTGGAAGGTCGGGCCCGAGCCCCCCGGAAGGCCGGTGAACCAGTCGACCGAATAATTCTTGGTGTTGATCTCGTAGTCGATGCTTTCGGTCCTGAGGTTGAACTCGCTGGTCGTGCGCGCGAGGTCGCCGCTGATCCGAAGGTCGCCGGCGTCGTAGCTGCCTCCGACCGCGACCTGGAAGGTATCGGTCTTGCGCTTGGTCGCGCCCTGGAAGCCCCAGGTATGGTTGCCTCCGCAGCAATCGGTCGGCCTGTTGACGGTGCCGCTCAGGATCCGGTTGGTCCCCGGCTCCATGACGATGTTCTCGTAGCTCGCCCCGCCCCACAGCGGCTGCGCCCACATGCGGTCGCTGACATGCTCGCGATAGCCCTGCCACAGCCCTTCGACATAGAATTGCAGGTCGGGCGAAGGCCGCCACTGCAGCGCGGCGTTGATCGAGGGACGCCAGCGATCGGCTTCGGCATATTGGATCTCGGGCCAGTCGGGCGAGCGCCCTCCGGCGAGGTCGGCGATGAAGAAGCCGTGGCGGCGGATGGAATCCTGATAGTGAAGGCGCGTATAGGAGAAATTGATCAGCGCTCCGACCTCGCCGTCGCCCACGTCCCAGCGGTTGCTGAGCAGCAGCTGGGCGTTCGGCTGGAACTCGCGCGACTGGCTCGGATAGACCCCCCAGACCGAGCCCGCCAGCTCGAAGCCGTCGAAGTCGAAGGGCCGCCGCGAGCGCACGTTGATCAGGCCGGCAATTCCCGGCTCGACCAGATTGGCGGTCGACGTCTTGAAGGCCTCGATGGCGCTGATCCCGCCGGCCGGGAAATCCTGGAGAGCGACCGAGCGGGTCTCCGCGGTGAAGATTTCCCGCCCGTTGTAGGTGGTGGCGTAGAAACGCTCGTCGAGGCCGCGCACGAGGACCCGGCTGGCCTCGCCTCCGCGCCGCTCGACCTGGATGCCGGGAATTCGGGCCGCGGTATCGGAGACCGCGACGTCCGGAAGCTTGCCGATATCCTCGGCGACGATGGCATCGATGATCTGCTCGGAGTTGCGCTTGACGTTCTGAGCGGACTGAAGGCTCCGGCGAAGGCCGGTGACCACGATCTCCTGCTCGCCGGTGGCGTCCGTCGCCGTCTCGACCGCGTCGTCGGTCTGGGGCGAGCCCGCCTCCGGATCGGCCGGCGATTCCTGGGCCTCGACGGTGGGATCCGGCGGAGTGGCCGGGTCGCTCTGGGCCAGCGCGGGCGTTCCGGCGAAGGCTAGGATGGCGGCGGACGACGAGCACAGGACGAGTGTCTTCAGGCGCATTTTATGGCCTCCCCGGCTAGGTGGAGCCCTTTTTCGGGCTTCTCTTGCGCGATCCCTACAGTCAGACGGCGGAAGCTTACAAGCCATTTGTCCGATTTATAGGCCGGTGTGGCCAAGCGGACGCAGGAAAGGTTAGGATCGAAAGCGATGAACGAACATGCGATACGCGAGATCGTGATCGCCGGCGGCGGCACGGCGGGCTGGATGGCGGCCGCGGCGCTGGCTCGTCTGCTCGACCGCCGCTCGCTCCGCATCACGCTCATCGAGTCCGACGAGATCGGCACGGTTGGGGTCGGAGAGGCCACCATCCCGCCGCTCATCGCCTACAACAGGATGCTGGGGATCAACGAGGACGAGTTCCTGGCGGCGACCCAGGGGACGTTCAAGCTCGGCATCGAGTTCGTCGACTGGGGCGCGATCGGGGAGCGCTATTTCCACCCGTTCGGCGACCATGGCCAGGATTTCCAGGGGGTTCATTTCCACCAGATCTACCTGCGCGAGCGCAAGCGGCGCGAGCTGCCCGCCATCTCGGCCTGGTCGATGGCGGCGACGGCGGCGTCGCTCGGCCGCTACGCCCGGCCCGGACCCGACGCCCGCCTGCCCTTCTCCCAGCTCCTCCACGCCTTCCATTTCGACGCCGGCCTCTACGCCCGCTTCCTGCGCCGCCGGGCGGAGGCGAACGGGGTGCGGCGGATCGAAGGCAGGATCGTCGACGTCGCGCTGGACGGCACCGGCGGCAATGTCGAGTCGGTCACGCTGGCGGACGGCAGGACGCTCGCCGGCGATCTGTTCATCGACTGCTCCGGCTTTCGCGGGCTCCTCATCGAGCAGACGCTGGCGACCGGCTACGAATCCTGGAAGCAATGGCTCCCCTGCGACCGCGCCGTGGCCGTTCCCGGCCGCTATCCCGGCCAGCCCGATCCGTTCACGCGCTGCACCGCGCGCGCCAGCGGCTGGCAATGGCGGATCCCGCTCCAGCACCGGATGGGCAACGGCCTCGTCTATTCGAGCGACCATATTTCCGACGACGACGCCGAAGCGCTGGTGCTCGCCAATCTCGAGGGGGAGCCGATCGCCGATCCGCGCCGGCTGTCGTTCATCGCCGGCCGCCGCAAGCTGGCCTGGAACCGTAACGTGGTCTCGCTCGGCCTGTCGGCCGGCTTCATCGAGCCGCTGGAATCGACCAGCATCCACCTCATCCAGAGCGGCATCGTGAAGCTTCTGGCGCTGTTCCCGGACAAGCGCTTCGATCCGGTCGAACGGGAGGAATATAACCGGCAGATGCAGGACGTTTACGAGGACGCGCGCGACTTCATCATCCTCCATTACAAGGCGACGAGGCGCGACGATTCCCCCTTCTGGGACTATTGCCGGACCATGGAGGTGCCCGACAGCCTCGCCCGGAAGATCGATCTCTGGCGGGCGAAGGGACGGGTCTTCCGCGAGGGGCGGGAGCTGTTCGGAACGCCGAGCTGGGCCGCGGTGATGCTGGGGCAAGGCATGGTCCCCGAGGAGCATGAGCCCGCGGCCGACGCCCTCGACCCGGAGATGATCGCCGGCGCGCTCGACAAGATGCGGCTGAGCTATGCCCGGATGGCGGAGCATATGCCGATGCACGGCGAGTTCATCGCCCGCTCCTGCGCGGCGGCCTGATCCTCTGATCGTCATGCCGGACCTGATCCGGCGTCCATGAACGCGGGCGCGCGGGACTTTCGACCGGCAGTGTTCATGCATCCCGGATCAAGTCCGGGATGACGCTTCATTCTCCACCGCCTCCAGCCCCAGCCACCGCGCCATCAGCTCGAGCTCGGCGGCGAGCCTCTCGCCCGTCTCCGCCGGAGCGCCCGGCTCGAGCGTCGTCGCCCGCACCAGCAGCCGCGAGCGAGCGCGGTCCGCCTTGAGGTCGACCCGGGCGGCCAGCCGTTCATCGAGAAGGAAGGGCAGGACGTAATAGCCGTGGATCCGTTTCTCGGCGGGCGTGTAGATCTCGATCCGGTAGCGGAAGCCGAACAGCCTTTCGGCGCGGTCCCGCTCCCAGACCAGAGGATCGAAAGGCGCCAGCAGGGCCTGGCCGCGGATTCGCCGCGGGCGGCGGGCGTCGCGGTGCAGGTAATAGGATCGGGCCAGCCCCCTGACCGAAGCCGCTACCAGCACCCCCTCCTCGACCAGCGCCTCCACGGCGCGCCTCGCCGCCGCCGGCCGAAGCCGGAAATAGTCGCGCAGCTCGGCCTCGGTGGCGATGCCCAGCGCCCGCGCGGCATGGGCCACCAGCGCCCGCTGGGCCTCCGGCTCGGCCGGCGTCGGCAGCGCCAGGACGGCGGGCGGGATCACCCGTTCGGCCAGGTCGTAGACCCGCTCGAAGCTGGCGCGCCGGGTGGCGGTGGTGATCCGTCCGGCCCAGAACAGCCATTCCAAAGCGCGCTTGGTGTCGCCCCATTCCCACCAGCCGCTCTTCCCCCTGCCCTCCTCGAAGTCGGAGGCGGCGAGGGGCCCCTCCGCCCGGATCCGCTCGAGGATCGCCTCCGCCTCCGCCCGCCGCTCGCCGGCATAGGCCTTGAGGCTCCCCCAGCCGATCTCCCCGCGCTCGGCCGAAGCCATCCGCCAGCGCAGCAGTGGATGCATTTCGAGCGGCAGCAGCGAGGCTTCGTGAGCCCAATATTCGAACAGCCGCCGCTCGCGCCCCGGCCCCCAGGCGGCGCCGTCGATCAGGGCGCGATCGTAGGGCCCGAGCCTCGAATAGGCCGGCAGGTAATGCGCCCTGACCAGCACGTTGACGCTGTCGATCTGGTGGAGGCCGAGCCGGGCGATAGTCCGCCGCAGGTGGCGCGCCCCGAC
>Ga0196965_1000770_pt1 | contig 15438 bp, 17 predicted proteins | sample S1_20metaG_FD_148668 | JGI IMG/M metagenome (GOLD analysis project Ga0196965, IMG submission 148668) | Soil microbial communities from Anza Borrego desert, Southern California, United States - S1_20 | ecosystem: Environmental > Terrestrial > Soil > Desert | place: USA: California | collected... | reverse complement strand
GGTTCTGTCACTGTAAACGGACAAGTTGGAGAAGATTTGACAGTGCTGGGAGGGACTGTCAACGTACACAATACTATTGGTGACGATCTTCGAGTGGTTGGTGGAGAAGCGGTAATCGCGGGAGAGGTTAAGGATGACGTTTTTATTCTAGGTGGAAAATTACATATCCTCTCTACGGCTAAAATTGGCGGCAATGTGTACTTCTATGGCGGTGAAGCGGTAATAGACGGTGAAGTGGCCGGTGCGTTGATGGGTCAGGCTGAACGGTTCACTGTAAATTCCAGTGTGAATGGAATTGACGTGATGGGTATTGTTGAACTGCAAGACAATGCTTCAGTTGAGGGTGATGTTAAATATCAAAGCGACCAAGAGATTACCCGTTCGCAAGCCGCCACAGTAACCGGAGAAATAGTGCGTTCAGATGCCGCCACTGACGAGAGTAAAGAAAGCAACTTTGGTTTGTTCGCATTAGTAGCCTGGTTCTTCACAACACTCTGTTTGTTCTTTTTGCTTCGAGGAAAGATTGAACAACTCTGGCGTCGTCTTCGACGTGAGCCAGCAAAAAGTGGTGTATTTGGTTTAGTGGCCATAATTGCGGGACCGATATTGACCTTTATTTTATTTGCAACCGTATTAGGCGCCTGGCTTGGTTTGCTTACCATGTTAATGATGTTTGCTTTGGTGCTGATAGGAATGCTGCTACTACCTATAATGCTCGGTCGTTTAGTGGTCTCGTTCATTCCACAATGGGATAAGTTAAATTTCGTTACAGTATTTACAGGTTTTATTATCACGGCTTTGCTTTGTGCTCTGCCATGGTTTGGTGGGCTACTAATCTTTGTCGCGCTGGTAATGACTGTCGGCGGGCTCTTGCTTGTGGTGTATCGCGGTATTAAAGATCAGTTTTAAACAGATCTTTTCCCATCATGCTGATATTCTTCGGTCGGCTAAGAATAAGTAGTCTCTATTCGAGACTATTGACTTTTAGTATTTATTAATTTACTCTGCTGAAAGACCGGACCATGGTGGGACGGCGAATGTACCTCAAAATTGAATGGAGACCTTTGATGGGTATAGTTGTTAACAGGTCTGATGGCCTGAAAATCCGTGTTACGGGAATCGGAGTCGACGGCGATCCGATCGGGGAAGTCATCGATGAGCTCGGCATAATCATCACGGTTCGGCGCCTCAGTGTCGTCGAAAAAGATGCTTACCTACGCGCTCAGAAGAGCGGCAAACCGGAAACAGCGACCATTCAGTACCGCAATGGTGTCGTCAAGACCCATCGCTATGCTGGCGTGCATGGTCGGCGAAGCCGTTTCTTCGCTCCGCAGAGATTCTCTCTGCGGAGCGACCATCCGGTCTCCTACAGACCTGTTGAACTCGAAGCCGACTATTCCATGAGAATGGGTAGTCAGCACTACAGCTTCTCGAAAGGCCTCTATTAATCTCCGGTGATACCCGAAGATAGCGCACAGCCACTTGGTTTTTGCTACAATCATTGTATGCAGAAACCAGTGGCTTTTTTTGATATAGACGGTACGGTCTTTCGTTCAAGCTTATTAATTGAGTTGGTGGAGAAGTTGGTTGAACATAAAATATTTCCAGCAGAAGCTGAAGAATACTATTTGGAAGCTCGGCAGAATTGGATTGATCGAGAAGGTAGTTACGAGGTGTATGTCGACGCTGTGGTGGAGTCTTTCCGTCATCATATTAAAGGTGTCTTCTACGGGGACTTGGCTGATATTGGGCGTGAGGTAGTGTCACTTCATAGTAAACGGGTTTATCGCTACACTCGTGACTTAATTGCTTCATTAAAAAATGAGGGTTATTACTTAGTTGCGATTTCTCAGTCGCCAAAGACAGTATTAGATGAATTTTGTCGACAGTATGGTTTTGATAAGGTTTATGGACGTATTTATGAGATTGGTCCGCAAGATCGCTTTACTGGTGTGGTGGAAGGCGAGCATTTGATTGGCAACAAAGCCAATATAGTGGCGCGTGTTTTTAGTGAAGAAAGTGTTACGGAAAAAGGATCTATCGGTGTTGGTGATACCGAAGGTGATGTGTCTCTTCTTGAAGCAGTTGAACATCCGATTTGTTTCAATCCAAATCAGACTCTACTTACTCACGCAAAACGACGTGGTTGGAAAGTGGTAGTGGAAAGGAAAGATGTGATTTATGAATAATAAAACTCATATCACCATCACGACCACTGATCAATTGAATTTAATTGTATACAAGTCACGTTAGTTTTTGGTCTGGTTCTGGTTTACAATTTGATCAGTTATGGAAGTTGATCGAACCGAGCATACGGTGGCTGGCAGCAAAGCGTTGTCCACCCGTGATTACATCGTCAGGACTTTAACTGCCAACGACGTGGCTTTTTGGGGTGCTGATGCCTTCATTTCAGTGGCATTGGCGCTCTTCGTGGTAACTTTCATTGAAGGAGCGACGATTCTTAATGTTGGAATCGCGTTGATGATTTATCGCGTGGTTGGCGCTCTTGCCGCCATTCCAATTGGACGTTGGTTTGATCAACATAAAGGCTATCTTGATGAAGTGTTCGGGCTCTCATTAGCTTGCTTGTGTGCCGGTTTTACCTATATCACTTTAAGTTTTTCAACCGCAGTCTGGCAGCTTTATTTGGCGATGTTTTTTCTGGGCATATTTTCTACCGTCAATATGTGTTCTTGGCGTATCCTTTTTTATAACAATGTAAACCGCGAGCGTTTCGGAGAAACTATCGGTGTGTATCAAATGTTGTTTTCTTTCGGTATTGGACTTTTCCTGGCGATTGGAGGATTTACGGGAGAACGTTTTGGCTACGATAGGGTGCTGCTGATCGGCGGTTTGTTGATGACTTTTGGCAGTACGCTGCCCCTTTTGATCAGAGGATATTTTGAGAGTGAGGGCCCACGTTCCAACAAGTGACAGTTGAACAAGTGTTTGTGTCCAGCTCACTATGAATATGTTTAAGGTCAAAAATTCAAGCAGAAATGGCTTTACTCTCATAGAGTTATTGGTGGTGATTGCTATTATCGGTATTTTGGCGAGCGTGGTAATGGCTAGTCTCAACAGTGCTCGAGCTAAAAGTCGCGACGCTTGGAAAAAGAGTCAACTTAAGTCCATGCAAACTGCTTTGGAGCTGTATTACAGTGAACATGGACGCTATCCATCTGGCGGATGTGATTCTGGTTCGTGGTCAACTTCGAGCAGTTGTCCAACTAATTACATCTCGGGTCTTTCTCCTTATATGTCAGATTTACCTGTAGGTTTACAAAGTGGTCAGTACTTTTTATACTCTGCTCGTTCATATCATAATTATCAAGGCTATACACTGATGTACTATAGCCCAGAAACCGAAACGGTCGATGGTAGTCATGCGTTGTCGCGTTGCCCAGATTCGTGTGCATCAGGAACTTGGTGTGCTACCACTGGGCATGCATATAATGCGGGGTACTATTCCGTCAGTAATGGTGCAGCTGTCTGTCAATATTAATGATATATAAAAAACCGCGGGTTTTTGGTCCGCGGCTTTTCTTGGTCCATTAGATTCCGATCAATACCGGAATCACCATCGGTGTTTTGTTGGTTTTTTGCATTAAGAAACCGGAAACAGTATTGGATAATTCATCTTTTACGTAATCCAGATCTAAGGGATGCATTTTTTCAGTATGTTTTTCTACAGTCTTCTTGATAAGAATACGGGCTTCAGAAAGCAACTGTTGGTTCTCTCGAAGGTAAACGAAACCACGGGAAATAATGTCAGGTGATTTGCGCAGCTTGCCGTTTTTGGTATTAACGGTCGCGATGATGACGAACATACCGTCTTCAGCCAGAGTTTGTCGGTCACGCAATACCACCTCTTGCTTAGTGCCGACAGTGAAGCCGTCTACCATCACTAATTCAGTCGGAGCCTTCTCCTTACGCACGATCATCTCGCCATTTTTAAAGTCGATCAGAGATCCGTTATCAGGAACCACAATGTTTTCTCGTGGAAAGCCATTTTCGATCGCGGTGTACATATGGCTCTTCAGGTGGAAGTGGTGACCATGCACTGGAATCAAGAACTTCGGTCGTACCGCCTGACGCACCCAGTTGAGTTCTCCGGCGTTACCGTGACCAGAAGAGTGAACAGCAGCGCTGCGGTAGTTGACCACCTTTACGTTCTTTCGGTAAATATTGTCTTTGAGCTTCTGGACGGCGATCTCGTTGCCAGGAATCACAGATGAAGACAACACAATTGTGTCGCGCTCAGTTAAGGTGATGAGTTTATGTTTGTCGGTTGCGATTCGCATTAATGCAGCAAACTCTTCACCCTGTGCTCCAGTTGAAAGAATAACAATGCGATCTGATGGGTAATCGCCCATATCACCGGCATTGATAAATATTTTGTCATCGACTTCCAACAACTTGGCAGTTCTGGCGATGTCAATGTTGGTCTTAATACTGCGGCCCTCAAGCACTACTTTTTTACCATATTTTTCGCAGGATTTAATGATTGCCGTCAATCGCTCAAACTGTGAGGCAAAGGTGCCGATGATCATGCGACCGGTGCTGTTCTTTATGATGGTATCGAGATTGGAAAGAACTACACCTTCTGAAGCTGAGAACCCTTCACGGTCAGCATTGGTAGAGTCACAAATCAACACCAAATTGTTGTTCTTGCCGACTGCTTCCCAGCTCTCACGTTCGTCTAGATCTACCTGTCCATCTTCGTGAGTGAGGCGAATGTCGCCGGTGATTACGATGTCACCTTGACTAGTTTCCACTGACACGCCCATTGCGTCAGGAATTGAGTGAGTAACAGGGAAGGTTTTGATCTTGGTTTTACCAACTGTGAAAGAATCACCTTCTTTGATCACGTGCATATCAACAGGATCCAGGTGAGGAAACTCTTCCTGTCGCTTCTTGATCATCAATGAGGTTAAATATTGGGTGTAAATTGGAGGGTTACCAATGCGTTCCATTACGAAAGGAATACCACCGATGTGGTCGAGGTGACCGTGAGTTACCACCAAGGCACGGATTTTGTGTTTGCGTTCTTCAACGTACTGCGTGTTAGGTAATATGTAGTTGATACCAGGCGCATTGGATTCTTCAGAAACAAACTGGAAACCAATATCAAAAATAATCATATCGTCTTTGGTCTCAACGACAGTCATATTGCGTCCTATTTCCTCAACACCACTGATCGGAATGACACGTACAGTGTCATCGTCGGTGATTTCAGGTAGACGAGGAGACTTATCGTCAGTAATGGAGATACGATGTTGCAGAGCCGGCGCTTTATTGGAACGACGTTTGTTGCCAAAACGTGATGGACGGCGAGATCCACGACGCTCTCCAGCACCATCACTGGTGCGACCAGTAGACCGTGGAGCTGTGTTTTTTGTATCTGTGCTACTGCTGGCACTGGCCGTGTTGCCACGAGTAGATGCTCCTCTATAGTTGTTGCGTGAACCAAAACGACTTCGGCTGCCACCGTTTCCTGCGTATGGACGTCTGCGGCTACCTCCGTTGGTCTTTGGTCGATTATCCTGATTATCCATGATTAGTTAGTTAGATTTTTTAATTAAAATTGATTTCCAATAGGTTAGTTCTGTTCGCTGAAAAATGGCCAAACTCCGTTCTCGTTCGTATACCAGTCAGTTACGTTTGCGAATCGTTCGCTCGGTCGTTGCAGTCTTTTCATTTCTGTCGTCTTGATATGTGAGCTCACGACGTATTCGAAAGATGGTGCAAACAAGAAAGTGGCGGGCTGTTCGTTGGCGATCTCGTTAGCAAACTGACTGAGTAAATCGGTGCGGGTCTGACTCGATGTAGCGGTTCTTAATTCTGACACCAGCTGATCCGCAGTGATGTTGGCATAAAGAGAGACGTTTAGCCCTGGATCTTCACGTTGTGATGAGTGCCAAAATGGATAGAGATCAAGTGAGCGTCCAATGTCGGCTCCAAAAAGCAAAACTTGGTAATCACGAGGTCGAATAATTGTCTGTACCAAATCACTTTGTTCATACAATTCCACCGTCACATCAGCTCCCAATTCTTGCCAAACCCGAGTTAAATAACTACTGACTGTTTCGAACAGCAAGCTGTTTCCTGATCGCATAGTTAGTGTCAATGGAGTATCTATACCATCAATTTCTTTTTCATAACGGCCATTTTCTCCAATTGACCAGCCACCTGCTTCAAGAATTTGTCGTGCAGCTCTGATACGCTCCTCTTCAGTCGAATAACCTGACGCACTTGCTTCAATATCAGTGAATCCAGGAGGTAAAGGAGAATTAGCAACTCGGCCGTAACCATTTACCGCAAGTTTAAGTAACTCCTCACGATCAATAACGACAGATAAGGCCTCTCGGACTGCTTTATCTCTAAGGGCCGGATTTTTATTTTGATTATAAAAAACGGAAAAGATACGTGGTAGTGGCTCACTGATAAAGTTGAAACTATCACTAGGAACTTCATTAAGCCAGCGTTCAGTCAGAGCCGCAGTAGCGTTGATTTCTCCTTCCTTGAGTGCTTTTAAGATCTCTTCTTCATTTTGATAAAAACGAATCGTTATTTCATCAAGGTTGGTTTTTTCATTGTAGTGTGGTGACACGCGCAGCTTGTACTCAGAAACCAAACCGGCTGGATTACGAACAATTTCCTCAACTTCATAAGGACCACTACCGATTGGTTCAATGTTGCGTTGACTAAACGGAAGTTCTTCATCGGAAAGTGTTTCCCAAATGTGTTTTGGCAAAATACCGACGGTCAAATTTTCCGCGAAAGGCGCGTAGGGGTTCTCTAGTACGAAATTTATTTCGTAACGATTTATCAACTCTACTGTTACGCCGCTCCAGTTACCTAGAAGTGGCGATTTAAGATCAGGATTCTGGATCAGCGCCACTGTATAAGCGACGTCTTCAGCGGTGACTGAAGAACCATCGTGCCATTTGCGATCTTGCCGCAAGATCACGTTATATACTCGACCATCATCAGAAACGGTAACTGATTCAGCCAAATCGTTTTCAAACTCACCAATTGGAGATAGTTTGAGAATACCGCTGTAGGTAAGAGCGACCAGATCGTGGTCGGCACGCGTGATTGCAAGAACTGGATTAATGAAACGAGGACTGCCTACTGCGCCTTCCACCAATCGGCCACCATCTTCAGGTACATTTACTAAAAATGACTGGTTGAGAGATATTACATTGACAATTAATGAAACAAAAAAGATCACAAATAAGGCTCCGAAAACCAGTCGGTCAAAAGGGCGTAATTGGTCAAGATAGTTGAACCAGCGGTCCAGCCAGCTTGAGCGAGGGAGTGAGGGCAGGCTCATTTAAGTAAGCGAAGTTGTTAATAAGACCCGTTTGCTGGGTCCATATAATACATTCCAAGGAAATTCGACCGGTTGTCGAAGGGAAGTTTGATCTAGATCTAGAAGGCTAGATTGAGAAGTGCGGAAAGCACAAACAAAATCGCCAAGACGATGGTGAGACGGAAAAGGAAAAGCTCACTGCCGCGGCGCTTGTGAAAAGCCGCAGAAAAGTTATCACCTCCAAAAGCTCCGCCCAAGCTCGATCCGCGCTGCTGCAATAGAATAGTTGCAATCAATAATACGGAGAGAGCGATCTGGATGTAAGGCAGTACCGGAAGTACGACTGATCGGACGAATTCCATGTCGTTGACAACGATATCATAGTGGCTTAAAAACGGCAAACTACCAAGCTGTTGGCAAACTCGCATTAAAATACCGACTGCGTTGAGAGTTTATGTAGTTTCAACTATAATCAGAGCGCTACGGCGGAGTGTGTCTCTGTGTGTCTGATTCTGCCGAGTATTTAGAATTAAAGCTTTTTTATCTATGTCAGAAATAAATATCAAGCCCCTCGCTGATCGCGTCGTGGTCCGTCCACTGACCGATGAAGAAGCGGGGAACGTATCAGCTTCCGGAATTATCATTCCAGATACCGCAAAGGAAGAAAAACCTGAACAAGGTGTGGTAATGGCAGTAGGTGCAGGTAAATGGGATGAAGATGGGGAAAAACGTATACCGCTCGATGTTAAGGTTGGTGACCGTGTCGTGTTTTCTAAATACGGTTATGACGAAGTAAAGTTGAGTGACGAAAAATATTACATTCTGTCTGAAACAAATATCTTGGCAATTATTAACTAGACCTGAAACTAAAACCAAAATAGACATATGGCAAAACAGGTTATTTTCGATGAAGAGGTAAAGAAGAAGCTCAAAGCAGGTGTTGATACAGTTGCTAATGCCGTAAAAGTGACACTTGGTCCACGTGGCCGCAATGTGGTGTTGGATAAAGGCTATGGTGGTCCGACGATCACAAATGACGGCGTTTCAATCGCTAAAGAGATCACCCTTCGAGACAAGTTCGAAAATATGGGTGCAGAAATAGTGAAAGAAGTAGCCAATAAAACTAACGAACAAGCCGGAGACGGCACCACTACAGCCACTGTGCTTACTCAAGCTTTGGTGCATGAGGGTCTACGGCAGACTTCGATGGGTCTGAATTCAATGGCCGTTCGAAACGGAATGGAACATGCAGCGGCTGATGTGGTAGAGACCTTGCGCAAAATGGCGACTCAGGTTTCTAATTCCGACGAAATCAAACAAGTAGCTACTATTTCAGCTGAGTCAGCTGAAATTGGTGAAAAAATTGCTGAAACCATTGAGAAAGTCGGCAAAGACGGAGTGGTAACCGTTGAAGAAGGTCAGACAATGGGCATTGAAACTGAATACACTGAAGGAATGGAGTTCGACAAAGGTTTTGTGTCAGCTTATATGGTGACTAACACCGAACGAATGGAAGCCGAATATAAAGATGCGCAGATCCTCATTACTGACAAAAAAGTTTCCAGTGTGAAAGATATTCTGCCGCTTTTGGAAAAAGTGGCGCAGGCCGGACGCAAAGAACTCGTTATTATCGCTGATGACGTTGACGGAGAAGCACTTACTACTTTTGTGGTCAATAAGCTAAAGGGTGGATTTTCTGTCTTGGCGATCAAGGCTCCTGGTTTTGGCGATCGGAAAAAAGAAATGCTGCAGGACATTGCCGCTTTAACCGGTGGTCAGCTGATCAGCGAAGAGCTGGGTCGTAAACTTGAAAACACCGAGCTTTCTGACTTGGGCCGAGCTGATCGTGTTACTTCAAATAAAGACAAGACCATCATTGTAGGTGGAGTGGGTGACAAAAAAGCAATCGAAGACCGAGTAGCCTCACTGCGAAAGATATTGGAGGACACCACATCGAAATATGACAAAGAAAAGCTTGAGGAACGTATTGCTAAGCTTTCTGGTGGGGTAGCGGTTCTCAAAGTGGGCGCCGCGACCGAGACTGAAATGAAATACTTGAAACTCAAGATTGAAGACGCAGTCAATGCCACCAAGGCGGCTCTTGAAGAAGGAATCGTGCCGGGTGGTGGAATTTCACTCACTCGAGCTTCAGCGATTGTGGAGAAAGAGATTCTTGGTAAAAAAGATCTCGAACGCGAAGAGATGGTGGGTTACAACATTGTTCTGAAAGCACTTGAAGTGCCATTGCGTCAAATTGCTGACAATACCGGCAAGATCGATGGAGCAGTGGTGGTACAGAAGGTTAAAGAGTCAAACAATAACAGCGGCTATGACGCCTACAAAGGTGAGTTCGTGGAGGATATGATTGCTGCTGGTATTATTGATCCGGTAAAGGTAGAGCGGGCCGCAGTGCAAAATGCTGTCTCGGCGGCTGCCATCTTGCTGACTTCGGAAGCGGCAATTGCCGATGAACCAGAGGATCATAAACATCAAGTTGGTGGAGGAGGTATGCCTGATATGGGCGGAATGTACTAAAACTCCCAAAATGAGCGAACATGTATTCGTTCATATTGAAAGTTCTTAAAATTTGATAAAAAACGGGACGATTCCAAAAGAATCGTCCCGTTTGCGTTATTCATAAGCAATTCTGGCGATAGCCTCGGCCATATCTCTAGTCCGGATCGGTGTTTTGATGAACTCGACCCGATTCTGGTTGAAGTCGAAGTCGAAGTTCTCTCGTTCTTCCGGAGAAAGGAAAATGATTGGTCCATCTTCCCATGCTGACGACTGGCGCAGTTGTTTGATGTCTTTGATTCCGACTTGGCGATCGTCGACACCGTCAAATACGATCACGAGATTAACCGGAGACATTGACCGCTCTTCAGTCGTTGCCAGTAGCTGAGTGGCCACTTTTGCAGAAGGGCTAAAAATGATATTGCACCCGATTTGGGTCAGCTTCAGCATTTCTGCCCTGGCTTCCCTGGATTCACCAATGCATAGGACTTTCGTCATCGAACACTCCTTGTTTATAACAAACCGGTCAGTATCGTACAATAAGTTGCATTTGTGTCAAATGTGTTAAACTAGTGGTATTAACATTACATTAGAATAATTTTCAAACCATTCTCTATGACTCCAACGATTATTGCTCTTATAGTTGCGGCGGTGGTGGTAGTGTGGGCAATCTGGGCCTACAACCGCTTTGTTCGTTTAGTTCGACACACCAGTGAGGCTTGGGCAGATATCGATGTACAGCTAAAACGTCGTTATGATCTTATTCCTAACTTGATCGAGTCAGTCAAAGGTTATGTCGCCCACGAACGCGGCACACTCGAAGCTGTAACTGAAGCGAGAGCACAGGCTACTGCAGTACACGTTGATCCTACAAACATTACTCCTGAACAGATCCAAGCAATGGCGGCAGCTGAAGGCGCTCTATCTGGAGCTCTGGGTCGTCTTTTGGCTGTGGCGGAGAGTTATCCTGATCTTAAAGCTAGTCAAAATTTCGTGGAATTACAACGTGAACTCACTGATACTGAAAACAAAATTCAAGCCGCTCGTCGCTTCTATAACGGTAATGTGCGTGACTTAGGTATTGCGCTGGAGTCATTTCCAAGCAACGTGATTGGCAATATGTTCAACTTTAAGAACCGAGAATACTTCGAGCTTGGTGAAAATGAAGAAGCCGCGCGTGAACCAGTGAAAGTTAGCTTCTAAAGTCTATGTCCGGAAAAGTTTTTTACAACAAACTGATCCGTGACGCTATTCCTGGAAAAATTGAAAGGAATGGCAGTAAATATGAAGTCCGAAAGATCACCGAAGATTCTGAATTTCAACAGGAGTTGCTGAAAAAGATAGAAGAAGAAGCCAGAGCTCTTTCGATGGTTCGTGATCGGTCAGAGTTTCTAAATGAGTATGCCGACTTAATGGTGGTTTTAGATGCTCTCACAAATTTGTTGGAGTTTTCGGAAGCTGATATCAAGACTGCTCTGGCAGAAAACCTAGAAATGAAAGGTGGTTTTAATGAACGGTTCTTTTTGCATTGGTCTGAAGACACTGATTACAAAAGCAATGAAACTCCACAGGGATTACGATAATGAAAAAATTTTTAGTTCTACTAGCAATCATACTTCTTCCGAACTGGGTTAGCGCGGAAGAGATCCATTCGTTTATTTCCGACATCACCCTCAGTCGTGACGGTACTTTTAATGTAACCGAAACCATCCTTTATGATTTTGAAGACGCCGAGAGACACGGCATCTTCAGATTTATACCAACCGATCACTTTCAAGGTGCTACCAAACGATTTTACGAACGTTGGATGGAAATTGATGTGACCTCAGTGATGATGGACGGACAACCAGCTCCTTTTGAAATCAATCATGAACAGAACGAAATCAAAATTAAAATTGGTGATCCGGACCTAACGATTAGTGGTGAACATACCTATGTAATTGACTATGTGGTAAGAGGTGGGCTCTCATTTTACGACTCAGGAGAAGTTGATCTCTATTGGAATGCGACTGGTAACGATTGGGGAGTACCTATAAACAATGCCTTAGTCCGAGTACATGATGGAGACGGAGTCACTCGGGCGGATACTAGCTGCTACTTTGGACCTATTGGATCAACAGAAGAATGTGAAATTTCTACCAGTGAAGTAGACGTGACTGAATTTGGTCCGGTGGCGTTGATGCCTGGTGAGGGTATAACTATCGCGCAAGCACTTAAGCCGGACACAGTACAGCATCTCATATTAGAACGATTGTCACTCTGGCCATTTTGGTTAATGGGATCAATTTTGTGGTTTATCGGACTTATTTGGTTTGTGTATCGATATTATGTCCAGCACCGCACCAACGCTTCGATTATTCCCCAATACGAACCTTATAAAAATTTTAAACCGATGTATACCGGACTGCTGTTTGATGGACGAATTGATCCGCGTGATATTACAGCCGCTATTGTCTATTTAGCTGAGCAAGGTTTTTTTAAAATCAAAAGAATTGGCAGGAAACAGTTCTTCTTTATCGAAGTTGATGATTATGAAATTACGCTTCAGCGACTTTACACTGATTTAGAATCTGATTTTCAGAAAAAGATATTTACTTTGTTGTTTGAACCAGAGGCTACGGTTGGTACTACCGTGGTACTGAGTGAATTGGCCAAAAATACCGCCAAACAAAAGAAAAATTATCAGACAATGACAGAGTTAAAGGCTGCGGCAGAAAACGATTTGTTGGCGCAAGGTTTTTTTGAATATCGGTGGAAAAGACTTATTTCAATGACGCTTTGGTTGGCCGGACTGTTGGTGGTTTTGTTGGGATTAATGCTATTTATTGGAGCAGCCGTAGCCATTCCGCTCGTTATAGCTGGAGTGACTTTGTTTGGCACCATAGTTTTGTTGTTGTTTGTATATCGCCGGCGGACCAAAAAGGGTTATCAAGCATCAGATTACCTGCAAGGCTTTAAACAGTTTCTGACAGTAACAGATGTCGAACGATTCAAATTCCATAATGCTCCTAAAAAAAGTCCCGAACAGTTTATGGAATATTTACCGTATGCTATTGCTTTTGGGGTAGAGAAGGAGTGGGCAGCGGTGTTTAAAGATATAACAATTCCTAATCCAAATTGGTATGAAGGACAAGGTGCGACCTTTAATGCGCTTTATCTTTCACAAAGTTTAGGCACTTTTGGTACGGCAGTAACGACTGCTTCTGGACATTCACCGGCTTCATCTGGCGGAGGAAGTTCAGGTGGTGGTGGAGGTGGCGGTGGCGGTGGAAGTTGGTAAAATACAACTATGGCAACTCTATACACGCAACAGTCAGCAAATGTTCGTAAGACTTGGTTCTTGATGGCGATGTTCTTTGTCATCGTAATAGCGATCGGATATTTTCTTAACTGGTACTACGGTAATCCACTCATAATGTACGTGGCGATTGGTTTCGCTCTCTTGATGAATATCGCCAGTTACTGGTGGAGTGATAAGCTGGTTATAAAAATGACTGGGGCAAAAGAAGCCGACCAGCGCACACATTACGATCTTATCAAAGTGGTTGAGAATCTTTCCATTACCGCCGGTTTACCAATGCCCAAAGTTTATGTAGTAGAAGACCCAGCGCCCAATGCTTTTGCGACTGGTCGTGATCCTGAACATGCGGTAGTGGCAGCAACCACCGGTTTGTTGTCCATCTTGGATCGAACTGAGCTCGAAGGGGTGATGGCACACGAGCTTTCCCATGTGGGTAACCGTGACATGCTAGTGTCGACCGTTGCTGTTGTCTTAGCAGGCTTTGTAGCCATTGTCGCCGATATGTTGATGCGTTCAATGATGTGGGGTGGCAATGGTGATCGTGACAGCAAAGCCGGAGCTATCCTACTAATAGTTGGTATTGTTGGTATAATTCTTGCCCCAATTGCCGCGCAGCTCATTCAAATGGCTATCTCAAGGAAGCGCGAATATTTGGCCGATGCTACCGGTGCGTTGCTCACTCGTTATCCAGAAGGTTTGGCTTCTGCTCTGGAAAAAATAAGCGCCTACGGTCGTCCGATGGCGCGTGCTAATAATGCCACTGCCCATTTGTTCATTGCTGATCCGTTTGGTCCGGAAAAGCGCACGCTCGGACAGAAGATCTCTAATCTTTTTCAGACTCATCCGCCTGCCAGAGATCGTATTCGCATACTACGTGAAATGAATCATTGATGTTTATATGACAACTCGCCGTCACAGCAAAAAAAGAGAAAAAATTCTATCCGTTTTGCAACGTCATCACGGGGCGCTTTCAGCATCGGAGATTCATTTGAAGCTCAAAGATATGGACATCACTACTGTTTACCGCAATCTCGAATTATTTGTGAAAGACGGGACAATTAAAAAACTAAATCTGGGCGGCGATGAAGCTCAGTATGAATACGCAAATGAACCACATCATCATGCTATTTGTGATGATTGTAATCGTATCCTGCACTTCTCTGTCCCCACAGACATGTTAAAAGAACTGTTGAAGTTGCCTGATTTTGAAGCCAAATCGATTGAGATCACTGTTCGAGGAAACTGTAAACACTAAATCAAATACAAAAACCGCCAATTTACTGGCGGTTTTTGTATGGAATGGTTCGAATCACATAAAGTAGACGCTCCAAGTCAGATATGCGCCAATTACTACCAACACCGCACCGCTAATGTTGAGCATTTGAGTGTTTTCGGCTATCCATCTACCGGAACGTTCAGCCAGTGCAGGCATTACTGTGGAAGTAACACCTTTGATCAACAGAAGCCAACCGAAAAGACTTATTAACATTTCCGGTAACGTCTCCCAAACATTGTGTATGCTGATTTGTACAATACCGACCGTGATACCTGCCAATCCAAAGACTAACAAGGTAAAGGGTTCTCGACTAAGTTCTCGATAGATCTTTGAGTAATGGTCACGATTGATAAACATCCCGAGACCAATAGCTAACATAGCTGGGCCCCATATACTGGCGAGGAATATTGTTGTCTCCATACGTTATAAATTAGCTTTTAAAGCCGTCACTTATATTTTACTCCTTTCACCACAATAATTCTGCCTGCGCAAGCGAGAAGCTGTGCATAATTCCATCACGCACCTTTTTTCTTTGTTTCGTCATTTGATGCATGTTAACGTTGTATATAGAAAAGATATAGAAAGGGAGGAGTAGATAATGAATATCTACGTCGAAATTATTGAAGTGCCCCCCGGCTTCGCTCCACAAGAAATCAGAGAGCAGTGGAAAAAGCTGGTACTACCCGTGGTTACTGATGAAGAGGTGTCTGCCAATCCTTCTGACACGAGGTATGGAGTGGATGTTGCCAATGTGGGTGGATTCACAGTTTCCAGAGACAAGGCGATTGCCGCCTTGAAAAAAGGCGGCAAAAACGAAGCGGCTTTGTATTGGACAGGATTTCCATTCGGCCGTTATCTGCAGTTCAGGAAAGATGTGTGTAGAGTTATTAAAGTAATAACTCAGCCAGAATGTCCTGAGTAATTAACAAACCGTCGGATTAGACAATCCGACGGTTTATGGTGTGTGGACACTGCCATTTATTTTATCCGTTTGAATCTTTGCGGAGGGTGAGGGATTCGAACCCTCGAAGG
>Ga0196965_1000769_pt1 | contig 15460 bp, 17 predicted proteins | sample S1_20metaG_FD_148668 | JGI IMG/M metagenome (GOLD analysis project Ga0196965, IMG submission 148668) | Soil microbial communities from Anza Borrego desert, Southern California, United States - S1_20 | ecosystem: Environmental > Terrestrial > Soil > Desert | place: USA: California | collected... | reverse complement strand
TCGGCCTTGCCGCGGCGTATCAAAAAGCGGGTTTGCGGTTTGGCTTTTCCGGCACGGACGTGAAAACCGGTGACGTCAGAAAAAATTTGCGGCGGATGATCAGCGCCGGGCTAACCGAGGACCAGGCGCTTGCGGCCCTGACCACTTATCCTGCGGAGTCGTTTGGTCTTTCCGATCGGCTCGGTACCATTGACAAGGGAAAGATCGCCAGCGTGTTGATCTGCGACAAGCCGTACTTTGATGAGCAGTCTGTGATCCGCTACGTATTTGTCGAAGGGGTCATATTTAAAATCGATGGAAAGGAACCGCCCAAAGCTGATCCGAATGCCACAGCCGCGGCCGAAGGACAATGGAGCCTGCTGATCCGGACGCCGCAGGGAAAACTGGACGCGGTATTGACCCTGGTACGGGAAGGGGATCAACTCACCGGTAGCATTTCCGCAGCGCAGACGCCACAAGCTGTGCGCATTGAGAATGTCACGCTGGAAGGTACAACGCTTAAATTTTCCTATCCCGGAATGCTGGATCAACGCACAGGGAAAATTGAGATTAATGTAAAGGTTGCAGGGGATAATTTCACAGGAAGCGCTTTCCTCGGGACAGATTCGTTTCCTGCTGAAGGTAAAAAAATTCCAAAATTCTGAAACGCATGACGAGAGTTTTAGCCATTTTCTTCGCCGCGTTCTTTTCCACGGCACTGGCCCAGGAACACACAGGCAATCTGTTGGTGAAGAATGGTACGGTTTTAACTGTTACAAAAGGGACATTGGAGAGTACTGACGTCCTTGTTCGCGGAGGGCGTATCGTGGCGCTAGGAAAGAACATCAGCGCACCCGCGGGATACAATGTCATCGATGCCACCGGTCTCTACGTCATGCCGGGAATTATTGATGCGCATTCACACCTGGGAATCTCGGACATCAACGAGTACACTGCCGCCATCACCCCGGAGGTATCGGTCGGCGACGTCATTAATCCGCTGGACATCGCTATCTACCGTGCGCTGGCGGGTGGTGTTACCATTTCCCATGCCATGCACGGTTCGGGAAACGCCATTGGCGGGCAGTGTGTCGTCATCAAGCACCGCTATGGCGAAGTAGATCCGACCGCTTTGAAGATGCAGGGCGTTCCACGCACCATCAAGTTTGCACTGGGTGAAAACCCGACCACCCATGGACGACGGGATGGCCAACAGCCGCAAAGCCGGATGGGTGTTGAATTCGTAATACGCGAGGCTTTTGCTGAAGCACGGCAGTACCAGCAAAAGTGGGACGCCTATAATGCACAGCAAAAACAGAAAGGTTTCCGTGGGACAGCACCCGGATTTGACCCGCGCCTCCAGATCCTCGCGGACGTCCTCCGCGGCGATATTATCGTCCATTGTCATTCTTACCGCGCTGATGAAATTCTGATGCTGATCAACGTCTTTCGCGACTTCGGCATCAAAAAGCTTGTCTTTCAACATGTCAACGAAGGATTCAAAGTAGCGCCTGAACTCGCGGCATTCGGTGCCATGGCCTCCGTTTTTTCAGACTGGTGGGCTTACAAACTGGAAGTATATTATTCCACCGCCTACAACGCGGCAATCCTCACGCGCAACGGTGTGCTGACGTCAATCAACTCCGACTCAGGCGAGCAGATCCGTCACCTTTATCACCAGGCGTCCAAAACCCGGAAGTATGGAAACCTCAGCGACGAGGAAGCTCTGGCGCTGATCACGGTTAATCCCGCAAAACAATTGGGAATAGATCATCGCGTGGGGTCAATCGAGATCGGAAAGGAAGCGGATCTCGCGATCTTCAAAGGACATCCACTCTCTGTCTATGCGATTCCCGTCATGACCGTTGTTGAGGGTATCATCCGTTTTGACCGCAAGAACGATGCCGATGACATGCGCCTGTACGTCGACACTGAACAGGCGCTGGACCTTCCCGTTATTCGGCGCCAGGCATTTGAGGAGGACAACTGCATGCAGGGAACCACCGACTTTTATGAACTTTTTAAATAAAAGGGAAAGCATGATAAGGATCTGCAGCTATATAATTTTGGTATCACTGGTCATGTTGCCGTCTTTTCTTGACGCGCAGAATGGAAAGCCGCGCAACGGACGTTTTGCGCTGACCGGTGCGACTATTAACACGGTAACAAAAGGTATCATTACCAACGGCACGGTGCTGATCGAGGATGGAAAAATTTCCGCGGTGGGAACAAACGTTGCAATTCCACAGGGCACAACAGTACTGGATTGCAGCGGTCAATGGATTTATCCGGGAATGATCAACGGTGGAACGCGTATTGGATTGCTGGAGATCGGGCAGATCCCGCAGGCGTCTGACCAACGCGAAAAAGGCGAGGTTGTGCCGCAGATGAAAGCGCTGACAGCCGTTAACCCGAACTCCGCGCATATACCCGTAACCCGTGTCAACGGTGTCACTACGGTGCTGGCGGTTCCCGATGGCGGACTGTTTCCCGGAACAGCAGCCCTGATCGATTTGCATGGCTACACATCGGCGCAGTTATACCGCGATTTTGAAGGCGTCTTGCTGAATTTCCCCGTGCGGGGAAGGCGCGGGGCGTTCGACCGGCGCACGGACGAGGAAATCAAAAAGACGTTTGAGAAGGATCTGGCCATGCTAAATGATGTCTGGGACAAGGCCATGCAGTTTTACAAGCTCGATTCGGCAACGCAGGGCAAAGACATCGATTATTACCCCGAAATGCTGGCGCTGTTGCCGGTTATCCAGGGAAAAATTCCGGTGATGATCGAGGTCAACGCCGCAAAAGACATTCAGGCTGCCCTACAATGGGCAAAGGAACGGAAGCTGAAAAAAGTTATTCTTACCGGAGTATCAGAAGGTTGGCGGGTAGCCGATGAGATTGCCGGCGCAGGGCATCCGGTCATCACCGGACCTGTGCTCGAAGAACCCACGCGCGATTACGACCGGTATGACCGGCCTTACGCCAACGCCGGGTTAATGCACAAAGCGGGCGTAAAAGTGGCCTTACGGACGATGAGCGGAACGGGGAACGACCGTAACCTGCCTTACCACGCCGGGTTTGCTGCCGCGTATGGTTTGGGGAAAGAGGAGGCGCTGAAAGCCGTTACCATCACGGCAGCCGAGATCTTTGGTGTGCAGGATAAGCTGGGTTCCATCGAAGCGGGGAAGCATGCTACGTTGCTGGTCTGTAATGGTGATCCGTTTGAAACGCAGACCATCCTCAAATATGTTTTCATCAATGGCTGGCAGATGCCCATGACGAGCCGTCAGACCGAGTTGCATGAGGAGTTCCTCCTCCGGGAGCCGGGAGTCAAAAAATAGAGCATCCGTCAAAAACACTGAAAGCCAGTCCTGACGGCATGCAGCCTGGCTTTTTTTATCTATTTTTAATAGCATGTCAACCCAGGACCGTCTCCAGCAGCTTAAAGCACAGCGATCACGCCGGATCAATATTGCCCGGGCCATCAAAGACACTTTTTTCATTTCGCTTGGCATTTTGGCGGCCGCCTTCGGACTAAAAAGCTTTTTACTCCCCAATGATTTTCTGGACGGCGGTGTCGTTGGAATCTCTTTGCTCGTGAATACACTGACTGACATCAACCTGTCGTACTTGCTCGTCGTCATTAATATTCCCTTTATCATTATCGCGTATACCCAGATCGCAAAGATCTTTGCCGTTAAAACGCTCGTGGCCATTAGTCTGTTGGCCATCTCCCTTGCGGTCCTGGACTTTCCGATGGTCACACACGATAAACTGCTCGTCTCTTTCTTTGGCGGCTTTTTTCTCGGGCTGGGAATCGGGCTTTCAATACGGGGGGGATGTGTTATTGATGGAACGGAAGTGCTGGCGATCTACACCAGCCGCAAAACGGCGCTGACCGTGGGTGATATTATCCTCATCCTTAACATCGTTATTTTCAGTGTTGCCGCTTACCTCGTCAATATTGAAACAGCATTGTATGCCATCCTCACTTACCTGGTGGCTTCCAAAACAGTCGATTTTGTTGTTCATGGTATCGAAGAGTATACCAGTGTCATGATCGTTTCGCAGAAAAGTGATGAGATCATGAAAGCCATCACGCAGCGAATGGGCCGGGGTGTAACGGTGCTGAAGGGTAAAAGTGGCTATGGTAAACAAGGCCACCGTACAACAGACATTGATGTGTTGTATTCTGTAATTACCCGTCTCGAACTCCAGCGCCTGAAAACCGAGATCGCTAAAATTGATGATGACGCTTTCGTTGTGGAGAACAGTGTCAACGACATAAAAGGTGGTATGATCAAAAAACGACCCCTGCATGAGGAATAGCCTGCATAAAACTACTGCGCGGCGATCCAACGACGGAAGCCGGGCGCGGTTTCTTTGCTCACATGAACATCTTCCTTCGTTTCCGGTTTAAGGTAGATCCGGATTTTGCCCTGCACTGATTTAAACCGATCAATAGCCTTGACGTTGGCGATGAATTTCCGGTTAAGCCTGAAAAAAATTTCAGGGTCGAGGCTCGCTTCAAGTTCTCCAAGGCTTTTATCGATGATCAGCTGGCGACCGTTAAAGTCTCTTGCAAAGACTATCTTGTGTTCGGTATAGCAATACGCTATATCGTTAATATCAATGGCCATAAATTCCGTTCCTTTTTTTCCGACGATCCGCTGCCGCGTCGTTCCGCTGACAAGTTTTAAGATGTTTTCACGGCCAAAATGTTGCTGAAATCTTTTTACCTTTTCCAGTGATCGCCTGAGTTTTTCGAGCGAGAAGGGTTTGAGGAGATAGTCGATGGTATTCAGTTCAAAGCTTTCCAGCAAGTACCTGTCATAGGCGGTTGTGAAGATTACCGGGAAATCGCAGGGATGGTGTTTGAAGATCTCAAAAGAGTGGTCGTCGGACAACTGAACATCAACAAAAGCCAGGTCGGGCGGATGATTTTCTTTCAGCCATTGCAGGGTATCCCTGACGCTGCCCAGTTTGCCGACCACGATCAGTCCGCTATCAATATCCGATAGCATGGACTCAAGTTTGGCGCGGGCCGGCAACTCATCTTCTATGATCAGAATATTCATGCGGTTGTATTCAATGGTATCAGTGGCATGCGCACCACAAACCTGTCTTCCAGCCGTTCAGTAATAATACCTCTCCCCGTTACGATCTTAAAACGCTCCTCCAGGTTCTTCAACCCGATGCGCGATGAATGTCCCAATGTTTTCTTTTCCTGGATGATGTTACCAACCACAAGATAACCATCGTTTACATCCACGTCAATATGCAAGGGCAGGTGTTCACCGATCTCGTTGTGCTTTACCGCGTTTTCAAAAGCAACGAAAACAGATGTTGGCGGAATCAGAAAATTTTTCTCGGGCATGCCGTGGAAGTTTTTGCGGATTACCAGTGCCTTGCCAAAACGAAGGTGTAACAGGTCCGTGTATTTATGAGTAAAGTCAAGCTCGTCCTCAAGCAAAACAAGGGATTGATCTTTCTGACTTAAAATATAGCGGTATACCTCGGCGAGATTTTCAGTAAAATCGAACGCCCGGGAGGGATCTGTCTTGATAAGGTGGATCAACGTATTCAGAGAGTTGAACATGAAATGCGGATCAATCTGATTTTTCAGCGCCGCAAGTTCAGCTTCGGCTTTCGCCCGTGACAATTCCGCACTCCGTAACTGTTCGCCCTCCTGTTCCTTTACCATGAAAACGGTTTCATACACGTGCGTTACAAACAGGACACAAATGACGTTGATCAGGGTGACCACCAGCACCGTATCCCAGTGGATTGCCTGGGACCCCGTCCACCGGTACCACAGACAAATCCAGGCAATGGTAAGCGGTGTGGTATAAAAAATATTGTTCATGAAAAGCAGGATCAGTTTTTCAATAGGTTTATCAAACCAGGTGAAGCGCTTTCGCGTGCGGAATAACAGGTAACGATTGCCTTGCCAGATCAGCGCTGCGAGCACAATAAAATAAAAGAAGCCAGCCCAGTACATCGGGTCCCGCCACGAGAGATCGCCGAATAACCCGGTCACCATGGGAATGATGATTCCAAAAGAAGGAATTCCCATCAAACGAATGGTATTGTCATTCAGTCTGATTTCTTGACGGCCCATATCGTTATCCGCTTCAGTCACACTTTTTTCCGTTTCAGGTTAAACGCCGGTTTTTGCATCGATAAATGTCGCAATTTTAGAATGGAGTACGAAAATCATACACATTCTTAACCCGATATCGTATGGTAAAAACAGCTGAACGGATTCTTGTGAACAATGAAGCGGACCGGTACAAACGCATCAGCGCGGCTGCAACAATAGCATTGAACGGAACGGTTGTGAATGTATTTCCGTTGTTTGGTCCCGTTCGCGAGAAGGCATGGGCGGACGGATGGGATCCAGAGATGCTATTTGCCCCTTCGGATGAACCGGAAGAACGAATGATCTTCCGCACAAAGTCCGCTTTCTCCGAGGAGGATTATTACACCTGGATCATCACACAATACCGTCCCGCCGAAGGGCTGATCGAGTACACCGTCAGTACACAAAACCGCATATGGTTTATACGCGTTCAATGTGACGCCGCTGCAGCGCATACAAGGGCTATGATTTCCTATACGTACACAGCGCTTAATGACCTGGGGGAAATGTTGAATCGCCACGCGCTCGATAAAATGTTCGCGCGTAATCTGAAGGACTGGGAGGAAGCCATTAATCATTATCTTGTGACAGGCAATAAACTGATAAACTGATAAAATAATAACGCTGATATCCCACCGCTATGGACGTACAACTCAACTATTGGGCGATACTCGTGGCCGCCCTCTCCACCTTCCTCATCGGGGGAATCTGGTACTCGCCTGCACTCTTTGGCAAAGCCTGGATGCGGGAAAATGGTTTCACAGAAGAAGGCATGAAAGGGAGTAACATGGTGAAGATCTTTGGCCTTTCTTTTTTCCTGGGACTGATCGCGGCGATCAACCTCGCGATGTTCATGGGCCCTGAAGACAAACCGGCGATGGGCGCCCTATGGGGCTTCCTGGCAGGCTTCGGATGGGTGGCAACCTTCGTGGGAATGCACTACCTGTTCGAAAGAAAATCGTTCAAGCTGTTTCTGATCAATGCAGGTTATAGCATCGTTGCGCTGACCCTTATGGGGGTGATCATTGCAGCCTGGAAGTAGTTATCGGTGAAGCGCCGGACTGTCGGCTAGCCAACCGGCAGCATGCGAGCGATTGTTTGCTTGTGTTAAAAGAAATCCATATTGTACACCGTTCGCGTTGACAATTGGCGTCAATGCTTATCTTTGGTTTCGTTATGGATCAGGAATATCTTTCGTCGTTCGGAGAAATTTTATTGTTCATTATTGCCGGCGTGGTCTTTATCATGGTCACGTTGCTCGTCTCAAAATTCATTCGTCCCGACCGTCCGAATCCCGAAAAATTGTCTACATACGAGAGCGGTGAAGAACCGGTTGCTTCAGCATGGTCGCAATTCAATGTCCGGTTCTATATTATTGCATTGATCTTTCTGCTGTTCGAGGTGGAGATTGTATTCCTCTTTCCCTGGACTACTGTTTTTGCCCGAGAGGATCTCATGGAACAAACCGGTGGTCTGTGGGGTTGGTTTACCATGTCGGAGATGTCCATCTTTATTGGTGTGCTCGCCCTGGGTCTTGCGTATGCCTGGGTCAATGGTTTGCTGGAATGGGTCAAACCAGATCCGAGACCCACGCCATTCGACTCTCCCGTGCCGCGCAATCTGTATGAAAAAATAAACCGTGACTTTGCACCCGGAAGCAAACCCGTCGTTAAACGTCGCTCATGAAAGGATTACTGGATCAGAAGTTTGAAAACGGAGGTGTGATGGTGACCCGCCTGGAGGATCTCCTGAACTGGGCACGTCTCTCATCCATGTTTCCCATGACCTTCGGCATCGCATGCTGCGCGATCGAGTTCATGAGTACCGGCACGACCGTGTATGACATGGATCGATTCGGTATGGCACCGCGTGCAACGCCCCGGCAGGCTGATGTGATGATCGTCGCCGGTACGGTGACGTTTAAAATGGCGGATCGCATCAAACGTTTATATGAACAGATGGCTGAACCACGGTATGTCATCTCGATGGGTTCGTGTTCGAATTGCGGCGGCCCATACTGGCAACACGGCTATCATGTTGTAAAGGGCGTCGACCGGATTGTGCCCGTCGACGTATATGTACCGGGATGCCCGCCAAGGCCTGAGGCACTGATCGGCGGATTCCTGAAACTCCAGGAGAAGATCAGGGGTGAAAGTCTCGTTGCACCCAAAGCCGTTGAGCAATTGTTGCAGCAAACCACTTTGGCAGAAAAGCAGGGGGTATGACATTCGAAAATTTTAATAGACTGATAGCCGGGATTTCACTTCAGCACGAAGTGAAATTTGATCTCAATGCCAGACCGAACGCCGTGTTGTTGTCGCCAGACGACCTGATTCCTGTCTGCGAGACGTTGTACCGGAATCCCGCCACATATTTCGATATGCTGTCGTGTATTACGGGTATTGACAACGGACCGGCTGCTGGAACAATGGAGGTGGCGTATAATCTCTATTCCATTCCGTTTGATCTTCACCTGATGATCAAGGTTATACTCCCCCGGGAAGCAGCTGCTGTCGAATCGGTGAGTCATATCTGGAAGAGTGCCGACTGGCTCGAGCGTGAAGTGTTCGACATGTACGGGATCCATTTCAAAAATCATCCGGACCTCAGGCGAATACTCATGCCGGCAGACTGGGAAGGGCATCCCCTCCGAAAAGATTATAAGCATCAGGAATATTACCGCGATATAAAGGTGGAATACTAACATCTGTCTGCACATGCCTACTGATCAGATTCAATATCGCTATCAACCCGGAAATCTCACGCGGTCGGAGCCAAACAAGCTCCGCCCGGAGAATCTTCGTGCAGAGGAAATGATCATTAATCTCGGACCACAGCATCCATCCACACACGGCGTCCTGCGGCTGGAGGTGTTGATGGATGGTGAGATTGTACACGAGGTTGTGCCGCACATCGGGTACCTCCACCGTTGCTTTGAAAAGCATGGCGAAAACCTGCCGTACAACCAGGTGATCCCGTTCGTGGACCGTCTGGATTACGTTGCCGCCATGAACAACGAGCATGTGTATGCAATGGGGGTGGAACGTATGCTGGGGATTGAAGAACAGATTCCCAAGCGCGTGGAGTACGTCCGGGTACTGGTTGCGGAACTCAACCGTATCGCATCGCACTTCATTGCCATTGGTACATACGGCATGGATATCGGGGCGTTCACACCCTTCTTCTGGCTTATGCGCGACCGGGAACATATTCTGCGCCTGCTGGAATGGGCCTCGGGGTCACGGCTGTTGTATAACTACATCTGGATCGGCGGTCTCTTTTACGACCTGCCGGTGGGCTTTGAAGATCGCTGCCGTGAATTTGTGCGTTATATCAAACCCAAATTGCCGGAACTCGAAACGATTTTGATCGACAATACAATATTCGTGGACAGGACGGCAAAGGTTGGCGTATTGCCGCTGGACCTGGCAATCAATTCCGGTGTCACCGGCCCGATCCTGCGGGCTTCCGGGCTCCGTTACGATCTTCGCCGGGTCGATGGTTATTCGGTGTATCCTGAAATAGACTTTGATATTCCCGTGGGAGAAGGCCGTATGGGAGCCGTTGGAGACTGCTGGGACCGCACTTTTGTCCGGTACCAGGAGATCCACGAGTCGCTGCGGATCATTGAACAATGCCTTGACAAACTTACCGGTGAGCACATCCGCACCCGCGACTTTGATCCCCAGGCATTGGTTCCGAAAAAGATACGGCCCAAGGCGCAGGATCTGTATGTGAGGGGAGAGATCCCGAAAGGAGAACTCGGATTTTTTTTCAGGGCCGACGGCAAAAGCGATATTCCATTCCGGTGCAAGTGCAGATCGTGCAGCTTTGTAAACCTTTCCGTCTTGCCCGAGATCGCGAAAGGCATCCTGTTGGCAGATCTGATTGCGATCATCGGCTCGATCGATGTCGTCATGGGCGAAGTAGACCGTTAATGCTTACATGACCGGGTAAAATATATATGATCAGGATACTCACCACCGATCAGATCAAGGCGTTGGACGCTTATACAATAGGCCACGAGCCGGTTCTCTCGATCAACCTGATGGAGCGCGCCTGTAAGGCTTTTGCAGGCTGGTTTGTCGAGCATTTCCCGGTGAATAAAACCGTAGGCATAGTCTGCGGCACAGGGAACAATGGCGGCGACGGGCTGGGCATAGCCAGACTGTTGCATGAATGGGGCTTTGGCGTAAAGGTTTGGGTCGTGCGGGGCGCGGTGCCGGAGTCGCCGGATTATAAAACCAATCTTCAGCGCCTGCAGCAATCATCCGTTTCTGTTTCCGAACTCAGGAACGGCATCCCGGGAGATGCGTTCACGGGCCGCGACCTGCTGATTGATGCAATCTTCGGATCCGGCCTGTCACGGCCGGCGGAGGGTATTTACGCCGAGGCCATTGAACGGATCAATCAGGCCGATGCCATACGCATAGCCGTTGATATACCGTCGGGCCTGATGGCAGATAAACCTTCAAGCCCACCGATTGTCGCGGCACATTACACCGTTTCCTTTCAGCTTCCGAAGCTTGCACTGCTTTTGCCTGGCCATCACGCGTACGTAGGGGAGTGGACATTGGTTGATATCGGACTTAGCAAGACCTTTATCAAAGGATCCCACACCCGGTATTTCTACCTCGTGGAAAAAGATGCGCGCAAGATCCTGCGGTCGCGATCCACCTTCGATCATAAAGGTGATTTCGGGCATGCACTGATCGTTGCCGGAAGCTATGGAAAAGCCGGCGCTGCAATACTGGCATCTCGTGCGTCCCTGCGCAGCGGCGTAGGACTACTTACCGTTCATGCACCATCCTGTGCTTACACCGCGCTGCAGACCGCCGTGCCGGAAGCGATGGTGGATGCGGATGTGCATGACGCGTATCTGACCAACCACCCTGCATTAAACGGTTATGACTGCGTAGGCATTGGCCCCGGTCTGGGAAACAATCCGGCAACGCTGACCGCGTTCACATCGATACTTCAATCGTTTGGTAAGCCCATGGTGATCGATGCCGATGGTATCAACATGCTGGCGGAACGCCCCGAGGTTCAGGAGCACATTCCAGCAGGCAGTATCCTCACGCCACATCCGAAAGAATTTCAGCGCCTGGCCGGACCGTGGCAAAGCGATTTCGAGAGGCTTGACAAACAGCAGGCACTAGCCTCGAAACTTGGCAGCGTCGTAATTGTAAAAGGTGCTTACACCACGGTTGCTGCGCCGGATGGAAATGTGTATTTCAATTCTACCGGTAACCCGGGGATGGCAACAGGCGGAACAGGTGATGTGCTGACAGGCGTCATCACGGGGCTGCTGGCCCAGGGCTACAGCTCCCTGGAAGCCGCGTGCCTGGGTGTTTATATTCACGGACTGGCAGCAGACCTCGCGTTGCCCGATACCGGAATGATTTCAATGACAGCCTCGGATGTAATCGACTATCTTCCGGCAGCCTTCAGGAAAGTTTCGCGGTAAGCTCGTGCCACGCGATTTGATTGTCCGTCAAAACAAGGTTATTTTTGATCAGGTTAACCCATCTGCATGCAGCCCAGCCTTGAACAGAAAATAAAAGAAGTCATACGCGATGTCGTGGATTATCCCAAACCAGGCATTGTCTTTAAGGATATTACACCCGTGCTGGCAAATCCTCCGCTGGTGAAAGACATCATAGAAACACTGAGACAAAAGCTGGCCCACGAGAAAATTGATGCGATCGCGGCAGTAGAAGCGCGGGGTTTTATTTTCGGTTCCATGCTGGCCCATGCATTGAATTGCAGGTTAGTACCCGTACGGAAGAAAGGAAAACTACCCTACAAGACACGAAGCCGTGAATATCAGCTGGAATACGGGCTGGCCGCGATTGAAATACACGACGATGCCATCGCGCCGGGATGGCGCGTTTTGGTGCATGACGATTTGCTTGCAACGGGAGGTACCGCGGGTGCGACCGCGGAACTGATCTCGAGTTTTGATGCGACGCTCGCGGGTTTTTCTTTTATTGTCAATCTCGGTTTTTTACCCGGAGAACAAAACCTGATACAACGGTTTGGCGTGAAACCGCACTACCTGGTCAGTTATTGACGTAATGTATGCATGGCAGAAAATATTCACATCCCGATGTTTCCGCTGGCCATTCTTCCCCTGCCGGGTGAATTGGTTCCACTGCATATCTTTGAGCCTCGTTATCAACAACTGCTTCAGGATGCGGAGACAAACGATATACGTTTCGGCATCTATTTCACTCATGTGATAAACACCGCGCGCGTAGGATCGCTGATGCGCCTGGAGAGCGTTATAAAGCGTTACCCCGATGGTAGATCGGATATCGTTTTAAAATGTGAAGACATCTTTAGCATGACCCTGCTCCTCCGAACGTACAAAAGTAAAATGTATCCCGGCGGAGAAGTTAACGGCTGGCATGTTAATCAAAAGGCCGCACCGGGACCTGCCCTGGTGAGTTTGTTTACACAGTATCTGAACCTGAGAAATTTCCGCACGCCATCGCCATCCCTGACGCTCTTTGAGATTGCCCATGAACTCAACCTGCCGGTGACAGATCGTTACAAACTGTTGCAACAAAAACAGGATGAAAAAAAAGAGTTGTTCCTGGCCGCACAACTTCGTTACCAGATTCACCTGCTGAACCAGGAAGAGAGAAGTAAAGACGTTTTTCACCTCAATTGACGGTGTTCTGTTATTACTTTGGTTTTTCTTTATCGAAGCGCTAACCTTTGTCCTGCGTTTCCGTTTGAGCCGGCTTTTGTAAAGCTGTCGCTGAAATTTTTACACGCATAATAATTAACGTTTGCACTGAAACATTTCTGTGAGTAATGGCGTCTATTGGTTTGTATTTAAATCAGTAATGTCTATGAAAAACATTTTGTCAATTGTCATGGTGCTTGTTCTTGTGAGTGGTACCAGTTTCGCCAGCAGGTTAAATGAGCCTTCGCCAGCAGCAGGCGCGGGCGTTATGAGGAAAGGAGCGACTTTTAAAGTATTCTACAAAGCCGCCACGCTTTCCGATGTGAAAGTATCGATCTACAATTCGAACGATGAACTGGTATTCAAAGAGATATTGAAAAAAGTGGATGGTTTTGCACGGCCATATAACTTCTCAACACTACCGGAAGGCACCTATACCATTGAAATATCTGACGGTCGTTCTACAATCACGGAAACGGTAAATCATGGAAACCCCGTTGCGCGCCGACATGCTCATGTAACGAATCTTGGCCAGGATGGAAAATTTTTACTCATGGTTCCGAATAAAACGCCCGACATCATCACGGTGAGTATTTTTGATGAAAATCACAATCTTCTTTACTCAGGGCGGGAAGTAATTGACGGCGATTTTGCCAAAGTGTACAATCTTAAATCTGAAAGCAACAAACCACTGTTTCAGATCACTGATTCCAAAGGAAATATCAAGCTTGTAAATGATTAACAAACACAATTGTGTAAGAATCTGATATTCGAAACAATGTAATGAAACAGCTCCACACCGGGGCTGTTTCTTTTTTTTGCAACCCGCTTATGCAATCGATACATGCAATCGATTTACTTTTCTGGTATTGCCTGATAGCGTTTGCAGTGTGATAAACGGTGTCGAATTCTCTCTTTAAGCTGAGAAGAATAGCGCAAACGTTATTTCAAAAAAATAAACACCTTTCCTTACACCTTTCAGCCGGACGCCGCAGACTGCCGTACATTTGCATATAACAAATGAAAAATAAAATCATGAAAACAAAATCGCTGTTCGTTGCCCTCGCTATGATTATCGCTGTGTCGTCTTTCGGGAATGAAGTCCCGTCTGGCAAGGGCCTGGCTGTTGTGCCTGTTAAAGGTTCTGAAGTAATCCGAGTGATCTACAAGAATGATGTCGCCGGAAAAGTAAAACTGAACATCTATAATGCTTCTTCCGAGCTGGTATTCTCCGAGACCTTCTATGGCACCGATGGATTTATCCGCCCGTTGAATTTTAATGGCCTTTCCGCCGGTGAGTATACGTTTGAGATCACCGACACCAATGGCAAGAAAGTTGAGAAAGTAAGCTACCAACCGGTGAAGCGCACAAAATATGTCCACGTATCCAAAGTGAAAGAATCCGGTAAATTTCTTTTGGCCGTCAGTGCAAATGGAAATGAAGAAGTAAGTCTTAAAATTTACGACGCCGCCAACAACCTGTTACATGCTGAAAGCAATGCTTTTAACAACGGTTTTGCGCAAGTCTATTCTGTCGAAGTACAGGGCCCGCTTACATTCGAGGTTTCTGACAAGTCAGGAGTCATCAAGACCTTCGAGTTTTAACCTATACGAATGGTGAACAAAGGCCTTTCCGGTGGGAGAGGCCTTTTTTTTGTTCCATTGGCTGCATCACGGCAGCTTTTTTATTTTTAGCTGAAATGGTTACTTTTAAGCTTAAATATTTATCCCATTTGCATATGAAAAAAATTCTTGTCCCAACCGATTTTTCGAAGCCCGCCGCGTTGGCCGTAGATGTGGCTGCAGACATCGCCCGGAAATCGAGGGCGGAACTGACCCTGCTCCATATCGTTGAAGAAGTCTACAACGGTTCCATCAACGTTGAGGGTGAAGCATCATATTCCGGTGATTGGGAAGACAAGATCTATACCGTGAAGCTCATTGAAAAAGCAAAAAAGCAGATGGCTAAACTTTCCGGTGATCCCAAACTGGAGGGCATCAAGGTACGCCAGGAATTGCGCCTGGGGAGCCCGTATCACGGCATGAACGCTATTATTACAGAACAAAAAGTTGATCTGGTGGTTATGGGTACATCCGGACGGTCCGGCCTGGAAAACATGATCATCGGCTCAAATACCGAGAAGGTGGTGCGCCACGCTCACTGCCCTGTACTGACGGTGCATAACAAGCCTGCCCGGAAAGAGTTTAAGGACATCGTTTACGCCACGTCGATGGATAAGGACGAAGAGATATTTTCAAAGATTGTCAGGAGGACACAACAACTGTATGATTCAACGATTCACCTGGTACGGATCAATACACCCGGAAATTTCCAGCGTGATGCCGTCGTTAAAAGAGCGATGCAGGATTTTGCAAAGAAACTTCAGTTAAAGAATTTTACCATCAATGTATTCAATGATGTGACCGAGGAAGAGGGCGTTATCTACTTTGCCGACAGTATCAATGCCGACCTGATCGCGATGGCCACCCATGGCCGTACCGGCTTTGCGCATGTACTCGCCGGCAGTATTGCGGAAGATGTGGTGAGTCATTCCCGCAGACCCGTACTTACTTTCGTGACGAAACGCCGGTAAACGGTTTCACCTATCATGAAAAACCCGCTGCGTTATCACAGCGGGTTTTTT
>Ga0196965_1000768_pt1 | contig 15485 bp, 13 predicted proteins | sample S1_20metaG_FD_148668 | JGI IMG/M metagenome (GOLD analysis project Ga0196965, IMG submission 148668) | Soil microbial communities from Anza Borrego desert, Southern California, United States - S1_20 | ecosystem: Environmental > Terrestrial > Soil > Desert | place: USA: California | collected... | reverse complement strand
CCCCTTTGAAGCAGATGCAGGGGATGCTGGCGCGGGTCAGGAAAGAGGGCGCACCCCCTGATGCTGACAACAGTGCGCGGACGCCCGCTGCCCCGCACGTCGCACCGCCGGATAACGCCGCGCCGCTCAATCCCGCACGCCGCACCTGGGAAGCTAACCATGCCTGGGCGGATTTCGTCTCAAAGACTCTCGGTGACCCCGTCGTCAAGGACGAACTCAAAGCGCTGCTCGACTCCGGAGTGGACGTCAACGCCACAGACCGGAGCGGTCGCACCGCCCTGCACCTGGCCGCCACTCTCGGGCAGGCGGAACTTGCCCGCTACCTGCTCTCGCGGGGCGCGGACATCAACGCCCGTAATATTCCGGGCCACACGCCCTTGATGCTCGCCGTCGGCCCCTATGATTTCAAGCTACCCGGCGGCGGCTATGCTCCGCTTGGTGACTTCTGGAGTGCCCCGCCCTGCGGCAATGGGGATGACGTCAAGCCTGCCATGTACGAGACCTCCTGGCTCACGTGGTATTCCATCGCCGAAGATCGCCGCCCCCTCATACTCGCTCTGCTCAATGCGGGAGCCGACCTCACGGCTGTCGATAGACAGGGGCGCACAGCCTTCGACCACGCCGCAGCGGGCGGGCTGACCGGCATCGAGCGCCTGCTCCACGTGCCGGGCAAGTCCGGCCTCCCGCCCGCCTGCGGCCTGAGAGTGAAGGACGCCCCTGCGCTGCGTGGACTGCGCCTCGGGATGAGTGTCTCCGAGGTCTCTGCCCGTCTCGGAGGGCTGCGACCTCAACCCGGGCGGTGCGGGCTCTCAGCGCTCTACCTCGATGGCAAGCAACTGTCATCGGCGGCGCGGGGCTTCGAGGGCGTCGTCCTCATGCGGCTGATCTTCCTCGACGATAAGGTCGTCTACCTCAACGTGGGCTACGGGCGTGAGTTCCCTTTTAAGAGCTTCGACGAATACCTCTCCACACTGTCGTCCTCACTTGGGTTGCGGGGGAGGTGGCGGCGCGTGGCGGGCAGCGCCGACTTCGAGCAGGCGCACGCGATGACGTGCGATGGGTTCGTCGTGGCCGCCGGGCGCGTCGGCAGCCTGTACGTGGAACTGCACGACACGGAGGCCGTGCGGACGCTCGTGCGCAGAGACATGGAGGCCGTGCGGAGACAGAAGCAGGAAGCGGAGCGGGAGGCCGAGCGGCGCAAGCAGATCTTTAAGCCGTGAGCGAGCCGTCACTTGCCATAACATGAGGAGAATGAGACGAGGATGACCTACCCGCGTGATCAGAAGGAAGCGCGCATGCGGCTCGCACTCGGGCTAATGCTCGACGAGATCGGGAAATATGGGTGCGCCGCAGACGTGCTGCGGGCGGCCATTGCCTGCGACCCGCAACTGGTGGAGGCGCATGTGTGGCTAGGCATCATCTACGAGGGAACAGTGCGCTATGAGGAGATGATCGGGGAGTTCGTGGAAGCCATCAGCATCGACGAGCAGGCAGCGAGGCTGGCCGTCAGTACCGAGCCGGAAGAGATCACGAGGATTCGCCAGATCTTAAACGCATGGCCGATGACACCGTTGCCTGTGCCGGAGGATGAGCATGTCTATCCGCCGGAGTTGCCGCCGCAGATACGGGAGGCATCGGTGCTATCAGAGGCGGCGAGTAATCACATCGGGGCGGGGCGGGACGCGGAAGCGGTGGAGGCTCTGGAGAGAGCAGTGAGACTTGATCCAGTATCCCGCCCCTACGCGGCGCTGCTGGCCTTCGCATACGTGCTGAACAGGCAACAGCGGGTGCTATGGGCCAGCAGGTCAGTGTTGTGGGAAGTCTCGCCGGGGCTGGCGCGCATCATCTTCAGGCGCTGAGTTAAGGCAACGCTGAATACTTAAAGTTTCTGCCAGGGCGTTCCCGCCCCCTGCGACACAGAGACTGGTAGGAGAATGTCTCTTCGATAGGCATAAATTCGATAGCTGATTGTGAGGACTCCATCAATGGGACGGGTTGATATGGAAACTGAAGACCCCGACGACAGCCGGCAGAAGGATGCATCTGAGGTCTGGGAACACTTGAGTGAAGACCAGCGCAAGCGCGTCGTGGATCTGCTGACACGCATGGCATACCGCCACGTCAAATCACAGTCGGAGAGTGTTGAGGATAACGGTGAAGGGGAGCCTTCCGGCGGCTCTACGCGATAAGCTTCCGTCACGCTCTAACTACACGCTAACGCTTTAACTGTTCCTGCCGTAATGCCTTCTTCATCTAACGTGGCGTCTCCATGAATCGGCGACCCGGAAGCCAATCATTCTAAGCCATAGCATCTGTCCAAAAAAGATGAGGCCGACGAGGACAGAGCTATCACCGGCTTCTCGTATCTCGCGCATCGAGCTAGAACTTTGCGAGACTACTTTCGACAGTATATTACATGAGTTCCACCCACCTCACCCACCTCATCCACTTCAGCCACTTCAGCCACGTGAGACACGTCCGTTCAGCCACGTGAGACACCTGCGTTCAGCCACGTGAGACACCTGCGTTCAGCCACGTGAGACACGTGAGACACCTCAGTGACAAAATAGCGGATAGGCAAAATTTTTTACCCTGACAAGGTAACCTATTGTAGCGCAACTATTTATGCCTGTAAATATCCGCGAAAATATTTGACTGCGCGCTTAAATTCCGGTTAACTCGGCGTTAATGAAAATGGAGCCTGAGGACAGAACCTCCGTGGACTCGTGAGAGCTAGGTGGTGAGACGTCCCTACTTGAAGCCGATATACAGGCGGCAGATCGGCTACTGTTCCACCTTCAGTTTCTACGTAATGGTGAACGCGACTCATCCCTGACGTGTCACATCTGGACGACTCATCAGCCGTGGTCGCAGGAGACAATTTTCTCTAGCTCCAGCGGATAGCAGAAGGGTGTGCGCCAGGCGTCAGGGTCGCCCGGATGGTTGATGTCCGTGATGACCGACCGACACCATTGGACCCCATGACTACAACGTGGCGCAACTGACATATCAATAAAACATCTTGCGTCGGATAACAAACACAAGCCCATTAAGCGCTTCGAACCTCAGTCATAGAGTTTGAAAGGAAATTGTGAATGGAGGAAGGCGTACTCGATTCCCGGTACGTCGAGATCAGAAACAGTTAGAACTAAAGATTGACCCGGGGCTTAACGGTTGACGGCCTCGGCCCCGGGCCAATCCGGAACTCGCTTCTCGGCGAGCGGGCTCTTCGTCTGTCTTCAAGCCCGCTTAAATGTTAGTCCTTTTAGCCACCGTGTTCAATCTCCAGAGCACGCGGAGGAATATATCATGACTCTTCACCAAGCATCGTCCAAAATCACCCCCGACCATCTCGAACGATACGCAGTAGTTTATATTCGCCAGTCCTCCAAGTACCAAGTGCTCCATAATACAGCGAGCACCGCACAGCAGTACGCGATGGCCAGCTTGGCGCATAGTTGCGGCTGGGCCGCAGACAAAATCATTATTAATGATAAGGACCAAGGGCTCTCCGGGGCTTCCACCGAGAAGCGCGAGGGCTTCAAGGAGATGGTTGCGCAAACCGTGTCAGGGAACGTGGGCGCAATCTTCGCCCTGGAGGCCTCACGGCTAGCGAGGGAAGATATTGACTGGCAAATGCTCGTCAAGCTGAGCGGCAACACCAAAACGCTGCTCGTCGACGAGTGCGGAGTCTACGCTGCGCAGGAACTCAACGACAAACTTCTGTTGGACATGAAGGGGATGTTCGCGGTTTTTGAGCGTCAACAAATTAAATCAAGACTAGTGGGAGGGAAGCTGGCAAGAGCCAAAGAGGGCAAACTGCGATTTCGGCTGCCACCCGGGTATAGTTATTCGCCGTCCGGCGACATCATTATCGACCCGGACAAAAATATTCAAGGGTATGTGCAGTTGTTTTTTGAGCAATTCAATGTTCTCGGTTCCGCATTAGGGGTGACCCGATATTTTCGCGACCATAACTTAATGTTCCCTACGAGAGATTACAATGCTGAATACAAGATGATGCCTTTGCTCAGCATCCGAGCCGTCAAACTCATCCGGAATCCTTTCTACGCCGGCACATATGTTTACGGACGGAGACAGACCGTTCCCTCCGCTGTTTTAGACGGGCAGAGGTTGATCTTGAAGACAAAGATTATCGAAGTGTCGCAGGAAAATTGGACTGTAGTCATCCCCAAGGCGCACGAAGCTTACATCACCGAAGAGCGATACCAGGAAAATCTGCGTCGCCTGGAGGCAAACCAATTCAAGAAAAATTCGAAGGGCGTCGGCGCAGCGCGCCCCGGGTCGGCACTGCTCCAGGGGCTCGTCCGTGCGGGATCTGCGGGAATAAGATGTCCGTCGGATACCAGGGCAAAAATAACGCGCCCACCTATAAGTGCTTCGGGGTCGATAAACTCGATCATCCCGGCAAATGCACCTTTGCAGCAGCGGTCAGGGTTGACCCGGCGGTCAGCGAGCATCTTCTACGGGCGCTCGTCCCGGCGCGGATTGAAGCTTCTTTAGGCACCATCGAACAGATTGAGGCTGACATGCAGCGCCATATAGATATTGCCAAGTCAAACGTGGATGAGGCCGAAAGGCTGGAGAGAGAAGCGGAACGTCTATACCTGCAAGTCGCGAGCGAGAATGGGCGAGTCAAGTCTGCACTCGAGCTGAAGTGGGAAGAAGCGTGCGCACAAGTCGAGAGGTCGCGGCAGGACTATGAAATCCTATGCTCGTCACCCCGCAAGGAACTCCCGCAGGAAGAGAAAGCATCGCTCATGAAGTTGCTGGGCGAGTTGCCGGAACTCTGGGAATCACCCGCGACGAGTCATATCGACCGGAAAGAATTGTTGCGGCTGGTAGTCGAGGACGTGATATTGCTCCGGGTGCACGGGTTCGTCAAAGTTACTATCCGCTGGCAAGGAGGAGGCCGCCAAGAGTTCGAGGTGCCATGGCCAAACTTCCCTGAGTCGAATATGACATCTCCGGCCACTATCGACCTCATCCGCCAACTGGCCGTCACTCACACGGACACTCAGATCGCGGAACACCTCAACAACGAGGGCGTGAGGCCCTTGCGCGCAAAGCAGTTCACTCGGACGTCGATCTTCAGATTGCGCGACGATTACGGCATTCGTGGCTGCAACTCGGCTAACCATGTCGGCTTCAGCGGTCAACGTGAGGACGGGCGCTATAGCGTGAGAGCCGCAGCCGCCATACTAGAAGTCAGCAAGAGCTGCATCGCTAGTTGGTGTCGCGCAGGGAAATTGGATATCGTGCGGGCAAGCACTAATAGCAAAGTCTGGATCAAGCTCTGCCCTGAGGACATCCCCAGGCTGAAGCAATCCGTGCGGCGTGTAAGGTATCACCGAGCGGGGCTGGCCTTGCAGCCTTAAAGCGCATTTTGTGGGGTGATGTTAAATTGCGGGTGTGATTGAATTTGCATCAGTAGTGCTCAAAAGAACGAATGAGGTGCATAGGCGTACCGTATGTCAGAAAGGGGGTCGCTCTGCACCACGACCTTACAGGTGAATTGATGAGAATCAAGATTATTCATCGTGACAGTCCTTACTATTGTCAGGAAGGACTCGTGACTCAGGTCAAACACAATGCACATGTGGATCTCAACGTTCTGCTCGACAGCGGCATTAGAATCTCTGTCGATGCTGCATGGACCGACTATTGGACGCAGAGGGGTGAACAACCGCCGCAAGCGACACACCTCACGGGCGTCTACCAAGTGTGGCGATTGAAAGAACTGCTTGAACGGTTGAAGCGTCAGGCGGAAGGGGCGCATAAGGTGGACAAAGCGTAGGCCATTATTGGCCCATTCGTGTTCATAACCGGGTCGGATAAGCCCTATTATGTATGAACCACCCTGCACCACCCACCCGTTGCTAGCATCGATGTTGGTGGTGTGAGACAAGCAGGGAAGTGTACTTCGCGCACGGCAATGTTATCAGTTCCGCTAGAGCGTAAATAACTTTTCTTTCGCAGTCTCTCATGTATGCTGAATAATAACCTCTCGCTTCACTACAAGGTTTTCCACTTTGTTTTCAACTGTAATGGGGGACTTAATTCGGCATACTTGGGCGGTTACTTAAAGGGAATTAAGACGCTTAATCATGGGGTTAAGGTTTTCGGTAGGGGTTCTTCGTATTTGAATTGTCGGTATCGTTTAATTGGATGCTACGGAGAATTTGGTTGAACGCAGTCTGGTAGTTGCGCTGCTCATCCTGCGGCGTGACATAGTTCATGTAGAAGATGCTACCGTCACGCAACATGGTTGTCACGACTACCACAATCTCAGTTTGTTCCGTGATAGGCCCCCGACCGGAGAGTGTCGTCGCCAGCCCCTCCTGCCCCGAGACGGTCGTGCGGGTGTAGCCGCCTTGTGCCCGCAAATACGGATTGCTCTGCAAGACTTCGTTTATATACTGAACCGTCGCCTGCCGTAAATCCCGGCTCTGCGCCTGATCGACGCCGAGGATGACGCCGTGCGTGACTCCATTTTGACTGATCCCACCTTCGGGCGCGAGCGTCACCGAGTTCTGCCCCGCATAGTCGCGCCAGTTGTCGGGTATGCTCAGGCGAAACAGTTGACTGCTGATCGTGCGATAGCGCGTCGAAGGATAGGCGACCTGAGGGCGACGACTGTTGGTTGGGGAGTTCGGAGTTATAAGACCTCCAATCGTGGGATTAGATGACTCTTTAGTAGGACTAGCTGAACCCTTAGCCGTGCTCTCAAGAGTCGCGACGCGGCGACGAGCGAGGCCCGCAAACTGTCCATTGGGGTACTTCCTCAAATACTCCTTGAAATCCTCCGGGTCGTCACTGTTCTTAATCGAATCCCAAAAGCTTAACTCGATAGCCGCTGGATCGAACGCCACCACCGGACTCGATGGAGCCTTGACCGCCGCCTCGACGTTCTTGCTGCCCGTCTTAATGCGGGTGAAGATGAAGTCGCCGCTCTCATGCCCGGAGTTGCGCAACGGATTATACTCTGGCGTCTGATTTGCACGCCCCGAGACGCTCTCTTCGATGAAGTTTCGAAAAAGTTCGGCTGCCGTGAATTGATCTTTGTCCATCGTGCGCAAACCACGTAGCAACGCCGCCGCGAAGACCGAATGGCCGCTCCCACCACCGTCTGCGACGGGCTCGTTGCCACCAGAGGCCATCAGCGTGCGCGATTTGCCCGCCATCATCTTCCGTAGGAACTGTTCGCGCTCCGTAGTGCGGGGCAGCATGTCACCTATCCCGCGCGTGAGTGTGCCCGAGTAGCAGCTGTCAGATATCACTAACACATGCTTGGCCGGGATGGTCTTGGTGCCGGCCGTAATATCATCAGCGCTGATCCAATTCGAGTAATCCTCGCGGGCAGCGTCCACGGGCAGCCAGTAAGCCCGTCCCGCCTCCGCGTCGTTTATGCCGTGGCCGGCGTAGTAAATGATCAAGTTGTCATCAACTGTGAGTTCGCGCCGGTATGCAGCTAGCGCGGATACGATCTGCCGCCGGGTGGCGTTTAGTAATAGTTTAGTGTGGAAGCTGTAATTTAACTTCAGCAACTTCTCGACTTCGCGAGCGTCGTTCTCCGCCGTCTGTAACTTTGGTAGCAGTTGGTAGGCATTATTACCGATGACGAGAGCGTGATAGCGGCTCGCCGCCAAGGCACCCAAGCTAATGCCACGTTCCTCCTGCGCCTGTGCGACAGGCACAGGAGTATGAACTGCAAAAGTGATGGCGACGAGGGTGAGGGACAATAAGGCTTTCATAAGCTCACTCTTGGGGGTTGGAGGCACGCGAAGTACGAGCCGAGGCACATGGACGACGGGAGAAGATAGTAATGTGAGAATCCATATGTCAATGCTGTGCACACTACTGGCGAGGCAAAGGCTATAGGCGTCTTATGGTCGAATGGCTTGAGGACTAGTGGTGATCCGGCATCAACATCCCATAGATTGCGACAAGTTGCTTACTATGATACGCGCTCCGTTTAAGAACTATAGTCCAATCCGTAACCTACATATCAACTGAATTACCATGCAGATATTGTGCAAGGCTTTCTGGAACATAGTTCAAATTATCGGACTCCGCCAAAATCACTGAATCCAAACCACAATATCTAGTATTCCGCTTCATTCACAGTCTGCCTTTTTTCACAGCTTTTGCACATCATGTGTGCAACCACACGATATAGTGGCGTAATAGACTGCAAGGGATCATTGCGCTCCTGCCCTATGGGAAACGTCATGCTGGGTATTTTTTGGATGTTTATACGGCCGGATTCAGTGAATGCTATTCCAATCCCAAATTCGCTAGCATAAAGGCGTCTATCCTCGGGCCTTACACTATTCTCGGGAACAATGATAGCCCCGGAGGTGGTAGTTTGAAGCTCAAAGGTTAACCGAAACGCATCATACTCCCTTTGTGTCTTGACGATCATAGTATTCAGTTCGGTTTTGTTAATGTCCGCCTGAACTGGCTTCTTATCCTTAATGGCCGCGAGCACTTTGTCGTATCGGTTCTGTACCGTAGCCTTATTCTCCCTGACGGACGCGGCGAAGTCCCTGACAGTCTGGGCATCCGGCTCTGCTGCTTTCTTCTCAGCTTCTTGCAGGTTACTTAACGCTTGATCGAAAGCACCCTCTACTAATCCCCTGCGCTGCTCGTTGTAGGCTAGAAGGTCTCCCGTGGTATCAGGGGCAGCCACTTGCGTGGTTTGATTGCCCCGCAGTGTATCCAAATTATTGATAGCTGAGGTGGCAAGAATGCCAACTAGGGTAAGTAGACTGACGATAATAGTAGCTTTGTGGGCGTCAAGGTTGAACTTCCCCCTAGCCGGGGTCGGTTTTCTTGTCCTAGCGGGGTGGGTCTTTTGGGCACTTTTGGTAGCCATCTTACACCTCCGAGAAGAGAGGGATTTTCTATTAAGATTGTGATGCTAACTAAAACCGTCTTGGTTGCGCCTTGTCCAGGTGTATAAATCCGCCCTTACAGCATCCGCGAAATGCCCTATGCTTAATTCATGTCCAACCTCTTTCTACCCATCTCACTAATCCTCATCGGAATCGCGCTTGGCCTTCCCGATAGAACCCTGTCAGTCATCGCCGGAGTCGCGGCCATCGTGTGCGCGGTCCTAATGATCGCATCCCATTAGTTCTACGCTGTAGAACACGGCAGACATCGGACGGCCAACGGCTAACCAGCACTCACCCGGTCAATGACATTCAGCGTCCCACTCTCAATTTCGTGAGTTCTCATACAGAATTGCCCGTTATAAAACTCCGATGCATCCTTTTTGCCGTATCTTCTTTCTAACGTTGTAGCAAGGGGCCTCGCATCCACACAATCGTACCTTACTGTCGTCAAGGAGCATGGAGCATGGTACTGCTACTCACCATTCGAACTGCCATCGCAATATGGAAACGGGCTATAGCTGTCAGCGATAGGCTTAGCCCTGCCACTTGGATATTGCTTGCCTGCTGTAGTGCTCTTTTGTTCACTCACTCCTACTTGACTATCACGAGTGGTAATGAGATCCGCGTTTATCAGAAGACAGGCGCTATTTCAATCACCGTACCACCTTCAGTAGAAGCCATGCAGAAGAGCAAACTGCGCAAGCCGCTAGAACTCATCACCTTGCAGTCCGGCAGCGCCCCCAAAGCCAATACCAATAGCAGCGTCCGCATTCACGGCTCGCGCGACCGCTCCTTCAACTTTTCGCTTGCTCCGCGACCTCAACTTCCCGACTTTGATAGGTACTTGAAGCGGTTACCGACCATCGCACCTCAAATTGCACCGCCGAAGCCAAGCGATTTCAAGGCTGATCTGCTGTTTTGGCTCTCATTGTTTGGGATAATCATCTCCCCCATCACGAGTGTTGCGACTATCACTTTTGCCTGGATCAGTCTCCATCGGAAGCGGGCCGAAGCGATACTCATGAGCCTAGAAATCCAGAAGCGCGAGTTGGAGATCGAACAACTAAGGATCGAGTTGGAGCGGGCGAGGCGGGAGTATGAGGAATCTAACGCCTCCTCGCCCAAGATCATTTTGCTGAGTTGATCTATCTTTACGAAGTCATACTCCAGAAGGGTGCCGCCCTTTACGGGGCGGCGTTTTTCTTTATACATAAAAGCAAAAGGCCGTGAGCGGTTGCGCTCAAACGGCCTTTAATCATGATATAAAGTTAATTTTCGGAAATCTGTTTCACCAACTTAAGGAGGCCATCTTAGCTAACTCCTGAGTTGCCCAAACGTAGAATCAATGACCTATAGGAACAACTTGCACATTGCGTTAATAGTTACTTGCAAATACGTTCAGTTATTATCTAAAATTAACTTTCCCCAGACATAAGAGTCTTAGCTCAGACCTACAAGGAGGTGTCGTATGAAGAGCTTGGCTTTGGTACTCTTGATTGTCGTTCTCGGCTCTGCAACCGCAGTGTCGGCGCAGACGCCGGGCCGCTCCTTTGTCCCTGACCGAGCGTCCGGCGTAGCACAACTTGAAAGAACTCTCGAAAGGCTCAGAGAGATCGGAGAGTACAACGACCGGATGAGGGACAAGCAGGAGCGGGAGAGCAGAGCGAGGCAGGAACGCTCACCCTCCGGCGGCGGCTACCGCAAAGACCCGCTGTCTGCCACAGACGATATGTTATGCACACGTTGCGTCTTCTGATGCCGCCCGAACCTTTGTGACCTAACCGGCCGTTGCGCTCCCGACTCAGGCTAGGAAAGAAGCGCAAACATGCCGCCTCTCCGTGGGGCGGCATGTTCATTTACAGGGTTCAGGCCGGGAAAACCAGCCGTGCATCTCCTAGCGCCCCCTTGCAATGAATGCACGCCCACCCTCATCCTATTCTTCGCCCCTTGGATAACAGCACTCGCACTAATCATCGCCGACCGTATTCACACGGTCATCCCTGTTGCTGCTTACCTACTCATTCGCAAGACGGGAATCAGATAATGTGGAAGTAATGTGAAAACTCTTTACTATTTGGCCCTTTTGTAAAGAGTAGTGAAGTTGAAGAACAGTGAAGACCGGGCTTGGACGCCCATTGTTTTATGGCAGATGTGAATGGGACGTTATAACTGTATTGTCCCGTTCATCAGTATAGCACCTATTGAAACACTAAGGTTTCCACAGGGTAGAAGAGTAGTGAATTTAACTGTAATGTCCCGTTGGTTGTTATTCGGCTTATGTCTTGGAAGTGATTTCGCCGCTTGTGGGTTAGCGCGTGAGACCGTTTATATCGGGTAGGGCGTTAAAGGCTATTCTCCGCGACTTAGGTTGTAAGGTTAGTATGGGACGATCTATCGCTACTGAGCGGTTCAGCAATCTCCTTAGTCGTGTCGGCTTGCAAATCATCAGGTGTAACTGATTTCAAAACTCGCGAAGCGACTCTTGCATGAAACCTGCGTTCAGAAGTAATGAAGGCGATTTGCCGCAACCCTTCCTCGCGGTCTTGCATTGTAAGCATCATCAATAAAGACTTGGTGAAAGGCAGAGGCAATCTGCTGACTTCATTCCATGAAATCGGGTGCAACCGCCACGCTTTAATAATATCCGGCTTTGAACTTTTGGATTTGAGATAAGCCAAGAGAGAGATTAATAGCTCAATAGGATAATTAAGTAATCGGAAATGTACGAAGTAAAAAACAAGACCACTAGTAATACCACCGGCCACAAAACTTTCCCAAAAGGCTTTAAGAACTAACTTGAAGCCTGTATCGCCAAAAAGCCACCCGAGGCCTGCCATCACAGCACTTACAAAACCACAAAGGGCACCAATGCCTATGCCCAAAGTTAAGCCCATAGTAATGCTTTGACCCCAGCCTGCATCAGAGTTGTCACCGTAGTCGGATGCAATTGCACATGCACTCCCAAAAATGATACCGAAAGCGGCTGCCAAAAAATCATTCCCATGAAACAATCCCATGAAAGTCAATAAAGTTCCTGCCAGAGAACCATAAGTTATTCCAGCCACAATGCTAACCACAACATCACTCTCACCAGCAAACCAGAGACCAAATGCCAAACCGCCCGCGACTCCAAACTCGACGGCGACCCAAGACCAGTCCCATTTGTATGCCACTCCTATGACGTCCAATAACGTACCGATAATCAGATTATTCAGGTGTGCTAAAAGAATGACCCAGGGAAGCATCTTTAAGACATACACATACCGTTCTGCTTGAGTGAGCTTTGGCTGGTCCTTCTCCGTCCCTTCGACTTCACGCATAAACTGCGAGGGGCGGAAATAGATGAGATATAGTTGTCTTATCGCCCAGAAAAAATAATTTCTATCAGCGTAGCTTTCAGCCGCCTGCGAGTCCCCACTACCATATCGCGTACAAAAGGTCTGAATATTATTAACCCGCTCGGCAACCGTCGGGTGCGAGCGGAAAAATAGTTCTTTGGATGCGCGGTCGGATACATACTTTCTGACCGCGTCGATAACAACAAATGGCGTGACGACATTCGAGGCAAGAATGTCTGCTCCCAGCTCAGACATCTTTTTAGAGTAAGTTATGAACTTACATGCCCCGAGCTGAATGGCTATGTATATTCCATAGGTAACAACGGAAAGTATCCAGGGATCACCGTATTTGTTAGGAGGTCTCGAAGTCGTAAAGAACAGTATGCCCAATATAAAGAAGGCTATTTCTAAAACCCTAAGACCCACCGAAAAAACGACGCAATATCTGGCGGCAGCGACAACGCGCCAAAGACTAGAGTCCCTCTGTAAAACGTGCCCGAGTTCGTGCGCCAACATTGCTTTGGCCGATGCATGGTCGCTGGTAAATAAATTGATAAAGCCTGACGGGCAGATGATGTGAACCTTCCCCCACCTCGTCGTGCAGCTCGGCGCGAGCTCCTTTGAATTATCAAACCACAGTGTTATCCGGTCGGTCGCTATGTGCATGTCATTCGCTAAATCGTAAACACATCTATAAAGTTTATTCGCCCTTGATATTTCAATTTCTTTCGCATACTTCCATTTGAATCTATTGAACGAAGTTAGCTTAAACAGGGCGATTAATATAATTACTGCTGCTTCCAGTCCTTTGTAAACCAAGGCAAACCGCAGTTGGCTATTATGATAATTTCTTATCTGTTCTTCGCGATATACTTCGAAGGGATCAAACAGACCCCCATATGAAAAAGCCTTTACTTCCTGATAGAACTTGTCGGCTTCTTGAAAGTTTCGGTAAGAAGTAACCAGCGGCATAATTGCCAAAAAAATGATTAGAAGCAGAAGAAGCCAGGCAAAAAGAAACCTGTAATAAGTAGTTGTGTGGGAATACGTACGAGCCATAAGTCAGGCCCTCTGGGGTGCAACGGTAGCAGCTATTTAAGAACGGTCGCTATATCGTTTTTGAACTCTGTAACTATTGCCTGGGCTTTGTCGGGGGAAATCCCTTCGTCAATCAGTCTTTTCTTCCAATGGCTCATATCCTGCGCATCATCTTTTCCAGAGCCTTCGTTACGGAGTTTCTTAATTTCCAAAAAAGCCTTTACTGAACCCGCGATGATAGAAGCTATTTCAAATACCATCTTCGCTTCGCCGAATCCGAATGCATCATTGTCAGAAACTACGGATTTGTCTCTCGTATATTTTCCTTCAAGAGCTGATTCTATTTGTAGGTCTCCGGTCATAGCGAAATTGTTTTGATCTGCCTCCGAACAATAATTATTAGCAATCCGTTGAAGCAGGTTTTCAAGTGCTACTCGATTAATTTCGTTTGCCATGGTGTTCTCCGTTTGAGAGGTGCCTAATTAGGGCAGAGTCGCTTCCACCGACCTTAGAGATATGGTTAGATGAGCAACAGAGGCTCTGAGGCCAGCCTTTGAATGACTACAATAGCTGCCAGAGATTATTTGATTGTCAGAAAGCAAGTCAAGGATTTCAAGATGCCAAAATCAAGAACATAAGATTGATTATCGGACTCTGGGTATTTGATTGATAGTTCTATACTTACGGAGTCTACCTGTTCAAGTTGAGCAGATTAGTTGCCGGTTGCCTTCACGTTGTGTTCACATTAGCTGTCTGTTCCTACCCTACCTCGACATTCTTCTTCTTTCGCATTCGTGACTTGAAAGTAGCTCGAGGGTGGTGCTTTTCATATACCTCACGTAATCCCCTTTGCATTACGTGCGTGTAGACAGTGGTTGATTCAGTTTGGCTATGTCCAATCAACAACTGCACCTGGACGATCTCAGCCCCGCCTTCGTGGATGTGCGTAGCGTATGTATGACGCAACACCCTCGGGTTTAAGTCGTTCAAGCCGGCGTCCATCCCGTGCTTTCGGACATGGCGCCAGACGTACGAATAGGAGAGCCGCTCCCCGTCTTCCTTGATGAAAAAGCGGCGCGTTCGCTCCTTCCCGGTCATACGACTCCGCACCTTTAGATACTTTTCCAACCACTCTAGGGCGCTTCGCCCGAACGGCACCATCCGCTGCTTGCCGCCCTTCCCGTTGCAGATAAGGAGGCGACGGCTCAAGTTGACGGCCGTCAGTTCCAGCATTATCAACTCGATTGGGCGCAAGCCTGCGGAGTACAACAACTCCATAATGGTACGGTCGAGCAGTCCGTAGTATGTAGAGACGTCGGGCACATCCAACAGGCGGTCAACCTCCTCCGGGGTGAGATGGCGCGGGAGTTGCTGTGGCAAAGGCAGGAGAGGCACCAACTCGAACGGATTATGTTTTAGATACCCGTCCAGTTGCAGGAACCCGAAGAAGCGCCGCGCGCCGACCAGCATCACGTTCACAGTTCCCGGAACAAGCCCTCCTTTCACCATCCCGAGCTTCCACCGATTGCAATCTTTGACTGTCAGATCCCGTACGCTTTTGCGCTTCCAGCGCGCCCACACTTTTAACCGGTTGACGGCGCGAATATACTTCTTGACCGTCGAAGCGGACAGGAATCTGTCACCCGTCAATAGAAATTGTTCGAACTTCTTGACGAGAGCCGCGAGGCTGCGCCCGCTGCGCCACGCAGTCGTGTGTCCCCGAGACTCTTGGTCGCGGATCGCGTACATCGGCCACCTAGGGCGGCCCAGCCATGCAGCGCACACCTTTCCGGCTCTCCGCCCGAGACCGAATAAAATGGTCTCCCGGGATTACAGCGGATGAACCGTCAAGGGGCGGCGCGCCAGAGACGAGTCGCCTCCACCGTTGCGTTGAAACTGATTGGTCGAAGATTGGCCGATGTTAAGCCTGTATGGAGGCTTCAAGCAGGACCAGTCTCGCCGCCTAGCTCGCTCGAATCATCGGGGGTTCCATCCCCGATGACCCAGTATCAGTGACACGGAGTAAAACGGAATTTAGGCGCGCAGTCAAATATTTATCGGGGGTAGTGATTGAGAATTTATGATGGAGGCCCGAACAGGCTACTCTGTGAAGTGTGTGCTTTGCAGAAATAACCTGTCCGAGTTGTGCCTCGCGGCACGTAGTTAAGAATGGCACAACTCGCAACCG
>Ga0196965_1000767_pt1 | contig 15489 bp, 12 predicted proteins | sample S1_20metaG_FD_148668 | JGI IMG/M metagenome (GOLD analysis project Ga0196965, IMG submission 148668) | Soil microbial communities from Anza Borrego desert, Southern California, United States - S1_20 | ecosystem: Environmental > Terrestrial > Soil > Desert | place: USA: California | collected... | reverse complement strand
CCTTATAAGGGTCCCAATTTTATTTATTTTGCCAGAAGTCGCCATAAAAGAATAATTATCAAGTTATACTCACTTTCTATGATGTATTGTTAGTTTAGATAAACTCCTCGAACCTTAGAAGGATCACTGAAAAAAGGAATTAAAACTATCTGAGATAGCCCGGAAAGCAAAAATTGGATGTAAGGAAGATTAAACCTTAGTAAAAACTACGAAACCATTGCCGCTCTCGTTTCATATTGTTTGATATTTTTTAAAAAAACTTTCAAAGTATACTGCACCGGTATTTAAAGAAAGACTGAATAACTACCAAAAGGGGGGGGATGAAATGCAGTAAATAAAAAGTCTTAAGCGCCATATGATGCTTAAGACTTTGTTATAGAAGAAATAATTAAAATTACCTGGTGATTACTACTCTCTTTACTATCCTGTCCGCTCCTTTTTGTACGATTACAAAATAGACACCTCCTTTTAATTGAGAAGTAGATATTTTTATAAGGTTTCTGCCTGGATCAAGTACACGCTTAGAAGATGAAACAGGAAGTGACATTGCGTCCACAAGTGAAACATCAACTTCCTCCTGAGACTGCGATGACAAATTAACCTCAACATTTAACAGGTTGTCAGTAACAGGATTAGGATATACTTTAATAAGTTCATTTTCTTTTGATGATAAATCCCCTCTCATTGCTGAAGTAGAATTAACGGCTTGTATTTTCCACTTTTGGTGATCACCACCCCAATAAGACCACAAGCCAACCGGAGCGCCATCCGCTGTTGAATTAGCTTTTACTTCGAATGCTCTTCCGCCGCAATTGGGAATGATTTTGTAATATCCGCCTCCCACATCTACAATAGAAAACCTTTGGCAATCATCAGACGAATTTACTGAAGTTTGAATTACAGAGGAACCATCTTTCACCCCTGTTACATCAAGGGATTTGTTGCTGTGCGAAGCTACTATTTTATACGATCCGTCTGCCAGAGCCTGAATATCCCATTTCTGATTGGCTCCGCCCGACTTGTTTTTGATTACTACGCTTGCATTTTCAGCAGTGGAAGAATTAGCCACTTCCAAATACCTGCCGGTTCTTTTTGAGATAATATTAAATGCACCGTTAAATCCATCAGATGTTTCTTCAGGGGCTGTTTCAATTGGTAGTGATTCTTCGAATTCGGGGGAAGGAGCCGCTGACGATATCAGTTGCAATTTCCATTTCTGGTGATCACCTCCCCAATAACTCCACAGACCTACCGGAGCGCCGTCGGCTGTCGAATTTGCCTTTACTTCAAATGCCCTTCCCCCACACTTAGGAATGATTTTGTAATATCCGCCTCCAACATCAGCTATATCAAATCTCTGACAATCATCTGATGAACTTAAAGAAGCCTGAATCACAGAAGAGCCATCTTTCACTCCCGTCACATCCAGTGATTTGTTACTGTGCGAAGCCACTATTTTATACGATCCGTCTGCTAAGGCCTGAATATTCCATTTCTGATTGGCTGCGCCCGACTTGTTTTTGATTACCACACTTGCATTTTCTGCAGTGGAAGAATTGGCTACTTCCAGATATCTGCCAGTTCTTACTGAAATAATATTAAATGAACCATTAAATCCGTCTGCAACAGGTTCCTCCTCAATAGGAAGCGGCTCTTCCTGTGGTTCCTCCTGTTCAGTTGCCGGAGAAACTAACTGGAATCTCCACTTTTGGTGATCACCACCCCAATAGGTCCAAAGACCAACCAAGGCTCCATCTACCAGAGAATTACCTTTAACTTCAAATCCTCTGCCTGTGCACTTAGGAATAATCTTATAATATCCGCTTCCTACATCTACAATTTTAAATTCCTGACAATCATCTGTTGAGCTCGGCGTGTTTTGAATGATATTTGAGCCGTCTGTAACTCCGGTGGCATCCATTGACTTATTACTGTGAACGGATATGACCTTGTAATATCCATCAGCTAAAGGTGTAATTGTCCATTTTTGATCATTAGTGTTGGAATTGTTTCCAATTGCAATATTGGCATTGTTACTTGTTGATGCATTTGCCACTTCCAAATACCTTCCTGTCTTTTTGGATATTATGTTGTATACTCCGTTAAAGGCTCCGGTTGGCGGAGGAGGAGTAGTGGTAGATTGAGTTATAGCAATAGAAGCTGACTTTGAACACAAGTTCTTGTCTTTTACAGTAACAGTATAAGTTCCCGCAGATAAATTAGAAATATCCTGTGTAGTCGCTCCATTTGACCAGGAATAGGTATAAGGACTTACCCCGCCGGCAACTGTAATGTTAATAGAACCTTTGGTGGCAGAAGTAGCATTTACTTTGGTATTTGTAATTGAAATCGCAGAAGGCTGACCTACGGTAACTGTTTTTGATCCTTTTACTCCTTTGCCATCGGTTACAGTTACGGTGTAGTTACCTGCACTCAAACCCTCAATATTTTGAGTAGTTTTGCCATTTGACCAGGCATATGTATAAGGACTTGTTCCTCCTGAGGCAGACGCAGTGGCTTTTCCAGTTGAAGCGCCATTACACAATGCGGAGGTAGCTGTTGTACTTATCACAAGAGAAGTTGGTGTTGGTGTCGGAGTAGTTACTGTTCCTCCATATTCATACGCACCTATGTCAAATGCATTACCGCTCGGTCTTTTAAGGTTATCCTGGTCAAAAATAATACCCAGATAGGTAAGGTCCTTTCCTCGGTTAATGACAGGTGCATTTGACTTTAAATGAAAGTTATAATTTGCAGGATCAACAAATTGAGCTGATGAAACCTCCTTTACAAAGTAATTATTAGCAGTATCGTATTTGACAATTTTATTTATTTCGGGAATCCTTTCAAGATAAATAAAGGCCTTTTTCCAGTTGTTTCCCCAGGCTTCCCAGTTACCCGGGTTTACTACCAAATTATTATAAAAGACATTTATTTTGAGCGTAGCATCATAAGTCAAAATTCCAGTCATTTTGGAATTTACCACAGTGTTATTGTATAAGTACAACCCTAAATTGGGATCCGTTGATCTATCATCTATAAAAATGCCTTCCAAGCCTGTATTTGAGATAGAGTTATTATAGAAATGAATATCTCCCTGACCAAAAATACAAACTCCTGGTCCTGTTCCTTTATCTACCTTATTGTTATAATATCTTCCTTTGCTTCCCCCTCCTATTACAAGTCCGGTTTGCTGGCCTCCATTGTTAAGTGTACCATAATTTTTAATAGTGTTGCTGTAAATTTCTACCCCTGAGGTAGCGCAACTTACCTGCATTCCGTCAAAAACAGTATTTTCTATAGTATTATTATGAACTTTAATGTTTTCTATTGTATGTGGGTATAATTTACCGCAGGCGGTGCTTATCCCTTCAAAGAAAGAATGACCTATATAAAACCCTTCTCCTCCACCACCTTTTGAACCTACGTCGTGAACATAGAAATCATGGATATTAACATTGCGCATTACAAAGTTTCCTTTCCAAGTTTCTGGTTTACCACATTCCGGGTCAGTCTTAGCCATAAGCCCAGGACCAAGTGACTTATACACTTCGATATAAGCTGTTTCAAAATCTGTTGAGAGTCTGTTGAAACTAAGACCAACAGTGGCTACACCGTTAATCTTTATACCATATTTAAAATTGGTACTTCCATTTCCCATCAATTTAAAGTGCTTGCTATTTGAAAAAGAAATTCCATATCTATTGGTATTGGTAATTACAACCTGTCCACCGCAATTTTTAAATATAATCGGGTTAGCGGCAGTGCCGGTAAAATTTTGAAACCAAAGGGATTCTCTTTGTCCTGATTGAATACAAACCACATCGCCAGGACCTATATTTAATTTTGATCCGTCGACTATCTCCTGCGATAAAGGAACAGTATATTTACAATTACAGGTTTGAGCAGAAAGGGAAAGAGAGGCAAAAAATAATACTACAAATAAAAATGCATTGATAATAGTAGGCTTTTTTTTCATTAGAATTCTTTTTTTTAAAAGATTAAACCATTCATTTTTTTAAAAAAAGTCCGACTCCTCAATCTTTAAGACTAAGAAAACAAACATGATAAGGAAGAAATAATGAAAAAGGCTAAACTCTTACCCGGAGGATTAGAAATTTCCTCTTTTATATTTTTCCATAGCTGAACTTAAAAATTAACACTCCCATTTATAGGCAAAAAGGAGCTATCTTATTTTTTTAATACTGGCGTAAAATTGATTAATTATTCCAAAGACTTTTATGCAACTTCCGGCTCATTACTTACAATCGTACTGTATGCATAAAACAAAAGGACAAATAATACAAAAATAACATATCGGTCTCCCAGGCAAATAAGGTATTTCTCCTCAAAGTATTAATGCCATCCTACCAAATATCAGGTTATTCAAATATAATTCATGGAAAATTTATATTACTAAAAGTAAATTAAGAGAAAAATAGCCTTTTATACCTATAGAAAAAACAAGAAATTGGATTTAAAATAGGGATAAATACGGAGTTATTGAAAATAAGTTTAACTTAAAAAGTTAATTGTTTACGCTATAATAGTTCATTTTAATAAAAAACCTTACTTAATATTAGTCGAATCTTTTTAGATATTCGTCGAAAATTAAAATAAAGTAACCTTATTAAAAGGAATGAATTTAGATGATTTGTTGTGTAAAGTCGAAGGATGTTGGAAAGTCATTCAACTCTGGCATTAAAGTTTTCGGGAAGAAAAAAAGCTGAACTTGTTTATTTAGAGATAAAAAAAGCCAGGACTGGTATAACACATTCAAAGTGAATATTTCTACCACCCGAATTTGCCAAGTAAAGGAACAAAAGAAAAATTATCAAACTCTTCCTTTTTCAACCTTTTGTCCGGAAGCCTTGTAACTCTTATCATTTTTTGAGTTCTATTATCCCCTACCGGAATCACCAACATTCCATTGTCCTTCAATTGTTCTATCAAAGCCAGAGGCACAGAAGGCGCGCCGGCAGTAACTAATATTTTATTATAAGGCGCTGCTGGCCGATATCCCATCGATCCGTCTCCATGAATAAAATTTGCAAAATAATTTAATTGAGGAAGAAATTGCCTGGTATTTCCATAGAGCACCTTATTAAATTCGATTGTATAAACTTTAGCGCCTAATTCCAATAAGATACATGTCTGATAGCCTGACCCAGTGCCGATTTCTAATACGACATCACCTTTTTCTATTTCCAGCAAAGAAGTTTGAAAAGCCACTGTATAAGGCTGAGAAATGGTTTGTCCTTCGCCAATAGGAAAGGCTTTATCCTGATAGGCGTGCTCAAGGAAGGCTTTTTCAAAAAATAAATGGCGGGGCACTTTCATCATGGCTTCCAAAACATTTTTATCCCTTATACCTTTCCTTTGTAGCTGATGAAGAAGATTTCTCCGAAGTCCTTTGTGTCTGTAACTATCTTCCAGAAGCATGATCTTTTTTTGTCAAAATTAATTAAAGCAAACGTTAATTAATCCTATACAATAGTAAATAAATAATTAACAGAATTGTCGTTTATATGTTAATTATTTCCGCACTTTGTTAAACTAAAATTGACAATTAAATAAATATTATTTTGAATTACAGGATTATTCATTTACTTTCCGCCCGTTATTATTTTATTAAAAATAAAAATAGCACAAAATTTTACTCATGTTTACCGGAATAGTCGAGGATTTAGGAAAAGTTATCTCTATTTCAGCAAATAAGGAAAACAAGGATTTTTTAATTGAGGCTCCCTTCGTTTCAGATCTGAAAATTGACCAAAGTATCGCCCATAATGGTGTTTGTTTGACTGTTACAGAGATTGCAGGAGATAAGTACAAGGTAACCGCTATTAAAGAAACTTTAAATAAAACAAATTTGAATTATCTTAAACCCGGTGATGTTGTAAATCTTGAAAGATGCCTATCTGTTAACAGCAGGTTTGACGGACATATTGTACAAGGTCATATAGATCAAACCGGAATTTGCAAGTATATTCAGGAAGAATCAGGAAGTTGGAAATTTGGATTTGAATACGATTTTAATCTTCAAAATATAACTGTGGAAAAAGGTTCTATTTGCGTAAACGGGGTTAGTCTCACCGTAGTAGATTCGGGAAAAGCAGACTTTTCAGTGGCAATTATCCCTTATACCTATGAGCACACTAATTTTAATAAAATAGCAGTAGGAGATTATGTAAATCTTGAATTTGACATCATAGGTAAGTATTTAAAGAAAATGTATAGTTTGATGAAAGCTTAAATGTATTATTTTACATTTTGTCTTACCTATATTTGTTTAATATAATTAAGAAAATAAACCGGCAACATAAAAGGATTCAGTACCATGATGTGTATGATTGTAGATGATGATGTTTTATCGAGAAATATTGTCAAATACTTTATTGAAAACACCGAATATCTTCAGTTAGGGCACACTTGTTCTAACGCGATAGAAGCAGCCAATATACTCAAAACAGAACCTATAGACATTTTATATCTTGATGTCGAAATGCCTGAAATGAGTGGACTTGAGCTTCTTAAAGTACTTGAAAAACCGGTTGAAGTTATCTTAATTACCTCTGTAAAAGATTATGCGGTTGAGGCTTTTGAATATAGGGTCACCGACTTCCTTGTAAAGCCTGTTGAATATAGCAGATTTCTAAAAGCTACACAGAAAGCAAAAGAAAACATAGAGCTGCAAAATCGGAACAATGAGAAAGAAGACCACTTTTATGTTAAGAGTGATTTCAAAATTGTTAAGATCAATTTCAATGAATTATTATTTGTAGAAGCGCTTGCCGATTATGTAATAATTAATACCATTAGCAATAAATACATAGTACATTCTACAATGAAAGGGATCGAACAGAAGCTTCCAAAGAATATTTTCATCCGTGTTCACAGGTCTTTCATCGTAAATTTCAATAAAATCGAATCCATAGAAGACCTGGCAATTAAGATTGACAAAAAGGTAATTCCAATTGGGGCTTCTTATAAAGAAAATTTTATGAATAAGTTAAATTTTTTGTAGAATCTTTTGAAGTTGGAAGAACGGAGTTGTTGGAAGTAAAAGACCTTTAACTAAGTCAATTATAACTGCCCATTTCAACTTAAAAATACTCCTCCCTCTTTAGCCAGTTTGCTTTGTTAGTTCCCAAGGCAGAATACAGCAAGTACAATAAAACAGAAATAATTATTCCCAATAAAGCGCCGGCAAGTATGTCTCCAGGATAATGTCTCCCCAGGTACACCCTGCTAAAAGATACCAAAAGCGCCCACAAATACAACCATCCGATCTTTCTGTTTCGCTTCCAAAACAACAATGTTACAAAAGTAGCTACAGCAAAAGTGTTGGCCGCATGAGATGATACAAATCCGAATTTACCGCCACACCCGTTAACGGTATGTACTTCTTCCATTATAGAGACCTCATGACAGGGCCTGTATCGTTTAAAATAAGGCTTCATGACGGTAGAAGCCATCTGGTCAGCGACTGTAACGGAAAGTGCCAGGAAAATTAAAATTATCACTGCCCCTTTCTTATAAAACTTAATTATTAAAAATAAAAGAAGTGCATAAAGTGGAATCCAGAACGCTGTTTTACTAATGTAAAACATCAAAGTATCCAGAAAGCTGGTGTGAAAACTATTAAAAAAAAGAAGAAGCTCTTTGTCTAATTGGTCCAGTTTTTCAAGCACAGTAGTTTTGGTATTTAGTTTTTAGAAATAAGATTTAAGACTTAAAACCAAGTCATTCAACATTTAACGATTTTTCTATTTCACCCATGATATTCCTTTTTTTAAAAGGGAAAGGGTTTTCTTTTCTTCCTGACCTGCTTTAGCGTCAGCATTATAAAACCAGCTGGCTTGTGGAGGCATGCTCATTAAAATAGATTCTGTTCTTCCGCTGGTTTCCAGACCGAACTTGGTTCCTGAGTCATAAATCAGGTTAAACTCTACATAGCGACTCCTTCTGATCATCTGCCATATTTTTTCCTTTTCCGTATATGCTTTGACAAAATTTTTCTTCATAAGGTGCGTATAAACGGGAGCAAAAAGTTGCCCTATGTCTTTAACAAAATTGAACCTGTCCTCAAGGGAAAACTGCTCGCTTGCTGCAAGCCTGTCAAAGAAAATACCGCCAATTCCCCTTGTTTCATTTCTGTGTTTTATAAAAAAATAATTGTCCGCCCATTCTTTAAATTCCGGATAATAAGAGGGATAGTGATTGTCGCATACCTTTTTCAATTCAGTGTGAAAATATCTGGCATCAGATTCATCAACGTAGTGCGGGGTAAGATCTATGCCACCTCCAAACCATTTAACTCCATTGCTCATCTCAAAATACCTGACATTCATATGGATAATGGGCACAAAAGGATTCGATGGATGAATTACTATGGAAACCCCTGTCGCAAAGAAATCAGCCTGTGCTAATTGAAAGCTCTTTAATATTTTATCAGGTGTTTCTCCATGTACTGCCGAAAAATTCACTCCTCCTTTTTCAATGATATTACCCGCTTCCAATACCCTTGAATCTCCACCGCCACCTCCTGGCCGTTCCCATAAGTCAGAAATGAATCTACCCTTTCCATCTGTGTTTTCAAGTGCTTCACAAATATTACCCTGCAGTTCTTTAAACCATCCTGAAATATCTTCTTTTGTCATAGTATAAGCCTATAATTATAAACCGAAAATTACCTAGTTAACCTACATTAAAATTCTTTATTAAAGATTAAAAACAGTCACAGTATCGAAGTTTCTAAATTAAAAAGGATAATTTATTCCAAAATGAAGTACAGGATATTGATTGGGATTATCTTTCAAGCCCCCACCCTGAGCTTCAATTCTCGCTTTTCCAATATTCTGTATTACAAGTCTTTTTCCTAAGGGTTCACCCGGATCTATAACTTTATAAGCGACATCTGCTCTTACTATAAAAAAAGAAAAGTTTAATCTTAGTCCAACACCAGCGCCTACAGCAATTTCTTTATAAAATCTGTTCCATTCAAAGTTAGCATTGGGCCTCTTCTCGTCTTTATAATAGGTCCAGACATTTCCAGCATCTACAAACCATGCCCCATCAAACAACCCAAATATGTTGAATCTTTGTTCAAGATTCATTTCTATGAGAATTTCTCCAGGCTGCTCGGGTAAGCTCTTATCGTCTTCCACTACGTTAGAATAAGATCCAGGCCCTAAAAGTCGAGGTTTCCAAGCTCTTACGCTTGTACTTCCTCCGGCAAAAAAGTACTTTTCATATGGCAATGAACGATGCTCTGTCAGGTAGGGTCTGGCAAAACCTAAATTAATCCTGGAGGCGAAGGTTGACTTTTCGCCAGTAGGTATATATTTTCTAAGATCCAGTGAAAACTTTAAATAGCTAAAAACTAAAAAATCAAAAATCCTTCCATCGTTGATCAGGGTGCTATCCTGCTTAAAAAGGTTTAAGTATGTTCCTCCGGATTCCGCATAAAAATTAAAATATTTTGCGTTTTTATTTACCCCAGGTACAAAGTTATTATAAGTGTAATATCCGTTAATACTGCTTACATATGCTTTCCTGAAGGAATGGATCAGTCGCGTGTCGGCCAGCTTTCCAAGAAACTCGTCAGTAATCTTTAAAGTATTTCCAAGATTGACATCAATGGGTGAGAAACTATAAAAGTTATACAAACCTTTTTGCCAGGTATAAATAAAACTACCCCTTAAGTTGGATCTTGTGTACTCGGGTCTATCAATAAAAGTGTAGCTGCTCAGTAGCCTTGATTTCGGGTTGTACCTGTTTAATACCCTCTTAAACCGGGTATTAAACGGAAAAATAATGTGAGGAAAAACCAGTGAGGCCATACCTGTAAGTTCCTGACTTTGATAAATGTCCTCGTTATTCTGCGATGCCGCTACTCCCTCAAAAGTATACCGCAGACTCGTTTCAAAATTCTCGAAACCTCCGAAAACGTTCCTGTTTTTAAAAGTAATATTTGCCGTAGGACCAGGAACGCCATTGGACACACTTACGCCAATTTCTTCTGAAGTTGTAAACTTCTTTGCAGGACTTGTTATAATTCTGACTTTAAATTTTCCGCCTGTAGTATCAGTAATGAAAGCAATATTTACAAATTTAAAATTGTCCAGGTTCAGCAACTGCCTTTGAGTTTCAATGGTGTTTTGCAAACTGTATTTTTCTCCCGGCCTTAAAAAAACCTTATAGTTTAAAACCTTTTTTGAATAATGGTTCTTATTATAGGAGTAGGTGATACCTTTGTAAAATTTACTCTCCTTAGGTAAATCATTCTCATCGCCATTATTATTCAATACGAGTTCTACACTATCGATAGTATATGTTTTATGCGATCCATTTAAGGGATTGTGAATTAGTACGTCAATTTCAACCCTCCTTTCCCCTAAAATTTTATTTATGCTATCGGAAGTATAGTTAGCAACCGTGCTATCGTATTCAAATTCGATGTATTGTCGGTTAAAAGCATAATATCCATTATCCCTTAAAAGTTTTTCCAATCTTTCTCTTTCCAATGCCATTTTTTCTACATCATAATTATCCCCATGTTTTAAGAAAGATGCATTTTCCATTTTATCAACCAGGGCTGCAATGGCTGAGTCTTCAACTATGTAATTGACTTCAGCTAGTTTGTGAGGTTTGTTTTCTTCTACTTTATAAGTTATTTCAATTCTTTTCCTTTTCAAAGTATCTATGGAATAAGAGGCATTGCTACTAAAAAAGCCCTTCGATCGCATGTATAATTCCATTTGACTTACCGTTTGTTTGGAAAGATTGTCATTATATATTTCAGGAGGTTCAGCTGCGGGTCTAATGATCTGCATAAGATTGGAACCCTTTTCCAGCTTCCGGTTCAGTCGGGCCAGTCTTCTTTTTTTCTTTCTCTTTATTCTTGCTACTTCTTTGGCATCTTCCGCAGACTCGATCTGTTGGTCATATTTTTTGGTAAGCTTCTGAATTTTCTTTTGAAATCTTGCTTTGTCAGAGGTATTTTGCCCCCAATAATAAAACCATACATAAACGGGAAATCCCAGAATTCTCCTATTGGGTTTTTGTCTTTGGAGCGCCTCTAATTCAGGAGTTGGAATATTTTCGTTCCCCTTTATTTTCTTTTTATAAAGTAAATAATCATCTTTCCCCAAATATCTGGATGAATTTATACAGCTCGAAAGGCTGAATAATGAGAGGGAAAAAAGGATTATATATAATTTAGATTTCAAACTACTGACACTGGAAAAATGATCTCGAAAAGCTGGCTAAAGTTGATCAAATCATTACAAATTAAAAAGTTTCGGACCAAAGAAGGTTTATTTCTGGTTGAAGGTGCAAAAAGTGTGCTTGAATTATTAAATTCTGATTTCAAAATTAAAGCTATTTTCTGTACCGCCTCTTTCCATGAAGAACATTCTATTCAACTTACTAACTGCAAAAATATTATTGAAATTGTAAAAGAAGAAGCGTTGGAAGGTGTGGGTACCTTTTCTACTAACAATGCCGCAATTGCGGTCGTCAATGTGAAGCCAGCAGAATTTTTATCTCTTGAAAAAAATGAATTCGGATTAATGCTTGACGAGGTAAAAGATCCGGGAAACCTGGGTACAATAATAAGAATCGCCGACTGGTATGGAATAAAAAAGATCATTTGCTCCCGTGACTGCGTTGATTTTTATAATCCTAAAGTCATTTCTTCGACAATGGGATCCTTTACAAGGATAAATATCTTTTACACCGATCTGATCGAATACCTCTCAACGCTGAGAAATCCTCCTATGCTAATTGGAGCTTTCATGAACGGAAAAAATATCCATAACTACGAGTTTCCTGATTCAGGATTCATAGTAATGGGCAACGAGTCTTCAGGAATAAGTAAAGAAATAGAGCACTACATAAATGAAAAAATTACGATCCCAAACTTTGGGACGGCTGAATCCTTAAATGTGGCAATAGCAACAGCTATTGTGTTGGACAACATGAAAAGAAAAAGCTAATAAAAATCGTTATTTCTTTAAATACCCATCAATGAGGTAATGCGCAAGATAAAGCAGAGGAGTAAGCAGAATGGCAGCTCCCACTTTATATATATAATTAATAACTCCAACTGAAATTACTTGCTCTATGGGCCAATTGCTAAAAAAATAAAAAGCAATAAACAATACGAGAAAGCTGTCTATAAACTGAGAGATCATAGTAGAGCCAGTAGCCCTGAGCCAGATCATCTTGCTTCCGGTGATTGTCTTAAGTCTGTGAAAAACCCACGCATCAAGCAATTGACCAACCAAAAAGGCGGTCACAGAACCCACCATAATCCCCATGCCTTGCATTAACACGCGATTAAAAGCAAAATCGACATTAAAAGGATTTCCCTGGTCATCCTTTGAATTGATATCCAACCAAAATTGAGCAGGCTCAAGTTCGGTCACCGTCCAGACAATAAAGAAGACATAGCAAATTAGAACAGCGGTAATTATACTAATTTTCCTTACCCCTTTCCTACCAAAATACTCATTGATAACATCGGTAAAAATGAAGACAAACGGCCATATGACAACACCGGCTGTAAGATTAAAATCTAGGACGTAATCCTTATAAATCTGAATTTGAGCCGGAGAGACACCTATCGTTCTTTCAAAAGAAAAAATCTTGACACCGATAATTTCAGCAAGTACTGCGTTTGTTATAAAGATGGAACATAGGATAATATATAAGTTATCCTTTTTTTTACTGCCTATTTCTGAGGTTGATTCCACGATTCTAATTCGTCAGGTATTGTAAAAGTTTCGCCTTCAATGGCAAGGTAAGTATTTTCAAAAACAGCTTTTGCCTCTTCTAATAAAGGTAAAAGATTATTATATCTGGTAGAAAAATGACCAATTATTAATTGCCCTGCATTGGCCATTTTTGCCATGGTCGCTGCTTGTGCGGCAGTGCAGTGATGTGTTTTCTTCGCTCTTTCGTGCAGGTCGCTTAAAAAGGTAGACTCATGGTAAAGCAGATCAACATTTTTAATCTGATCCAAAATACTCAGATCAAACAAAGTATCTGCACAATAGGCATAGGACCGGCTCCTTTTTGGAGGATAGGCCAGGTCTGAATTTTTTAGGACATTCCCAGACTCTGGATCAATGATATCCAGTCCGTCTTTTAGTTTTATTATTTCAGAAATTTTGATTCCTTTAGGCAATTTTTCCTTGATTAATCTTTGCCTTTTTCTTTTTTCCCTGAATAAAAAACCATTGCAGGGAATTCTATGGTTCATCGGAATATTTTCAACGAAAACTTCCTCGGTTTCTAATATTACACCTGGATTATCCGGGGAAATTTCCTTGAAAGTAACAGGATAGGATAGAACTGTTTCGGAATATTTCAGTTGCAACGTAATGATATCAGGCAAACCGGGCGGTCCGAAAATAGTTAAATGGCTTGACCTCCCCTGCAAATGCATAGAAGAAATCAAGCCAAATAATCCTAAATAATGGTCACCGTGAAGGTGACTTATAAAAATATAGCTTATTTTATGAATTTTAATTTTACTTCTGAGAAGTTGAATTTGAGCGCCTTCTCCACAATCAAGTAAAAAAAACTGTTGGTTTATGTTTAGAAGTTGACAACTCTGATTTCTATTTAAAGTTGGAGTTGCACTGCTTGAGCCTAATATTTTTACTTCAAAAACCAATAGAATTCCAGGAGCTAGTCTCCGTCTCCTTTTAAATCGTTTTCAATCTCATTCATAAAGATTGCATCTACGCATTCTTCGACAGTTGGAAGAAGATTGAACACAGATTCAAGCTGGGAAATTTTAATTAGTTTAAGTACATGGTCTCTAACTCCGGATAAAACCAGAACGCCATCAGACTCCTGACATAATCTGTTTGCCACCAATAAAGCGCTAAGCCCTGAACTATCGCAATATTTCACTTTAGACAGGTCAAGAATAAGATTTCTTGTTCCTTCTGCATTAAAGGTAACCAACTCGCTTTTAAGCTTGGGAGCCAGTGTAGTATCCAATTTTTCTTCGTTAAGCTGGATCAACGTATATTTTTCTTGTTTATCAACAGAGTATTTCATAACTGAAATATTTTATTAGGTTAACTATAAGTAGTTTAATATGTTCTTTTCAATTCTCTTTTCCAAATTTTCAGTATCTCCTTTTAGAAATTTTTCACCGGTTGCCTTTTCATAAAGTTCAATATAACGTTCAGAAATCATATTTACTATTTCATCTGTCATTTCCGGAACTACCTGCCCTTCTTTTCCCTGAAAATTATTTTCAATGAGCCATTGACGTACAAACTCCTTAGAAAGTTGTCTTTGCGGCTCACCTTTTTTCTGCCTTTCTTCATAACCCTCTGAGTAAAAATACCTTGAAGAATCTGGAGTGTGTACTTCATCAATTAAAAAGATTTTCCCGTCTTTTTTTCCAAATTCATATTTCGTATCCACCAGGATTAAGCCATTCTTTTTTGCAATTTCACTTCCTCTTTGAAACAAGGCATGGGCATACTTTTCCATAATTGAATAATCCTCTTCACTTACCAAACCATTTTTCAAGATATCTTCCCTGGAGATATCTTCGTCATGTCCCTCCGCAGCTTTTGTTGAGGGAGTGATGATTGGCGACGGAAGTTTGTCGCTTTCTTTCAACCCTTCAGGAAGCGGCACGCCGCATAAGATCCTTTTACCGGACTTATATTCTCTCCACGCATGCCCGGATAAATATCCTCTTATAACTATTTCAACCGCAAAAGGTTCGCACCTTTTTCCGATAGATACATTTGGATCAGGTACAAGCTCAAGCCAATTGGGAACTATATCCCTGGTTTCCTGCAGAAATTTAGCAGCTATTTGATTCAAAACCTGACCTTTAAATGGTATTGGTCGGGGCAATACGACATCAAAAGCAGAAATCCTGTCAGAGGCAATGACGACCAGTTTGTCATCAAAAAAGTAAACGTCCCTTACTTTTCCTCTATAAAAACCTGTTTGTCCTTTAAAGTTGTAATTGGTTGTATTTATTGCTTGCATTCTGATATAAAAAGGCAAAATTAATAAAAATAAAAGTAGCAATTCATTCAGGATTTTGAATTATGAATGTGAAATTTTAAACGAAGAACTGAAATGTCCGGACTATACTTACCGAATCTCCTGCGACTTAACTCTTTCCGGCTATACAAATACTTCATGTGGAATAAGTTTGATGAAGCGATCGCGAGGTTAACATACTGAGTTCATCTGCATTTCAAAACCATGAATGGTTAATTAGAATTTACTTCTTCCCCGTTTTTGTAAATCTTTGATCGTTCAATTTTCCCTTCACTATTATAAAAGTTCCATTTACCTGTCTCTTTTCCATTTCTAAAACTTCCTTCTGATTTTAGCTTTCCTTTCTCGTGGTAAGACTTATAAGGGCCGTTTTTTCTCCCCATTGTATACGTAATTTCCTCAATAACATTTCCGTTTGGATCAAAAACTTTTGAA
>Ga0196965_1000766_pt1 | contig 15490 bp, 15 predicted proteins | sample S1_20metaG_FD_148668 | JGI IMG/M metagenome (GOLD analysis project Ga0196965, IMG submission 148668) | Soil microbial communities from Anza Borrego desert, Southern California, United States - S1_20 | ecosystem: Environmental > Terrestrial > Soil > Desert | place: USA: California | collected... | reverse complement strand
GATCTCAGTAAACTGCTTGTTCACGGTATGACCGCCGCAGCGCACAAATTTCATGGTCCGAAAGGCGCCGGGTTCATGTTTATCCGGAAGGATAAAAAGATCCAGCCGTTTGTGCATGGCGGCGCGCAGGAACGGAATATGCGCGGAGGAACCGAGAATGTGTATGGTATCATCGGTCTGGCCAAGGCACTGGAAATCGCTTACCGCGACATGGACAGTCATGCCCGCTACATTCAGGAGTTGAAAACCCGGATGATCGTCAAACTGAAGGAAGCTATACCGGGTGTTTCGTTCAACGGCGCTTCGGATAACCCGGACAGAAGTTTATATACGGTGCTGAATGTCAGTCTGCCGGAAACCGACGAAAATGATATGATCTTATTCAATCTCGACCTGAAAGGTATATCGGCGTCGGGAGGCAGTGCATGCTCCAGCGGCGCGGTCCAGGGATCGCACGTTTTGGGTGCGCTCTATCCGCAATCCAAACGGGGCGCAGTCAGGTTTTCGTTTAGCAAGTACAACAAACCGGAAGAAATCGACGTTGCTGTTCAGGTGTTGTCACAGCTTTGCAAAATCCCGGCATAAAAAATTCAAAATCATCAACTGTTATATCTATTTACGCATGAAATTCTCAAGGCTTTCCATTCTGGTTTTTTCGATAACGTTGGTGCTTCAGTCCTGCGGTCCTGAAGGTGATCCTGTGTATCCCAAGGCCACGCATCTTTATTTTGCAGATTACTCCGGGAAGCGGATCGGTGTAATCGATTTGAATTCACCCGGAACCTTTACCACGCTCTTTGATGAAGGAGATGGACTGGACACCGTGGCGGGAATTGCCCTGGACGTCGCCGGTGGCTGGATCTATGCGGTGGAGGAACTGAACAACCGGATCCTTCGCATGAACCTGGACGGATCTGGCTCGCCCGAAGTATTGTACGATGAATCGGATGGTGTATCAGAACCCACGGCCGTCGCCGTTGATCCGATCAAAAACAATTTATACTGGGCCAACTCGGGAAGCGGGTATATCATGACGGGAACAGTGGATGGTGCAGCAGTACCTGATACACTTTATACCAAGACGAAAGTTATTTCGTATTGCTACGGACTGGCCGTTGACCCCACGAACAACCTGCTTGTATTCTCCGACCTCCAGACGTACGCGGCGATCTGGTTGGGAAGGCTGGACGGAACCGGCGCGCCCACGCCCTATTTTAACCGCGGCTATACGCTGCAGAATCCATCCGGTGTTTTCATTGACAGGCCCACCAATAGCGTGTATTGGGCAGATGAAGGGTTGGGAGTGATCAGTGCAGGAAGTATTTCGGCGCAGACCGTGCGCACCTTTTTTGATGATGAGGATGGCATTGGTCGTGCAGATGGTATCGCCGTGGATCGTGGCAATGGAAAAATTTACTGGACGGAGCCCGATCTTGAAGATGGTTCACGCGCCATTGTCCGCGGTAACCTGGATGGTACTGGTGAACCGGAAGTAATCCTGCAGAACGTTGAATCCTACAACATCATGCTGCGATTCGACAATGAAAGATAGTCCGTGTTACTTTGGAATGATGCCCATTTTCTTCATGAGAAAGGTCGCATTCATTTTCTGAGCGAGTCCCGGCTTCAGTTTGTAATCGAAAGAAAGCTGGTCATTCTCGATAGTAGGTTCAAAACAAAAATTTCTAACCTGTTCCGGAAACTCGTTGGCCAGCTCGCCGAGTGCAAGATCGTGTGTGGCAATGAGCGTCAGGCAGGGATGGGGTATCAGCTGCTTCACCAACGCGATGGAACCGGCCTGTTTGTCGGTTGAGTTTGTGCCTTTCAGGATCTCGTCCAGCAGGATCAGCAAGGGTTTGTCGCTGCGCAGTTCATCCATGATGGATTTTAAACGGTCCAGCTCTGCATAGAAATACGACTGGTGGTCTTTCAACGAGTCGGCTGTACGCATGCCGGTGCGCAGGTGAATGATGGGACAGTCGAATTTTTCAGCGCTCACGGGTGCACCGTTCAGGGCGAGCACCACATTGATGCCGAGGGTACGGAGAAACGTACTTTTTCCAGCCATATTAGCGCCGGTAATGATCAGTATCGACGACTTCTTTCCCGCGTAAAGGTCGTTGTCTACGCGTTCCGCGGCAGGGATCAGCGGGTGCCCCAGTTGCAGGGCGCTGATCGTCAGGTCATCGTTTATGCCGGCATCAGTAAACTCCGGGTGGTTAAAAGCAAACGTTCCCCAGCTGCACAATACTTCTGTATCGCGGATAGCATCCAGCCATGCGATCAGGTTACCCGCATTTTCCTCCTTCCACTTTTCCAGCCGGTAAACACATTGCAAATCATACAGCAATAAGCTGTTGACAAAAAGATTGGTCAGCGAGTTCAGCCTGGCGTTCAGGGCACTGACCAAGGATGCCAGCGACTTTACTTTTTTATCCGCTTCGTCAGCCTTTCGGGCGATATCCGCCATCATCATGGATGAAAATTTTTCTTCCTGCAGGAAGAACAGCAGGTGCGCATACTTCTCAAGAATATTTTTTTTACGGCTGATGAAATCGTGAAACTGGTTGACCTTTTTAAGGTTCAAGGCCAGCACACCCCATTGTGCGGCCGCCAGGAATACCGCGACCATTTTCAAATGGCTGATAAAAACCGCGCCGGCAACTGATCCGACGGTCAGCACAGGCATTATTAACAGCGCGTACCGGTAAAAGGGTTTAGGGTACAGGAATGTAGGCTGGTGAATCCAGGATAGGAGTTGTTTCCGGTCGCCGGGTTGCTCTTCCATTTCAAGACCTGCCGCCTCGATCTGCTGCCGGAAGTCGGCCCTTCCTTGCAGTTCGCGGATCGCACGCTGATGTTCCTGGATCGTTTGTTTTGATGCGAGCGGTTGACAAAGGCCATCGGCAAATTTCTGCTTACCGAACAGCGTATTGCACCGGTTCGTAAACTGGAACAGCGAGCGTTCGCCGAAAATATCGAGATCGTGCGAATAGGGATGATGCGGGTCTTTAAAGACCGCTCCTGTATCGAAGTCGCTGAAATCACCCTTCAATGCTTTCGCTTCGCGGGTGTTGATTGTCACCAGGTTCTCAAGATGTGTTTTCTCACGAAACAACCGCCCGTGTTGCTGAATTAATATCGTAAATACGATGACCACTGGGACCAGTCCAACGAGCAGGTAAAGGTTCAGCGTGAAGGAATAATAGATCAGTCCGATGAAAACAAGGGCACACAGCAGCCGAAGGTTGGATACTGCGTTGATTTTTTTTCTGACGGCTGATAGCGATGCTGCAAAGGTGTCGCGGCGCGTGGTGTAGAAGGAGATCAGCTCGTTGTGATTCATGCTGTCTCGACCTCCATATTTTCGATGATCCGCATGATTCTTTCGAGGGCATGTGCATCCGTCTCGTCGAAGTCGTTTGGGCGGTCGCTATCGACATCCAGCACCATCGTTACTGTGCCGTTCTTCAGCGCGGGCAATACAATCTCGGACCGCGACGCGGAGCTGCAGGCAATATGCCCGGGGAACTGTTCCACGTCGGGAACAATGATCGTCTTTTTCTCTTTCCACGCAGTACCGCAAACGCCTCTTCCATAACCGATCCGCGTGCATGCGATGGGACCCTGGAATGGGCCCAGCACCAGCTGGTCATTTTTCACGAGGTAAAACCCGACCCAGAAAAAATTCATGGTTTGTTTCAGCGCCGCCGCGATATTCGACAGGTTTGCAATCATATCCTGTTCATCAGCCACCAGGGCTGCGATCTGTGGAATGAGTACATTATACCGTTCCTGCTTATCAGCTGATGTTGACAGGATGAGTTCTTCCGCCATGTTTCGGTTTCTTTTAACGTTAAATTCTCTCGAGCTGTTTTTTGGTGCGCTCATTGTCGAGGTTTCCGGTGTTCACCGTCGAAGCTGGCTCGAATAATAAGATCTCGGTTTCTTCGGACGCGACAGGCTTGTGTTCTACGCCGCGGGGCACAATGATGAACTCCCCCGGTTGAACGACTACCGTCCGGTCGCGGAAGGCCATCGCCAGGGTGCCTTTGATCACCAGGAACATTTCATCTTCGTTGTCATGGTGATGCCAGACGAATTCTCCTTTCAGTTTCACCGCCTTGACATGCTGTCCGTTAAGCTCACCAATGATCCGCGGATTCCAGGGATCGGTGAACTGGCCGAGCTTTTCAGCAATAATAACTTTTTCGATAGGCATATAATTCCTTAATTGTGTGGACGCACGCAGTTAACGTTAAAATTAATCAATGAAACGTATTCAACTCGGTCTGGTTGGTGATTTCAATGAAAATAAGCACACGCATGTTGCCTTGAACCATAGCATTGAACACTGCCGGGCGCACTTCAAGACACCCGTGGAGGCGACGTGGCTTCCCACGGAAACAATTACGCAATCATTCCTGGCCACCCACACGTACGAGGGATTCTGGTTTACACCAGGCTCTCCTTACCGGAACGACGATAATGTGTACGCCGCGATCCGTTGGGCACGTGAAAACAACCTCCCGGCGCTGGGAACCTGTGGCGGGTTTCAGTATATGGTCGTCGAGTATGCCAGGAACGTACTGGGGTTCAGGCATGCCGGTCATGAAGAAAGCGAACCGGGTGTTCAGCAACTCGTCATTTCAAAGTTGAGCTGCTCACTCAGGGGCCAGCAGGAAGAAGTACACATCACCGATCTCGATTCGTGGTTGTACAAGGTTTTGCAGACCACAAAAATTACTGGGCACTTCAATTGCAGCTATGGCATCAATCCCCTGTTCCAGAAATCATTGAATCACTATCCGATGGTACTCACCGCCTTTTCACCAGACGGGGAGGTACGCGCGCTGGAATTGAAAACACACCGCTTTTTCAAGGGTACACTGTTTCAGCCGCCACTCGACAGCACGCCCGAAAGGCCAAATCCACTGGTCATGAGTTTTATTCACGAGTGTTCCTTCCGGGCGTAACGGCGATTGTTTTTTTCGATAACTGATCGTCGCTATTCAGGGTAATAGATGTTCAACACATCTCCGTCCAGTGTTTCAGATGTCGCAAGTCGGCCCGTAATTGCCGGCGCTTTTATCCCGCGGAGGAAAACTTTTTTCGATTGAAAAATCCGTGCTTCGTCCCACATACCACTTTCAATAAAAGTGGTTAAGGTATGCGCGCCACCTTCAACGATCACCGACTGAATATTCACGCTGAAAAGATGGTGCAGCAGTTCCGGCAGGAAGGATCCGTCATTGATACGAACGAGGGAAAGGTTGTCATCTTCTTCATGTTTGAGAACATTGTAGCAGAGGGTTCGCTGCATACCATCGAAGAGGTGAAGAGACTTGTCGAGTCGCAGAAACCGGTCGATCACGATCCTCACCGGATTGCGCCCGGTCCAGTCCCGTACATTCAACCGGGGGTTGTCATGCTGTGCCGTACGCATGCCGACCAGGATGGCGTCCTCTTCGGCGCGCCACCGGTGGACTACCTGTCGGGCACCGATGCTGCTGATCCATTTCGAATCGTAATTTTCGCGTGCAACGAATCCATCAGCTGTTTCCGCCCACTTAAGAATGATGTAAGGCCGTTGTTTCTCCATGAAGGTAAAGAAGCGCTTGTTCATGGCACGTCCCGCTGCTTCGCATATTCCCGTTACGACTTCGATGCCTGCCGCGCGAAGTTTTTGTAAGCCCTTTCCGCCCACCAACGGGTTACTGTCGAGGTTTGCCACAACAACCCTTTTGACCTTTTCATAAATCAGCATATCGGCACACGGCGGTGTCTTACCAAAGTGCGAACATGGTTCCAGGGTCACATATACCGTACTTTCCGGCAGTAACGCTTTTTCCTTTACGTTAGTAATCGCGTTTACTTCTGCGTGCGGACCGCCATACACCTTGTGCCATCCTTCTCCGATAATACGGTTATCATGGACGATGACACACCCTACCATCGGATTGGGGCTCACATGTCCTGCACCACGTTCCGCCAGCGCCAGCGCCCGCCGCATGAAAAGTTCTTCTTCGTGGTGATCGTGTTTTGTCATTCCGTAATATTGCAAAGATTATAAATCATGAAGAATTCCAAAGCCTTGTTTGAGGATTTCATACGGCAAATCAATACAACGGATGATGCCGATGATACCCGGAGCGTGGCTTTCCTTGTTTTCGAAGCATTGTTCTCCGTGACCAGGACGGACGTCATGGCTGGAAAACACCTTCCGTTGAGCGAAGCGCAGCAGCATCGGCTGGGAGAAATTGCCCGGCGTTTGAACGCACACGAACCGGTGCAGTATGTGCTTGGCGAAGCGGTGTTTTATGAGCGCACATTCGTGGTGAACCGGGATGTGCTGATACCACGACCAGAAACCGAAGAACTGGTGCGCGAAGTATTGAACGAAATCCCTTCGCAAAAGACCGGCTTAAAGGTAATCGACATTGGAACCGGTAGTGGATGTATTCCCGTTACGTTGAAGCTAGCCCGAAACGATCTTGAAGTTTACGCGACCGATATCAGCGAGGAGGCGTTGAACGTTGCACACATGAATGCGGTGCGCCTCCATGCCGACGTGCGGTTTTTCAAAAACGATGTGCTTTCCGAAGCCTTACCGGTGACCGGCCTGGATGTTGTCGTGAGCAACCCGCCGTACATCGCGCGAGAAGAAAAAGGTACCATGGCAAAGCGCGTGGTGCAATATGAACCTGACCAGGCGTTGTTTGTTTCCAATGATGATCCGTTGTTGTTTTACAGGAGGATTGTTGATCATGCCCGGAAAAGTCTGTGTGCCGGTGGAATGATTTTCGTTGAGATCAATGAACGGTTCGGAAACGACGTAGCGATAGTGTTTCGCGATGCCGGCTTTTCAGGTGTGTCCGTCATCAAAGATCTCAGCGGCAAGGACCGTATTGTGAAAGGCATAAAAGTCACTTAAGATGCAAACTCTGTTTCCCTCATGAGATCGTTCAACGTATCGTTTATCGGTGCTGGAAACCTGGCGTGGCACCTCGCACCCGCGCTGGACAATACGGACTATGGCGTCCGGGAAGTTTACAGCCGCGACGCATTGCATGCTGCCGACCTGGTGGGCCGTTTGTACCAGGCCGATGTCAAGTCGACGCTCGACTTTTCCGATAGCCCATCCGGAATTTTTATCATCGCTGTCTCCGACGATGTTATCAGTGAAATTGCCAGAGAAATTATTCTGCCGCAAGACGCCATTCTGTTGCACACTTCCGGGAGCCAGCCAATGAGCGTGTTGGGCTTTTCAGGAACGCCAAACATTGGTGTATTTTATCCCTTGCAAACCTTTAGCAAAGGAAAGAAGGTGGATTTCAGCGATGTGCCATTATTAATCGAGAGTGAAAATAATGTTACGGAATCCGTTGTCCTCCAGCTTGCAAAGGCCATTAGTAAAAAAGTGCTGAAGGTTTCTTCTGCGGATCGCAGGGTATTGCATATCGCGGCCGTGTTTGCCTCGAACTTCACCACGCATATGCTGACCATTGCAGGTGACCTGCTCGACAAACAAGGTATGAGCCTGGAGATACTAAAGCCACTGATATCAGAAACGATCAACAAGGCACTGGCCATAGGTCCCGGGCTTGCGCAAACCGGCCCGGCACGGCGGGGCGACCTGGAGATACTGGACCATCACATGGAATTCCTGCAGGATGACGAAACTGTGGCGGAGATCTACAAAGTGATCAGCCAGCATATCGTCGATAAGTATCAGGGCTGAGGAAGCGTCCTTAAAAAAGCTGATACGTCGCTCGCCCATTCATCCTGGTTGCGGGTTGTAAAAATATCATGACCCTCCTCCGGATATGTTTTCAATACCTTGGTTCCTTTCAGTGCTGCATAGATTGCGTCAGTTTCTTCCCGGCTCACGCGGTTGTCCTGCTCGCCAAAAAGCAATAGCGCGGGGCAGGTAACGGAGGCCGCATACGCTTTTGGATTATGGGAAAATGCCCAGTAACCGTTTTGCGCGCCGCCCCAGAATGCCAGTAATCCCGCCATGGGAAACGTTGGTACACCCATCAGCCGGAAGCGGTTGCACACGGTGGTGTACAAAGAACCGAAGGGGCATTCCATGATAATTGCCTGCGGGGCGATACTGTAATCATCGATGGCTTTCAGGATGGCTGCCGCGCCCATGGAAGTGCCGAACAGAAAAATATTCTGTTCTCCGGTCTGACGCACATATTCAAAGCAGTCGCGCACCTCGATACCTTCATGATACCCTACAGACGTAGTGCTGCCTTCAGAGCCACCAGACCCGGTAAAGTCGACCAGAAAAGTGTTATAACCCTGCGCCAGGAACTTATCGGCCCGGGTCAGGAGTGAAGATTTTTCGCCGCTGTACCCATGAAACAGGATCACGGTTCCTTTCGCACCAGGTACCTGGATGCTCCAGCATTCAAGGCGTTTTGTGCTGTTAACGATGATGGTATTGAAAGGCTGTAGCGGCAAACGGGTATGCTTTGGCTTCGGATTATCCACACCGGTTGCCAGCACTTTCAGTTTGTTCAAAACAGACAGCGCCTTGGGATCTTTTGTCCGGGGTACCGCCTCCGTGGTAAAGTGGGTAAACTTGTAGGCATGCATGTACGCCACGACATTCATCATGACGAATAACGCGAGGAACGCGTATAAAAGCCTGCTATATTTTCGGCGTTTCATAAATCCGGGGTTCTTGAAATATTCAAAGCAGGCAAGGTTGACATTTTTTTGATCTTGTGGAAGCGTTACCTTTGGCCCGCTAAGCCATTTCGCATATGAGCCATAAAAAATACCGTCAGGAGACAAACTGTCTGAACTGCGGAAGCGAAGTGTTGGGTAAATTCTGTCAGAACTGTGGCCAGGAAAATATTGAGACAAGGGAGAATTTTTTCCACCTGGTAGGGCATTTTATAGCCGACTACCTGCACTTCGATTCTAAGTTCTTCAGAAGTCTTATCCCCTTGTTCACCAGGCCGGGATTCCTCACGAAGGAATACTGGGAGGGCAGACGCGTGCGGTATATACATCCCTTAAGGTTGTTCTTTTTCATTACGATCGTCTTTATGATCGCCAACAGCTATTTCTATCACCGGTATGGCGATACGATGAAGAAGTCAATGGTCAGGGGCGACAGGATGTTTGAAGGGCTTGATACTGTCCAGCTGTCGTCGCTCGCGGACACGGTCACGATCAAACTCGCCAATCGCGAAGATTCTATCACCGTGCGTGAGCTCAGAAACAATATGCGCGAGAACAGGCAGCAGGTCGCCAAGCTGAACGCCGGTATCGATATGGTGTTCACCAACCTGAAATACATTACTTTTTTTCTCCTGCCCGTGTACGCGCTGGTCTTCAAGCTGATTTACATCCGAAGAAAATCGTACTACGTGGATCACGTGGTATATACCCTGCACCTCCAGACCTTTGTCTACGTCCTGTTTGCCATCCTGATGTTGCTGCCTTTCCTTTTCTCCATTTCCCTCGAAAATGTAAGGCGACTGGCCGCATTGTCTATCGTTCTTTACGTGGGGTTCTCACTCCATTACCTGTACCGGCAAGCCTGGTGGAAAACAATCCTGAAGTCTGTCATCGCGACTTTTTTGCTTTTTTTTGTTACGATAGCGGCGATTATCGTAATTGCATTGGCAGACGCTTTCTTTATTCATTAAAGAGAAGTATACGCATTGCGCTTAGTAAACGTTAGAGTATATCGTTTGAAAGGAAGTAAAACATTATGTCATATTCATCACTGACCAGAAGGCCACGCAGGAACCGTAAAAGTGAAGCAATCCGGGCCATGGTGGAGGAAACAAAAGTTACGGCTGACGACCTTATTTTTCCGTTGTTCCTGATCGATGGCTCGAATCAAAAAGTGGAAGTAACCTCCATGCCCGGCATTTTCCGGCTCTCCGCAGATCTTATGCTGAAGGAAGTGGAAACCTGCCTCTCGCTTGGTGTGAAGGCTTTCGATATTTTCCCCGCCGTCGAGGACCATCACAAGGACGCACGGGCAACAAAAAGTTATGACCCGGCTTTCTTCTATCTCCGCGCGCTCAAAGATATCAAGGCGCGTTTCCCCGAGGCCTGTATTATGACCGACGTGGCGATGGACCCTTACAGTTCGGATGGCCACGACGGACTTGTAAAAGACGGAAAAATACTGAATGACGAAACCCTGGAGATCCTGGGCAAAATGGCATTGGCGCAGGCTGAAACCGGTATCGACATTATCGGCCCATCGGACATGATGGATGGTCGCGTGGGTTACCTGAGAAACGTACTAGACAAGAACGGCTTCAGCGACGTTTCGATCATGAGCTACACGGCTAAGTATGCCAGCGGCTTTTACAACCCGTTCCGCGATGCGCTGGATTCGGCGCCGAAGTTTGGCGACAAGAAGACCTACCAGATGAACCCGGCCAATAGCCGTGAAGCGCTGATCGAAGCAGAACTGGACACCAGGGAAGGTGCCGATTTCCTGATGGTGAAGCCGGCACTGGCCTACCTCGATATTATCAGGTTACTGAAGGATCATACTTCACTGCCTGTAGCGGCGTATAATGTCAGCGGCGAATACTCCATGATCAAGGCAGCAGCCCTGAAAGGGTGGCTCGATGGTGAACGCGTCATGAAAGAAAGCCTGTTGAGTATTAAACGGGCCGGCGCCGATGTTATCCTGACTTATTTTGCGAAGGAGTATGCGCAGTTACTGCGTTCAAGATAACACTGCAATGAAATTCCTGTTAACGATCATATGCCTCAGTTGCTGTGTGCGGCTTTTTGCGCAACCGGTCGTCCTCACCGACGAAGGACGCGTGGACGTCCAGGGCGCGGTGCAATACTGGCGTGATGTTCGGGGAAAACTTGATATCAACGCGGCGCAGTCAATTCAGTTCATTCCCCATGATACCGACCGTGCACCAAGTTTCGGGTTTGATGAAAGTGTTTACTGGTTTAAACTGGAAGTCCATAACCGTTCTTCCATAGAAGACTGGTTGCTGGACGTCACCTTTGCCCCGCTTGATATCGTTGAGCTTTACGAACAGGACGATTCGTCGCAATGGATCCGGCATGAATCAGGCGATCATTTTGCCGTAACGGCGCGCGAGATCGAGCACCGTCACCCGGTCTTTGTTTGTGATATTCCTGCCAACGCATCGAAAACGTATTACCTCCGCATCAAAACGAATTCCTCTGTACAGCTTCCCATCACATTCTGGGAGCGTGAACGCTTCTTCAAGACCTATTTTAATATCGAAGTGTTCAACGGGCTGTTCTATGGGGCGATGCTCATCATGATCCTCTACCAGTTGTTTTTGTTTTTTTCGATCCGGGATAAGATCACTTTTTATTATGTGCTGGCATTGCTGGCAATGACCAATGCCGTTGCGTTGTTCCAGGGATATACATACCTGTATCTTTTCCCCTCCATGACCTGGCTCAACGATATCGACACCATTTTCACGGCGCCACTGTTCATTGTATTTTCCGGGCTGCTGACAAGGGCTTTTCTAAACCTCCGGCACTTCAGCCCGCTGCTGGACAGGCTGGTACTCGTGAACATGATCCTGGACGTGGCCGCGGCGCTGATCATGGTGATCTTCTATCCATCGATACCTTTTGTCTATCACCATTACTTCGTGCTGATTCATTGTGCGCTCACGCTTACGTCAGCGGGCTATTGTCTGTACTCCCGCTATAAACCGGCGCGTTACTACCTGATGGCCTGGATCACAATCCTGCTGGCGACGGCACTTTTCGCCATCAGCAATCTTGGTTTTGCCCCCGGCTATCTCAGCACCAACTACACCGGACTGATGATCGGATGCGTACTGCAGATGCTGTTCATCACATTTGCGTTGGGCGATCGCTGGAACCAGATGGCGCGGGAGAACGAACACGCCAAGGAGCTTGAACTCCAGATGCGCGAACGTGAAAGGGAACGCCTCGAAGTTGAGGTCAAACTGAGGACATTGGAAATCCAGAACAAAAGCGAGCGGCTGGAAGAAGTGAACCGCGTAAAGGATAAGCTTTTTTCATTGGTCTCACATGATATCAAAGGCCCGCTGGGTTCGCTGCGTCTCGCATTATCGATGATGAAAGCGGGCCAGGTAACCCAGGAAGAATTCCAGACATTGTCGACGGCGCTGGAAGCCCGCTTTGGTCAGACAACGGAGTTCGTCGAGAATCTTTTACAGTGGGCAACCCTCCAGCTGAAGGGCGAGACATTTGAGCCGGTCACGGTTTCGCTGCGGAGTCTCGCGGAGGAAGCCGTCAATCTGCTGGAACTCGACATACGAAGAAAGGACATCAAAATCCGGAACAACATCCCGCCCTCTTTCACCGCCTTTGCCGACCCGAATATGGTCAAGTCGGTTGTCAGAAACCTGCTGACCAACGCCGTGAAATTTACAAGTGCAAAAGGGTCGGTCGAGTTTAATGCATGGAAGAATGGTCAGCAGGTGATTATTTCAGTCGCGGATACCGGCGTTGGCATTCCTCCTGCCCATCGCAACCGCCTCTTTACACTGGACAGCATTACCACGGCGGGCACGAAACAGGAAAAGGGTACCGGCCTCGGTCTTGTGCTCTGCAAGGAATTCGTGGAAAAAAATGGCGGGCGGATCTGGTTCGACACGGAGGAAGGTCGCGGAACAACCTTCTACTTCTCATTGCCGGAAGAAGGCCAGTGCGAATTGCCATCGGCTTCTCAGGCATGACTTTTCACGATACGCACCTGCCGCACTATCAGTTCCGCGAGTACCACACCATCACCGTGAGGGCAAAGCCTGAAAGAATATATCCCATGATCCGCAGTTTCGATTTCAGCGGATCAAAGCTGATTAAAATACTTTTTATGCTGCGTGGTCTGCCGGCAGTGATGGTCCGTATGGAGGGTGTACAAAAGGAGAAATTTGTCCTGCTGCAGGAACAAATGAATACGGAAATCATCATCGGGTTAATAGGGCAGTTCTGGAAGCCCGATGGAAATTTAAAAGTCTTTTCGCCTGCCGAATTTGCGACAATCGATGAACCAGGCCATGCAAAAGCGACCTGGAATTTCAGGCTTGTGCCACAGGCTGATACAACCGTGGTCGAGACTGAGACGCGGATCCATTGTACCGATAGCGAAGCGCTCAGGAAGTTTTCGCGCTACTGGTTTTTGATCCGTCCGTTCAGCGGATTGATCCGGCGGGAAATGTTAAAGGCTATTAAAAAATCGGCGGAGCGTTAAGCTACTTTGTGCTTGATAAGACCTTTCTGGCCATCGATCCTGACATCGAAGAATTTTGTGATAAAAGCGCTGAGCCGCAAGCCGGCCATCTGCGGCGTATAGTCTTCGGGATAGAACACGGTCAGCTCGAGTACCGCGCGTATAAAATTCTCATGACGGCACAGTTCCTTTACCCACTGCTTGAAAACTGTCTGCCATTCCTCGCGGTACTTTTCCGACTCGTCACCGCCACCGAAGTTGAAGGCAAGCTGGTTGTCTTCATAGAATTTAAGACGGAAGACCCCGGCCAGGATCAGGTAAAATTCGTGAAGGTGAAGGTATTCTGAACCGGTGTGGCGATGGACCCGTTCGGACGTGGCATCGGCTATCCCGAGCGGGTTGGTGCGCAGCAGGTACTCCACCTTAACGAAATCCACCAGGTAGGTAAGGAGCGGATTTTCAACCGAGAGTTGCGCCGCTTCGAGGATGTAATTCTTATCGCGTTGGAAAAACTTTCTGACCAAGACGGTTCTTTGTTTCACAAAAGTACAAAAAAACCGGTATGGTGCTTATAAACACATTATGGCTGGCCTGTTTTTTTCCGGAACGTTAAAATTTGTCCGGATCCGCCGCGAGGAATGACATCCTGTATCGTTCGGGGATGCTATCGGTGAGCATCGCTCCGGCGGGAACAGAAGGGTAGATCTCTTCCAGTGTTTTCACCTCGTTCATAAAAATACGGCGGGTGATCTGGTGTCGGTTCAGTTTGCGGGGAGCGTCAATGCCGGCAGCGGCGCACAGCTCCATAAAGCTTTCAACGGTATGTTTGTGAAAATTGGCTACCCGCACTTTTTTGTCATCCACAACAAGGCCTTTTACCAGCGCCGGGTCTTGTGTAGCCACACCGGTAGGGCAGGTATTTTTGTTACATTCCAGTGCCTGGATGCAGCCGATGGCCATCATCATTGCGCGGGCACTGTTGCAGATATCTGCGCCAAGCGCGACGGCCCGAACCATCTGAAATCCGGTCAGGATCTTTCCTGAAGCCATGACCTTGATGTGCTGGCGGATATTGAATCCTTTCAGCATGTTGTCGACAAACGCGAGCCCGTCCAGCAATGGCATTCCGACAAAGTTTGAAAATTCAGGAGGAGCAGCACCGGTTCCGCCCTCGCCACCATCGACAGTAATGAAGTCGGGATAGATGTCAAGGTCAATCATCGCCTTGCAGATCGAAATGAACTCACTCTTGCGGCCCACACAAAGCTTGAATCCTACCGGTTTTCCGCCGGAGAGCTCCCGCATTTTATGCAGGAACAGGATCATGCCACGGGGTGTACTGAAGGCACTGTGAAAAGGTGGCGAGAACACGGTGGTTCCCGCCTTCACGTGGCGGATGGCTGCAATTTCAGGTGTGTTTTTTTTGGCTGGGAGTATTCCGCCATGACCGGGTTTTGCGCCCTGCGACAACTTCAGCTCGATCATTTTCACTTCAGGCCGCGATGCGTTTTGCTGAAAGATCTCCGGCGAAAAATTTCCGTCGTGATCGCGTGCGCCGAAATAGCCGGTCCCGACCTGCCAGATCAGGTCCCCGCCATATTTGGTATGATGCGGGCTGATACCACCTTCTCCGGTGTTGTGGGCGAACGAGCCGATTTTTGCGCCGGCATTCAACGCCTCTATCGCATTGCCGCTGAGTGAACCAAAACTCATGGCGGAAATATTAAGCAAGCTCGCTGCATAGGGTTGTTTGCAGTCTTTATTACCAACGGTCGTCCGCGGATTGTGATCAATCGAATGAAAATCGAGGGGAACGATGGAGTGTCCCAGCCATTCATAACCCTCGGCATACACGTTCATTTGCGTGCCAAAGGGGGTGGTGTCCACCTGCTTTTTTGCGCGCTGATAAATGACAGACCTGTCATTTCGGTTGATGGGCGATCCGTCGGTATCTGACTCTACAAAATACTGCTGGATCTTCGGGCGCATGTCTTCAAAGACGTAGCGCAACCGTCCCAGGATCGGGAAGTTTCGCCGGATGGATTGTCGCGTCTGCACGATGTCCTGGATACCCATGATGATAACGGGCATTACCAGTACAAATCCAAACAAGGCCGGCAGCCAGTAGAATGACCATCCGATCAGGAGGGCGGAGATCACGACGGAGGTGATGATGAATATCTTTCTCATGCAGTTCGAGGGGTTCGAAGTATGTTTTCAAATATAACAAAAAGAGCCTCGACTGTGACCTGCCCGCCGCGCGTTGATTTTCAA